>Ga0307379_10008749_pt1 | contig 13604 bp, 9 predicted proteins | sample UN2MG_FD_202237 | JGI IMG/M metagenome (GOLD analysis project Ga0307379, IMG submission 202237) | Soil microbial communities from Risofladan, Vaasa, Finland - UN-2 | ecosystem: Environmental > Terrestrial > Soil > Coastal area > Acid sulfate soil | place: Finland: Risofladan, Vaasa | collected...
TATTTTTTTCCTCTCTTTGGCATCTTCTTTCACACGCTCCTTATCTCAGACAACAGCAATCCCCATACTTCTGGCCGTACCGGCGATTATTTTGCACGCAGCATCTAAATCATAAGCGTTCAAATCTGTCATCTTCTGTTTGGCTATCTCTCTGACCTGCTGCTGGGTAACCTCACCAACTCTATCACGCTTTGGGTCGCTTGCGCCCTTGGCTATCTTTGCCGCCTGTTTTAAAAGCACGGCGGCTGGTGGTGTCTTGGTAACAAAAGTAAATGTTCTATCCTTATAAACAGTTATAACAACAGGTATAATCATTCCCTCATCATTAGCCGTTCTGGCGTTAAAAGCTTTACAAAAATCCATTATATTTACTCCATGCTGCCCCAAGGCAGGACCGATTGGAGGAGATGGATTTGCCTGACCGGCTTTAACCTGAAGTTTTATCTGCGCAATAATCTTTTTTGCCATTTTCTTTTTACTCCTAAATCAAGTTAGTGCACCTTCGGTGCGGACATGAGTGCCTAAAGCGAGCTAAAGTATATTAAATTGCCTAAAGTTAAGGAATTCCGCAATCCCGCCAGATCGGGACTCACTTCAGGCGCTTCAATATACTGTAAACGTTCACAGAACGTTGAAATTGGAAAATAGAAATTGGAAATTTGGCCTTCATGCTTTTGTGCTGTTTTCGTGAACTCGTTTCATCTCTTCCCAATTTCTACTTTCCAATTTCAAGTTTCAAGCCGTAAACGGCTACAATATACTTTTATAGTTTTGCAACTTGTACAAATTCCAATTCTACAGGAGTTGAACGACCGAATATACTTATCAGAACTCTTATCTTACCCTTTTCAGGATTAACTTCTTCTACTATTCCATTAAAATTAGTAAAAGGGCCGTCTATAACACGAATTTCGTCTCCGGACTCAAAAAAGAATTTCGACTTTGGCTTGAATTTGCCGCTCTCCATACGGCTTAAAATCTGCTCAACCTCTTCGTCAGATATGGAGCTCGGTTTTTTTCTCCCGCCTAAAAATCCGGTAACCTTTGCTGTATCATTTATTATGTGCCATGTTTCATCATCTAGCTCCATTTTAACCAAAATATATCCCGGATAGAACTTGCGTGACGATTCCTTTCTTTTCCCTTTAATCAATTCGACTATCTTCTCGGTCGGCACAACAATTTCTCCGAATTTTTCAGCATGAGAGGATGAAGCTACTCGCTCTTCCAGAGCTACTTTAACTTTATTTTCAAAGCCGGAATAAACGTGGACTATATACCATTTTAGAGCCACTCTTTTCTTCTCCTCATATTATTGAATAAACACACGGACAAGAGCAGACAAGCCAATATCAACCACCCCGAGAAAAAGCGCTATTATTATGACGAGTATTGTCACAACAAGGGTTGAACCAAGTGTCTGCTTGCGTGTAGGCCATGCCACTTTCTTAAGCTCGACCTTAACTTCTCTAAGAAACTGCAATCCCTTATTCAGATAATTATTATCCTGCTTGGTTTGGCTTGCCGGTTTCTTCTCCGATAAAGTTTGCTTGCTTTTTACGGACATGGAAGAGCCGACAACCAACGCAGCTTTCTTTATGGCAAGATTGCCTTCAGGCTGTGATGATGTCGTTACATCAACATTTTTTTTCTTGTCTTTCTTATTGCTTGCAGGCTTTTTCCTTTGTAACCGTCCCATTATGCACCTAAATCAACTTATCAGACCTTAAATAAAACCTTTACAAAATGATTTGGCAGGCCAGGAGGGATTCGAACCCCCAACACCCGGATTTGGAGTCCGACGCTCTACCGTTAGAGCTACTGGCCTGCATAATCATTATTTTATTATTTTATTTGGTTTCTTTATGCAAAGTATGTTTTCTGCAAAATTTACAATACTTGCTGAATTCCAGCTTATCCGGTGTTGTACGTTTATTTTTTGTTGTTGTATAATTTCTTCTTTTGCATTCAAAGCATGCAAGGGTAACGATTGTTCTCACGATAAGACTCCTTCGCCGTTATTCAATGATTTCACTTACCACTCCGGCGCCGACAGTTCGACCGCCTTCCCTTATCGCAAACCTCAGCTCCTTCTCCATAGCTATCGGCGTTATCAAATCACCTGTAATGGTTACATTATCTCCAGGCATAACCATCTCTACTCCTTCCGGCAAGGTTAATATCCCTGTAACATCGGTGGTCCTGAAATAAAACTGCGGCCGGTAGCCATTAAAAAACGGAGTGTGACGACCTCCCTCTTCCTTGCTTAATATATATACCTCGGCCTTAAACTTCGTGTGCGGCGTTATTGAACCGGGTATGGCCACTACCTGACCACGCTCAACTTCCTCGCGCTTTGTGCCACGCAATAAAAGCCCTACGTTGTCACCAGCCCGACCCTCATCAAGCAGCTTCCTGAACATCTCAACACCGGTGCAGACCGTCTTCAGTGTCGGACGGATACCCACTATCTCTACTTCATTTCCTACCCGAATTATACCACGATCAACACGACCGGTCACAACCGTACCACGACCCGATATGCTGAATACATCCTCTACAGGCATCAAAAACGGCTTGTCTATATCCCGCTTGGGCTCAGGTATAAATGTGTCTATGGCATCCATTAACTCAAATATACACTTGGCCTCATCACTGTCGGCATCATCGCTCTCAAGAGCCTTTAAAGCGCTGCCACGAATTATGGGGGTGTCGTCCCCGGGAAAGCCATACTTGTCCAATAACTCCCGAAGCTCTAACTCCACAAGCTCTATAAGCTCCTCATCGTCCACCATGTCACACTTGTTCAAAAATACTACTATGCACGGAACACCTACCTGACGAGCCAATAATATATGCTCACGCGTCTGCGGCATCGGACCATCATCCGCCCCTACCACCAATATCGCTCCGTCCATCTGTGCAGCGCCGGTAATCATATTTTTAATGTAATCCGCATGACCAGGACAGTCTACATGCGCATAATGACGATTTTTCGTCGAATACTCAACATGCGCCGTCGCTATCGTTATGCCACGCTCCTTCTCCTCCGGCGCCTTGTCTATCTGATCAAACGGCACAAAATTGGCCAGACCCTTTAATCCCAAATGCTTTGTTATCGCCGCCGTTAACGTTGTCTTGCCGTGATCTATATGACCTATAGTCCCTACATTTACATGCGGCTTAGTCCTATCAAACTTCTCCTTAGCCATATCATTGCCCTCCCATGCTTTTTTACTTTATTTTCTTATTTTCTTCACTTTTCTTCACAATGGAGCCCATGACCGGAATCGAACCGGTGAACCTCTTCCTTACCAAGGAAGCGCTCTGCCTACTGAGCTACATGGGCATTCTGGAGCGGGAGACGAGATTCGAACTCGCGACCTCCAGCTTGGAAGGCTAGAGCTCTACCAGCTGAGCTACTCCCGCACCTATTACTTATCGTCACTTTAATTATCACACTCAACAAAATTCACAATATAAAACCTTAAATGAGAGCAAGTTTTCTCAAGAAGGACTTTCGCAGCAAGAGTAATGCAGGAAGCCATGTAGTGTTTTATCGACAACGATATACAAACCGAAATCTCCTACATACGACTTACTCTGATGATGGTGGTGGGGGGGGGATTTGAACCTCCGAAGGCTTTGCCGACAGATTTACAGTCTGTTCCCTTTGACCACTCGGGAACCCCACCATATTTAATTGCAAAATAAAATGAAGTTTGTTAAATAATCATCCTTATTATATATAAAAAAATAGATTAATGGAGCCAGCGGAGGGACTCGAACCCCCGACCCACTGATTACAAATCAGTAGCTCTACCATCTGAGCTACGCTGGCGCAATACAGCGCCTGCCATAATCAACTAATTGTATAAAACATGAAAGATATAAGATCAAAACTCTGTACAATTATTTCAAATTTTAAAGGATGTTAAAGGATTTTTTTAAGGGTAAATTAGAATTTTATTTTAACAAATGTAAAAGATAATATATATAATGATCACCGGTACAAATATCAAGTTTAATTTTAAGACATTTTCAGTCAATAAAATGAATTACAAACAATATTAAGTTTAATTTTAACTAATATCTTCTTTTTGCTTTCATTTTCAAGCCAAATCGTGCATATTTCATATTTAAATGCTATAAATTGAAAATGTGCAAATTTTGCTTTACCTTAAACCGCCTTTTTTTTCAGATATGCGATCTGTTATCACAAGATGAACTCTTGACAAAGATGCTAATTTTTGTGTAATCGAACAGCACTATTTTCTCAAAAAAAGACTAATACTGACAATCTGGCAAAAAGTTATATTATAAAGAATCTACCGCAATTAAGTTATTTTAAAGTTTTTAAGGAGCCTGATTTGCCCAAAAAACCCTTAATAAACATTGAATTTTCTATCCTCGCTTTTGTATTGCTTCTCTTATGCGGATGCATTCAAACTCTACATAATACCTCGACTTTACAGAATGAAAATTCAGCATGTTTCAAAACAGATGCTGTTGCATCCTCAGAAACAGCTGAAAAAAAAGATTATATTAATCAAAAACCTGAAATTTTTAATCCTGATAAAACCCCTGATAAAACCGATGATACAGGCATTAATACAATCAAAGTCTCTACAACAAATGACACAGAAAATCACGGCATAAAAGCAGATGAAAATCTCTCCGCTCAAAAAAAGATACAGTCGGTCCTGGATGAAGCCCTTGATTTTTGCCAGGTATCACAGGAATTCTGGCAAAAAGGGGAGCTTGAAAATGCCATTGAAGCCTTGGACAAGGCTTACTCTTTGATACTGGATGTCAACACTAATGACGACTCTGAACTGGTGCAGCAAAAGGAAGATCTGCGTTTTATGATATCAAAACGTATCCTTGAAATCTACGCATCTCGCAACATTGTCGTCAATGGCAACCACAATGCCATCCCCATGGTAATGAATAAGCACATCCAGGCGGAAATCATACTTTTTACAAAGGGCAACGAAAAAAATTTCTTCATTGAATCATATAAACGTTCCGGAATGTATCGCCCATATATGGTTGAAGCTCTTAAAGAGGCGGGACTTCCTGTTGAACTGTCATGGCTTCCTCTTATTGAAAGCGGCTTCAAGGTAGACGCCTTTTCAAAGGCAAGAGCTCTCGGACTCTGGCAGTTCATACCGTCAACCGGATATAAGTTCGGGCTTAAACGTGATATATTTATTGATGAACGGATGGATCCTTTTAAAGCAACAAGAGCTGCTATAGCATACCTTAAAGAATTGCACAGCATTTTCGGCGACTGGGCAACCGTTCTGGCAGCCTATAACTGCGGTGAAGGAAAAGTTCTGCGTGTAATCCGAAGCCAGAACGTAAACTATCTTGACAACTTCTGGGATTTATATGAACGGCTTCCCAGGGAAACCGCAAGATATGTCCCCAGATTTCTGGCCGTCCTTCATATACTTAAGGATATGGAAAAGAACAGGTTTGATCCAGTAGATACGCCTTTAGAATACGAAACAATTGCTGTAACAAAACAGGTGTACCTCAAGGATATAGCCAAGAAAATCGGGTCATCAGAAAAAATTCTTAGCCAGCTTAATCCTGAGCTCAGGTATAAAATGTTGCCTGGCGATGAATATCCCCTAAAAGTTCCGAAAGACAAAGGCAGCGTTCTGCTCACAAGCCTGGACGATATACCTGTTTCATCTCCGCCAAGACCTGCCTATGTAAATCACAAGGTAAAAACAGGGGAAACCCTTTCGACAATTGCCAGGAAATACCAGACCAGCATGTCAAAAATTGCCATGGCAAATAATATACGCAAACAAAATTATATAGTTGCAGGAACAATACTTAAAATACCACAAAAAGGAACCTTTGTTCCCAAACCGGAAAGATATAATAAATCAAAATATAGGCAAGTAACCACTCATGTTGTTAAAAGCGGTGATTCTCTCTGGATTATTGCCAGACGTTATAGTACAACAACACAAAAAATTCAGGAAATAAGTAAGTTGTCTTCGACAAACCTTTATATAGGGCAGGTCTTGAAAATACCGGGGAGCGATATAGAAAATGCGTCCGGTAAAAGCCTTGGAACATACATGGTAAAACGAGGAGACAGCCCTTTTAGTATTGCAAGGCTGCACAATATGTCTCTCGAACATTTCCTGCGTATAAACCGCCTGACACCAAGAAGCAAAATATATCCAGGGCAAAAACTATATATCGAATAGACTGCGCCCCCGTAGCTCAGTGGATAGAGCAATGGATTCCTAATCCATGTGCCGCAGGTCCGATTCCTGCCGGGGGCACCAACAAAAATGAAGACCTTGGAAAAATGCTCAATTTTGCGGAACAAACTCAATCTCGACCCTGCGATCTGATTCATTCTTTTTGTCAACCTCATCGATATTAGTCCTCTTTACCGGTCCCATGCCAAAAGATTTAATCCTTAATGGCTCAATCCCTTTTCCAACAAGATAGCTTTTAACAATATTTGCCCTGAATTCTGATAGTTTTTTATTATAAATATAACGACCTGATATGTCTGAATAGCCTTTAACAGCAATTTCGACCTCAGGATTTTGTATCATGACTGCAGCAATCCGATCCAGCGCTTCATATGTATTGACTGGAAGTTCATTGGAGTTATACCCAAAATAGATGATGATATTTTGATCTGGAATTTTAAAAATCCGTGCCTGATTTATAATTTTGTCTGCCGGTGTGGTTTTTCCTGACGGTTCGGTTTCAGGTTTTTTTTCTATCTGTAGCGAAGGTTCTTTAATCTGTTGCTTTTCTCCATCATTATTCTTAATTGAATACGTAACAATATTATCATTCTTATTGTTTGTTTGGTCGGTTAAGAGCAGATTTTTGAGTTGTGTCAGGCACGGGCTAAATTGATCTGAATAGAAAAGGAAGCCGGTAATGATTGCCAGCAGAATAAAGATGCCAATATACCAACCCTTCCTTCTTCTGGGTATATTGTTTGTTTTTTCCCCGGCTTGTCGATGATTTTCCTTTATTTTACCTGTTTGGGAAGATATCCGCAGCTCTTTAGCGCATTCTATTACAACCTTCGAGTCTATTATCCTTTTTTCTTTTACATATCCGGACAATAGAGCATAATCGCAAATAATATTGATCAAGCGAGGGTAACCTTCGGAAAATTTAAAAATATTATGAATTGCGCCTGAACTGAAAATATTTTTTGTCGACCCTGCAATTCTGAGACGATATCTGATATATTCTCTTGTTTCGTTCTCTGTAAAAGAATCGAGATGGTAGTTGATAGTAATTCGTTGCAGTAAAGCCCTGTTTCTTGTTTCCAGCAATGTGTCGTTAAATTCATTTTGCCCGATAAAAAATATATTTATCAGTTTTACACTCTGCTTTTCCAGGTTCGACAGAAGCCGAATTTCTTCGAGAAGCTCCTGGTTTATTCTCTGAGCTTCATCAATAATAAGCAATACCTGTTTGTTATGAATGAAAGCATCATTTAGGAAATGATTAAATTGAATAAGAAAGGCTCCCTTGCTGATAAACTTTTTTGTAAGCTTAAATTTGTTTGCAAGAAAATTGAAAAAATCGAGTTTATCAAGGCTGGGATCAAGAACAGTGGCAACGATGACATCATCTCTAAGTTTTTGCACCAAAGCATTAATTAGCGTGGTTTTGCCGGTACCAACATCGCCGGTAAGGAGAAGAAATCCCTTGTTGTCCAAAATCCCATATTTTAATGCAGCAAGAGCCTCTTTGTGCTTTTCTCCAAGCCACAGGAATTTTGGGTCGGCGCTTATTTGAAAAGGCTTTGCAGATAAACTGTAGTAAGAAAGATACATTAAGTATATTAAATTCCATGAAGAAAGTTGAGGTCCCTTGCCTGAGTATTTTTGGTTCCGATGGCAAGAATTTCAATAATATTATTCTTTGTTTTATGAAAATATAGACGCCCTTTATAAGCAAATATTACTTCAAAAACAGTCTCACGCCCTTTTTTACTAAACACCTTCCTTTTAATTGAAACAATGCTTGAGTCTTCGTTAAGCTGGTGAATTATTTCCTCACACTTAATTTTTATGTCATCAGTAAGGTTGATAAAACCTTCTGTCGCTCTTTCGGTGATATGAATATTTTTATACAGAGTTTTGAAGCGTTTATTGACAACATTTAAAGTTTTTGTTTTTTCCCCACCGGCTTTTTGTTTATCTTTTTCATGAGGTTGTATTTTTTTCTTTAAAAAATCGACTTCATTTTGCTGTTCTTTCTGGAATAAGAGGTTTGCTTCAATTTGTTCCTCAAGGGAAATAATATCCTGAATCATCTCATCTTCATTCTTGCTTGCCCTGTTTTTTTCCTTTGCAAGCTTTTGTTTAATCTTTTCAGATTCCGATAATAACCTTTCCCTCTCCTGTTCAAGCATCTTTAAATTGTCCGTATATTTTTCTCCCAGCTCTATAAGCCGGTTAATTTCACTGCTTTTTTTCATCTCCTCCTGTTTTGCCCTGTTTATACCAAACTTGTAGTAAAAATACAGCGCAGATACAGACACAGAAATATAAAAAGCGATTATGAAATATGACAACCAGGTGTTATGATCAATTTTTACATCTACTTTAACTACAACACCCTCATTCATAAGGCGGTAGTTATCAGCGGCGATCGCCATAGGATCCGGCGGCAGAAAAGAAGTTTCATCCTTGTCAAAAACAGCGGGGTATAAAGTTTTGCCCTGTTTTGTTATAATGGACACACGAACCTTTACACCCCATGATATCAATTTTTTATTTTGCAGATATAAATCAATATTATTATTGATCGCGTCTTTCAGCTTCACGCTACCATCAAATAAAAGCAATGTATCGCCGGTATATATATCTTCAACCTCTTTTAAGTATTTTTCTCCAAGACCGTTTTCTAACGATATAACGGTAAAAACATACAGAAGCGGAGGCAAAAGGATGCATAATATTAGTATTTTAAACGAAAAGTACTTCATTGCTTATAATTTAGATAATATTTCCTTTGCCTCTTCAACGCCGTTAAATTTATCATCCAGGCTTATGGCCTTTTCCAGTTCGGTTTTTGCAAGCTTTTTTTCCCCTTTTTTGTAATAAGTCAAACCAAGATGATAATGCACGGATGCATTTTCAGGTAGCTTCTCAAGACTGTCTTCAAATTCGCTCCTGGCGCTGTCATACAAACCCTTTTTGTAATAAATCCATCCAAGAGTATCCATTATGCTTGGGTCGTCGGCAAGCTTCTCTTTTGCTTTTTGAGCAAGGCCTAAAGCCTCATCTAAATTTTTACCCTGTTCAGCAAGCAAAAAGGCTAAATTGTTTGCCGCAGGAGCAAAGTCGGGATTAATATTAAGGGCATTTCTATAATGCTTTTCAGAAAGATCAAACCGCTTCTGCATATCGTAAATAGTGCCCAAAAGCATGTGGGGACCAGCCTGATCCGGATTTTTATCAAGAATAGCCTCATACTGCGCAATGGCTTTATCTTCTTTTTTATCCACAAGATATATTCTGGCCAGCGCATAATAAGGCCTGAGTAAACTTGGATTTTCTTTCAGAGCTTTTTTAAATGAATCTTCCGCATTGCTCTTATCCTGCTTTGCAAGATATAATTCTCCTTTTAAATTGTTAATAATAGCTATAATCGCCGGTGACTTATCTATTTTTTCGATTTGCTTATCACACAAAGAAAGCGCTGTATCAAAATCCTTTTTAGCAACATATATAAGAACAATATTTGAAAATACATCCATGAGTTTTGGATTGATTGACATTGCTTTTTCAAAGTTTGAAAGAGCAGGATCATATTTTTTCAATAATCGCTGCAACAATCCAAGACGGAAGTAGCCCGCAGGATTGTCCGGAGATAGTTCAATCAGAGATTTATACTCGTTTTCTGCCTTTTCGATTTTCTTCTGGTACATATAAGCATTGCCTAAAATTAGCTTTGCCTGATAATTATCAGGTTGAAGCGCAAGCACTTCTTCGCTTTGCTTTTGAGCCAGGACAAAATCTCGATCACGGAAATAAATCTCGGTTAATAAAAGTCTGGCCTTTAAATATCTTGGATTTATTTCAATTGCCTTGGCAATGGCCGGCTTTGCCAACCTTGGTTCACTATTTCCCAGATGTGCAAGGCCCTTAAAATAATAAGCGGTGGCAGATTTTGGTTCTTCCTTTATCAACCGGTCAAAAGACGCAATAGCTTCGGGAAATTTACGCTTTAATATAAGAAGTTCCCCGTTTAGCATCCGTGTTGGAAAATATTTCGGCCTTTTTTCCAAAATCATTGCGACATACTTTTCTGCATCATCTATCTGCCTGTTCTTAATGTAAAACCTGGCTATTGTATCCATTATCCTGATGTCTTCGGGCTGGAGGTCAAGGGCCTTCTTGTACATTGACAACGACTTATCATTATTGCCGATATCATCATAAAACCCCGCAATGACTATATACGGCTTAATACTCTTAGGGTCGATTTCAATCGCTTTGAGATACGCAGATTCAGCTTTGTCTTTGTTTTTTTTGCCAAAGTAAAAATTACCGAGAACAATATGCAGATCTGAATTTTCCGGATTTGCTTGGATCGTTTTCTTTAATTCAGTTTCCGCAAGGTTAAATTCTTTTTTACCAACATATAAACTAAAAAGCGCCATATGTGGTTTAATGGCAGCAGGGTCAATATCAATAGCCTGTTTTAGAATCTTTTCAGCCTCAGAAAACTTTTCCTGACGAGCCAGCACCATGGACAACCCAAGATACGCGCGTGTATTCCGGCTATCAAGCTCAACGATCTTTTCAAAAACAGCTGTGGCCTCAAACAGATTTTTCTCCTGAACCAGGATGCCTGCGAGTAGAAAAAGGGCTTCTATATTATTCGGTTGTTTGCCTAAAACAGCATCAACCTTATCTCTCGCCTCCTTTAATTTGTTTCCAAGCAAATAGAAAGTTGACAACTTAAGCTGCGTATCTATATCCTCTGGTTTGAATTTTGCAACCATCGAATATGCTTGGAATGCCCCTTGAGCATTACCGAGTTTCAAACTGGTTTCTCCAAGCTGCATATAGGCTTCCACATATTCAGGATCGATCTGTATGGCATTCTTGAATTCCAAAACAGCGCTATTGAATTCTCCTTTATCAAAATAAGCCTTCCCCTTTTCAAGATGAGAGACTTTCTTTTCTTCGTCAGATGAGCAACCATAGATCGCAAAAAGCGCTATCAGGCAAATGATAATTATTTTATATGAACGTAACATTATTAAACCCCCATTTTTTCATAAAATGTTCAGGTTAGAAATGGTATTCTATTGTTCCAAAAATACTTTTTTGAGTATAAAGCTGTCCTTCGAGGTTTACAAATACAGCCGGTGTAAATTGGATCTCAACCCCTCCAAAAATGCCAAAATTGTTCTCTTCTTCAAGCTCATCTTGAAATATATACGAAGTCAGAGATGAAGGTAAATTCTCCAACAAACGGCGTTCAGTATCTTCGCGATAAATATAATATACTCCTCCAATATAAGTAGTAAACCAGGAATGAACCAGACCTAATTCCATTTTTGTAGCGAACTCCTGCCATTCAGCTTCCTTTTTCCATCTGTTCCCATTACTTGCTTTGTAATCCTGTTCCAGTTTGCCATTTAAGTATTCTTCCTGAATAGCAGTATAAAATCCTTTGAATCTACCTTCTGATATAGTAATAAGATTTACACGGGCTCCCCCGCCAAATACAAACTCCTGATCAGAAAGTTCATCATAAGCTGAACCAAGATCTGCAAAAATTTCCAGATAATCTGTCAAACCGTAATGAATTCGAATTGTATCAATGTGCATGAGGGTAGGCAATTCATTCTTTATACCACTTTCCACCGAAACAGATGTTGTAGTGGTTGTTGCGCCGTCAGATTCGATACGCTTGCGTTTGCGAAGCTCAGTTTGCACTTCACGGTAAGTATGTTTAATGCCAAGGGCAAAATTCCTCTTAGAGACATTCCTGCCCCAACGCTTTTTTATGTTCATCTTTGATGTTTTTGAACTTACTTGTGATACGCTTTCAGGCAAATGTACGGGTTGTGACATCGAGCTGACTTCGTCGTTAATATTCTCAGGATAAGCAGATACAACCTTGTCTGCCGGTTCATGGCGTTTTTCAGCCACAATTTTCTCTGCCGGCTCTACTCTTTCTTTTAGATTGCTCAGGATCAAAGATTTCATTTCGTGGATAATAGCTGTATCAACAAAGACGCCTTTCTTCCTTAATTCAAGCCTCTTTACATCCGCTTCATTCCATGCGGAAAATGGGCCGATATAAGCGCGATACCAATATCCTATATTCGGCAGTTCTTCTCCTCTTATCACAGCAGTTAAATTAAAAGGATGAAGCTTTTGGGCAAATTGGGCAGCATTTTGTTTATGGCGGAATGAGGCAACCTGAATATAATAATAATTATTTTCAGCGCAATAAAGAGAAGGTGAAAGAAAAATTAACATCGTAAAAACAATACAACCGACCATCAGTTTACAACCTGTCTTTTTCTTTTTATCCATATATGCCTCTAAGATTTTATTAACTGATGGATAATTGCGCATAAAGTGAGACTTTTGAATTTTGTCATTTCGAGGAGCATGAGCGACGAGAAATCTTAATAATTCAAAGACCTTAAGATTTCTCCCTTTGGTCGAAATAACAAAAAACAGCAGTTATGCAGGTCTCAAAGTCTAATTTATTATTATTAACCAACAACTATTATAAAGTCAACTAACTTATAGATATATCAATAAATAAAAGAGAAGATGCATATTAGGACCCGTCATAACAAAAAAGGCAGAGCCTTTTACAACTCTGCCTTATATCTTATCCTAATAAAACTACTACTTAGTGCCTGAACGAAAATCCTGAATTTTGTTTTTTCGTAGTGAATCTGTGTCCTGTTTGAAATCTGCAATCCAAAATCGTGTTTGAACGGACTTTTCGTTCAGACACAATTTATCCAACCGTTACAGTTTTTGCTAAATTTCTTGGTTTATCAGGATTGCAATTTAACTCCAATGCCATGTAATAAGAAAATAACTGCAAAGGAATTGTGGCTATTATTGGATATAAATATTCATACCTTGGCTTAATTTCCGGAATCGTAATAATATCATCTGCTAATTCAAAATTATCACCTTCTGTAACAACTGCTATCACAACACCTTCCCTTCCCTTAATTTCTCGAACATTAACAACTCCTTTTGAATATACGGAATCATTGGGAATGATAACCACACTGCAAAAGGAAGGGTCAATTAAAGCCAGGGGGCCATGTTTCATCTCTCCCAGAGGATAGCTTTCAGCATGCATATAAGAAATTTCTTTAAGTTTAAGGCTCCCTTCCTGAGCTACAACTGAATTAAAATACCGGCCTAAAAAATAATAATTTTTAAATTCTTTATATTTTTCTACCAACCTCTTTATATTGTTTTTCTGGTTAAGAACTTTTTCGATTTTCTCAGGGATAAGCTTAAGTTCTTCAATAATTCCCATGCCTGTATCTATCGTCATTTTTCTTTGCCGGGCCAAATATATTGCCAGCA
>Ga0307379_10008750_pt1 | contig 13604 bp, 10 predicted proteins | sample UN2MG_FD_202237 | JGI IMG/M metagenome (GOLD analysis project Ga0307379, IMG submission 202237) | Soil microbial communities from Risofladan, Vaasa, Finland - UN-2 | ecosystem: Environmental > Terrestrial > Soil > Coastal area > Acid sulfate soil | place: Finland: Risofladan, Vaasa | collected...
GCAACCTCCGAAACCATACACCACGACGCCCCTGCGCCAAGCCGGGAAGGCCCAAAGAGCCGCGAATTCCGGCAATCCGCCGGCGCACGCATCGATCGGCGAAACTCTTCCGGACGGCGAAGAGATGCCGGACACGACGCTGCGGCATTCACACCATAGCTCCAATGAGTGGTTCGCGACTCCGCCAAGGTGCGTACGATCGCCGGAAGTGGCCGTGGCCGGACGACGGGAGTGGCCCCCGGGGGACGAGGGGCCGGTCCGTGCAATCTAGCGAGGCTCCGCCTCAGACCGGGGCGAGGGTTCAGTGGTCAGGGTTCAGTGGTCAGGGTTCAGGATTTCTGTGCATGGGTGGAACTCCAAGTCCTGAACCATGAACCCCGAACCCTGAATCCCACAAACTTGACTCATTTGGAGCGACTTTCGCAAACCAAGTGCCCTAGCGAGCGGCGACCGTCCCGCCTCGTCGGCAAGAAATCGGGGGGGCCCCGGCAGCCCGGCGAATTGCAGCCGGGACACCCATGCCCTAAGCACGCGGTTGGCCACGTCCGGCGTCACCGGCGCGGAGCGTCGGCGGGACTTGCGACCCCACCCGTTTGCGGCCACAATGGCCGCCAGGTGTTGACGACGCCCCGCCAGCGGTTACAAAGGAGCCGGTGTGGTGCCCATGCATCCAGAAGAACAGGAAGTGCCACGATGAATCCCGCCACCGCCCAGGAGACGCCGGGCCCGTTCCACCCGGCCTCGAGCCCCGACTACGTCCCGCGCGAGGCGTTGCGCGGGCTGCAATCGCACCGGTTGCGGCAGGTGGTTGCCCAGGCGTACGAGCACGTGTCGCTGTATCGTCAGCGGATGAACAAGCACGGCCTGGCGCCCGATGAAATCGGCGGCGTGGAAGACATTCACAAGCTTCCGTTCACGGTCAAGGCCGATCTGTGCGACGCGTACCCGGTCGGCATGTTCGCCGTGCCCATCCAGCAGGTCGTGCACCTGCACCCCCCCAGCGGCGCCACGGGCAAGCCGATCGTCGTGGCCTCGACGAGGCGCGACCTGGAGGTGTGGACCGAGGTCATCGTCCGCGGCCTGGCCTCCTGCGGGATCCACCGGGGCGACGTGATCCAGAACGCCTGCGGCTACAACCTGTTCAGCGACGGGCTGGGCCTGCACTACGGGGCCGACACCCTGGGCGCCACCGTCATCCCCATTTCCGGCGGCGACACCGATCACCAGATCATGGTGATGAAGGACTTCGGCGTCTCGGCCATCTGCTCGACCCCCAGCTATTTCCTGCACCTGGTCGAGCGGGCGGAGAAGATGGGCGTGGACCTGCGCGAGCTGCCGTTGCGGGCCGTGGTCTTGGTGGCCGGGCCGTGGAGCGAGGGGATGCGCCGGCGGATCGAGGAGTCGGCCGGGATCAAGGCGTACGACATCTACGGCCTGGCGGAGATCATCGGGCCGGGGATCGGCGCCGAGTGCCACGTCCAGGACGGCCTGCACGTCTTCGAAGACCACTTCTACCCGGAGGTCGTCGATCCGGACTCCGGCGACCCGCTGCCCGACGGCGAGGAAGGCGAGCTGGTGCTCACCACGCTGAGCCGGGAGGCGATGCCGCTAGTCCGCTACCGCACGCCGGACCTGGCGGCGATCGTCGCCGAGCCCTGCCCTTGCGGGCGCACCATGCGTCGGATCCGGCGGATCGGGCGGCGCGGCGAGGAGGTGATCGTCGTCCAGGGCGTCAACGTGTTGCCTTCGCAGATCGAGGCCGCCCTGCTGGCCGTCGAGGGCACGGTGCCTTCGCATCAGATCGTGCTCTCCCAGGAAGAAGGGCTCGACCAGGTCGAGGTGCAGATCGAAGTCACCCCGCAGATCTTCAGCGATCAGGTGGGGACGATGGAAAGCCTCCAGAGCCGGCTCGCCCGCGAGATCGAACGCACGGTGGGCATCCGCGTGCCCGTGCGCCTCGTCGAGCCGCACACCATCGAGCGCGGCCCGGATGGGGCCAAGCGGGTGATCGACAAGCGAGGTACGTAAGGGGAGGCCGGGGTTCGGGGTTCAGAATTCGGCGGCAATCGTCGTCCTGAAGGCCGATCTCTCAATCCTGAGCCGTGGACCCCAAACCCGAACTTGAGTCCTGACCCCTGAACCCTGAACCCTCCCATGAAAATCCCACAGCTTTCCGTCTTTCTGGAGAACAAGCCCGGCCACATGATCGTCCCTTGCCGGCTGCTGGCCGAGGCGGGGATCAACGTCGTCACCCTCTCGCTGGCCGACACGGGGCAGTTCGGCATCCTGCGGCTGATCGTCCGCGAGTGGAAGCGGGCCCGCGAGGTGCTCGAGGAGGCCGGTTGGGTGGTCGCCGTGACCGAGGTCCTGGCGATCGAGGTGGGCGACCGGCCCGGCGGCCTGGTCGAGCTTCTGGAGCTGTTCGAGAAGGCCGGGATCAACGTCGAGTACATGTACGCCTTCACGGCCCGGCTGGGCAATCGCGCCGTCCTCGTCTTCCGCTTCGACGACCTCGACGCCGCCATCACCGCCCTGACCCGCGCCGGCATCAACCCCGTGACGCCGATTACGCTGTATGAGCGGCTGGAGGAGGAGTAGACAGGATCCGCGAGGATCGGTAAGCTCAACGCGGCCAGACACAGTGGCAGGCGGCGCCCCGGGGCCGGAAAATGCGTAGTCTAGGGACGTAGGCATGGCTAGGCGAGTCTGCGGAAGAAGTGGGATTTGCACTTGACCTGCCTCCATCCATCGGAGTAATATACAAACGTACACATTTCCTATTCGTACGGGGCGGTTCGCAAGAGGGGGTAGCTTGAGTGTCTGCGTTTCGGCAACCTCAATTCTTGCGGCACGACGACGAGCCCTCGCTACGTGTGCGATGTCCCGTGCACGGTTTCATTCGTTTCTCGCCAAACGAACGGCGCATTATCGACCACTCTCTCTTTCGCAGGTTGCGTTTCATCAAACAGCTCGCTCTGACTGAATTCCTCTATCCCGGGGCAACTCATTCGCGGTTTGAGCACTCCCTTGGCACCATGCATGTCGCCACGCTTGCGTTCGACAGGCTCGCGCAAGTCAAAGGAGATGTCATGGAACGCACGTTTGGGAAGGTGCCTGAACTGGAGGATCGACCCCTTGCGAAAGCGAGGCAGATTCTGCGTCTGGCGGCTCTGCTTCATGATGTGGGACACGGCCCTTTTTCCCACGCTGCTGAGAGTGTGGTACACGAAGGGGCCGGACATGAGGAGTTGTCAATTCAGGTCGTGGAGCAAGACGACCTTCTGGGCGGGGAGTTGGACGAGGCATTCTTCAGTGGTTGTCGGCAGCTAGTAGCGAAAATACTACGCGGTGGCGATCCGCTTCCGCGGCAAATTCGTGTGCTGAGTGAAATCGTCTCGGGAGAGATGGATGCCGACCGGACGGACTACCTGATTCGTGATTCCCTTCACTGCGGTGTCGAGTACGGGCGATTCGATTACCAACGCATGATCGAATGCCTTGAGCTTCTGGAGGGTCCCGGTGATTCGCTGGAGATCGGACTTAACCGCGGAGGAATACACACCTTCGAGGCCTTGATCTTGGCCCGCTACCAGATGAACTCTCAAGTGCTGTATCACCCCGTTCGGAGGATTTACGACTTCTATCTGAAGAAGTACCTCTCAGAAAAGGCAGACACGTGGTTCCGCACGCCAACGGCGGTTCTGGGGCAAAACGACATTACCGTGATTGCCACGATGTTCGAAGATGCCGCGAGGCCAGCAAGCCGAGCCTCAGAATGGGCGAAGCGCATCACCGAACGTCGACATCATCGGAAAGTGCACGAAACCGGTGAGACGACCAGCGCGATAGACCTGCGGTGCTCCCGAACGCTGGCTGAGCAAATCGGGGAAGAATTCCCTGACTGTGATTTCGTTTGGGATCACGCGCAGGCGAAAATCCACTCCTTGCTGCTTCCGGACGACATGCAGGATGCAGGCCTCGTGCAGCTCCACGTCATTGACAAGAGCGGCTTTCGACGACTGATGGGAGAGCAAAGTCACATTCTGAGGCGCGTTCCGCGGAGATTCCAGATCGCCCGGCTTTTTGTGGACCGCGATCCCCCCTTGACACTGAATGAGCGCCGCAAGATCGAGGAATATGCTAGCGTCACGTATGGCAAATTGGGAGGCAGATGATGCCAATTGAGATGGATCTGAGCAATACGCGCGATCAAGCGCTGCTGACGCTGGTCGTTGACGAAGCTGGACGACAGCTTGAGAGTTCTGTCGGCTATCTCGGGCGAACCGCCATGCAGAAGATCGTGTACTTCCTGCAAGTCTGCGGGGCGCCGATGAGATATCGGTTCCAGGTGCACCATTACGGGCCGTTTTGTACCCACGTACTGAGCGACGTCGACTGGCTTTGCTTTACCGGCGCATTAGAGGACCGCTCCGCCGATTCAACTCGGTATTCGGATTACAGGCTTGGAGAGAATGGACTCGCTTTGATCGATCAGTTCAAAGGTCAACTGGATCCGGTGCGCGATACCGTCCGGAGGGTTGTGTCAGCACTCCTTCCATTGCGCCCAGACCAGTTGGAACTGATCTCGACGATGCACTACGTGTACCGCGAATTGCAGGTTGCACTCAGACGGTCGCCCGAGCCGCCCGAGGTGATCGAGCAGTTCAAGAAGTACAAGGGAGACAAGTTCTCAGACGAACTGTTGAGTTCAACGTATGACCGGCTTGAAAAAGCAGGTTTCTTTTCCCCCATCACAGTGTGACTCGCGTGGTCCCGAATCCTGTGGTCGATCGTACACAAGAGCCATCCCGCTCACAGGGTGAACGATCCCTCACACCCGGCTCCGCTCCGTGTAGTGCGTGTGGAGCAACTGGTGGGAGAGCTCGCCGAGCGGCTTGCCGAGGAATTCTTCGTAGAGCCGGGTGACGTCGCGGTTTTCGTGCGACTTGCGGAGCTTCTTGCCTTCGTCTTCCCGATAGAGGGCGCGGATGCGGGCTTCGCGGACCTCGTTGGTGGTGAAGCGCGGCTGCCCGCCACCGCCGATGCATCCGCCCGGACAGGTCATCACCTCGACGAAGTGATACGGCTTCTCGCCCGACTGAACCGAGCGGATCACCCGCTCGGCGTTCCCCAGCCCGTGCGCGACCGCCACGTGGAGCGTCGCGTCTTCGAGGAACGACCAATCGGGCAGCGTGGCGTCGATCGTCAGGGAGGCCTCCTTGACGCCCGCCAGCCCGGCCACCGGCGCGACGTGCAGGTTCTCCATCGGCAGCGGGCGTCCGCTGACGATTTCGTACGCGGTGCGCAAGGCGGCTTCCATCACCCCGCCCGTGTTGGCGAAGATGTCGGCCGCCCCGGTCGACAGGCCCAGCGGGGCGTCCATCTCCTCGTCGGGGAGACTCGCAAAGTCGATCCCGGCGGTGCGGATCATCTTGCCCAACTCGCGGGTGGTGAGCACGACGTCGACGTCCCGCGTGCCGCTGGCGATCATCTCCGGCCGGGCGCACTCGTATTTCTTGGCCGTGCAGGGCATCACCGAGGTGACGAAGATCTGCTCCGGTCGGAGGTCGAGCTTGCGGGCGTAGTAGGTCTTGGCCACGGCCCCGAACATCTGCTGCGGCGACTTGCAGGTGGAGAGATTGGGCAACAGGTCGGGGAAGAAGTGCTCCATGAACTTGATCCAGCCGGGCGAGCAGCTCGTGAACATGGGCAGGGCCACTGGCTCGCCGTCGAGCATCGCCCGACGCAGCCGCGCGAGTAGCTCGCTTCCCTCTTCCATGATCGTCAGGTCGGCGGCGAAGTTGGTGTCGAACACGGCGTCGAATCCCAGCCGTCTCAGTGCGGCGACCATCTTGCCGGTGACGAGCGTGCCCGGCGGATAACCGAAGCACTCGCCCAGCGCGGCGCGGATGGCGGGGGCCGTTTGGACGACGACGTGCTTGTCGGGGTCGTCCAGAGCCGCCCAGACCTCGTCGATCTGGTCCTTCTCCGTAATCGCGCCGACGGGGCAGACGGCCGCACACTGGCCGCACTGGACGCACGCGACGCTCTGGAGGTCGCGGTTGAACGCCGGCCCGATCGCCGTCTCGAAGCCGCGGCCCTGGGGCCAGAGCGCCCCGACGTGCTGCGTCTCGGCACAGACGCTCACGCACCGGCGGCACTTGATGCACTTGCCGTGGTCGCGGACCAGGGCGGGGGTCGAGGTGTCGATCCGCTTGCGGGTCTTCTCCCCTTGGTAGGAGATCGACCGGATGCCCAGCTCCGCGGAGAGGGCCTGAAGCTCGCAATCCTCGCGGCGATCGCACGTCTGGCAGTCGCCGTCATGCTCCGAGAGGAGCAGCTCGACGACGAGGCGGCGGGCTTCACGGACGCGCCGCGTGTTGGTCCGCACCTTCATGCCTTCGGCAACCGGCGTGGAGCACGACGCGGCCAGATTCTGCGCCCCCTCGATCTCCACCACGCAAACCCGGCACGCCCCGATCGCCCGGAGCCCCTCCACGTAGCAGAGCGTGGGGATCTTGACGCCGGCCTGGCGGGCCGCGTCGAGGATCGTCGACGCTTCGGGGACCTCGACGGGCGTGTTGTTGATCGTTAGTCGGATCATGGCGTTTCTCTGGCAGGGTGCGTGAAACGCACCAGGCAGGGTGCGTGCCTTCGTGTAGGGTGCGTGAAACGCACCAGATGCACTCCAAAACGTCGCTTGGTTCGCGCCTAATGGTCGTTGCCGTTGGGGCGCCGGCCGTAATCGCAGCGGAGGCAGCGTTGGGCCTGGCGCACGGCCACCGCCTCCCGCCAGGGCTGTTCGACCTCGTCGAAGTTGTGCCGCCGCCGCTCGACGGGGATCAACGGCAGGCGTTCGCGGGGCGTGTCGACCGGCTCGGCGTCGGGGTCGAAGAAGGTGTCGACCTCCTTGGTCTCGCGCCAAAAGGCGTGCTCCCCTCCCGTCAGGTAGCGGTCGATGCCCACGGCCGCGCGCTCGCCCGCGGCTACCGCCTCGACGACCGAAGAGGGCCCGCTCACCGCGTCGCCGCCGGTGAAGATCCACTTCTGCAAGGTCTGTCCGGTGACGGGATCGGCCACCAGGAAGCCGCCGTCGCGGGTCTTCAGGTCGATCTCGTCGCAGAACCGCTGCGCATCGAGGCGTTGGCCGATGGCCACCAGCACGTGGTCGGCGGGAATCACGAAGGCGTCGCCCCCCTCCTCGGGTCGACGGCGTCCCGACCGATCGAACTCACCCAGCCGCATTGGCCGGCAACGGATCCCCGTCACCTGGCCGCGGTCGGCAACGACTTCCACGGGGGCGGTCAGCAGTTGCAGTCGCACGCCCTCGTGAATCGCCTCTTCGATTTCTTCCTTGTAGGCGGGCATCACTTCGCGGCTGCGGCGGTAGACGACGGTCGCGCTCTGGGCGCCTAGCCGGACGGCGGTTCGGGCGGCGTCGATGGCCGAGTTGCCCCCGCCCACGACCACCACGTCCTTCCCCACGTTGACCGAGCCGCGCAGGTTGTAGGTCCGCAGGAAGCGCAACGCGTCGGTGATCCCCTCGGCGTTTTCGCCGGGGATTCCCAGACCGATGCCCAACGGGGCTCCCACGGCGAGGAAGACCGCCTCGAAGCCTTCGGCACGCAGCGCCTTGAGGCTGAAGTCGACGCCGAGCCGCATCTCGGGGAAGATCTCCACGCCCATGTTCTCGATCATCCGCACTTCCCGGGCAACGATTTCCCGCGGCAGGCGGTAGGAGGGGATCGCCTGGACGAGCATCCCGCCGGGCCGCGGCTCGGCCTCGTAGACGGTGGGCTGATAGCCGAGCCGGGCGAGGAAGTAGGCGCAGGAAAGCCCCGCCGGCCCCGCCCCCACGATGGCGATCTTGCGGCGGGCGTTCTCCGCACTCTCGCGGACCTCGGGAAGCTGGAGCGTCACCTCCTGGTCGACCATGAATCGCTTGATGCCGCGGATCGAGACCGGCTCGTCGAGCGTCGACCGCCGGCACTTCTCCTCGCAGGTGTGGAAGCAGACGCGGGAGCAGATCGCCGGGAACGGGTTCCGCTCGCGATGTAGCCGCAGCGCATCGGCATACCGCTTCTCGGCCACCAGCGAGACGTAGCCGGGGATGTCCACGTCCGCCGGGCAGGCGCTCGAGCAGGGGGCGTAGACCAGGTCGGGGCAAACGCCCGCCCGGCAATGCTTGTCGCGAATGTGCTCGACGTACTCGTTGCCGAAGTGGCGGATCGTCGAGAGCACGGGGTTCGGCGCCGTCTGGCCAAGACCGCACAGCGACGTGTCCTTGATCATCTCGCCCAGGTCGATGAGCCGCTCCACGTCGGCCTCTTCCCCTCGACCCCGGCAGATCCGATCGAGGATTTCCAGCATCCGCTTCGTCCCCACCCGACAGGGGACGCACTTGCCGCACGACTCCTCCTGGACGAACTCGAGGAAGAACCGGGCGACGTCGACCATGCAACTGTCGGCGTCCATCACGATCAGGCCGCCGGAGCCCATGATCGCGCCCAACTCGGAAAGCGATTCGTAGTCGAGGGCGACGTTGAGGTGCTGCTTGGGGATGCAGCCGCCGGAAGGACCTCCGATCTGGGCCGCCTTGAAGTCCTTGCCCGACGACGTGCCGCCGCCGATGTCGTAGATCAGGTCGCCCAACGGCATGCCGATGGGCACTTCCACGAGGCCCGAGTTCTTGATCGTTCCGGCAAGGGCGAAAACCTTGGTCCCCCTGCTTCCGACGGCCCCGCCGGCGGCGCGCGGCTTGCCGTCGAGCATGATCGGGGGCACGTTGGCGTAGGTCTCCACGTTGTTCAACAGCGTCGGCTTTTCCCAGAGGCCCCGTTGGGCGGGGAACGGCGGGCGCGGACGCGGCTCGCCCCGGTTGCCCTCGATCGACGTCAGCAGGGCCGTCTCCTCGCCACACACGAACGCCCCGGCGCCCATGCGAATCTCCAGCTCGCAGTCGAAGCCGCTCCCCAGCACGTTCTCGCCCAAGAGCCCGCGCTCGCGGGCTTGCTCCAGCGCGATCCCCAGCCGCTCGACGGCCAGCGGGTACTCCGCCCGAACGTAGAGGAAGCCCTTCTGCGCGCCGACGGTGAACGCCGCGATGGCCATCCCTTCGATCACCGCGTGGGGATCGCCTTCCAGGAGGCTGCGGTCCATGAACGCGCCGGGATCGCCTTCGTCGGCGTTGCAGACGACGTATTTTTCGTCGCCGGGGGCGTTCCGCGTGAACTGCCATTTGCGCCAGGTAGGAAAACCCGCCCCGCCCCGGCCACGCAGCCGGGAGGCCTTCAGCGTTTCGAGAACCGCGTCCGGCTCGCGCTCGGCGAGGATCTTCGCCAGGGCCTGATAGCCGTCGTCGCCGATGTATTCCTCGATTCGCTGCGGATCGATCCGGCCGCACTTGCCCAGCACGACCTTGGTCTGGCGGCGAAAGAACTCGACGTCGGCCATGCGGGCCACGTGGCGCCCGTCGGGCCGCTGGTGCGTGAGCCGATCGACGACCCGCCCCTTGCCCAGGTGCTCGCGGACGATCTCGGCGCAGTCCTCCGGCCTGATCTGCTCGTAGAACACGTCGCCGACCACCACGATCGGCCCCCCCGAGCACGGGCCGAGGCACCCGACTTCCGTCAACGTCGTCTTCCCGTCCAGCCCCATGTCGGCCAGCTCGCCTTGGAGCGCGGCTTTCACCCGCCGGGCGCCGGAGGCGATGCAGCTTGCGCCGAAGCAGATGCGGATCGGCACGCGGCCCGCCTCGCGCTGTTCGGCCGTTTCGCGTCGGACCGCGTCGCGAAGCGTGGTCAGCTCCTCCGGATTGGCGAGGCGCTCCGTCATGCGTCTTCTCCGTCGGCCCCGTCCGAGTCGGCTCTGCGATACTGATCGAGGATCCTCGCCAGGCGCGAGGGCCGGACGCGCTGGTGCACGTCGTCGTTGATCATGATCACCGGCGCCAAGCCGCAGGCCCCGAAGCAGCGGCCCACGTCGAGCGAGAACATCCGGTCTGAGGTCGTCTCGCCGATCTCGATGTCGAGCAGCCCCTTCAGGGCCGCAAGCACGTCCTTCCCGCCGCGCACGTAGCACGCCGTGCCCAGGCAGACGCGAACGATGTGCTTCCCTCGCGGCACCGTGGTGAAAAACGAGTAGAACCCAACGACACCGGCGACTTCGCTCAGCGGCTTGTCCATCGCCAGGCTGATCTTCCGCAACGCGCTCTCCGGCAGATACCCGAACATCGTCTGGGCGATCTGGAGGACGGGGATCAGCGCGCCGGGCACGTCGGCGTATTCTTCGAGGATTTCGTCGAGCCGCGCCAGCAGCTCCTCTTCGGTCGCCGCCTGGCAGCCCGTGCACTTCACTTCGGAGGTCATCAAACGCCCTTCCAGGTACACGCTTAGCGCAAACGGACGGAGCGGATGGCCGGTCGGCCGAGACGCTTCCGGTCGTGCCTAGGTTCTTCCTTGCAACTTGGCCGCAAGCGGGCGGCCTCTGAGGCAGGAACGGTCGGGCCCCGTCGAGATGCAGTCTGATGGGGCGCCGGGCAGGCACAGAGCACAGTACTCTATGCTATCGGTGCCGACGCGACCGTCAACCCGACGAATGCGGGTGTGGTCGTCTACCATACAGTATGGGGACGTGATACACCCATGCGACCTCTGCGTTACCGACGCGCCCCCGTCGACACGCCGTGAAAAGGTAACCCCGGCGCGCGCGTACGGGCGGCTCGCTGAGAGCCGCGCGATTCGTCCCCCGATCCGTCGCGCCGACGTGGGACGATCCCCCTCCGGTTACGGCGTCCGACGCGAGAAAGGCGAGTCGACCGGACCGGGACGATCAGCCCGAGCGGCCAGAAGGCGCCGGTACGTGGCCAGCGCGTCGGGGAACGGCTCCAACGCGCGGTCGAAGATGCCCAGCGTGTAGGCGATGGTCATGCCGTAGTTCGAGATGGGCACGCCCGCCCGGCGGCAGCGGAGCATGCGGGTGAGCACTTCGCGGCGGTTCCACATGCAGGCTCCGCAGTGGACCACGAGCCGGTACTCGGCCAGGTCCTCGGGGAAGTCGTGGCCTTGGACCGTGGTGAAGTGAAGCTCCCCGCCGACGTAATGGCGGAGCCAGCGAGGGATCTTGACGCGGCCGATGTCGTCGGCAATGGGGTGATGGCTGCACGCCTCGGCCACCAGCACGCGGTCGCCCGGCTGGAGGTCCTCGATCGCCATCGCCCCGTGGACGAACTGGGCCAAGTCGCCCTTCTGCCGGGCGAAGAGGATGGAGAACGACGTCATCTTCACGTCGGGCGGTGTGTCGCCGGCCACCTTGAGGAACGCCTGCGAGTCGGTCACGACCAGGGCGGGAGGGCGGTTCAGACGGCCCAGGGCGTCGCGAAGCTCCCGCTCCTTGACCACCATCGCGTAGCTGTCGCCGTCGAGCAGATCCCGGATCGTTTGCACCTGCGGCTGGATCAGCCGCCCCTTGGGCGCCTCCTTGTCGATGGGCACCACGAGCACGACCAGCTCGCCGGGCGGCACCAGGTCGGAGACGATCGACGGCTGGTTGATGAACTCCTCCGGCGCGGCATGGATAAGCGCCTCCCGCAGCTCGAGCACGCCCTGGCCTTCGGGGGCGACCGTCTTGACCCACCGAATGCCGCCTTCTTCGAGCGCCTGCGTTACCTCGGACGCCGGCTGGGCCACGTCCGCCTTGTTGAACACGGCGATCGTCGGGACCTCTCGCTCGCGGAGCTCCTGGGCGATCCGCTCCTCGAACTCGCCCCACCCGCCGGCGTCGGCCACGATGATGCCGACGTCGGTGCGGTCGAACACCTGGCGGGTCCGTTCGGCGCGGAGTTCGCCCAGGGCGCCCGCGTCGTCGATGCCCGCCGTGTCGATGAACAGCACGGGGCCGATGGGCAGAAGCTCCATCGGCTTCTCCACGGGGTCGGTGGTGGTTCCGGCCACGTCGGAGACGATCGACACGTTCTGCCGCGTCATCGCGTTCAACAGCGACGACTTGCCGGCGTTGCGGCGGCCGAAGATTCCGATGTGCAGACGAAACGATTTGGGGGCGGGTCTCATGGGGTCGTGTTGGCTGGGCTCGTGGTGCGGAGACTCCGGGTGGGCGGCGAATCCGTCTGGTCAGAAATAGAGGTCCCGCTCGTCGCTCCCTTGGATCCGACGCAGCCGGTCCAGAAGCTGCTCCTTGCGTGGGCTTTCGGGCAGCTTGTCCAACTCGCGACGGACGGCCGCCTCGCCGGCCGCTCGGGTCTCCGGCGACGCGTAGTCGACCAGGTACTCCGTGAGGGTGAGAAGCGCGTTCGGCGTACACATGTTCCGGATGAAGCCCGGGACGGCGAACTCCATGAAGTGCTCGCCGGTGCGGCCCAGGCGGTAGCAGGCGGTGCAGAAGCTGGGGACGTATCCGTCGGTCATCAGCTCGCGCATCACGTCGTCGAGGGAGCGAACGTCGCCCAGCTCGAACTGCTCGCGCTCGAGCACCTGGGCGTCGCCCGCCTCGGTGTACCCTCCCAGCTCGATGCGGCTTCCGGCGTCGATCTGCGAGACGCCGAAGGCCATCACCTCGCGCCGCAGTGGGGGGGGCTCGCGGGCCGTGAGGATCAACCCGGTGTAGGGGACGGCGAGTCGCAGCACGGCCACCAGCCGCTTGAACTCGTCGTCGCCGACGCGGTGCGTCTCGTCGAGCTTGACGCCGCTCGCCCGGCGCAGGCGGGGGAAGCTGATCGTGTGCGGGCCGACCCCGTAGTGCTTCTGGAGATGCAGGCTGTGGGCCACCAGCCCCAGCACGTCGAACCGCCAGTCGTACAGCCCGAACAGGCAGCCGATCCCCACGTCGTCGGCCCCGGCCTCCATGGCCCGCGACACCCCGTCAAGACGCCAGAGGTAGTTCCCCTTGCGCGTGCCCGCGGGGTGACACCGGGCGTAGGTGGCGTGGTGATACGTCTCCTGGAAGATCTGGTACGTGCCGATGCCGGCGTCCTTGACCGTCCGATAGCCGTCGTGGTCCAAGGGCGCGGCGTTGATGTTGACGCGGCGGATGTTCCCGTGCCCTTGCCGGACCGAGTAGACCTGGCGCACGCACTCGGCGATGAACTCCGGGCCGTACCTCGGGTGCTCGCCGAACACCAGGATCAGCCGCTTGTGCCCCTTGCTCAACAGGGCTTCGACCTGCCTGCGGACGTCGTCCTCGCTCAACGTCCGGCGCACGGCCTCCCGGTTGGAGCGGCGAAACGCGCAGTACCGGCAGTCGTTGACGCACTCGTTGCCCACGTAGAGCGGGGCGAACAGGACGATGCGGTTGCCGTACACGTCGCGTTTCAATTGCCGGGCGGCGTCGAAGACCTCCTCGACCAGCTCCGGCGCGTCGGCCGAGAGAAGCACGGCCGTCTCCTCCAGCTCCAGCGGCGTCTTCGCCATGCTCTTGGCGATCACGTCGCGGACCTCGGAAGCGCCGGCCTTGCGCACAAGCAGGCCGTGCAAGCGGGCCTCGTCGATGAAATCGCGAGCGCTCTCGCTCAAGCGGGCTTGATCCATTGCCAACGACATGGCGTGTTCCTCAAATCTTCGCACGCGTAGGGTGGGTCGAGGTACGAGACC
>Ga0307379_10008751_pt1 | contig 13601 bp, 16 predicted proteins | sample UN2MG_FD_202237 | JGI IMG/M metagenome (GOLD analysis project Ga0307379, IMG submission 202237) | Soil microbial communities from Risofladan, Vaasa, Finland - UN-2 | ecosystem: Environmental > Terrestrial > Soil > Coastal area > Acid sulfate soil | place: Finland: Risofladan, Vaasa | collected...
ATACCGGATTTGTTCATTCTTCACGTAGGCCGGGACGGATTCCGGGCATACTTTCAGGAGATGGCATCCATGACGTCGTGCCGATCGAGGATACCCACGATCTTATCGCCATCCGTGACAGGGAGCAGGCTTACGTCATGTCTTACCATCAGGTCTGCAGCAGCCTGGATCTCCTCATCAGGCGATATAGTGATCACCGGAGTTGTCATCACGCTCATTACGGGAGTCGTAGAGGTTCCATCGATAGAAGTTCTCCATCGACCGTCCTTCAACAGATCGCGCCGGGATACGATCCCAATAATTTTCTTCTTTTTCAGCACAGGGAAAGCAGAAAACCCGCTGTCAATAATAAGTGTATGAATTTTTGAGACAGTCTCATCTGATGAACATGTGATCACTTTACCTGACATGAAATCACGGACCTTCCCATGAATTCTATGGCGGGTAATAAGTACCGGAAACAATTCCGAGACAGGTATCCCCCCTATCAGAACCCCTTGTGCATCCGTTACCGGGACACTGTCTGTCCTGTTCTGCCTGATGGTTTTGAGTACCGTATCCAACGTATCATTCTCATTCACCGGCGTTATCTGCTTAATAAACCCTTCAACTGTCACATTGGACTTCGTCGCCGTGATGCATAAAACATCGGATATATCCACATATCCAAGCAGTTTTCGCTTTCCATCATGAATATAGATCTCCCGGAATATATCTTCCCGCAATATCTGCCGGGCCCTGGTGACCATTTCATTATATTTCAGGAGCGGTACGTCTACGAGGAGATCAGATGCCACTTTCATTGGAGAAATTCCTCCTCGCGGCACGAGGGACAGAGCATCGTGTTGTCAAGCCGCCGGAGATCGTCTGACATCTGACCGCAACGGCTGCACATTCCAACTTCCACCTCTTCCAGACGATTGACCTCAATAAGATCATTCATCAGATCATTCAGCTCAGTTGAAACCGTGAGGATATCACGAACCGTCACAATTCCGATAACCTGTTTCTTTTCATTGACTACCGGGAGCCTTCGTACCCTGTTCTTGATCATCATATGAGCCGCATCCCGCACGGTCTTCTCGGCACTGATGGTGATAAGAGGTGTACTCATCACTTCGTTTACTCGTACCAAGCCAGGCTTCTTATCTTTAGCCACAATCTTACAATTGATATCTTCTTCAGTGATGATGCCGATCGGAAGATTATCATGCAATACAATGCAGCTTCCCACTTCGTCCCGACACATTGTCATGGCCGCACGGGCCACCGATGCGTCAAAATGGATAGTTGTCGGATTGCTCCGCATCACCTCCCTGACAGGTACGCGGGTTTCAAAGCGGATCGTATCGGATGAATTTTTCATAAATCACCCCCATGAAGTGTGTTTCCAGATGTGATATTAACAGTATCCATTACTGCAAGCCATCTATAAAAGGATTGGTGTATATATAATCTCGCTCACACAATGCCCAATCGTTGGAGAATAAATCTAATAGTGACTGTATCCTATAGCATATTGTGTTGTAACCGGCCAATTCCGGTACCATATCTCCGAGGTGAAGAATGAGTATTCTTATCCAGACGCGTAAACGTGTTTCAAGATTTTTACAGGCATTTTTTCGCAAGAAACGTTCAAGAATAGGGATTTACGGCCCCCCCAATGCCGGGAAGACTACGCTTGCCAACCGCATTACCCACGACTGGACCGGCGAGGACATGGGAGTAGTAAGCGAAATTCCGCATGAAACCAGGAGGGCTTTACGTAAAAAGGATATTACTATCACCGGTTCGAACGGAAGCTCGATTACAATTGATATTGTGGATACTCCGGGGGTTACCACCAAGATTGACTACAAGGAGTTCCTCGAATACGGAGTGAATAAAGAAGATGCGATTATCAGGGCACGGGAAGCTACTGAAGGTGTCGCGGAAGCGATGCATTGGCTGCGGGAGGATATTGATGGAGTGATATACATGCTCGACAGCACGGAAGATCCTTTCATGCAGGTGAATATCATGATGGTTGGCATCATAGAGAGCCGGCACCTGCCGGTCATAATTGCCGCGAATAAAATCGATCTCCCGGATGCATCCCCACAGAGAATACGAAGCGCTTTCCCCCAGCATCCGGTGGTACCTGTATCCTGTCTGGATGGAAAGAATGTGGAAGATCTCTATGAAAAAATGGTGAGCCATTTCAGGTGAGGAAGATGATGCAGGGAGTACAAATCGATCTCATTTCCGAGGAGCGGCTGGCCACTCTCACCTCAATGGAGAAAATACGGATGATCCTGGATGACGTGCGTGAAGGGACTATTGTTATTCTCGAGAAAGGCCTGGAACCCGAGGAACAGAGTGCCTTAATCGAGATGACCATGAGAGAGATTTTACCTGACGGGTTTAACGGAATCGAGATTGAAACATATCCGTCGCGGGAAGAAAGTCCAGGATTTTTAAAACGAATTTTGGGAAAAAGTTCTCCGAAAACCCGTCTTACGGTAATCGGGCCGGCGAATAAGCTTCGCATGATCAAAAAAGACAAGGACATCATCAGTGCCTGGATCTCATCACGGTGACCAATATGCCCCATAAATGTGTGAAATGTGGGAGAGAGTATCCGGATACCTCGCAGGAGATATTAAGAGGATGCGGATGGTGCGGCAGCCGGAAGTTCCTCTATGTAAAGACCGGCCGGCAGCACCGGACACAACCGGAAGAAAAACCCGTACCCAAAACCAGAGAAGAAGAGATAGAGAAGGAAGTACTCGAGGCGGAGCGTGAACCAACAGATTTCTTTTCCCGGGTAGAGAGCATCAGGATCATCTCACCCGGTACCTATGAGTTAAACATCCAGAAACTGGCCCAGTCCGACGAAAGGGTGGTTGGATACGGTAAAGAGGGGAGTTATGGAGTAGACCTTCTCTCCATGATGAAATCAAAAAGAAAAAAAAAGAAAGACGAGAAAGAATAAGAAAAACAAAACATTTTTAACTGATATTTTCCACGCTGTAACCCTTGTTTGCCAGCAGTAACTTGACTCTTTCTCTGTGATTTCCCTGCAATTCTATGGAATTGCCTTTTACCGTTCCACCACAGGCGAGTTTATTTTTCATATATTTTGAAAGATCTTCCAGATCAATGTCCGTCGGGTCCAGCCCTTCGATTACGGTCACTTCCTTTCCATACCTTCTTCTGTTCACTTTGACATTGATCCTTTGCTGCTCCTTGGCAACTTCCTCACATATACAGAGTTCTTTAGGCAGTCCACATGTTGGACATATACCACCATTCATTACAAGTACCTTCAAGTTCTCTTTATATATTTGTTGGCATAACATAGACGCCCGAATGCTCACCAGAAACATTTTGCAGCCAGCAACTGCATCGCTGCATGCCACAACCGGAACACCATTCTTCCACTATCCAAGGTAACTATCAACACGGCAGGTCTCGCATCCACGCGAAAGCACCTGATCGGATTTGCTATGGTAACGGTATACTGTGATACCCTTGCAGCCAAGGTCCCTGGCCATGAGAAAGATCCGGCATATATCCTCCGCAGTGCTCTCTTCCGGCAGATTGACTGTTTTGGAGACTGCATTATCAACATATTTCTGCACTACCGCCTGCATCCGGACATGGAATTCCGGCGATATCTCCGATGCCGTCCTGAAAAGATCCAGAATATCCTCCCGCAACGGGAGATCCTGCATGCTGCCGGTCTTTTGCACTCTTGAAACCAGGTCATTTCCCCTGGGAAGAGAAAGAAGATACTCTTTTGCAGAGGGGTGGGTAAAGCGAATCCGACGACCATTGATGATTCTCTGGAATGCATACGAGAACACGGGTTCTATTCCGCTGCTGACCCCTGCAATGAGATGGAGGGACCCGGTTGGAGCAACCGTAGTCACCGTGGCATTTCGCATATCTCCGTGATAGATACTCTGGTCTATGGCAGGGAATGATCCCTTTTCCCTTCCCAGTTCCTCCGACTTTGCGTGACCCTCTTCCTGGACGAACCTCATAATATTTGCAGTACATTCCAGGGCTTCCCGTGACTGGTACGGAATCCCCATCAGAAGAAGGGTATCTGCAAGCCCCATAACACCAAGCCCGATCTTCCTGGTCTGAAGAGTCTGATCCCGGATCATGGGAACCGGGAACCGGTTGGCATCGATGACAGCATCCAAAAATTCCACTGCCAGTGCCGTGACTGATCCAAGAAGATCATAGTCCATCTCACCGCAGGAGACGCAGCCTGCCAGGTTGATACTTCCCAGATTACAGCTCTCGTAAGGAAGCAGCGGTTGTTCACCACAGGGATTGGTCGCCTCTATCTCGCCCAGGCCGGGAACGGTATTTTGCTCATTGATCCTGTCCATAAAGAGGACTCCCGGATCCCCGCAACACCAGGCCGCGTTACCAAGTTCCTCCCAAAGAAGCCTGGGATCAATGTAGTCCCACGCCTCTCCGTCGCGGGGATTTACGAGCGCATAGTCCTTTCCTTTCTCCATCATTCGAAAAAAAACAGAATCAAATCCAACTGAAAGGTTGAAATTTGAGAGACCGCCATTCGTTTTGGCTTTGATAAACTCAATTATATCGGGGTGAGAACTGGACAACACACCCATGTTCGCTCCACGCCTTTTCCCTCCCTGCTTGAGGGCGTTTGTTGCTTCGTCAAATACATGGATAAAAGGGAGCGGGCCACTGGCTACGCCGGCGGTGCCGGCAACAGTGTCGCCCTGGGGCCGCAGGTGGGAGAACGAGAAGCCGGTCCCACCACCACTCTTATGGATGAGCGCCATATGGGAAAGGGCAACAAAGATATTGTCTATTGAATCCTCTACAGACAGCACGAAACAGGCAGAAAGCTGGCCCTGGGGGGTTCCGGCATTCATTAAAGTCGGTGAATTGGGAAGAAAAAGAAGATTTTTCATTATATTGAGAAACTGTTCTTTCTTCCTGGTCCCTACAGCCTCTGCAACCCTGGAAAACATTACCTCGGGTGTCTCGCCCGGCAACAGGTAACGGCTGGAAAGCAATACACGGGCAGCTTCCCCTAAGTCCATATTGAGTCTGAAGGAAGGCCTTTTATTTAAAATCCATGCATATTTATATGAAATGTCACTGATGGTCCTGGGCACTGCATCCCATGTGGGGAAAAGCACGGTGGTGGCAGCATTGTGCAGATCCCTCTCAAATCGCGGTTTTTGTGTTGCACCTTTTAAATCGCAGAATATGAGCCTTAACTCATATGTGACAGTAGACGGCTGTGAGATCGGGATTGCCCAGGCAATGCAGGCATTTGCTGCCGGGCTTGAACCCGAGGCAGATATGAACCCCATCCTTCTCAAGCCCAAGGGCGATAAAACTTCGCAGGTCGTGCTCTACGGGCACCCCTACAAGGATGTGGCTATCACAGAATACTATAAAGAAACAGAGCATCTTCTGGATCGTGCACTTGAATCGGCCAGGCGGCTTGAAAAAAAGTATGGCCAGCTGGTGGTGGAAGGGGCGGGAGGGGCCGCGGAAGTAAACCTGTATTCCAGGGATATTGCCAATATCAGGCTGGCCAGGACCCTGCAATATCCGATTATTCTGGTGGCTGATATCGAACGGGGAGGGGTTTTCGCACAGATCTATGGGACAATCAAACTCCTACCCCCGGACATCCGATACCTTGTCAAAGGCATTATCATAAACAAATTCAGGGGCGATCCGGATATTTTTGAGGATGGCGTTGCCATCATTGAAGATATCACAGGTGTGCCGGTGATCGGTGTCCTTCCCTATCTTACCCTGCAGATCCCGAGCGAAGATTCGCTCTCGCTCGGTGATAAAATCGCACTTTCACACCCTGTCAGGATTGCCATCATCCGGCTTGACCGTATCTCCAACTTTACGGACTTTGAAAAGCTGGAGCGATATGCCTGCGTTGAATATGTATCCCCTGGATCTTCGCTTGAGGGGTTCGACTGCATAATCCTGCCAGGCACGAAAAACACAGTTGATGACCTTACACTGGTGCATGAAAGCGGAACCGGCAGCCAGATCATTCAGGCAAGGCAACGGGGAATCCCTATTATCGGCATTTGTGGAGGATACCAGATGCTTGGTCGCGTAGTTGCGGACTCTGGGATCGAATCGCACGAAGGAACGCATCAAGGCCTGGGATTGCTTGATGTTGCCACATATTTCCACCGATATGAGAAGAAAACCGTACAGATGAGGAGAAATTCCCGGCCTATTGGCCCTATCCTCTCAGCTATGGGATCGATAAAGGGCTATGAGATCCATATGGGGGAAACCTCACGGCATGGAGCATTGGAGGCTTTCGAAGGGGAAGGTGCTGTGTCCCCGGACGGACTTGTTATCGGAACTTATATGCACGGAATTTTTGAGAATGCCTCTGCAGTAAATGCCCTCCTTGAATACCTTTATTCCCGGAAGGGCCTTGTCTATCACTCAATAATGGAGGATGAACCCGATCCTTATGATGCACTTGCTCAAAAATTCGAGGACCATGTTCATGTAGAATCTCTCCTGGACTTTTTCCGGCTGGCCCCGATTCGATGATTGCGGGATATACCAGGAGGGGCGGTTTTTTCATGGAGAATTGCCTAATACGTGTAGGCAAAATAATGGCCAAAGGACGATTGCAATGCCAATGAGATTATCCATTACCCTTGACGTTGAAACCATGGACCTTATCGATAAATTTGCAAAGGAACATGGTATCGATAGAAACAGGGCCATACTGGAATTTATCGAGAGCGGGTATGAAAAGCTCTCCGAAGGGGGAATTATCAACCTCAACCAGCAGCGGGCCTTTGAGGAATATCGCGAAATCAAGCAGAACATCGAGGATATGAAAAAGAAGATGGAGGATCTCATTGAAGAAGTGCGCCTTATCCATCACACTATTGATGTGGAATGGGGGCATGAGATGAGGGCAGTCCCATATCAGAGTAAAAAAATGTGGGAATTCTGGAAAACGAAGTGAATTTTTTTATCCGATTATATTCATTATACTCTGAAAACCATCTCCTCTTCTATCGCCACATTTTACAGCATCAACCAATTTGAGGTCAACTTCTTCCGTTGCCCTGTGCGTTGTACAGTATGCAAGAGCAGGAGATTTCACATACACTCCCCGTACCCTGAAATAGCGTGAAAAGACACAGAACCTGCAGTGTTCAATATCCACCTCTTTTTGCGGAAGGCAGCAAACCTTTCCCCCCTTCACTGGTAATACTCTATACTTCTCTTCAGGCATTTCTCACTCTCAGGAACAAATCATTCTTTCCCTGTGCCATTAAAGTAATTTAATAAGATCCGCGTGCTTGCAGTTAAGACATTATTCGAAATTATGCAGGCATTTCCAGTCGGATCTCCCTGCCTGTAAGATCCCTGATCCTGGATCGCAGTTGTTCTGAAAGACGCGGAATTTCATCCCCGCATTCCCTGATCGTGCTCTCGATTGCCTGAAATCTTATTTCATCATCAGATATCTTCTTTTCTGTTTCGGCAATTTCCTTTTCAATTGCAAGGATCTTTTTCCTTTGCGGATCTTCCCGGTAATGCTTTGCTGCAGTGTCAACTTGTTCTTTCGCTAATTTCTGTCTGCTATAGAGATCGCCAAGGAGAGAGGGTATTTCGGAAGGTTGGGAAAATATGGCCTTTTCTTCCTTGTTTTTCAAAATAATTTCACCAGATTTGATCATACTCTCCATTGCAGGAAGAACAGGTGCGAGACTGGAAATTAAATCGTGCTCATATGGTATCCCGCTCTCTGACAACAGGGCTATAGCCTTGTGTATCTCTTTCGAGGCTCGCCCACTCTCTCCTCTCTGCATGATTTTCTCACCTTTGCGAAAGACATGAGAAATTGAGGAGAATGTTGCTCTCATCTGTCTCTCGATATTTTCCAGGTCCTTTCTCTTCGACTCCTCATCAACTCTTTTTGCGTGCATTATTCCCAATGCTTCGTCCTTCCTTCCTGCTGAGAGTTCATCTGATAATCGCCGATCCAGCGCTGTTTGATCTTTGAGATCCTTTTCAATCAGGAGTTTTTCTTGTTCTGCGGATTCCTTTTCACTTATTCGTTCAATGAGAATGTGGTAGGTCTCCCTGCTGGCCCTTATCAGTTCCCGGGATTTCCTGGCTTCTGAAATGACAGGAGTCATAGAATTCATTTCCCGTCCTATTTTATCGATTGCAACCCTTATTGCTTTCATTTCTTCAGGAAAAACGCCCTGGAGGTATCTTCCCTGGCCTGCCTGGCTTTTTAAGCACCCTTTCAGGCACTCCATTCCTGCCTGGTAAAAGTCCTCTGGTTCCAGGGAAATTTCCCTACTTAATGCTGCAAGCATAGCTTTTTTGAAAAGAGGGAGAGTATTTTTTGCAATTTTCTCAAGTTTGGGATGAAATGCTTCTTCTCTTTCAGCAGAAGAAAGCGCATTTACCAAGTCTATGAGTTCCTGGCGGTCACTTATGATTCTCGCCCTCTGGTCGGCAGTTCGTTCAAAGATATCGTTATTCAGGGAACTTTCCGACCCGGCAACAATCCCTGGAATATCTGATAGCGAAACTATGTCTATTGTAGGCTCTTCTTTTCCGAATATGTCCTTAAGAAAATCAAACTTTGCAACCATGTCTTTAATCCTGCCCTGTGTTGACAATCCCTTCGTTACAGTCGTTTCTTGCGATCTGCCTGATCCGCTCCACCCCGTCTATCACCCCGATCACAGCACTTACGAAGGGCGGGACAAGATCCTCCCAGGGCTCACCAAGGAGCATTCTGCGCCTTATTTCGGTTCCACTGTGCAGCTCCCTGCCGTACATTGCCGGTGACTGGACAGCGATTCCTTCCTCGGCGAAAAGCCGCATGACCAGGGGGTTGGAAGAATAGATACGATCGAATGGCGGAGCCATGGACTTCACATGAGCAACCCAAAGGGAATTTCTCTTGATGTCCTCGATAGGTATTACATAAATCGGACACTCCAGGCTTTTCAATGAACCGGTAATCATCAATACCCGTTCTCCTGCAGTGAAAGGATTCTCAGGCTCATGGGAAAGCTGGGCGCTTCCTACCCCGATGATGATCTCATCAACACTCTCGGCGATTCGTTCGAGTACGTACTGGTGACCATTGTGATATGGCTGGAATCTCCCAATATAGAATGCTCGTGTCATTTTTCTGCCACCATATTTGCTATGCGGGCTGCAAATGCCCCGGCCGTGAATCCGGCATCGATATTCACCACCGCCAGGACTGAGCAGGACTGGAGCATGCTGGCCAGGGCCGCCTTCCCCTGCCCCATATACCCATACCCCGTACTTACAGGCACGCCAATAACCGGCCTGTCCAGCAGCCCAGCTACCACTGCAGGAAGCGTTCCTTCTCTCCCTGCGGCAACGACGAATACATGGGCGTCGAGACATTGCCGGATAGCCGGAAACAGGCGATGTATTCCTGCAGCTCCCACATCGAAGGTTGTCAGTACCCTGCAGCCCATTTCTTCTGCTATGACCCGCGCTTCCTCCGCTACCCTGATATCAGAGGTACCTGCCGTAATGATTGCCACCACCCCTCCCGTTTTTTCCGGGGCTTTCCCTTTGGAAATCACGGCCATATGAGCCACATCGTGAAATGTCACCGAAAGGCCATCCTTATCCTTAAGAGCCCTGACTACCTCATGGTGTTCGGGCGACATACGGGAGATAATGCACCTATTCGTTGATTCAACGACTTTTTTGACAATCCTGACAATCTGTTCCGGATCTTTTCCTTCGGCAAGAATCACTTCCGGTATGCCGCAGCGCATCGATCTGCCCATATCAAGGCAGGCCAGATCTCCCACAGCTTCAATACGAAGGCCTTCAATCTCCCTTTCCGCTTCTTCAAGCGAAATCTCCCCGCTCCGATAGCGGACAAGCACATCCCGAAGCATATAATTCGATGGCATAATGTAATGACTGCCTATTATAATATCATGACGCAGCGCAATTATCAAAAACTACTGTTCGGGCAATCCCGATTTTTATCCAGGGTGTAATTCGAGGCCAGGTGAAGTGCGAAGAAAGCATCGAACAGTCACCAGGATGTGAAAATTTTGGCTGATAAGTACAGATGGGATGCCAGGGATTATCATGCCTCATCCTCAACGCAAGAGAAATGGGGCATGGATCTTCTTTCCGGTTTGAAGCTTTCAGGGATGGAAATGGTTCTTGACCTTGGCTGCGGGGATGGGAAGATATCCGCACAAATTGCAGAAATCGTTCCTTATGGATCTGTCCTTGGAATTGACTCCTCTCCTGAAATGATAGAGTATGCCAAAAAAACACATCCGAAAAAGGAATGCCCAAACCTCGATTTTTTCTGTTGTGATATGCGCACAATTGACTATACAGAAGATTTTGACAGGGTATTTTCCAATGCAGCCATGCACTGGGTAAAGGATCAGGGGAGGGTGCTTCGAAATATATATCAATCACTCAAACCAGGAGGATTGATGGTTATTCAGATGGGGGGCAGGGGAAATGCCGGAGATTTATTTGCATGCATTACTCCCCTGATGGAAACGAAGCCCTGGATCCGGTATTTTCAGGATTTTGAATTTCCATATGCATTCCCTGATCCCGACGAATATGTTACGCTCCTGCGCAAGACCGGCTTTACGAAGTGCATCGTACAATTAAAAGGTAAAGATATGGTGCATGAAGGCCTGGAAGGATTTTCGGGCTGGATTCGCACAACATGGATGCCGTACCTTGATCGGCTTCCCTCCCGTCTCCGGAGCAGGTTCATCATCGCCATATACAGGGAATATACAAAATTGTATCCACCGGATTCATTTGGAAATATCCATATTGCCATGGTAAGGCTTGAGGCTATTGCGGAGAGGCACTGATACCACGCGGGCTTGATCTCCACTTATACCCGATGTTTATTTGGATTTTTCCTGGAAGATACACTATAGTTATTTTCAATGCAGACGATCTAGTATACAATAATATCCATGAGTTACCTTGTATATATCGCGGTATTTGGCGGAATCGTAGTTTTTTACCTGTGGCTACGAGATGTGCGTATATTTTACCTGACCGGGCTTCCAGGTTATCGCAAAGCGTCGTATCAGGGAGTTATATGGGGAGCTGTGGCACTATTCGGTATTGCCCTGACCATATATACCCTTGAGCTCGTGGGATTGGGCGTTATCCTGGCTGCACTCTACCTCCAGGGCAGAGTAAAGAGAGAAAAGATATGGAAGGAAGAAGGGACATGGGAACGAATGACTGGCAGAGTCCGCAGTTCCAGATAAATATGAAAGACGGAGAGCGGATCTAATGCTTCAAAAACCACGGGGAACCAGGGATTTTCTCCCTGATGAAATGGAACGACGACGGCAGGTAGAGGGGCAGATGCGGGATTCAGCTCGCAAGTGGGGTTACCGCGAAGTTTCGACACCTGAATTTGAGGAGCTGGAGTTGTTCACAATCAGGTCAGGGGAAGGAATTGTCCAGGAAATGTATGTTTTTGAGGATAAAGGCGGCAGAAAACTGGCTCTGCGACCGGAGATTACAGCGCCGGTACTCAGGATGTACGTAAATGAGGGGCGTGTTCTTCCAAAGCCGCTCAGATGGTTTTATTTTGCAGACTGCTTCAGGTATGAAAGGCCGCAGAAAGGTCGCTACAGGCAGTTCTGGCAATTTGGGGTTGAGCTTATCGGGGCAGACACTGCGATGGCCGAAGCCGAAACCATCATGCTCGGGACAGACCTTCTCGACAAGTCGGGCATCTCGTTTTCCACTCACGTAGGGCACCTTGGCTTCATGCGAAAGATGCTTTCAGGACTGGACCCCGGGGTCCAGCATAAAATCCGTATGCATTTGGATAAAAAGGATTTTGATGCCCTGGAAGCCTACCTCGACGACCTGAAAATGCCTGATCTGACCGGGTCACTGGTCAACCTCGTACAGTGCAGAACGCTTGAAGATGCTTTTGCCATTACCGGGGAAATGCCGGATAAAGAGCGAATTATTGAGATATTTTCAATCCTTGATGCGGCAGGGGTAAAGTATACTCTCAATGCAGGCATTGCAAGGGGGCTTGATTACTATACAGGTATGGTGTTCGAATGCTTCGCCCAAAACCTGGGCGCTGAGAACCAGGTCCTCGGAGGCGGCGCCTACAGGCTCGCCCACCTGTTCGGTGGCGATGATATTCCTTCATCCGGCTTTGCCATAGGTTTTGACCGGGTTATGGTCGCACTGGGAGATCTCCCACCCCAGGAGGAGATGACAGTCCGAATTGTAAATACCCCGCAAGGACGTAACTGGGCCCTGGAAACAGCGAAATATTTCCGTGAATCAGGAATAAGGGCTGAGATGGACCTTTCTTCAAAATCAATCGGCGCACAGCTCTCAAATGCAGGAAAATCTGCCGATTATGCCGTAATCATCGGCGAGCGGGAAGCTATTGCAAGGGTTGTAATGCTAAAGGATTTGAAATCAGGGGTTCAGCAGGAAATGAGCCTTGAAAGTGCGGCAACTGAGGTGTTCGGGAGTGGCGCTTGCTGATGAGCTGGCAAAACAACAGCGCAGTATCAGTGTCGCTGAATTTTTCGAAAAGAACAAGCACCTTCTGGGCTTTGATTCACCCACCAGGGGGATCATCACTACAATAAAAGAAGCGGTGGACAATGCACTCGACGCCTGCGAGGAGGCCATGGTCCTTCCGGACATCTATATCGGCATCCAGCGGGTTGAAAGTGAGGTCATGCGGATTATTGTGGAAGACAACGGTCCGGGAATAACCCCCGAACAGATCCCGTATGTTTTTGGAAAACTCCTTTATGGATCACGATTCCACCAGATAAAGCAGAGCAGGGGACAGCAGGGCATCGGCATCAGTGCCGCCGTTCTCTATGCTCAGCTGACCACTGGAAAACCGAGCCTGATAATCTCCAGGACCGGGGCAGATCAACCTGCATACCGTTTTTCACTCCAGATCAATATCGAATCCAACGAACCCGAGGTTCTATCAGGAAAGCCCCTGGAATGGGATCGTACTCATGGGACAAGGGTGCAGATTGAATTTAAGAGTACGATGGCTGCCAGGAAAAGGCTTCTTGAATATCTAAAATATACCTCGGTAGTAAATCCGCATGCCCGCATCAGGGTTGATCTGGATGATGAATCATTTGTCTTTGAGCGGGTCAGCGATGAGGTGATCGAATGCCCAAAACCAATAAAACCTCACCCACATGGAATCGAGCTTGGTCACCTGAAAAGGATGCTGAACGGAAATGATTCCACTCTTCGGGATTTTCTTGTAGGAAATTTCAGCAGGGTAGGAGCCAAGACTGCCAATGAAATGTGCAGGAAGGCTGCGCTCTCCCCCGATACCAAGCCAGATAAGCTGACTCCGGAAGAGCAGAAATCTCTTCTTGAAGCGATGCAGAAGGTAAAAGTCCCGGCCCCATCCACCACACAGTGTCTTTCACCTATTGGTGAGGATCTTATCATAAAGGGACTGGAAAAGGAGTTCCAGATCGACTTCATTAAGGCCAGGACCCGCCCCAGTTCTG
>Ga0307379_10008753_pt1 | contig 13598 bp, 9 predicted proteins | sample UN2MG_FD_202237 | JGI IMG/M metagenome (GOLD analysis project Ga0307379, IMG submission 202237) | Soil microbial communities from Risofladan, Vaasa, Finland - UN-2 | ecosystem: Environmental > Terrestrial > Soil > Coastal area > Acid sulfate soil | place: Finland: Risofladan, Vaasa | collected...
TTGTGCTTGATAACCATTTGCCGGCTCAACTACCCAAGTGCCGATACCTTGTTTTTGGTCATCCTCCGAATGATATCGATGTGTCGGTTTCCCAGCAGCTCGAGAACCAGGTTATGGTAGATTGGAGACCAAAGCACCCGATATTGGAATATGTCAATCTTACGAACTTATTCGCTGCGAAGTGTTATAAAATAGTCTTGCCTCGTGATGCGGAAGTTCTCGCCGAGTTCAATGAGACCCCGGCCCTGGCAATGGTACGGCGAAACGGCAGTGTCTTTTTGCTTGCCGGGTTCGATATTCTTCAGACCAACTGGCCTTTTGAACCCAGCTTTGTTCTGTTCTGTTATAACGCTACCAACTTTCTTGGTATGCAGGTTGGGCGAAGGCGGGAACATAACCTGGAAGTCGGCCAGCCCATTGTTGTTGAGGGTCTGGAACCCGAAATTTTGGCTCAAATCGATGGGCCGGATTTTTCCGGTATGGGAATCAAGTCCAATTCTTCAGGTTCCATCCGTTTTGCCGGTACCAGTCGGGCTGGCACGTACAACTTAAGCGTATCGTCCCAGCCAATTAGAGTTTTTGCCGTCAATCTGCTTGATACACAGGAAAGCAATATCTATCCCCTTCGTGAGATTGTCTTTGCGGGCCAGCCGGTGAAAGCTCAGGAGCGTTCCCTGAGCCGGGCAAATGTTCCGTTGTGGCCGTTTCTTGTAGGTCTGGCCTTAATCCTTGCGTGTCTGGAATGGTTAATATATAATCTTAAAGTTAGAATATAGTGCATAACTTTCGTATGTGGAGAGGTTTACAAATGTTGCGCATTTCATTAATGATATTGGTTGTTCTTATTTTGCCTGTTGTGGTTTCTGCCTCGACAGACTCAGATTCGCCTTTCAATGTTGATTTTTTCTTTGGATGGAATAATTACTATCGCCCTATGGAGTGGACGCCGGTTGAAATCGGCATCGCCAGCACACTTACCGAGCCCTTTGCCGGTTCTTTAACCGTCTCGGCTCAACAGGATGGTTTGAATACGCTGGATATCGTTCATACCTTTGTGCTTACGCCTGATGTTCCACTGCATCTGCCGCTTGTGACGAAGCTGGCGTTTACCGCTGATAAATGCGGTGTGAGACTCAGCGACGAGCGAGGACGAACGCGCTGGGATTATGACTTTAATCTTTGGAACTTTTCCACGAGAAATCGCTTACTGACGGTGGTCCATGAAAATGACTTGTTAATCGGGCTTGTCGGCCGCGGACAATTCGGCCTGTTACGGCTGCCGAAACAGGCCTTCTGTCAATCTCAAAGTGGCCGGGGAAAAGTGTATCTCGGAGATAAGCTGCCACGAATGGTTCCCTGGGACTGGACCGGCTTTGTTTCTCTTGACCTGCTCATTCTCTATGACCCCGACTGGAACCTGTTTAATCAGCATCAGTTGAATGCGATTGCTCAATGGGTCTCAAATGGAGGCAAGTTACTGCTTGTCCTTGGAAATCATCCGCTGTCCGCTGAGAATCCTGTTGTTCAGTTATTACCTTTTGAATTACAGAACGTCAAGCAGATTACTGTGTCCACGGAAACCCTCGAGCAGTTTGGGCTGACAGCCGACGAACCGGAAACTGTTACATGCTGGCCACTGGTGCCCAAACCCCAAGCACGCTTTTTTGAAACAGAAACTTATAATACAAGCGAATCTCTATTCGGCACCGGATATACAGGCTTTGGTCGTGTGGGCGTGTTGGCTTTTGATCCTTCTACGATGACTGATAAACAAAGGGCAAATTCCTCGATATTCTGGGTGGGTCGTATTACAGCAATTCTGGAAGACTCTCACATTGTGCCCGTTAGGTCCGAACGGGCAATTCCACCGCCTGGTAACACACAGTATGGTATTCGTAGCCCCTCCGGACGTTCTACAATGCCAATGCCACGTAGTGAGCTTGAACGTTACGGGTACACAATGCCTTCGTCACGTAGTATCAGATTCGTGGAAGATGCCGAAAGTATTGATGAGGACTCTCGCCTTCAACGACAACAACGTCAATACGAAGTTGGGCGGGCGCAGACCGCAAACAACGAGGTTATGGAATACCTTTACGATATTTCAGAAATGCGTCCTTTGAGTATTTGGTGGGTGATATTTTTACTGATTACTTTAGCTGTTCTGTTAGGACCAGTGGACTATATAATACTGAAGCGCAGGGGTCGTCTTCCATTTACCTGGCTGACCTGCTCTTTCTGGATTATCCTGTTTACAATTGGCGCCTATTACGGGGTTCAGGCCCTGCGTGGAGGTAAAATGCAGTTAAGGGTGGTTTCCGTTCTTGACGGAATCGAGAGCAGCAATCAAGCCTGGTCCACCGACTATTGTGGTTTGTTTGCACCTGGCAGCGATGACTATGAGTTCAAAGGCTTGAATGATAATCAATGGTGGTCTGGCATCGCTCCGAGCCAGCAATCCATCTGGGCCTATAACCGGGAAATCAGCGGCAGGAAAATTTATTGTTTTCAGCACGACGGTGGAAACCTGCCATATTCTCTACCCATCAATATATGGACCATCCAGTGCCTGCTTAATGAGTCGCCCCTGGAGCAATTGCCTTTCAATGCTCAGGTTGAGCGCAATGGTAATGAGGTCGTCGTCAATATCGTTAATGACTCAGATGCTCCGATTTTAAATGGTTATGCTCTCTTTGGTAATGATCGTGGTATTAATTTTGGCTCGGTTCCTGCCCACACAAGCAAACAGTTCCGAAACCAGCTGCATACCATGAATCTTTGGAGCAATAATAACATAGGACAGTATCAACAATATCAAAATCTCCAGCGCCCTCGTTCGGGCAGCTTCAAAATTGAGGACGCATTTTTTGCCCAGGGAAGCTTACAGCGTACCCAGACCATTGGCGCTTATCTTGCTCGCGGGGCGGCGATGGTTTGTGCCCAGTACGATAAGGCTCCGGTGCCATTTGCAGTAAAGGACCGTTCATGCAGTTATGACCACATACAGTTGGCTCGGCTTGTTGTTTTCCCACAGGAACAGTAAAAGGAAACAGATATGATTGAAACCAGAAATCTTACTAAGAAATACGGTAATCTAACAGCCGTGGACGATTTGAATTTAATCGTCAAGGACGGTGACATATTCGGTTTCATCGGCCCCAATGGTGCCGGTAAAACCACGACTATGCGTATTTTGGTTACGCTTCTGGAACCTACTCAAGGCCGGGCCTTCGTCAATGGTTTGGACGTCAGAAGGCACGGAAAAAAGGTTCGCAGGCTTGTTGGGTATATGCCTGACTTTATGGGTGTTTATGACGACCTCAAAGTTTTTGAGTACCTTGAGTTTTTTGCGGCGGCATTTGGTATAGAACGAAGGAAACGTAAATCCATTGTCGAGGGTGTTCTTGAGCTGACAGACCTTCAATCCAAGCAAAGTGCCGCTGTTGACAGTCTTTCCCGCGGTATGCAGCAGCGTTTGGGTCTGGCACGTGTTCTTATCCACGACCCCAAAGTACTTATTCTTGATGAGCCGGCGAGCGGGCTCGACCCACGCGCTCGAATCGAAATAAGAGAGCTGCTGCGTGAGCTCAAGCGCATGGGGAAAACTATTATGATTTCCAGCCATATTCTGAGCGAGCTTGAGGAAATTTGCGACCATGTCGGTATTATTGAACATGGCCGTATGGTTTTCAGCGGTACGATGGAAGAAATTCTTCCACGGCTTGGAATGCAAAGCAAAGTTCGGGTGAGGGTGGCCGATAGTCAGGACAAAGCTGTTGAGTTGCTCACCGCTTTGCCCCAAATAAGTCAGGTCCGGATTTCCGGCGATTACATTGCCGTGACTCTCCATGAAGGACAGAATGGAGACGGTATTATTGCACGGACCCTTGTTAACGCGGATTTAGATATTATCTCTATCCAGCCCGAAAAGCTCAAACTTGACGACGCATTCCTGCAGTTAACCAAAGGGATTGTTCACTAACTGCATAAGAATAAGCAGGGCGCTTATGACTACAGCATTATATAGCTTCTTTTCAAAATCGTTTAACCCGGTCTGGTTGGCCGGGCCTATTTTCGATAAGGAGCTGCGCGTCTCCAGCCGACGAAAAAGAAATTATTACCTCCGATGCTGTTATATCATTTTGCTGGGCATTTTCGTCCTGTCCACATGGTACACTACCGTCATTTTTCGCAGCTCCGGCTCGGCGGTTTATCAAATTTCGAGACTATCACAGGCTGGCAGACACATTATAACTGCTATTATCTGGTTTCAATTTATTGTCGCTCAAATTATCGCCATCGTCATGCTCAGCTCATCCATCAGCGATGAAATTCACACCGGCACGCTGAACGTGCTTATGACAACACCCCTCAGCGGTTTCCAGATTGTAACCGGCAAACTCTTGAGTAAGCTGTTGCAGTTGATGTTACTTCTGGCAATAAGTCTGCCCCTGCTGGCTATTATTCGCGTCTTCGGCGGAGTTCCGTGGGATTATGTAGTATCGAGCGTTTTTATTACCCTCAGTGCCGCCGTTTTTGCAGGAGCGATGAGTCTGCTGCTGTCGATGAGTTATCGCAATTCCTATAGCGTTATCCTGTCGGCTGTAATAGGATATTTGCTGGTCTTTGCAGCCCTGCCCAGTTTATTTAGTGGATTGGCAGCAGCGGGTTTTTTTAACCAGCAGACAACACAATCTGTACTTGCCCTGACCAGTCCCTTCTGGGCACTGCTGAGAACCACAGAAGCTATGTCATCAGCTTCAGGAAGGAATATTTTTTCATGGCCGATGCACTGTCTGATTATGTTGGCTGCGACGGCTCTTTTACTGGGCTTGTCGGTATGGCGGGTAAGGAAAGTAGCCCTAAAGGCGGCATTCGGACGAAACGTAAGCTCTAAAAATGCTTACGCCGGGGTTATTAAACGAGTTACCGGTTCGCCAATCGTCTGGAAAGAAATGCGCAAGGGTTTAATAGGACGCGGCAAAGGAAATATCGCAATAACCATTTTGCTGATCGGCCTTTTCCTTTCGGCACTTATTCCATTCTTTTTTCCTTCGGGCATGGGCAGATACAGCATCTTTACGTATTTTCTTACGTCTGGTTTCTATCTGGTCGTTATGATTCGCCTGGCGGTGTTCTCTGCTGGCGGTATAGCCGCCGAAAAAGATGCCCGAACCTGGCCTATACTGCTGATGACACCATTGGAAGACAAAGAGATTGTTCGGGGCAAGGCTATTGCGGCGTTTCGGCGAAACATCCATCTGCTGCTGCTCTATTTTGCCCTGTTTTGTCTCCAATATGTTCACTTGGCTATTGCAGTTGGGCGGTCCAGTTTCCCTACGTCGATTCTCGGTCTTTTTTTCACTTCCGTTATAGGGCTTGCGGGCTCCATACTATTTGTGATTGGCAGTGGTTTATATTTTGGGGTGCGTCTCAGGACAGCTACAGCGGCGGTTGCGGCAACAGCCGGCTTATATCTGGTGATAAATGGTCCTTTTGTCGGTATATATCGTTTATTGAATATTGTTCTCTATAGAGTATTGTTTGGTTCAATCTTACGATCGCGCGGGCCCACCGCCTGGATACACTTTGCTACGTCAATAATTTTCTTATTATTTCAAGCGGGCATTGGCTTGTTTCTCATGCGATGTGCGGTACGAAGAGTGAGACGCGACATTTTTTGATAGTATTGTTGTATAAGTATGGGCACTGCTTTGAAAAATTCTGTTTTGTCTTTTATGAATCTTTTTTGGTTGACCGGGCCGCTGCTCGATAAGGAGCTGCGTGTCTCCAGCCGACGGAGAAGAAATTACGTTCTGCGCTTTGCCTACGTGCTCTTTTTAACCATCTTCGTAGCGATAGTCTGGCTCAGTGTAGTCAAATTTCAGGGGACCGCTGCCTACCAAAAATCCAGAATGTCGCTGGCCGGCAAGACCATCATAACTACTATAGTTATGTTTCAGTTCATTGCCACTCAGTTGATAGCCATTATCATGCTCAGCACCTCCATAAGCGACGAAATTTACCATCGTACTCTCGGCGTGCTTATGACTACCCCTATTACCAGTTTCCAGATTGTAATAGGAAAGCTCTTCAGTAAACTCTTGCAGTTAATCCTGCTTTTAGCCATCAGTCTGCCGCTTTTGGCTATTGTCCGTATCTTCGGTGGTGTTCCCTGGGATTACGTTCTCTCCAGTCTGTGTATAACACTTACGGCCGTTATCTTCGCTGGGTCGCTTAGTCTGTATTTTTCCATCGGCAACCGTCGTGCCTATGTTGTCATCATCAAAACTGTTTTTACTCTTGGTGTTCTTTTTGCATTTTTTCCGACGGTACTTGGTGCTCTATTCGCACTGCTGCCGCGTAATTTTGCTCCTGTACTGAGGTCTCTGGGTAATGTTACTCCTATACTGATGGTTCTTTTTGCACACTTTAATCCTTTCGGTGCGATGTCTCTCAACACCGCTACGATGATGTCACCCACTATGCCGGCCGGAATGCCTTCGTTTTATTGGCCTTTGCATTGTGTGTTTATGTTAGGATGCTCTGCTTTGTTGATTGCTTGGTCGATAAAGGTGGTGCGCAAGGTAGCGTTGCGCCAGGCCGTAGGTCAGCTTGATCTCACATCAAAACGGAAATACCGAAAACAAAAGACAGCATTGTCCAGAGCCCCTGGTGATCAGGAGCCTGCCGGCCTTATCAGGCGGGTAAAGGGGTCCCCGGTCCTCTGGAAAGAGCTGAGAGCCCCGATTATTCAGGGGGCCGAGGGAAGAAACAGTATCATCGGTCTTGCGGTTACTATTGCCGCTCTTTTGTTAACTTATGCCACATGCGCCAAGGAAAAATGTCTCGACGCAGATTTTACTCATATTGCATACACGTTGATGTTCATGCTTATAGGCCTGATTTTTAATATGGTGCTTTCAGCTACCTGCATAACTTCCGAGAAAGAGTCACGTGCCTGGCCTATTTTGCTGGCTACATCTATGGACGATTGGCAGATTCTTTGGGGAAAGGCCGTTGGAGTATTTCGTCGGTGTCTTCCTGTTTGGTTTCTATTGGCCGGTCACATTTTACTTTTTGTATCGGTAAGATATATTCACCCGATTGCCATTGTCTATCTGTTCATGCTTATTACCGGGCTGGTGGTTTTTCTTACCTGTGTCGGTATTTATTTCAGCATTCTTTTTAAACGGACCACTTCGGCGGTGGTTGCCAACTTCGCCTTAGCTGTTGTACTCTGGATAATTGTTCCGACACTGCTCGGGCTGGTGGTAACGACGATTAGTCGCAATAAAGTTGAAGTATTTGAAGCGTATATGTCCGCCAATCCCGTAGTTCAGGCTACTACGATTATAGGTGGAGCTGCTGGCCCGCACAATGCTAAGATGAAGCTGTCCAAACTCGAATTTAATTGGCCTCCGGGTAATCACGGCGAGGGAATCTACTCGACAACAGGCCTTTTGTTGATTACCACAATGATATATATCTCTGCCGGTTTTCTTTTTGCCTGGCGGGCCAAGTGCCGATTTAGACGCAATATCTTCTGAGTGTGCTTTAAGCGATTATGACTACCGGTTTGATTAATGTTGTTGCTCAGTTTTTTAGACTTTCCTGGCTGACCGGGCCCATTTTTGATAAGGAGCTTCGCGTATCCAGCCGACGACGCAGAAATTACGTTCTGCGCTTTGCTTATCTGGCTTTGCTGACCATTTTTCTGGTTCTGGTCTGGATTGAAGAGGTACAGAATAGTGGTTCCTCCGTATATAGAATTTCCCGAATGGCCAGAGCCGGACAAACCATAATTATGTTCATCATCTGGTTTCAGTTTCTCGCTACTCAGCTTGTCGCTGTGGTTATGCTCAGCACTTCCATCAGCGACGAAATTTACAACCGCACCCTCGGCTTGCTGATGACTACGCCTATCAACAGCTTTCAAATAGTTATGGGAAAGTTATTCAGCAAGCTGCTTCAGTTAATTTTACTTTTAGCGATAAGTTTGCCATTGCTGGCCATTGTTCGCGTCTTCGGCGGAGTGCCCTGGAATTATGTCATCTCCAGTCTTTGCATAACGCTCTCGGCTGTCATTTTTGTCGGCTCACTCAGTTTGTTCTTTTCCATATTCAGCCGGAAGGCCTATATTGTCATTATTATGACCATCCTGACGCTTGGTATGATTTTCGCCTTGATACCTCTTTTAGTCGCTTTGTTCTGGCGTGCTAACTTGCAGAATATAATATCCGAGAAGACTCTATTTTCTGTACTTTTTCAACCAAATCCCTATGCTATTCTGGCTTTCAAAACCGAGGCGATGATGTCTCCGCGTATGGGCGGCGGGATGCCTTTCTACTCTTGGCCTTTGCTCTGTGGTATAATGCTGACCGCTTCGGCTGTTATATTAATAGTATCTGTGAGTATGGTTCGTAAAGTGGCACTGCTTCAGGCCACGGGGCAGATAGATATATCCTCTCGGAAAGGCCGCTTTCGTAAAAAAGCAGTCCGGGGCCCGGCCAACCAGCAGGATTTTACCGCTACGCCCAGACGCATTAAAGGTCATCCTGTTATCTGGAAGGAGTTGAGATTCCCCCTGTTAGGACGGCGCAAAATCGCTACTTTAATTGGTATCTTTGTTTGTCTGAGCTTACTGTTGATAACCTATTTGCTTTGCTTTGCAGAAGGTATATTGGATGATGAAGAAACTCATATGTTATATGCTGTAGTTTTTATGGCTCTGGGAATACTGTTTACCATTATTCTCCCTGCTACCAGTATCACTTCTGAGAAAGAATCTCGCTCCTGGCCGTTACTGCTGACTACGACCATAGACGACAAACAGATACTATTCGGCAAATTTGTCGGTATCCTGTGTCGCTGTTTGCCAATCTGGATTTTTTTGTTGGGTCACGTTTTTATCTTTAGTCTGGCCGGATATATCCATCCTTTCGCCATTATCCAAATGGGTATGCTGGTGTCCTGGGTTCTTGTATTTCTTTCCGGCAGCGGCCTATATTTCAGTTCTTGCTTTAAGCGCACCACCACCGCGGTTATTATGAATTTCGCTTTGGCGGCGGTAATTTGGGGCATATTGCCTTTACTGATGAGTATAGTTGTCTCGATCAACGCCTCGTTCGCCCGCGACGCTCGTGATTTTGTCGATGCCTATATGGATACCAATCCTTTTGTGCACGCCATCGTGATTGTAGATGCCACCGCCAACGAGAACCCGGTAAAAATTGGAAATTATAACTGGGTTAGCTCTCGTCGTAAGAATGTATTGCAATCGACGAGCTGGATGTTGACTTGCTTGGCGGTGTATATGTCGTTAGGCGTCTTTTTTGCCTGGCGTGCAAAGTTCCGGTTCCGACGTGATATTTTCTGATTATTCTTTGAGGTGAAAATTGTGGCCCGGGTTTTACTGGAAAATGTTAGTAAGATTTATGACGGAAAAGTTTGTGCCGTCTCCAATTTCAATTTGGATATTGCCGATGGTGAGTTTATGGTGATTGTAGGCCCGAGCGGGTGTGGAAAAACCACAACTTTGCGAATGATAGCCGGGTTGGAAAAAACTACTGCGGGCAATATTTATATCGGAGATACTCTGGTTAATGACGTTCCTCCGAAAGACCGCGATGTTGCTATGGTGTTCCAGAATTACGCTTTGTATCCGCATATGACCGTCTATCAGAATATGGCGTTCGCTCTTAAAATGCGAAACTTACCTGCCGGACAGATAAAACAACGTATTAAAGAGGTCACAGTTTTGCTCGGCATCGAGCGTTTATTGAATCGAAAACCCAGGGCTCTGTCCGGTGGTCAGCGGCAACGGGTTGCTCTCGGCAGAGCCATCGTTCGCAATCCTAAGGTTTTCCTGTTCGATGAGCCTTTGAGTAACCTTGACGCCAAACTGCGGGTAACTACGCGGACGGAACTGAAAGCACTGCAACGCAGGTTGCAGAGTACTTCTGTTTACGTTACTCATGACCAGGCGGAAGCCATGACCCTGGGCGAACGGATTTGTGTGATGCATAACGGTGTAATTCAGCAGGTAGCCGGCCCGATGGAAGTATATGAGCGACCGGTCAATAAATTTGTGGCGGGTTTTCTTGGCATACCGGCTATGAACTTCTTTACGGGCTGCCTAAAGTTTAAAAACGATACAACTTCTTTCGTGATTGACAATGATACTATTATGTTACCGAAACGCTTAAGAACGGTAATAAGTGATTATCATGACAAGGAAATAGTCCTGGGAGTGAGGCCGGAGAATTTTTCGCCTCATCAGTATTTAGGCCAGATTAATAATACTATCTCCGCAGCTGTTAATGTAGTTGAGCCCATGGGAATCAGAACAGATGTTTACCTGACCAATCATGCCGGGAAGAAATTCGTTGCGGGTATCGGTCCTTACACTAAGCTCAAAGCAAACGATACAGTGAAAATATATATTGACCTGGAAAAGATTCACCTTTTCGAGCCTGGAGAAACCGGCAAAAATATTACCATATCTGGCAGTACATTAGCCTAACTGGGCTAATGGCCTCAAAAACAAGCAGGCAAATCGAAGATAGCGATGGGTATCTCCATCGAAAAACCGTATCAGGTGAGTATACAAAATCAGAACTGAGGAAATCAATATGCGACCTCTTGAGCAATTACTACTGATAGTTCCGTTATGAGGAAGAACCCAGCGGCGGTTTTACCTGTCAATAGATGGTGAGGTTACAGTAGGGCAGAAACGAAATATGATCATAACCAAGAGATTTTTCGATAGTAATAGTCCCAATTTGCTGTTGATTAGGCTAAAACTTGACATAATTCGAAATACTCAGCGTATTCTTGCTTGACAGACTCAGTAAAAGCCTATATTTAAGTATATTTATTGATTGTTGACTCGGTAGAAACCGTAGTCTAAAAGGATTGTTGTCTCTAATTTTTTCATAGTAAGGAGAGTATGTTATGGCAAAGAAAATGGTAGCTGCTAAGCCGATGACCAAGAGTGAAATCGTATCTGGTATCGCTGATAATACAGGGTTGACGAAGAAGGATGTTAATTCTGTATTTGAAGCAATGGCTGCACAAATTAAAAAGAGTCTCGGTCGAAGCGGCGTCGGTGCATACACCTTGCCCGGCTTGATGAAGCTGGTCGTAGTGCGAAAACCTGCAACCAAGGCTCGTAAGGGTATCAATCCCTTCACTGGTGAAGAAACTATGTTCAAGGCCAAGCCGGCGCGTAATGCTGTGAAGATTCGGCCGCTTAAGAATCTTAAAGACATGGTTTGACCTTTTGAAGAATAAAGACAGGCTAAACAGGCCCGCATGATATCCATTTTGTGGGCCTGTTTTTTATCTTTATTTTTAGCAGGTCGAAAATCTTTGTTTATCATGCGTTTGTCAAGCAGGTATCGGGCCGCTGAATTATTAATCCAGCAGTGACTTGCCCTGAGCAGAAAAAGGCCAAAGTTTTTCATAATATTCATAATGAGAAGGCGTCCGTTGATGTAGTCATAAAGCAGTATCATTGCAAGGTTTTTCCTTCTCAAAATTTCATTAAATTGGGTTTGCCCCCTTAGAATACATGGCATTCCAGACAAGGGGGTAAAAATTGGGTTTGTTTTGGCTTTGTTTTTTTGGCCCATAGCCGCATTTTTCTTCATAATTCTCTGTATATGCACACTTTGCATCAATTTTGCCCTTTTAAGCAATTGGGTTTGAATTGGCTTTGTTTTGGCTTAAATTGGGTTTGTTTGGCTTTGTTTGTCTGAATCACCAATTGTCCCATTAACTCGTATTTACTTGTCACAAAAGAGCTTACGTTAATTTCGGCGTACTTGACTTTGGCTTTGTTTTGCATAATTTGCTTATAAATTCGTACGTAAGAATTCGTAGAGATTATATAGCACAAACTCGAAATCCGAATATCCCCCGACAGAAAAGCATGTGAGCTAACATCGAGGGTAAACTCCATATTGGGAATATCAAAATCTAAATGACTCAAATTCAAAACAGCTCCTAATATGAAGCCCCCCACAGAATGCACCCCCTTAGAGTGCAAAACACTCTAAACAAGGGGGCAGGCGGCATTCTAAACGTGGGGGCAGGCCCCCCACAGAATGAAAGGCATTCTAAACGTGGGGGCAGGCAAAAAAAGCCTGCCTCTATAATTAGACGGATGTCCGCTTTTGAGTCGAAAATTTGGCTATTTTTTGAGGTTCAATTATCGTAAGTCTTTATTTAGAAGGGAGATAAAAAATTTTGAAAATTTATATTTTTGTTTTTAACAGTGAGCGTTTTTGAACGAAATTAACCACGGATTTACGCAGATTAGCACGGATTATGGGGAGTTTTTCAGCCGGCTTTGGCGTCTTTGGTCCTACCTTTCCTCGAAGCAAGCTTCTGCGAAAGGCTTGGCCTTATCCGCCGGGTTCCCAATAGAATGGGACCCCCTTAATAAAGACGGCTAAACTCAAGAATATTAGAGAATTTAGAAGTTAGAATGGAGAATTTAGAATTGTGGTTGATTTTGGTTGGTTTTCGAGTTTTTTTGACTGAAAAATGGGTGATATTTAGCGTTTTTTGTCGAAAATTGTGGCATTTTCGTTTGTAGTGGAGGAATATATTAAAAACTTGCCCACGCATTATTTTTCTATCTTTTTCAATATTTTTCTATATTTTCAACTTGACAAATAGTATCATTATTGATACTATTTAACTGTGGCAAGGATTGCTGATATTCTGAGTGATATGCAAAGAAATCCCAAGGGTATCCGGTTCAGGGACCTTTGTCGGGTGTGCGATCATTATTTTGGACAGGCACGGCAGCGCAAAAGCAGTCATCGTATATACCGAACTCCCTGGGCTGGCGATCCTCGTATTAACTTCCAGAACGATAAAGGTATGGCTAAAGCATACCAAGTGAGGCAAGTGGTTAAAGCTATTGAGAGATTGAAAAATGAAAACATTGCCAAAGATTGAACATTACACATATCGGATAATTTGGTCCGAAGATGATAATCAACACGTGGGCTTATGCGTGGAGTTTCCAAGCTTAAGCTTTCTCGCCTCAACCCCACAAAAAGCTTTCATGGGAATTCTTAAGGTTGTGGCTGATGTAGTGAAAGATATGGCCTCCAACGATGAATCCATCCCAGAACCGATTTGCTCTCGGCAATACAGTGGCAAATTCATGGTTAGAGTACCTCCAGAAGTACATCGTAATCTCGCACTTAAGGCTGCCGAGGAAGATATAAGTATAAACCGGTTGGTCAGCGCAAAACTATCTTCATAAATCGAGAAGACAGATATCAGGTCCAAGACCCCCTGTTGCAAATCCAGGGAGTAGTTCTTCCCCGACCCCCTGTTATTGGCCAAGGGAGCAGCTCTCGGGGACAAGCTCCGGTTAAACACTAAAGCAAGGAAGCACTCATCGAGGATAAATTTGGTTTTTTGTGTTTTTGACTGAAAAATGGGTGATTTTTAGTGTTTTTTGTCGAAAATTGCTCGATTTTTCAGAAAAATGGCGGGGTAAACCACCATTCGACGGTTAGCGACCGTGCCACGATTAAGAGATATATAGCATTTCTACCGGAGGCCAGCATGAG
>Ga0307379_10008755_pt1 | contig 13598 bp, 16 predicted proteins | sample UN2MG_FD_202237 | JGI IMG/M metagenome (GOLD analysis project Ga0307379, IMG submission 202237) | Soil microbial communities from Risofladan, Vaasa, Finland - UN-2 | ecosystem: Environmental > Terrestrial > Soil > Coastal area > Acid sulfate soil | place: Finland: Risofladan, Vaasa | collected...
GTCTATTCGATGCTGACTTTGAACCCAGTGTTATCTTTTTTCTTTTCCTTTTTATCAAGGACAATGTCCAGGATCCCGTTCTTATAAGTCGCCTTCGTTGATTTTGTTTTCACGTTGCAGGGAAGGCCGATGAGTTTACGGTATTTACGTTTCGGCGAGTCTACCTTGATTTCCAGGGTTCCCTCGGTCGCGATGAGGCTGATGTCATTTTTCTCCACACCTGGTACTTCGACGGTGATGGCGACATCGTTTTCCCCTTCGATGATATCGGTGAGCGGCTCGATTTCCTCAGAGATTGTTGATTCTCCTCCGGGGGATTTTATCGATCGGTTTCCGAAATCCTCTATCTGGGGTTTGCCGTCAGGACCAAAATCGATTTTATACCCATGCACGATGGGTTTTCCTGGTTGGGCGTTTGAGAACATTTTCATCATTTCTTCTGCCATTTTCTTGATATCATCCATTATTTTATCATCGCTGAAGATATCTCGTATCCTGTTTTCATTAAAGATATCACGGAAAATATCATCGTCTCCTCGGAATGGGTCTATTGGGTTTCGTTTTTTTCTTTCGTTATTTTCATCGTCAAAAGGATTCATATCCTACTACCCCCTTTTTTTGGTTCTTTTCGATATACTACTTATCACAACTACTATATACATGTTTCGCCTTAGTTTTCGAGTTCTCGTTGCAGCTCCTCCAGAAGAAGTATTGCTCGTTTATTCAGTTTCTTTGGTGTCGTCACCTGAATAAGGACATAGAGATCACCAGACCCTGATCCATGTATTTTCGGCATACCACTACCCTTAATCTTAAAAAGCGTTCCATTTTCTGTTCCATCTGGGACTTTTAGCCGTTCTCTTCCTTGAAGAGTCTCGACAGAAAGGGTCGCTCCCAGGCTTGCCTGCGGAAAGGAAATAGAAAATTTCCTGTACAGGTCTGCTCCCCGTCGATCAAAGACCGGATGCTGCTTCATATGGACGACGACGTACAGATCACCACTCTGATGTACTCCCTGCGGGTTTTCACCTTGTCCGGCAAGCCGGAGGTGGGCCCCGTCTTCGATTCCACGGGGGATGCGTAACTCGATTTTCCTGATTTTTTGTAGACTCCCCCGCCCTCGACAGGAAGGACATGGGTCTTCGATGAATGTTCCCTGTCCATGACATTTGGAACATTCGGTAATCTGGGTGAACATGCCAAACGCGGTACGACGGGATACCTGCAGCTGTCCACTGCCTCTACAGGTTGAACATTGTTTTGGGCTGCTCCCCGGTCGTGCACCACTTCCCCTGCATGTCTCACAAAGCTCAGTCCGGGGGACTTCCAGTTCGGTTTCCATTCCCCGGTAGGCGTCCTCAAGGGATATCTCAATGTCAAATCGAATGTCGTTTCCACGTTGAGCTCGTGGATGGCGGGTAAACCTATTCCTACCGCCAAAGAACTGCTCAAAAATATCGTTAAAATCAAACCCTCTTCCTCGGAAGATATCACCAAAGTCTGCGCCCCTGAAGATATCCTCTGAGGTATATCGTTGATCGATTCCTGCATGACCGTACTGATCATACATTTTTCGTTTCTCATCATCATGCAGGACTGCATAGGCCTCTGAGATTTCCTTGAATTTTTCTTCTGCTCCTTTGTCTTTGTTCTTATCAGGATGGTATTGCAAGGCAAGTTTCCGGTATACTTTCTTTATATCTTCTTTCCTTGCAGAATGATCTATCCCAAGGACCTCATAGTAATCTTTTTTTTCCATACGTCTAGCGAGGGTACATTCAAAAGGAGTATTTCTTTTTTATTATCGCCGGGGTTGGTTTATAGGAGTACGCTGACTATCTGAAGGAGGATATCACCAAGGATGAAGCTGAACAGAAACCCCGCTAGCAGCGGGACCATAAAGGGGATCTTTGGGGTGACCCAGATTTCTGTTATCCCGAGTTTTTCGAACTGGGCAAGTTCTTCGTCGATATCGAAATTCTTTGGCATGTACATGAGTTTTCGTTTCCCGTCTTTTATCTTCTCCAGTGGCCAGACGTACTTTTGTTTTGCTTTTTCAATTGAGGTGACATACCCAAGCATACAGTGGGGGAACCGGAGGTTCCGCTTGCTGCTATTGTAGATCAAGAGACTGATCGGGATGAAGAGGAACAGGATCGTTGCGTTTGCAAAGATGGTCCAGGATCCAGGTAGGAACGATTTCCACAGAGGGAACATTCCCATGAGCGGTTGGATGGGGACGAGTATGGCTAGTGCCATGAGTGCTTTTGCGTCTGCACCACCGAACAGGAGACGCATTTGGAAGAATAGGTACATCAGCACGATCATGATGGGGACAAAGACAAGATACCAGATGTTCGGGAACCCTCCGTCTAGGTATTGGATTACCAAAAGGATTGCTCCTATGAGTCCCATGATGACCCAGAGGATGTTTGCTGCCCTACGGGTCTTCATATCGGTATAGGAGGCGTACGCGAGCAGAGATGTTCCTGTTATCAGTCGAATTACATCCAAAATTGTTGCATCAACCATCATAAAGCAGAGAAACAGAAAAGACCATATTAATCTAATTGATTTATCCCCTATACTGTTACGGGGTTGATGTATGTTTGAAGAATTAGTAGGATCAGGGATATTGATTCATCATTGGGACGCCGATGGGATTTGCTCAGCACGACTCTTGCTTGAGAAACTCCCCAAGGGCATCATCAATAAGACACCAGTGCTTGGGAATTATTTTCTCACCAACGAAGAGATGACGACGTATGCATCCTCTGATTTTGTGATAATTGTTGATATGGCATTACCTGAGGATAATATCCTGCGGTTAGCAAAGAAGACGAAGGTGTTCATCTTTGATCATCATCTGCAACAGCTGATACCTGGTGTATCCCATCATAATCCGATTGCACAAGGTGAAGACCCGTTGTTGTATCCGTCCGCAAGCTGGATCGTGAACGATTTCCTTGGGAATCCGGTGAATGTCTTTGCGTTACTTGGCATTGTTGGTGATCATGAGAAACGCATTCAGACCAACAAAGACTTCTATGCGATGATTACTGATTTCTGTTCCAAGGAGCATCTGAGCTTTGATGATCTGCTGATGATGGTGTCGCTGCTTGATTCGAGCTATAAGGTTGGCGATCGTAAGGCAGTCGAGGAAGCACCACGCTTTCTCATAGGATATACGGATGCTCGTAGGATCCTGCAGAATGTCCGCTGGAAGAACAATCTAGTCTTACTTGAGAACGAGATAATAAAATACGTCCATGAACCATTTGAAGAAAAAGGACAGATTCTACTGAAACGGATTCATACGAAGTTCAATATTATTTCAACAGTGACACGGAGGATCGCTTGGAGTTTAGGAAAAGATGCTGTGGTGGTGAACACTGGATTTTTTAAGGATATGGACCAGATCTATGTGCGCAGTGCAAAAGATCTACAACCGTTGATACAGCAAGGAAAAATGCTGGGGTATCGCTGCGGTGGAAAGACCGAGGTGCTTGGAGCGGTTGTTCCAAAAGAAAGAACAGAGTCGTTTGTTCAGGAGATTTTTAATTTTCTCTCCAGTAATAATAACTCAAAAATATGAGCCTGAATCATAATTCATTTTACGGTTTTTAAATTCATTATTGAATTTGCCATTGGTGTTTCTTTTATGTCCCTCGTGTCAATGCTATCGATACTGTCTAAAATTCTATTAATGATATCATCAATGGTTTCGCCAAATCTCCCTTTTTTTATGAGTCTGTCATAGGTCTCTTTTTTAATTCTTATTTTCTTTGTCTGCATACTCTCACGACATTATTTATTGCGAATTCGTACTTTTGGGAAAAGACATTGATTTTTTCATTTCTTCAATGATTTTATCGTATACGCCTTTACTATCCGTTATTTCTTCAATAGGTATCACGAGATCAATAACGATCTTGTTTAATATCTCAGATTCTTTCTTATTTTTCATAAAAATCCTCCATTTAATATCTGAACACAGGTACCTAAAAATATCCTCTACCTGAGTCTTAGTCAATTCTATATTCATATATTTGTTGTGTATGTACTTTCTCCATCTTTCTAATGATGCGATTAAATCTTTTTGTAATGGTATTCGTTCCTGTATCGTTGTACCATAAATCGTCACACCACCTTTAATTTCAGGTGGTGCTGGTTTTGTAATAGTTATACATTCGTAGTGTTCAGCGATAATCTTGTTAATTACCCGAGTTGTGATATCAAAACCAGTGGTCATCCCTTCTTTCCTCCTAGATGCTCTGAAAATGTAATACAGTATTTATTTTCTTAATAATCAGATATAAATCTATGTCGAGAAAATGTCAAAACGAAAAAACATCTGGTCATTCCAAGGAATCCTTGTAAATCCGGGTTCTCCGCAGATAAACGGAGATTCGGAGAACTCGTGAGATAACAACGAGAAGATCGTCGTGAAATGGCTTTGTTTTCCACAACGTTTCTATATAACGTTTTTATGGTGAGAGTAATACCTGGTTAATTCTGTCCCAATGCCAAGGTCGGCTAAACATTTTTAAAGAAGTCTTTTAAGTCTGGTGACGTTTCTTATACATGATGAGCCGGGGGAGGGGCGTCTTATCTGGTTTTTCGTTCCGTACATACGAAAGTTCTCTTGAATCCAGCTCACCAATCAATTTTCCTATAGCTTTAAAAAAGGCTTGAAGGTATTATTTACTAGATAAGGAGAAAGACCTTTAAAATGATACCCATATATACTATCATCGGGCAAACATTAACACGGTTTGGAAGATGTTTTAAGAAATGGATAACCTCCAAAGAACGATTGATTTATTAACAAATGACAAATTCTTATTCCGGGTCGAAAAATGGAAAAAGATGATGGCAATGAACAAATAGCCAAAAAAACTAAAATCTATCGTTTGGATAGTAAGAGGAATCGGTCTGCTCTTGTTTTTTTGGTTTATCATTTGGTTGATTGACCATTTTATCTCCATCACATTGAGAAGAAAAAAAATGGTTCGAGCTATTTTTCAACAAACAGAAAAAAAGAAAGAAAATAGTTTATTCCTAACGATCCTTCAATCTACATTTCATCTATTTTTGTTTCAATATTTAGTATAGTATTGTGACATGCACGACAAATGTGTGATTGATTTTCTGATCCTAATTCTTGTTTACAGATATTGCAGTATCTTGTTTCGCTCATGGTTAAATCCTCCACCTTGCAGTTTCGTAATAATTGATTCCTTAAAAACATATCCTTAAAACATCATTTTTTCGCTAATAGATATTATTGTAATGAGGTTTTATTATTTGGGGGGAAAGGGACGGTATGGAGGAATAAAAATGAAGAAAAAATGCGAAATAAAGTATAAACAACCGATCCCTTTCCTCTTTTTTTCATTTTATTTCTTGCTAGATAAATGGAGGGAAAGGTAAAAAATTAAGGGGATTCTATATATGAAAATTTACCTTTCCTCATTTTTCTCTCCAACAAAACGTAACTTGACCGTATATTAAAAATTTTCTATGTTTTTCATGACATTTGTAACAAGAGCTTATGTAATTGATTTCATTTCAACGTTACTATAACCATGATGATTATTTCTTTAAAAACATACCCTCAGAAAACCAGGGGGGCATTGACACGGTTTTTAAGACTCAATGTTGTCGTTTCTGATTCTGTTACGCAAATTAATATAAACTAACAACAGATGAATGATGATGGAGAGATGGCGAGAAAATATGGCATGCCCACTTTATGTTGATTTTACACGGGATTGTATTAAAAAATTCCCTGATTTTTTAGTGTTTCCCACATTTGATTTGTGTGAATCGGATGACTATAAAGAGTGTCTTGCTTACCTCGTTGTAAACAGTTCGTTCAATTGTCAATATATGAATACGTGCGGAAAGGAATATAAAAAAAACCTTCCTAAGATAGTCACTCAGTTGCTTGGGGAAAAAGAAACCAGAGATATTTTTTACAAATATACTGCTCAATATTGTGTCTCCCAAGAAAATCACATCAAGTGTGCAAAATATGCACTATTGTCTGAAGGGAAAATACCTCCAATAAATCTATTTCCAGATGGGAGTAAAATTCATCCTATGGGGCTGATCCTAAAACGAAAACTAATCATACATCCACCAGAGTAAACAACAAGTATCATGAATCCATAGGTTCTTTCTTTAAAAACATATCCTCAGAAACTTCAATTGAGGGAAAGCATTGATACGGTTTTAATTTTTATTTTTTGAGATTAATGCTGCTATGAATCCTATGATACCAGTAACGATACAAATTACTCCTGTCATGTAAATCCCAAGCATAATCCATTGAGAATTTTCCAGAGTAGTAATAGGTGATTCGCCTAATAGTGCGAAGATAAAAACAATAAGTCCTATCCCAATAAATATAGTACCAAATAAGAAATCAAATCGATTGTACATTAATTTAAATTTACTTTCACCTGTTTTTTTCATTTTTGTATCATCATTCATCTTGCGTCACTTCCATCCATCTTACATTTTCGTAATAATTAATCCTTTAAAAATATTACCATAAAATCAGAAAACAGAAGCTTTAACACGGTTTAAAGACACAATGATTTTTTGTTTGAATTACTGTTTCTCTATCAAATTTACATATTGTAAAAATAACGCCTTAACTTTAAATAGGTTCAGAATCCAAATTAAACAGCAGGTGAAAAGAGATGGATAAACGCAAATATTATGGAAAGCAAACATATAAAGGAAAATACCCTTATAGTAAAAAGGAAAAGAGCAAAGGGAAATACAAATAATTAATTAATTTTTTTTTATTTTTTTCTTTAAAAACATATCCTTAAAACAAGGAGTATTGACACGGTTTTAACCCTGAAATTCTCATGTTATTTTGTCGTTTTGAAAATCTACCCAGAAAGTTTAATGTATCGAAAATGATACATATACTATTATCTTGATAATTATGAATAGAATTAAACAGAACAGGGCTGTATCGGAAATACTCGGAACAGTTCTCCTGTTAGGTATAGTGGCAGCGTCATTCAGCGTTTTATATTACAATGTAAATTCGATTCCACCCCCCAGTAATCCTCCAAATGTCACGATTATTGGTACGGTTGAGGGTAACAATCTGGTGTTTGAACATAAAAAAGGTGATTCATTAAACTTAGATACCAAAATTACACTAAACATGAATATTAAAAACGAGACGTTTTTGGTAAAACAATATTTAGACGCAGATGCACTACAAGATGGAGAATGGAACATCGGGGAGAGAGTAATCTATCCATTTTCTTATAATCTCAGTAACATCCGAAGTTATTTCGCCGTCAATCTTCATGTCGCAGATAAAGAAAGCAATTCGCTTGTCTTTATAGGTACTCTTGATGTATACCCAGAAACCGATTTAAGGCTAACCATGACTGTTGATAATCTCTATCCATCCATTGGATCAAAAGTGAATTTCACAATCTGTGTAACAAATCAAATTGGGGGTACACCTGCAAAAGACATTGAAATCCTCAGTATTTTATCAAAGAATTGTTCCTATTTCAGCAACCTGACGTCAAGCGGATTGTATAACTCGAATACAGGTATATGGACTATACCTTCTCTGGATAGTGGGGAATCTGCATGTCTTACACTTACCGCAATTGTTGTACTTACATCAACGCCGACTCAGTTGGCTATGATACTCGATGGTTCTGGGAGTATTTCAAGTCATGATTGGGAGATCATGAGAACTGGTCTAGCAAATGCAGTTAGTAATTCCTCAATATTTCCACATAATGGAGCAGTGGAGCTAACTGTTGTTCAAATTGGTGGACAAATATCTAGGACGTGGGATGATAACTGGGATGATTATTCCTCAAATTGGATTAGAACTAATTCCGCCCATAATTATTCATATCCATATAATTCGAATTCCGCAGGCTCTAATTATCATAATGAGGGCAGCTTTACATGCAATAATTTAGATACTAGTGATGCTTCATCTATTACAGTTGATTTTTGGTATCAATTAGATGATACAGAAGACGGGGACTTAATACTCTCTTATTATAATGGATTTAATTATGTTACTATTGCAAATATTGGTGGTGGGCAAGAAGATAAGTGGTTACATTATACAGATGCATTAGATATAATTAATGACTCCCAATATTTTAAATCAAATTTTAAAATACGCTTTACCTCAAATTTAGATAATGGGGAAAATGTTAGGATTGATGATGTTGTGATAAGAAAAGATTCAGATATTATATTAAAAGATGGATTCGAATATTATTATGCTTATTCCCGTCCAGAAATTGGACCAATTATTGTGACTAGTTCAAATAAACAATCAATATCAAATCAAATAAGAAATATAAATCAAATGGGAGGTTATACTCCGATAGGATGCGGTATAAGATTAGCAGCAGATCAATTACATGATATGGGGGCTTTTAATATAACTAAAAGACAACTAATAAACTTAGTAACAGATGGAAAGCCAAATTGTGTATGGGTTCCCGGTATATATCATGGGTTTACAATAGGGCAAATTATAGGGGAAAATCAAAACGGTTGGAATCTAGGGAAACAAGATGCAGAGGACGCAAGATCATATTTGTTGAATACACTACAAATGAATCCAAATAAAGACGAATTTGACGCCCTTGGAGTAGGTGTTAATGGTACGTTTGGAAGTCCAGATATTGCTTGGTTAGAAAGTAAAATCGTCTGGCCTCAACCCGGTCGTATTGCACCGCCCTACGTAGCAGGATGGGTAAGAACAATAACATCGTACCAGAGTTTTGAGGAGACTATTAAAGAAATATTCAGGTCTTATTTCGGTATTTCCAACAGCAATACTGTAACAATTATTTCTTCAACCCCGACAACTGATCCATACCCTGGAAATAATGAAGTAAGTATCATTTTAACACTAGGTTAGAGCAACTAATATAATTATCTATTGATACTTTACCAATGGACCAATCTCAACTAAAAAATGTATATTAACCCGGTTAATACTCATATCAGCTTGAACTTTTTATTATATCGTAATGATTCGTATGAAAGATGTAATTTTCTCATTTTGTAAATCTACTTCAACAATTATAAATATTAGTAATGATAGAGTAATAGAGTATAACATTGAACGTGATGTGGGTGAGGCGTTATTCTGAACAATTAGATGCATAACATAGTGAAAAACGAGAGAGAAAATGAAAATAGAAGATGAAGTTGAAGTCATTCTGCTTGATGGTTCTGTTATCATTGGTAAGTTATTAGAAAAAAGACAGGCGGGTATACTAGTCAAAAAGAATGAATACGATGCTTTCTGCAGAGAGAAAACAATTTCCATTGAGATATTTATTCCTCATACAGTCATTAAAAAGATAAATAAAAGGGATCTACCATTGTTGAAGTTAAAAACGTGTCAATGCTTTTTAAGTCGGGCTAAATGTTTTTAAAGAAGTACTGGATACATCCTAATAATCTGAGGAGAATCAATGGTAAATTGCGAAATATGTAAGCAAAAAATTTCTCTGTCTAATATTTATGTTGACAAGAAAACTGGAAAAGCACAAAAATATTGTCGATCCTGTGCAGAAACAATGAAAAGCGAGGAGAAAAAGGATATGACTCTTAAAAAAGAAGATGAAGAAAAAATTCAAGATATAACACAAGATGAAGAAAAAATTCAAGATATAACACAAGATGAAGAAAAAATTCAAGATATAACACAAGAAATCCAACATATGGATAATCTGCCTACCTCTGAAACTGATATCGTGACTCGCGACATGCTTGTCGATAGTATAAACTCCTGTTTAGGCGAAAATCCGCTGAACATAAAAGATGGCGATTATTGTTACATACGGATCGTTGGGAATCATCTCGAGATTGGACGAGCAAAAGTAGTCATGGAAGAATAATCCAGTTTTTTTTATCATTTTAATGTGCACAAAAAACCATTGAGTTTTAAAATCGTATTAATACAACCAAATGATAGGTGTTTAATGAATATGTTTTTATAGAAGCAAGCGTTTTTGATATTGTAACTTGAAGTGATGGGAATGAAAACTCCGGGAATTAAAAAAAATGAGATAATCATGCGCGATATGCTTAATGACAGGATAAACTCTTTGATCGGTAAAGAAGGATTGAATATAGACAATGGCGAGTATTATTATATAAAAACCGTGGGAAATCATCTTGTGGTTGGACGTGCGAAAATAATTCTGGAGGACTAACTCCACTCTTTTTTTCATTGTTTCACATTAAAAAATATGATAGTATATCTGTACGATTGAAGGGTTTTTTTTATGGGGGGAACTGTAACTCCAAGAAAAAAAAGGTAACAAAGGATGCAGAAATTTTAATCCTATTCTGGTGGAAACTGCTTTTTTGTTAAGTTCCTTTAAAAATTGTTCCCAGCCCTCGTTTTTACCTCCAAGTTTGTCCGGTAAAAAGATAAAATAAACAATCAAATGATTATTTAGATTCGTTTACGCATTTTGTCATACGTTTTTTTAAGTTCCTTGAGTTCGTTCGCTATTTTTTCCGTATTATTAGAAATTTTTCGACAATGCAGATAAAGATGTATATCTACCAAAATAATGAGGATGAAGGTTATTCCAAACAACAAATAAAGAAGTTCTTGTAGGTCCATTTTGTGTAACTCCAGATGTTAGTATCAATTTTATTTATATTAAACTTTTGGGAAGTTTTCAGTGATACGCGTACGGGACGTTTACGTTCATCGAGAATCTTCATCAAGACTCTTTCTGGTTTGGACGAGGGCTTCTGACAAGATTCCGCACATCTTGATTACTGAATTTGTAATACTCAATTATTGAATGCATCCTTGACTTACTGATAACCGTTGAAAGCATCAACCCCATGAAATATATCTGTTTGATTTGTTAGATGCAAACCCTCCATGAGAATAACATGTTTTCTTATTTAGGACGAATGTTCATATCTGGAAGGAAGTAATGTAAAACTGGTGTTTTTAAATAAAGAGAGATTAAGGTGGCCCCAGTCATCGAAATCTCCTGGTCCATGCGTGCCATCGGAGTATCCTAGTATACGGTATGTGTAATGATAGTTCATGCAGCTCCGATAGGGAATGTATTTCCAGGTTTCCCATGAAGTAAATTTAATAGACTCACGGTTATCGATCCCACCGAATGTGTCACCAAATAACCCTAGGCCATGCCCAAGTTCATGGAGGGCGACGTGGATGATAATGTGTTTTTTGGTATACCAGGGGTATTTCTCATGTATTTGCTGTGCGCCGATGTTAAAAAAATCGAGTTGATCCCACCCAAATATCGTATAGCCTGCTTTGCCGTCATCAGTGATAATGGCATAGTGGAAAATTCCTTTGCGAGGTTGGTTGAGATCCTGATGAAGGAAATAAACCCAGTAGAGGTCACGAAAATCGACAAAGCTTGGTAATGAATAATAGGGTATCATCTCACCGCCGCCCATGGCTCCCGTGTCGATATGAAGCGTGATATTATGTTCTTCAAAGAGAGCAATGGCTTGTTCTATCAGGGTTTGATCGGGTTTGTTCGTGGTTCCAGGGTAGTTGGTTTCCATCCAGTCGATTTCGATGAAGATATCTTGTTTAAAGGGATGTGATCCCCATTGGTCGGTGTAGCATTCTTCTAAGCTGGTGAGTCCATCATGGTCCTCGTCCAGGATGGTGTGGTTGTCCCAGTGGTATGGGTTGTAACCGTATTTGAGTTCCCACCAGTCTGGTGCACCATCGTAGTCGGTGTCATTACCCGCTAAACTCAGATTATGGGTGTTTGCGGGGATGCGAAGGGGGATGAAGCAGGTAGCGGTTTCCCAGGTGGATCCTGCGTCTGGTGAAGGGTTGAAAAGCCAGGGGAACCGGTGGATAGTGTTTCTGCTGATACGTTCTCCCAGACCGAATTCAGTGATAGCTGGGCCAAGGAATGCATTCCACCAGTTGCGGGTGGCGTCGCAGGGCATGGTTGCGTAGAGAGCGTAAAGTTCGTTGTGGTAGAAATTGTTATTGTGCGCGGCAAGGGGAACAGTGGTATAGATGCCGTAGTGGTAGTTGTGGCTGATTTCATTTCCGACAAGGGAGATGTTAATGGTGGTGCCTTCGAAACGGGCGGCGAGTTTGGTGTTCAGGTTGATGTCACAGTGAATTATCTGGATGTCTTGTGTGTCACCTATATTGATGCCGACGCCGTTATGGCAGATATTACTGTTGTTGAACAATACATTAGTACAAGTGGTGAGGTACGCACCTCCTTGGTTGTCGTTGTTATCGTCCAAGGCGCAATGATCGAGTGTTATATCGGTTGCATGGTCGAAATAACAGCCGAAACCGTTGGTATGGAAAAACGTGTCATATATGGTGCAGGTGGTGGAGGTATTGAGCCGTAGGCCGATAGCATTATGACAGAGTTGACAGTGAGAAATTACGACATTATAGGTGTTTGTGCAATAGATTCCTTCACCAGTGGTGTAAAGACTACAGTTCATGATGGTACAATTGGTCCCATGCTCTATGATGATGACGGTTCGAGCACGGTAAATGGTGCAGTTGATGATGGTGGTGGAATCTGCTGTTGTAAGAATGCCTGCATGGTTCTGGTAGCCTCCCGAGTTGCGGATACTGAGATTCTGTAGGTGAACCTGTTCGCTGCTGATGTGGATTATTGTGCTGTTGTTTCTTCCGTCGATAATGGTTGATGACTGGTTCTGACCGACAAGTGTAATGGATCTATTGACCAAGAGATGTTCATAATAAGGGGCTGAATCATCATAGACAAACACAGTATCCCCATTGCTTGCATTGTCAATCGCATTCTGAATCCGGGTGTAGTTCCCTGGTCCACTCCCACCGACATATAACCAATTATCTCGTTCCATTGGTTTAGAACTTTTAGATGTAATTATACCGAAAGCAGATACCGTATTTCCCCCAACAAATAAAATTATTATTCCTACAACTAGCACTTTTCGCATGTTTTTATTTCCCCCCCTGTAAAAACAGGTCAAGTGTTGTTATCCTGTGGGTTCATTTAAATGTTTGGAAACGATAAAAATAAAAAAAAGCAGGGAGGGAAAGCATTGACACGGTTTACAGAGACACAATAGTTTTTTGTGCGAATCAAATGATAAAAACAAAAAGAGAAAATAGAGGAGAGTAAATTATTTTACTATTTCTTTACTTTGATCGATAAAATTGCCATTGAAATAAGTGATATTACAATTAAAATAGCCCCTAAGATTACTATATATCTTCCGGAAAATTCATTTCCTAACATTAGACCAAGTCCAATACCACCAATAATGCCGATAGATAATCCACTTTTATTCATACTTATAAATCCTCCAAATTTTTTTTCGTCATATACATTATCTTTTTATTAACGTATACTTAGGACAAGCATTGACACGGTTTGAACTCAATGGTTTTTGTGCGAATCGTTGCTAAGCTTGCTGAGGACGTCCAGGGGTTCAAATCCCTTCCCCTGCATAATTTTAATTTATTTTAGATATTTTTTTCATATTTGTACAAAAAGATGATAATTTAGGTAATTGTGAGGAATTTA
>Ga0307379_10008756_pt1 | contig 13596 bp, 8 predicted proteins | sample UN2MG_FD_202237 | JGI IMG/M metagenome (GOLD analysis project Ga0307379, IMG submission 202237) | Soil microbial communities from Risofladan, Vaasa, Finland - UN-2 | ecosystem: Environmental > Terrestrial > Soil > Coastal area > Acid sulfate soil | place: Finland: Risofladan, Vaasa | collected...
AGAGGGAGCGTTTCTCGTGCGACATGCCGGTCGTGCCGAGCAGACGCCACACGTCCTCAACGGGTGCGTCGGGGCGGAGCCGATGCTGCAGCAGGACGGTGCGGACCTGGTACATCGCCGTGGCAGACGAACCACCCTTGGGCACCAGCGGCTTGAGGGTGATGGGGCCGACCCTCTCGTCGCCCGGCCCTTTGCAGCCGGCCGGCGCGGCGGCCAGAGCCGCGAGCAGGCTGATCGCGATGATGGCCCTGAAACGCATCGGGCGGAGTATAGGGCCGGATGCCGCCGAAGTCAACGCACGGGCGCTTGGGTAGCCGCAGGGCTTGCCCCGCGCGGCTTGGTACGACTACGCTACGTTCCGCGCGGCGGCCTTCCCAGGCCGCCGCGAACGCCGTTCATGCCTGTTCCTGGTGGCCTGGGAAGGCCACCAGGCGGACAAAAAAGGCGACGTAGCGTTGTAGGATTAGGAGGGCTCCAGCCCGGCCCCCAGTTCATCGAGGCGATCGCGGGCGGCCTGGTACGAGGGTGCGAGTTTGAGGACGCGCTGATAGAGGGCGACGGCATCGTCCGTGCTGACGGTTCCCTTGTCGGCGGCGTCGGGCGCGTCGCGGCCGGAGGCGGCCGCGTCTTCGTACGCCAGGCCGAGGTTGAAGAGCACGTCCGGGTCGTTCGGCGCCAGCCGCCGCGCCCGTTCGAAGACGCGGAGGCAGTCGGCCGGCCGGCCGAGCGCGGCGTGACACATGCCCAGGGCGATGGCCGTGTCCACCTGTGTCGGATCGAGGCGGGAGGCGCGGTCGAGGGCCCGCTCGGCCTCGTCGTAGCGGTCCAGGTCGTAGAGGGCCCGGCCCGTCAGGTAGTATCCGCGCGGGTCGAAGGGGGCGAGGTCGCACATCCGTTCGGCCACCGCCAGCGACGGCTCCACCTGGCCGACTTCGAGCAGGACGGAGGAGAGGTTTCCGAGGGCGTCGAGGTTGTCGGGGTTGTCTCGGGCGATCCGGGCGAGTTGTTCGAGGGCGAGGTCGCGCTGGCCCAGGTCGGCCTCGATCAGGGCACGGTTGATCTGAAGGGGGAGGTCCTCGGGGTGGCTCGCCAGGCCGCGGTCGAAGGCGTCGCGTGCCTCCTCGAACTTGCCCTGGATGGCGAGGAGGACCCCCAGGTCGTTCTCCAGTTCGTGGGCGCGGCCGGAGAAGGCCATGGCCTGCCGCAACTGCTCCTCGGCTTCGTCGAACCGCCCTTCGCCGGCGAAGAGCGACGAGAGGTTCCGGTAGAGTTCGTCGCGGTGCGGCTCTTCGCGAAGCGCCCGACGCAGGACACGGGCCGCCCGGGCCATGGCCGACCGCGAGTGGCCGGCGCTCGTCAGGTGCGAGAGGATGAGCGGGTCGGACGGGCTCAGTTCCAGCGCCCGCAGCAGGTGCTTGCGGGCCTTGGCGTCCTGGCCGAGGTGCATCAGGGCGACGCCCAGGTCCAGGTGGGCGCGGGAATCGTCCTCGGCCTCGGCGAGCAGTTCGCGGTAGATCGCGATGGAACGCTTGGGCTCGCCGTGCTGGACGTGGTATCCGCCGAGGGCCAGGCGCGCTTCGCGCGAATCGGGGTACAGGGCCAGTTCGCGCTCCAGTTCGTCGTAGGCGCGGTCCATGTCGCCTCGGGCGGCAAAGGCGCGGGCCATCGAGAGGTGGAGTTCCGGGAACTCGTCGTCGGCTTCGACGGCGCGGCGCCAGACGTCGATGGCCTGGTCGTAGTGTCCCTGCTTGAACAGCGCCAGGCCCCAGTGGTACGGGATCTCGGCCGAGTCGGGATGGATGCCGATGGCCTCTTCGTAGAGGCGTTCGGCCCGGTCGAAGTGTTCGACGTTGCCGTAGGTCCCGATGAGTTGGGCGAGGACGGCCTCGTCGTCGGGGGCCAGGCGGCGGGCCCGTTCGAGGTGCCCGAGGGCCTCGCGGTCGTCGGCCCGGAGCCACGAGACGAAGGCCAGGCCGAACCACGCCTCGACGCAGTCGCGGTCCATGTCGGCGGCCTTGAGCAGTTCGCGCTCGGCCTCGTCCACGCGGTTCAGGTACGCCAGGCACCGTCCGGCCATGGCGTGGGCGTCGGGGATGTCGGGAGCGACCTCGATGGCCCGGCGGCAGGCCGCCAGGGCTTCCTCGTACGCGCCCTCTTCGAGCAGACGGTCGGCCCGCTCGAGGAACTCTTCCGGATCCTGCCAGTCGGACATCGGCTGCTCCTGCGTCTGGGCGGTGGCCTGGGAGGGCCGCCACGCGGGAATCCGGACAAGGCATGCCTTGCCGCTGTGCGCTGCTCGACGTCTACGGTCGCGAGAACGGCCGGCCGCCCACCTCCGGGTTCACCTCCACACGGTGGATGCGAACCGTGTATTGGACCGGCCCCGTGGCCGCACCCGACTCGTCGATGGGCGTCAGGCGCCACCGGCGGCTGACCACGAGGTCGTCGGCCGGACGCCAGTCGTCCATCCGCACGCGCATCCGGCGCCCGAAGAACGGGTCCTGGGACCACCGGATCAACACGTTCTCCACGCGGCGGGCTCCCTTGCGGACCTCCACGACGGTCCGATCCTGGCCTGAGTATCCGGATGCCGTGCCGTCGGTGACCGCGAGCCCCTGCCAGGTGCGTGCCTCGGCCGTGCCGGTCCGCGTGCCGGCGTAGGCCACGGTGCGTCCGTCGCCGAGGAGGCTGATCGGCATCGCCAGCAGTTCGCCGACGAGCCGGGCCTGGCCGGCCGCGCGGCCTCGGGCCGCCGCGTCGTCTGTCTCGGCCCCGTCGCGGAAGACGCGCAGGCGCCGGCCGTCGAAGACGGCCACGGCGCTCTGTGCGGGCGTCTCGATGCGCAGGTGCCCTGTGACCGGGTCCAGGAGCCAGACCTCATCGGTGGCCGTGTCGCCGCCCGGCCGGTGCTCGGTCCGGGTGACCTCGGCCCGAAGGGCCGTGCACTCGGCCCAGCGGTACTTGGACCCGTGTGCCCAGACGGCGTCGCGGACGATGCGGCGTGCGTCGTCGTCTTCGATGGCGTCGAGGCGGCAGTTCAGCGTGTGGCAGCGGGAACATCCCCCGGCGACGGCCGCCGCGACGGCTGCCGCCAGAAAGACGCCCACGGCCCGCCGGAGCGAGCCGCGGTGCTCGCGACTGCTGCAATGGCTGCGCCCGTCGATCACCACGAGGACCTCTCGCGCATATCGCTGGCTGCGCGACCGGCCAGGCATTATACTCTGCGGACCCGGCCGTCCACAAGGCGGCTTCGGAGTGGGCCCAGAGTCGGGGCGACCGTCCGTGCTGCGATCCGATTACTTCTACCGATTTCCATGGCTGCTTCTGGCGGCGGCGCTGGGGCTGTCGGCGCTGGGTATCGCGGGCATCTACGCGGCCACCTCGGGTGGCGAAGGCGACCCGTTCTGGGGCACCGCCGCCGGCAAACAGACCGTGTTTCTGGGCGCGGCGATGGCGGTTTTCGTTCTGGCCCTGATGCCCAGTTACGTTCGCCTGGCGAAGTACAGTTACGCCCTCTACGCCGTGAGCCTGCTGGCGCTGGCGGTGCTGGCGGTGATGCGAAACCGCGGATGGACGATTCCACGCCTCATCTATCCCACCAACTATGCGTACTCGTGGATTAACATTCCGGGAACGAGCCTGAAACTGCAGCCGTCGGAACTCGCGAAGATCGCCTTCATCATGTCGCTGGCGTATTACCTGCGGTTTCGCAAGAACTACCGGACCTTCACGGGGCTGTTGGTGCCGTTCGTCATGGCGCTCGTGCCCACGGCGCTCATTCTGTATCAGCCCGACCTGGGCACGGCGATGCTCTTCCTGCCGGTGCTGTTCCTGATGCTGTTTGCCGCCGGCGCGCGGGGGAAGCACCTGGCGGCGATCATCGCGATGGGGCTGGCCATGGTCCCCGTCTTCTACTCGTCGATGCACGGGTATCAGCGGATGCGGATCGACTCGTGGCTGCTGCACGGCTGCGCCGAACGGATGCACTTTGCGCTCGCGCCGAAGGCCGACGGCGCCGGCGGCGCCGAGGATCAGACGGAGGCCGGCGACGGGAGCGAGGCCGAGAAGAAGCCCGCCGCCGCGAACCATGCGCCCGTCTCGCGCTTGGCCGGGATGTCCGACGCCGAGAAGGCCGACCTGGTGCGCGAGGTCACGGGCATGTGGCGGTTTCGCCTGTGGCGACTGGCGACGGCCGTCTCGTGGGGACAGGAAAAAGCCGAATTCGTCCAAGCGAGGGAAACGCTGTTCGAGGCCCTCGATGCCGGGCCGGGGCCGGCGAGTTTCAACGCCCTGCGGTTCTTCTTCGGCAGTCTGCTCGATGACTACGGCCACCAGTTGTTCCAGGCGAAGGTGGCCGTGGGGGCCGGCGGGCTGACGGGCCGGGGGTGGCTCGAAGGGACGCAGACGCGCTACGGGTTCCTTCCGGAGGCGCACACGGACTTTCTGTATCCGACGCTGGCCGAGCAGTTCGGCTTCCTGGGCGCGGCGGGGGTGGTGGTGCTCTACGGCCTGATCTGCCTGTTCGGCGTGGACGTCAGTTTCTCGACCACCGAACCGTACGGCAAACTGCTGGTGGTGGGGGTGGTGTCGCTGGTGGCGGCCCAGAGTTTCCTGAACATTGCGATGAGCATCGGCCTGATGCCGATTACGGGCATCCCGCTGCCGCTCATGTCGTACGGCGGGTCGAGCCTGGTGAGTTCGTTTCTGGCGCTGGGCCTGCTGGCGAACGTGGCGGTGCGCCGGCTGTACCTGATCGCCCCGCGACCGTTTGAGTGGCGGGAGTGAGGCGAAATCGGAAAGCGCAAACCGGAAGGTTCCCCGCCGCGCCCGCCCCGGCGGGGGGCACGTGCGCGGCGCGTGGGCCGGGCTCAGACATTCCGCCCGGAACTCTCGCCGCGCGGCGGGTTTGAACCCGTGAGAACGTACAAGCAGAGCGGGGGCCGGGCAGCCCCGCGGGAGGCAAACGCATGGCCATCGGCAACCGGAAGGTGACGCGACGCGCCTTTTTGGCGTCCTCGGCGGCGGCGGGCGGCCTGCTGGTCGTTCCCAGGCACGTGCTGGGCGGCGAGGGACAGGTCGCGCCAAGCGAAACGTTCGGGTCGGCCCTGGTCGGCTGCGGCGGCCGGGGACCCGGCACGCACGGGGATCTGAAGGAAAAGCACGGACTGGCGACCCACTGCCTCGCCGCCTGCGACGTTGACCTGAACCGCGCCAAGGGGTTCCAGAAGCGGATGGGTCCCAGTTGCGAGGTGTACCAGGACTTCCGCCGGGTCGTCGAGCGCAACGACATCGAGGTGGTGGCCATCGGCACGCCGCCCCACTGGCACGCGCTCATCTCCATCGCCTGCATGGAGGCCGGCAAGGACGTCGTCTGCGAGAAGCCCGCCACCCGCTTCGTCGCCGAGGGCCGGGCGCTGGCCGATGCCGAGAAGCGCTACGGCCGCATCTACCAGGTGGGTACGTACGGCCGGTTCGGCATGAGCCAGAACGAGAGCAACCGCACGATGCGCAAACTCATGAAGAGCGGCCTGCTGAAGCCCTGCAAGGGCCGGTATGTGAGCCGAGGCGGCTTGAAGGTCAAGCAGTGGAGCGGCCGGCTCGACGTCGCGCCCCAGCCCGTTCCCGAGCACCTGGACTGGGACCTGTACTGCGGCCCGTCGCCGGTGAAGCCGTTCCATCCGCCCCGTCACGGCGGCACGCACCGCTGGTACTGGGACTACGAGGGTGGCGGCCTGGGCGACATGGGTCATCACAAGTTCGACCCCATCACCTGGCTGTTCGGCAAGGACGACACGGCCCCGGTCAAGATCGAGGCTCACGCCCCGCCACCCCATCCGGAGGTCTCCGGCATGTGGGGATGGTTCAAACTGACCTATGGCGACGGGTTCGAGATGGTCGTCGAGAGCGGCGAATGGGGCGAGTCCGCGGGCCTGACGAGCGTCCGGCCTTCCACCGACGACCTCAGCGAGGGGGACAAGAAGAAACTCGATGCCATGCCCGACCCGAAACCGTGCGTCGGGTTCGGCGAGGCCGTCAAGACCCGCCAGAAGGCGGGCGGCCACGCCGAGGCCGCCCATCGCACCGCCTGCATCATGCATCTGGCGAACGTCGCCATCCGCACCGGCCGGACGATTCACTTCGACCCCGTCAAGGAAGTCGTCATCGGCGACGAGGAGGCCAACCGCCTCGTCCACCCGCCCATGCGGGCTCCATGGCACCTGTAACCGGAACCGGAGATACGACCATGGCGAAGACCGACACACTCGCCGATATCGTCGGCCGCGTGCCCGAACTGGACGAGGGCGGCGAGAAGGGCAAAGAGAAAGGCAAACTGACCGGCCCCCCTTGGGCCGACGCCATCCGCGACGTCTACGACCCTGTCCTGGCCGGCGGCAAGGGGGCTGTCCTCGCACTGATCGACATGCTCAAGCCCATCGACGACGGGGCCGACTACAAGGTCCGCTACGCCCTGCACGGCCTGTCCGTCTACACCTGCCGCAAGGGCAAGGAGAAGCAGCGGGCCGACGTCATCGACGCCTGCACCGCGGCGCTCGCCCAGGACCGGCCCGCGCCGGTCAAGGAGTGCCTCGTCTGGGAACTCGAGACCGTGGGCGATAAACGGGCCATCCCCGCGCTGGCCGCGCTTCTGAACGACCCCGCCGTCGGCCCGGACGCCGTTCGCACCCTGGTGGCCATCGGCCACGCCGCCGTCGAACCGCTCCGCGCCGCGCTGGCCAAGGCCAAGGGCGAGATGCGCCTGCATCTGGTCCAGGCCTCAGGGCAATTGAAAGACGCCGCCGCCGTGGCTCACCTCAAGAAGGCCGCCGAGGCCGAAGACGCCGACCTCCGCATCACCGCCCGATGGGCCCTGGCGACCATCGGCGACGCCGGCTCGGCCGACCTGTGCCTGAAGGGCGTCGAGGCCAGGGACTGGGAACGCGTCAAGGCCGTCAAGGCCTGCCTCGTGCTTGCCGAGACCCTTGCCCGAGCCGGGAACAAGCGCGCCGCCGCGGACCTGTACGACCGTCTCAAGAAGGCGTGCTCGACCGACGACCCTTACATCCGCGAGGCCTGTGACCGCGGCCTGAAGGCCGTGGGGTAGGCTCCGGGCCACTCCGAGCCCGGCCTGACGGTCAACGAGTTCGCCGCCCTGCGTTGACCGGGTCGCCCTCACGCGCAGTTCCAGTTTCTTTCGTCCCTCCGGCCGGTTATACTGCGCGGAACGTCTTGGATCGGAAAGGTGCACGCCATGGACTCTCTTTTGCTTCTGATGGTTGCTGCCGCGCTGCTGGCGGTCGTGTGGGTGCCTGCCGTCGCGGGTGCGGCCGTGGTGACGGAGTCGGCGCGGCGGATCCCCGTCGCGTACGACGTGGACGTGGTGGTCGTGGGCGGCTCGACCGCGGGCGTTGAGGCGGCGGTGGCGGCCGCCGAGGCCGGGGCCACGGTCTTCCTGGCCGCCCCGCGGCCGTATCTGGGCGAGGACCTCTGCGCGACGAAACGCCTGTGGCTCGAAGCGGACGAGACGCCGCCCACGCCGCTCGGCCTGAAACTGTTCGCCGACACCGGCGAGGTGCTCGCCGCGAAGGACCCGCGCGCCCTCCCGTTCACGTACGAGGCCGACCTGCCCTCGGCCGGCGTCCACAAGGACCAGCGGCCGCCGCGCCTGACTGACGGGGTTCTCGGTCCCCCCGAGAAGCAGAGCGTCCAGTACGACGGCGACGTGACGATCCTGTGCGACCTGGGCAAGGTGCAGGACGTGGCCGACGTCCGGGCGGTCGTGTTCCACCGGGGGGGCGACTTCGGTCTGGGCGGCGCGACGGTCGAAACGTCGGCCGACGGAAAGACGTGGACCCGTGCCGTCGCGCTGGAAACCGACGGCGGAGACGGCGGCTCGATCACCGCCGGGGCGACGATCGACGCACGCGCCCGCCACGCGCGGCTGCACCTGAAGCGGGCGGAGGGAACGGAGCGGATCCTGGTCGGCGAAGTCATGCTCCTCGCGCCCAAGGGCAAGGTGCCTTCGGACGCGAAGCCCGCCGAGCCCGCCGTCAACCGGGGTCCCGTGCGGCCGATGCACGTCAAGAAGACGCTGGACGAGGCGGCGCTGGCGGCCGGCGTCCGGTTCCTCTTCGGCTGCTATGCGACGGGCGTCCTGACCGACGGCGGCGGCAAGCCGGCCGGCATCGTCATGGCCAACCGCTCCGGGCGGCAGGCGGTCCTGGCGAAGGTGATTATCGACGCCACCGACCGGGCCGCCGTCGCACGGATTGCCGGGGCCGAGTTCCGCCCCTACCCGAAAGGGACGCACGAGTTTCGTCGCGTCGTCATCGGCGGCGAGGTGCAGGAGGCGAAGGGCGTGGCCGGCCGCGCCGTCGGCCTCAAGTTCGGGTCGGCCGAGATCATCGAGTACACGCTCCGACTGCCGATGGCCGACTCTTCGTACGCCTCGTTCGCCGAAGCGAATCAGAAGGCCATCGACGCCACGTTCCACCCGCAGCGGCTGGACGCGTCGGAAGTCCTCTTCCAGGTGCCGCCTGACCCGGTCAAAGGAAAGGCGAGCATGACCGGCGCGTGGCCGGGGGCGGCGGAGGCGAACCTGGACGCCTTCCGGCCGGCGGCGATGGAGCGGCTGTACGTCGTAGGCGGCTGTGCCGACGTGCCGCGCGACGTGGCGGCCCGGCTGCTGCGGCCGACGGTGCTGATGGCCGTGGGCGCGCGGATCGGCCGGGCGGCCGCGGCCGAGGCCAAGCAGGTCGGCAACCTCGAGGGTGTCCGCCTCGCGGGGAAGAAGAGCGAGGCGGCCACGGGTGGCGACGTCAAGGAGTTCCTCGGCGGCCTGCGGCCGACGCAGGGCGATTCGCCCACCGTGCCGGCGGACGAGCGGAGCGTGCCCGTCCTCGGCACTTACGACGTCGTCGTCATCGGCGGCGGGACGGGCGGTGCGCCCGCCGGCATCGGGGCCGGGCGGCACAAGGCCAGGACCCTGGTCGTCGAATACCTGCACGGCCTGGGCGGCGTCGGGACGCTCGGCATGATCACCAAGTACTATCACGGGTACCGCGACGGCTTTACGGCCGAGGCCGACGAGGGCACCAAGGCCATCGGCGCCCGCGTCTGGGGTATCGGCAAGGCCGAGTACTGGCGGCAGGCGAACCGGGAGGCCGGAACCGACGTCTGGTTCTGGTGCCTGGGCGCCGGGGCGTTTGTCGAGGACGGCACCGTCAAGGGCGCGGTGGTCGTGACGCCCGAGGGTCGCGGCGTGGTGCTCGCCAAGACGGTCATCGACGCGACGGGCAACGCCGACATCGCCGCCGCCGCCGGCGCCGAGACGACCTACACCGGCGCCGAGCACATGGGCATCCAGGGCACGGGCCTGCCGCCCATCCGGCTGGGCGCCGGGTACACGAACACCGATTACACGTTCGCCGACGATACGGACGTGGTGGATTTCTGGCACCTGTTCGTGACGGCCCGCGAGAAGTTCAAGGGGGCGTACGACCTGGGTCAACTGGTCGATACGCGTGAGCGGCGGCGGATCGTCGGCGACGTGACCATCTCGCCCATGGACATGATCCTCGGCCGCACGTGGCCCGACACCATCTCGGTGCACAAGTCGAACTTCGACAGCCACGGCTTTGCCGTGCACCCGGTGTTTCTGCTGCGTCCGCCGGGCCATGAGGACATCTTCGTGAACGTGCCGTTCCGGGCGCTGCTGCCGAAGGGGCTCGACGGCATCCTCGTGACGGGCCTGGGCGTGAGCGCCCACCGCGACGCGATCCCCGTCATCCGGATGCAGCCGTGCGTGCAGAACCAGGGCTATGCCGCCGGCACGGCCGCTGCGATTGCATCGCGCAGCGCCGCCAGCATCCGCAACATCGACCTGAGGAGCGTCCAGGAAGAAATGGTCGAGAAGGGGTCGCTGCCGAAGACCATCCTTGAGTTTCAGGACACCTTCCCCCTGCCGAAGGAGCGTGTGGCGGAGGCCGTCCGAAACGCCGGCAAGGCCGACGGCGGGCACGCGGCCCTGGCGGTCATCCTCTCGCAGCCTGAGACGGCCGTCCCGATGCTCCGCAAGGCGCATGCGGCCGCCAAGTCGGCCGACGAGGCCCTCGCCTGCGCCCACATCCTCGGGATGCTGTGGGACCCGGCGGGGGCCGAGACGCTGGCGGCGGCGGTCAAGGGTGCCACGGAGTTCGACAAGGGCTGGAACTACCGCGGCATGGGGCAGTTCGGGATGAGCATCAGCACGCTCGATTCCTACATCATCGCCCTTGGCCGCACACGCGACGGGCGGGCTTACGACGCGATCCTCGAGAAGGTGGCGCTGCTCGACGCCTCCAAGGAGTTCTCCCATCACCGGGCGTGTGCCCTGGCGCTCGAGGCGCTCGCCGCTGCGCCGAACGCGCCGAAGGCCGGACTCAAGCGGGCCGCCGAGGCGCTGGCGGCCCTTCTCGCCAAGCCGGGCATGACCGGCTACGCCACGCCGACGGTCGATGCGGCCAGGGGCCAGACCGAGCCGAGCGGCACCTCGACCGTCCCGCGGAACAACTCGCTCAGGGAACTCGTGGTGGCGCGGGCCCTTTACCGCCTGGGCGACCACGAGGGCGTGGGCGAGAAGATCCTCAAGGCGTACGCCTGTGACCTGCGCGGCCACTACGCCCGCCACGCGGCGGCGGTGTTGGCGGAGAAGGAGTGACGGCGTGATGTAGTCCGTGCCGTGCCCCGGCACGCTGCGATGCCGCGGGGACGGCGCTTCGCCCAAGTCGCGGCACGGGTTCTCAGTGCATCATGAAGAACTCGACGGCTTCGGCCGCTTCGGGCTGCTCGTCGGGGGCGATGCGGGCCTGGAAATCCTCGGTCACCTGCTTGCGGGCGTGGTCGGCCCTGAGGCGTTTATCGCCGATCTTCGGGGCAAGTTCGCGCAGCGTCGCCGCCCATCGGAAGAGGTAATCGGCAGCGCGCTGCGCCTCGAACCCCGGCGGCACCAGGCCCGACGCATGCAGCCGCCAGCCTCCGCCCTCGCGGCTCATGTGAAGCGGCACGCGGCCGGTGCGAAGGTACCCGAAGGCGGCGTCGCCCATCCGGGCCAGCGTGATCGTCGCCGTCCAGTTCGGGTCGCGGGGGAAGAGGTCCACCCGCGCGCCCTTCGATTGCTGGAACGCCTGCCAGCCGCCCTCCCCGTACGCTGCCAACACGGCGTCGTGAAAGGCGTAACTGGCCTGGACCACCTCCATGAGCGCGAGCGCCAGGACCAGTTCCTCCTCGCCCCCCACGAAGCACGCCAGGTACGCCGCCTTGTCGCCGGCGACGAGGGAGGCGTGCCAGTCGGCCAGGAGGGTGCGCGGCCCGGCGGTGTCGGCGCCTGAAAGCCCTTGCGCGTCCGGCCTATCCGGATTCGGCCCGCAGCCGGCGAGATTCGAGGCAACCAGGATCGAGGCGATGACGTGTCTGCGGGCGGCGCGCATTCGTTTCTCCTTCCTGCGGGCGCAGATGCCCCTCCCACTTTAGACTCCGACGGTCGCCGCGCGGTTCGCAGGGAAAGCCGTGCCGGCCGGTTGTGGCTCTTGCGACACGGTGTCCCGTCAATGGGCGCGCCGCATGATGCCCGGTTGGACTCGGATGGTTGGCGACCGTTTGGACTCGGACTTGACGAGTTTGGGACGTGGGGGCAAAGGAAGCGTGACCATGCGCTGACCGACCACCCAGGCCGAGTACTGCGGGTCGATTAACTGGGGCTGGGCGACCGGAGCGGTAACATATCCGCCCTGGGGCTGGCCCGGCACTTGCGGCAGGGCAGGTGGCGGCGGTGGCGGCGCAGGTGGCGCCGGATACCGCTGCAACTGGCGGACGCGGGTCAGCAAGGCGGCTGGATCGTGGACCCAAGAGACCGTCCGGGTGCTCTGGTGGAGCGCCTGGATCTGCCGGATACACGTCTCTGCCTTCGCGGCCTCGCGGTCAAGATTGGTAACGTTGGCGTTGTGCGTGTTAAAGATGGCCCAGTACGCCTTGGCGATTTGGAACGCGGCTTCGTTGCTGTATTGAGGGCCTGGCCTCCAGGGCCAGACGTACCCGTGGTAGTAGGTCCAGTAGACCCTCTGGGGATGGTTGAGGAGAATCTTGGACCGCAAGGCGTCCATCTCGCTCAGATAGCTCTCGGCGGCGCGTGCAAGGGCGTTTTCCCGCGCCTGGGCCACCCGCCGGGTCATAGAGTCGGCCTTGGCCCCGTCGAGGATACGCAGTTCTGCCATCAGAGGGTCGCATTTGTCGAGTATCCTCGCGCCCGAGACGCCGGGTTGCTCGGCGGCAGCGACGATCACGCCCTCGATCGCGTTGGCAGCCTCGGCGGCCATCTCGCGAAAGGCGGCTTGGAGCACCGTCGGATCGTCCAGGCTCTTGGCCTGGTAGAGGCCATCGGGATGGGCGCGAAGGACCTTGGCGGTCAGGCGCCACCGGGCCTGTTCGTCATCGGGCAACTGGTTCGACGCCGCCTGCCTGGCGTATTCCAGTGCTTTCTCATAATCCTGGGCGGCCCGCGTGAAGGCTTTGCCCCGCAGGCCGATGTCACCGCGCAGGGCGTGCCCTTTCGCTTGGAAGCAGGGCACCGGGACCTTGTAGGCCAGCAGTTGCTCCGTTGCCTTCGCGGCACCTGCCAGGTCACCCGCCCCGTACCGTTCGAACGCCCGGCGATAGAGTTCGGCGGCCCGCTCCTCGGGCGAAGGCAGTTGGGCATCGGCTGCAGCGAGACGCCCCGCCGCCGTAGCGTGAAGGGCGATGAAAACCGCCGCCCACGCGACGGCCCGGCTGACCCTCGATCCGTGCAGAAAACTCATCTTGAGGCTCCTCACACTGGAGTGGCAGATGCAAAGCACCATACGGGTCTGTATCTGGGCTGGCAAGGGTAAACCGGACCACCCGTTGGAGCCAGCCTAACGCTACTTTGTCACCTTCGCATCGCCCCCCATGGGGATAGCGCGGTGGGCCACCCTGCCCACCGCGCGGCCGAGCCGCTCGGCGGCGGCCAGGATTAGCCGCCGCGCTACCACTTGCCTGGATCGGAGCGAAGTTGACAAAGTAGCACTAAGTGAAGCGCGGCGGGCCGTGCGACCCGCCGCGCTTCATGATTGCCGTACCCGCCGTCTGTGCGTCGTCTACTTGGCGGCCTTTTCCTTGGCGGGCTTCTTGTCGGGCTTTGGTTTGGGCTCGGGTTTCTTCTGGAGCGTCTCGCGCTGCGCGGCCGTCAGGACGTTTTCCTCGATCGTCTGGCGGAGTTTCTTGTCGGCCTCGCGGGCCTTGTTGCGGGCGTCCTTGTCCTCGCTGCGCAGACCGGCCAGGTCGCCGGCGGCAGCGGCGGCAAGGTCCCTGATCTTCGTCTGCTGCTCCTCGGCCAGGTCGGTCCGCTTGTACCGGCCCATGAGCGTCCGGTAGACGCGGAACCCCTCCCACTTGGCCTTCTGCTCGGGGGTCAGGACGGCGAGGATGGCGGCCATGGTGTCGGTTTCGATCTTGCTGCGGCCCTCTTCAAGGGCCTTGAGGTCGTCGCGGGCCTTTTTGGCGGCGTCCTCGTCCTTGGCCTCGCGGGCCTTCTTGTAGGCCTCG
>Ga0307379_10008757_pt1 | contig 13596 bp, 9 predicted proteins | sample UN2MG_FD_202237 | JGI IMG/M metagenome (GOLD analysis project Ga0307379, IMG submission 202237) | Soil microbial communities from Risofladan, Vaasa, Finland - UN-2 | ecosystem: Environmental > Terrestrial > Soil > Coastal area > Acid sulfate soil | place: Finland: Risofladan, Vaasa | collected...
TCGCCGGTGACCTTGTTCTTCACCTGTTCGGTGATCCGTATCGACCGGTCGAAGTACCTCTTGGCCAGGGCGGCGGAATCCTGAGCGCCCGCCTGCGAGGCCAGCGCCGCGAGTAACAGGGCCGTTACGGTGCAGGTTGTCGTCCGATGGGGCATTTGTTGTCTCCGTTTCCAAGTTGTGAGCACTGTCGGCCAAGCAGGCAAGGCCTGAAGGGCCGTCGTTCATCAGCCCAGGGCGAAGCCCTGGGGTGGCTGGTTCACAAGCATACTGAGCCCTGACGGGGCGAGACACAGCTTGTGTCGCCCTTACATGGCTTGCACGTCCGTGCGCCCGGGACCCAGGGCTCCGCCCTGGGCTTGTCAGTCTCGGCCCTTCGGGCCTGTGCAACACCTATCCGGCCCTTATCACGGCCGGGACGGCCGTGCTACTCAAAGAACCGCAATATCACGTCGGCATAGACCCCGTGGCCGAAGGGGCCGGGGTGGTTGATGCAGTTGTGGAGCTGGCTGAAGGGCGGGATGCCGCGCCGGGCGAGGTTCATCCACTCGCTGTACACGTCGGCGACGGCGACGTTCTCCTCGCGGCCGATCTCCAACAGCTTGGCGCGATACGCCGGCCAGCGCTCGGCCACCTTGTTCTTCAGCCACGGGTTCTGCTGCATGGTGACGACGAGCATGACCTCCATGCCGGCACCCTTCGCGCCGCGAACGAGCCTGAGCATCTCCTTCTTGAACTGCTCCGCCGGGTTGTTGGGCGGCTTGCCGATCGGCCCGGCCACGTCGTTGCCTCCGAAGGCGATCAGCACCAGGTCCGGCCTGGTGGGCACGACGGTCTTGTTGAGCTCCTCCAGGCCGTACTTCGTCGTCGTGCCGCCCCTGTAGGCCTCGATGGGCGTGACGGTGGCCTTGGGGTACTTCTGCCGGAGCTGGTAGATCACCCGCCCGCGGTAGGCCAGGTCCTTTTCGGTGAACTTGATCTTCTCGTCCCACCACGCGCAGGCCTCGGCCCCGAGTGTGATCGAGGCGCCCATGAAGGCGATCTTGGCCTCCTTGCCGTCCTTCAGCTTGGCGAGGGTCTTCGCGACGGCCTTCGGGTTGATCGGGGCCACCGGGGGGGCGGGCTTGATGGGATAAATGTCGTCCTTCGTGACGACGAACTTGCCGTTGCGCTTCCACGGGGCGACGTACACCCCCGCGACGGGCTTCGCCCCGGCGTCAGGCGCCGGGATCATCGGGCAGACCATCCGGGCGGCGCCCTTCTTGACCGACGCCTTGCCGGCTGCGTCCACCTGAATCAGGTCGATCCGCTGCGTGGCGTAGTCGTACTCGACCTTGATCTCGGCCTCGTTCCACTTGCCCAGCCGCTCGCCGATGTTGGCGATCTGCCCCCAGTCGTCGTTGAACTTGTAGTCCTCGCCCTGCTTGAAGGTCCTGGTTCCATCGGCGCTGGTCACCTTGACCGAATCCGGCTGGACCATGCGGAAGAATCCGCCGAGGACGAGGATGTTGTCCTCATCGCGGCTCTTCTTGAGGCTCAGCGTGGCGATCTGGCGGGTCTTGGTCTTGCCCGGCCAGGGATCCCAACTCGGCATCCACGAAGCGAAGGGGTGGGGCGCCTTGGATTTCATGGTCTCGTGGCGCAGCTCCGGCGCGTCGATGGTGAGCGTCTGGGCGCCGACCACGACGGCCGGCGACGGCGGGTCAGTGGGCTGGACCATCTTGGCGTTGCCCGGGGCGGCCGCCAGCGCGGCGGACAGGACGATCACGGCTGCATTGGCATCCATAGCGTGTAGTCTCCTCGTGTGCGCGCGCGGACTAAGGTTTGCGCGTCGATCTCCAGGGGATCTTGTATATGTGTTCGGCCACGGGGCCGAAGTCGTCGGCGAGCTTGCCCGCCTCGGCGGGGATCGTGCGGCCCTCGTCAACAACCTCGACCTTCGCTCCCGCGGGCAGGCCCGGAACGGTGATTGTCGCCGTGCCTTTGCGGTATCCCATGTCCATGTTCTGAGCGAAAACCCACAGGCATCCGTCGCCGGGCTCGGTTGCCTTGAAGTGGCACTTCATGCCGTCGGACATGGTCATGTTGATCTGGACGGCCGACGGCTTGCCGACGATGGCGGGCGCCAGGCGGGCGAGCTGGGCATTGAGCCGCTTGAGTTCCGCCTGCATCTCGGCATTCGGGGCGAAGGTCTGATAGTTCGCCTTGCCGTCGGGGTCGAACCATTTGTGCGTGAAGTAGCTGATGCCGGTCGCGCCGTTGATCAGGGCCATCCAGACCTCGGCGCGGGTGTGCATGGGCTTGACCTCGAGCTGCCTGGCAGGCGTGATCCACTTGCTGCCGCGGTTGGTCTCGATCGCGCAGCTCAGTCCGCGCTTCGGCCCGGCCAGCGCGCGAAGCTCGCGCGTGCAGACGGCCACGTGAAACAGGTTGTCCGGGCGGTTCCAGCCGAAGATCGGATACGTGTCGAACCCCACCGCGTCGGAGGCCTCGATGTAACGCGGGTACATCGCCTTCTTCTGGGCGGGCGTGAACTTCCGCGGGTACAGCGAGCTGAAGTTGGCCGTCACGCCGATCACGACCGGCCGGGTCGGGTCGAGCTGCTTGATCCGCCGGTACTTCCCCAGGGACAGCTCCGGCGTTTCCTGCGGCACGAACTTGACGTCCGGCGGCAGGTTCCTGTCGGCCGGGTTGTTCGGGTCGCGCTTGCGCGGCAGGTCCGGCTCGTCGATGTGCAGCCAGAGCATCACGTGGTCCATCTTGCGGAGCGTCTTCATCGAGTCCATCAACTCGTGCTCGTAGGGGGGCAGGTAGTACAGGCCGGCCTCGCGAACCTTCCGGGCATATTCGAGGATGCCCCTGGCGGCCTGGTCGGCGGGGGTCTCCTTCTTGTTCCACCAGTAGCCGCCCATCGCGTTGAAGCCCAGCGAGCGGAGGAGCTTGAAGTCCTTCGGCTGCTGGAGCCAGGCCTTGATGAGGACCAGCGGCCTGCCGTTGACGCGGTACTCGCCGTTGGGGCCGATCTCGACCTTCTTGATCGGCGGCAGCGGGCCGAAGGCGGGCTCGTCGGCGCGAAGGGGGAGTGATGCAAGCACCGGAGTCACGGTCAGCAATGCCAAGCAGAAGCGAGTCTTCATGGGCGTTCTCCCTTTCGCGGTGGGGCGCAAGGGTGTCTTGGGGAGCTCAATCCGCAATCCGAAATCCGCAATTGTGTCAGTCCTTCAATGCCTTCTGCACGTCTTCGAGCTTCGCGGGGGTCACGTACACCGGGGCCTCGGTGAGTGTGAGCTTGACCTTTCCGCCACTGATTCTCGCGGTCGAGCAGTTGCCCAGTATGTCGACAATGGTGACGGAATCGCCGGTGGTGTCCAGTACGGGTGACGACGGGGACAGGGGACCGAGGCGACTGCCCTTGCCCGCTCTCAGCTCATAGGATACGGGTTCGTTCCCGTCCGTCCACGCCATCACGACCTGAGGGCGACTGGGCGGCTGAAACCGGTATGCGTAGATTCCCCCCGGTTTCTCGGACAGGACAGTGGCGGAGTCATTCCTTGGGTCCGGCACGATGCGCATCATGACCCTTGTGGCCTTGGCCTGCTCGCGCCATTTGCCCGGGGCGGTGAAGAAGCCGAAGCTCCGGCGCGTGTTGTCCGGGCCGTAGATGATGTCCTTGATGTACATGATCTGCACCTGCTGCACGCCGTGCGCGCCGGCGACGGCGAACAGCCGCACCGTGAAGCACGCCTGCTGGCGCTCATCCCGCACCTGCTGGTTGCGTGGGTACTCGATCGGGAAGCCGACCTCGGTGAACCAGATCGGCTTGTCGAACCCCTGCTCCTTGGCGAGCTCCCTGACCTTCGCGATGCCCTCGATGACCTTGCCGGCCTCGGGGCCCCTGGGCTTGGTGTAGGGGTGGGTGCCGACGACGTCGTAGCACTTCGTGCCGGCCAGTTCGTTGACGTCCCGAATGAACTTCCGCCAGCCGATGTACTTGAGCCTCTTGAACATGCCGTCGGGCTTGAGAGCCCGGCTGGTGTCCCACGCGCCGCCGGCCGTGTTGAAGGCGACGATCACCGCGCCGGGGTCCAGCTTTCGGATCTCCTCGCTGGCGGCCGTCAGGAGCTTGGCGTACAGCTCGGTCCGCAGCATGCCGTTAGGGTCATTCGGCGGCGTGAGGAACTCGATGTTCGGCTCGTTCCAGATCTCCCAGTAGCGTATGGGGCCGGCCTTGGCGTCCGGATGCTGTTTCCAGAGCGACCCGCCGGGGCCGTAGCGCTTCACATTGTCGCGGGCGACCTGGCGCATCTTGGCGACGGCCTGGTCAGCGGGCATCGTCTTGCCGTGGCCCAGTCCCGGGATATCCAGCGAGGGCGTCAGGTTCACGCCGTTTTTCGCGGCCAGCAGGGCGGCCTGGTCGGTGGTCTTCTCGCCGCACTCCCAGCCGCCGACGCGGAGCCAGCGGATGCCGCAACGCTGCACGTCGTCGGCGTACTGGATGTAGTTGCCCGCCCAGCAGTACAACCCGTACAGCTCCGGCGCGGCGGGCTTGTCGGCGGCCCCCAGCGGGGCGAACGTGACGAGCACGATGACAAGCGTGGCCGCGAAGACTGCGATGATCTGCTTCATTGTCTGCTCCTTCACCTCGCCGGCCTGGTGGCGGCCTTTGTCAGCTCCCGGGCGCCGAACATCGGCCCGCAGTCCTTTCGATACGCGTCCCACATCCTGCCGACGAAGGAATCGTCGCGGGGGCGGGTTCCCCACCTCATTGCCTTGCCCGTCTCCTTCTCAATGACCTTCTGGAAGGCGGCCGGGTCCTCGGTCATCACGCGGTCCACGTAGTCGAAGAACACCGGATGGTTCCAGTACCCCACCGCCCCCATGAGCCGGGCGCACAAGGCCATGCCGACCCACGTGCCGCCGGTGCAGCACTGCCGGTAAGCCTCCTGTCTGCGGTCGCTGTCGGAGCCCGCTCGGGGGTCACCGGGCTTGCCGCGCCCGTCCACGGTCCACTGCGACGGGTGCTTATGCTCATAGGGCCTCCGCGTGCCCCGGGCGACCCTCCCGTAGAGGACCGTCGCGCCCGTCCAGCCCTTCTTGCCGCGGACTCCGTCCGGAAGCTCGGGGTCGTCGTGGTAGTAAACCTGGATGTCCTCGGCGAAGACGCCGCGCACGTTCTTCATGCCTTTGTCGTGCAGCACGATTCCGGCGAACAGGATGGGCCACTTGCGGCCGCTGCGGTGCGAGCCGGCGCTCAGGTAGGCCGTCCTGCCGAACTCGCCGGTCGTGACGATCCCGTACAGGTCGATTCCCGTCTGGACGAAGCGGACCAAGAGCCGCTCCTTGTTGGCGTCCGGAAGATCCATATTGAGCAGGAAGCTGGCCTCGGTCACCATGCGGCAGGCGTCGGTGCCGACGCGGGGCATGTTCTCGGCGGGCGCGTTGTCCTCCAGCTGCCAGGAGCCCACCATGTGGTCGATCCACGGTCGCTCGAAGTAGCGCTCCGCCCGGGCGAGATCCGGCGCCCCCGCAACCGGCTTGAGCTTCTTGAGGACCGAGTAGTCCAATTGGCGTGTGGTGTAGCGGATGCGTTTGTCCGTGGCCGAGAAGGCCGGCCGGAAGCTCCCCGCCGGCGCCGGGGAGGGCAGCACCGTGAGCACGGCGGCCGCCCGCAGGAGCGCCCAGGTGGACTGGGCCAGCCCAGCCGTCGGGCGGGGCGACGACTTGTTGGCGCTGTCGAAACTCACCATCGACACCAGCGAGTTGCCCGGCGGGACGGCCAGCGGCCTGTCGGCGGAAACGTCCTTCGCCACGTTGACCGCCGCGCCGTAGCGAGCCAGTCGGCTGTCATACGCCTGCCAGCTCTTGGAGGCGGGGTCGAACGCGCGGGGGTTCAGCATCGAGCCGTTCCGCACCGAGCCGTCGGTCTCCGCGACGGACGGCGGGTCGATGGAGATGACCTTGACCGGCCCGACGACCCAGTAGTCGCCGTTGGCGAAGCGCCCTGTGGGATACTTCCTGTCGAAGCGCCAGGTGATTCCGAACTGGCTGATCCGGTCGCGCGGGGTGCTCTGGACGGCGGCGTCCTTCGCGGCGGGCTGCGTGCCGGCGGACTCCTGGCCCAGCCCTGCGCAGCAGAGCACTGCGACGAGGGCCGACGCGACCGCCGGGATGGTCCTTCTCATCGCACCTTCTCCTCTATGCCTGCCGGAGGCGAGGCGCCCGTCCGACCGCCCCGTCCTGACCGAGGCCTACCGTGGCGGCGGGTGCGTGGGTTTCAGCCCGCCAAGGGGAACGCTTCAGCCGGGATGCGGTATATGTGCTCGCCCAACGGGCCGAACTCGTCGGTGAATTGGCTGCCACGCGTGGACTTGATCGTTCGGCCTTCGTCGATCACCTCGATCTCCGATCCGGCCGCCAGGCCCTGAACGGTGAACGTGGCCTTGCCGCCGCGGGGAGAGATCGGCTGAAACTGCTTGAGCTTCTCGGCGTTCGGGCCCAGGTCGAGGTTCTGCGCGAAGATGTACACGTGCTTTCCGTGCCGGGTGGCCTTGAAGTGGCAGTCCAGGCCGCCTTCCATCTTCATCTCGATCTTGTTCTCCGCCGCCGGCGCGAGGATCGGACCGGTGAGCTTGGTGATCTGCGCGTTGAGGCGCGTCAGCTCGGCCATCATGGCCCTGTCCTCTTTCGGGGCGAACTGCGAGTAGTTCTCGTTGCCGTCGGGGTCGAACCACTTGTGCGTGAAGTAGCCGATGGCGGATGCGCCTCGGATGATCGCCGCCCAGGTCTCGAAGCGGGTGTGCTTGGGCTCCACGGGCGGCTGTTTGGTCGCCGTCATCCACTGGCTGCCGCGGTTGGTCTCGATCCAGGAATACAGCGGCTTGCCCGGCCCGGCGTACTCGCGCAGGTCGGTCAGGCCCAGGCCCGGGTCGGCGAGGTTCTTGAACATCGCCGAGCCGAAGATCGGGTATGTGTCGAACCCGACCGTGTCGGCGCACTTGGACATCCCGCCGTACACCTCCTTCTGCTTGGCGGCGTCGAAGCGGCCTCGCTTGGACTTCATGAAGCTCACCGTGAAGTTCATGAACACCGGGCGGGTCTTGTCGATGGCCTTGATCTTCCGGTAGGCGGCCGCCACCTTGGCGACGGGTGTTCGCGGCTCCCAACGATCGGGGCTTTCCAGCACGTTCTTGCCCGACGCATCGTAGCCGGCCACCTCCCCGATCGAGCCCCACGGTTGGCTGCCGGCGTGGATGGCGGTCACCTTGACGGTCAGGGCCTTGAACGTAGCCGGGGCGTCGAGATCGAACTTCTGCTCGCCCCCTTTCTTCTCCAGCGTGGCCTTCAGTATCTCCTTGCCGTCGCCGACGAAGACGATCTCCTTGGCGACGGGCATCTCCTTGTAGACGGTCAGCCAGACGGCCAGCGACTTGACCGTGACCTTGTCCTTGAGCTTGATGGTGAACTCGCCGCCTTCCAGCGGGTTGATGACCGTCCAACTGTTCTTCTGCCCGTCCACGATGCGGAAGAAGGGCGTGCTGCGGTTGATCTCCATGCCCTTTCGCGGCTCGACGACCGCGTCGGAGGCCTTCGCGGGCATGTCCGGCTCGTCGCCCTGAATCCAGCCCAGCAGGCAGCCGGAGTCCACCAGCTCCCTGGCCATCTCGGCCGGCATGTCCTCGCGAAACGAGCAGACGAAGTACATGCCCGCGTCCTTGACCTTCTGCCCGTACGGGAGGATGTCCTCGGTCTTGCCGACGTAGCCGACGATCGTGTTGATGCCGACCTCCTTCTCGTACGGGAAGTGCCGGGCATCCTGAAGCCACAGCATCAGCGGGAAGAACGGCTTTTCGTTGACGAGGAACTCGGCGTGCTTGCCGGTTGCGACGGACTTGATGGGCTGGAGCTCCTGCGCGTCGGCTGTCGCGGCGACGAGGACCGGCAGCAGCACGGCAAGGCATATCGTCAGGCAGTGTCTCATGATGGCGCTCCTTGCTACGTACGTGTTGTCCTGATCTGATTCATAGCCTCATACGCCTCGCCTGGGCGGCGGGGCGCGGCGTCTATTTCATCTCCAGCACCACCTTCGACGGATGCCCGCGCACGCCGAAGAGGTTCACCGACGCCACCTCCAGCGAATTGGCGCCCTCGTGAAGCGTCCAGGCGCCGGGCACGCCCTTGACCCACTTGCCCCCGTCCAGGCGGTGCTCGTAGTGGCTGAAGTTGGGTGTGAAGGTGTCGGCCTTAACGCTGACGGCGGCCCCCTCGGCGGGCGTCAGCGTCAGCGCCGCCTGGTTGATGGGGAAGTACGGCTCGCGGGCGGGGTCAGTCGGGTTGTCCCGCGTGTGCCACTTGATGCCCTCGCAGAGTGAGTCCTTGGTGATGAACATCCGCTTGTAGTCCGGCGGGGCGTCCATCCAGTTCGTGTTCGGGACGTAGCCCAGGAAGGCGTACTTGTCCATCGCTCGGGGCTTGAGCGACAGGTCGCCGTAGCCGCGATGGCGCGCCCGGAAGATCGGCATGTCCGCCTTGCGATACTCCTTCGGCTCGGCCCCGATGACGAAGATAAGGTCGTTGCCGTCGCGGTACAGCCACTCCTGGCGGATTTCCCACGCGTTCAGCGGCACCCCGCCGGCCGTGCAGTACAGCGCGTAGGTCGGGTCGAACATCACCCACTTGCCGTGCTGGTTCGACCAGATCTCCGTAATGCTGTGCTCTGTGGACCCCGGGGTGTCGTTGCCCAGCCGCAGCGCGACGCCGCGGTCGATCCATCCCAGGCTGGCCGCGGCGCCCATGAGAATCTGCGCGTAATGAGCGCAGTAGAACGTGTGCCCCTCGTCGACGGCCTTGAGGACTTCCAGCGCCCCGCGGGCCTTGGACGTGGGGGCGCCGAACCTCTTCACGCGCCTGTACGCCCAGTCCAGCAGCAGCACCTGCCTGTGGAACTCGTCCTTGCCGGGGGCGACGACCTCGTCGAGCTTCTCCTGGCTGCGGAGCTTGGCGAGCTTGGGGTTGCCGAACCTGTCGAAGACAAACCGCTCGGTCCATTTGTCCCGCACGACGGGCAGGGCGTGCATCTGCTTCACGGTCACCGACCGGCCGCCGAGGCGGATTGCCTCTCCCGGCTTCCTGGCCGCCAGGTTCTCGCCCGAGCGTGTCGTGGGCTGGGCTGCCCGAGCGGCGAGCGCCGTCGGTAGCGACGAAAGGAGCATGGCCCCCGCAATGGCACAACACACGGCCGTCTTCATGGGTCCATCTCCACGCCCCTGAGGGTTTGCCTTCGCAGCGGCCCCGGCATGCAGGCGAGCCGGTGCCCGTAGCTGAAACCCTCGGCGTGCATCGCGGTTTCGTGTCCCATGCGATGAGCAGCTCGCAAGCGCGCTACGGGGCGTGTGCGCGCAAGCTGACATGCGGTCCCATCCGTGAGGGGGTGCGTTCCTAGCTCCGCCGGGCCTTACGTCTTATTGGCCGCGGCCCCTGGGGGCGACGGCGGAGAGTCAGCCGTATGTTGCCCGCGCCGCTGCGGGATGTCAAATCCCATCCCTGTCGCCGCGGGGGCCGGCAGAGGGCTGGCGGCGCTTCTCGGCCAGTGCGACCATGTAGTGGCCCCACTCGTCGCGGCGGCTGGTGAGAAGCTCGAAACCGGCGTCGCGGGCCCAGCGGGTTGCCAGGTCGGCCGGGCGCGTCGTCATCTCCAGCGGCTGGCCGTCAAAGCCGCGGAACAGGTCGTTGGCCACCCGCAGGTTGCTGTGCCCGGTCTGGATCGTGAACACGAAGCACCCGCCTTCGGGAAGTGCCCGCGAGATCAGCTCCATCGACCGCCGAACGAGGGCATCCCGGCCCATCCAGTCGTAGAAGCCCGAGGCGACCACAACGTTCGGCTGGCGGGGCAGCCGGCTGTAGCTGTGCGGCTCCATCGCGTCGGCGCGGACGCAGAGCACGTTCGGCAGTTGCATCGCGCAGGCGGCCTCTTGGGCCTGCTCCAGGCAGTCCTCGTCCAGGTCCCAGCAAATGGCCTCCACCTTGTCGATCGGCAGGCGGGCCAGCACGTTCCGCAGGTACTCCGCCGGCCCGGCCGCCACGTCGAGCACGAACGCCTCGCCGCGCCGCTCGATTTGCAGCCGTATCGCCCACTCCAGGAGCTCCTGGAGGTGGGTCTTGCGGATGCGTATCGCCTGCCACGACCGGTGCGACAGGTACAGCCGGTCAAGTAGCCTGCCGACCCGCAGCCTGCCGGACGGGCGGTTGCGGTAGATGTAGTCGAGACTCAGGCCGGAGGTGACCCCGTGCTCCCGCGCGATTCGGATGCCGTCGCTCAGCCGGCCTACGGAGTGAACAAGGGCCTTCAACAGCGTGATCTGCACGGCGTTCATCATCTCTGGACTCCTTCAGAATGCCCGGCGCCAGTCGTGCCACACGGCGTCGGAGGTCCCGGGCGATCTTCAGCCAGTTGTCCTTGCTCGCGGCCTTGCCGCGATAACGGACCGGCTGCCCGAAGACCACCTCGACGCGGCCGGGACGGGGCAGGGCCATGCGGCGGTTCCAGCATTCGTATGTGCCCCGCACGAAGGCGGGCAGGACGGGCAGCCGGTGCCTCAGCGCCAACAGCCCGACCCCCGGCTTGAACGGCTGAATCCGCCCGTCCGCGGAGCGGCTGCCCTCGGGAAAGACTACCACGTTGTCTCCCTGGCGCAGCGCCTCCAGGCAGCAGCGGATCGCGCGGGCGTCGTAACGGTCCGTGGCCATGGGGATCACGTTCGCCAGGAGGAAGGCGATCGAACCCCGCACGCCCCGGCCGAAGAAGTAGTCCTTCGCGCACAGCACCCGCACGCGGTTGACTCGCCGAAGGCCGAACGCCGCCAGGATCACCAGGGCGTCCAGGTGGCTGGCGTGGTTGGCGACGATCAGGTGCCCGCGGATGCGCCGCAATTGCGCGGCGCCCCGCACGCGCAGGCGGTGGGCTGCCAGGAGGTACAGCCTCAGCGGAAGGAAGATCAGCAGGCGGAGCAGCGCGGACAGCAGCGTGTTCCGCGCATGGTCGTACGCGCTGGGCGGCGGCCCGTACTGCCACCAGACCATCTCCGCCGGCGCCGTCGATGTGTGCGTCATGGCCGGGTCCTCTCGGCAGGTGGGGCCCCTAAGGCAGCCGGGCGCTGCGGATCGTGAGCGGCCCGGCCGCCGTCGGGGCTACGCATGGGAATGGGGCTGTTGGGGGGCCGGCGGTGTCGCCGGATCGGCCCGCGCCGAAGCTGCATCGCCCAGTGCAGCACGCGCCGGGCGGTCGGCCACAGGCCGCACATCCCCAGCAGTTGCAGTCCGGCGCGGCTGAATCGCTGCGAGCCCCTCGGCCGCACCAGAGACAACAGCAACTGCGCCGGATTGAAGAAGTACAGGTACGCCGCCAGGATGTTCAGTTGCTTCCGCCAGGGCCTCGGGTGCCTTGAGGCGATGACGTACATGTCGCTGAAGCGCCACGCCTCGACGGGCTCACCGGCCACCGACCGGTAGGCCAGCCCCGAGGCGAACGCCTCCTCGTACATCCGGGAGCCGGGCGCGGGCGTCGTCATAAGGACCTGGATGTCCGCGGCTCCGGCCTTCCTGAGCAGCCGCACCTGGTTGAGCAGTCCGTAGGGCCGGCCGCGAGTGTGCAGCGGCTGGCTGTCGTGGTGCATCATCATCGGCATGGGCAGAATGCCCTCCGCTCGCAGCAGCCGCAGCAGCGACAGCGTCGCCTCCACGGTCTGGCCCTTGCGGATGAGGGTTCCGGTCATGTCCTCCACGCCCATCCAGAGGGCCTGCATGCCCGCTCGGCGGGCCAGTGACAGGTGCTCGCGGACGGCCAGGGCGTCGTGGACGGTGGCCTCCGTGCCCCAGCGGACAGCGCGATGGAGCGGCAGGCCGTCGATCTGCGTGCGGGCCAGCGCGGTCAGGATGTCCAGCGCCTTGGCGGGGTCGTTGAAGAAGTTTCCCCCCACCCCGCTGTAATGGCGGAAGCCGAACTCGCGGTGCAGGGCGACCATCTCGTCGGCGACCTGCCGGCCCGGCTTCATGCGATGAACGCGCTGGTTGTAGGCCGGGATCGGGCAGTACGGGCACGAGAACTTGCAGCCGAAGGTCATCACCAGCGAGGCGATCGGGCTGTGGCGCCGGACCTCGTCGGCGGGCAAGGCCCGCGGCGCCAGACCGGCCCGTCTGCTGGGCGGCTCCAACCGCCGCAGGCCAAGGCTCGGGTGCGGCAGCTCCTGAAGGTCGGCGGCCAGCCGCTGGATGCCCGTATCCACCAGCGCGTCCGTCTGGCCGTCGCCGTCCCCCACCGAATATACCAGCCCGGGGATGTCCTGTAGCATCGCCGCGTCCTTGGCTCGCAGGAATGCCGACCGCAGCGGCTCCGATGCCGTGCGGATGGACAGCGCCGCCTCCAGCATCCGCAGAAGGACGTACTCCTCGCCCGTGACGGCCACGTCCGCCCCCCAGCCGTCGTCCGGATCGGCGCTGAAGACGGTCCAGGGCTCGTAGATGACCTTCGACCCGCCGACGATGACGAGCGGCCGGTGCGCCGCGTCGATGCGGCCGGCGTCGCGGATGAGCGCTTCGCATGGGGCCGCGTGGATTTGCAGGCTGGAGATCAGGAGCATGTCCGGCAGCCGGCCGTCCAGCCGCGCCTTCGAGGGGCGAAAGCGAGGGCTCCACTGCTGCAGCACGATCCGCGTCCTGGCTATGCCCGCGTCGGACAGGGCAGCGCCGATCGCTAGCGCGCCGGCCGGCGCCATCCACATGTCCGCATAGAGGAACGGCAGCATCCGCGTGCGGTGGTCGTAGGCGCAGACGACGACGGCCGTCAGATCCTGCCCCCGAGCCAGCCGACGCAGGCGCCTTCGCGCGTCGGACAGCTCACCCGGCCTGAGCAGCTCATCGCCCTTGGCGCGGGAAGGAAGCTCCATCTGTCATTTCCTCCTGCTGCGTCCGCGGCGCTCCGGCCGCCGGACCATCTCAGCCGACCATGATGGGGGTTGGTTCACGAACCGATCCTTTCCGGGCCCTGGCGCTGGCCCGCACGGACTGGTGTGCGGCCGTTCCCGCGGCGCTGCGCATGGGAACCAGGCTGGCCGGCGCCCTGGTCCTGCGCTCGATCCTGCCGAACCCAAGGCGAAGCGCCCAGCCGAGCGTGCGCCGAAGCGTCTGCGGGAACCCGCACATCCCGAGGATCTGGAAAACCGGGTCGGCAAGGAAGACGCTGCTCTTCGGTCGGACCACCGCCTTCAGCAGCCTCAGCGGGTTGTAGAAATACAGGTACGCCGCCATGAGATTGAACTGCTTCCGCCATGGCTCCTTGCAGCCCGATTGGATGACGTAGTTGCCGTCGAACATTCGCTGCTCGACGCCGCGTCCGCCGGCGCGCCTGTACACCAGCCCCGCGTCGAACACCTCGTCGTAGCTCTTCGAGCCGATGGTCGGCGTCAGCATGAAGACCTGCATGGCCAGGGCGCCTGAGGCCCTCAGCAGGTGCACTTGGTTGAGCAGCCCGTAGTCGCTGCCGCGCGTGTAGAGGGGCTGGCTGTCGTGGTGGATCATCATCGGAAAGGGGATGATGCCGTTGCGGCG
>Ga0307379_10008758_pt1 | contig 13595 bp, 8 predicted proteins | sample UN2MG_FD_202237 | JGI IMG/M metagenome (GOLD analysis project Ga0307379, IMG submission 202237) | Soil microbial communities from Risofladan, Vaasa, Finland - UN-2 | ecosystem: Environmental > Terrestrial > Soil > Coastal area > Acid sulfate soil | place: Finland: Risofladan, Vaasa | collected...
CATCTTGATCGATAAGATAATCTTCTAGCAGTTCAAATATCTCCATGGCTCTGTATCCTCCTTCTTTCCAAAGATATATTGGATACAGGGCCTTAATATCATTTTACAGAAAAGAAAGTACACTACCATTGATGAGCATGAAGCTGCCTATTTGACTAGACAACTTAGACATAGATATGCTCATTCTTTAGGCAGACCGGACGATCAAAAAAGGGATCATAAGGCTTTATTTGACAAATTGAATAAATATTTAAAACCGCCCATACCATTTGAGATAAAAAATGCTGAATATTTTCCAAATAGCATTGAAACTGTCATTATACCTCTATTCAAAGGATGCTATAAATATGCCGAAAATATACTTAAAAATCCTCCTCGTGAGAGCAAATCTTCCCCAAATCAAATAATCATATATGATCTTAGTATTACATTTTCTTCAGGTACTATTCAAATTTTTTAGATAAATATTTTTGTTCTATCTTTCTGTACTTCATGTTTTTCGTTCGGCGTCACCTTTGTAAATCGGATTTCTTTTTGGCATACCAAATCTATGTTGGTATATTCTTGAGACTAATATTATGTAATTTAATGACATGATATCGGCTATACTACCTTATTTTATGTGCAAAATCGAAAACTTGGAAACTACAGCAACCATCATTAGGATTCAAAGGAGTTTTCCTGTTATACATTTCGGAAATTGTGGCAGCCCCAGCGTGTGGATGTTCCGATCATCTGATCGATAAAATTCTAGCCTGTCATCCGCGAAGCTGTGTTTCATCCCATCTATCGCTTTTTCTATCCATGGTTTTCGAGCCCAGCCATGCATTTGGATGCAATATTCCCAATCACGCGCACTAGGGCTTGCTGTCAGCTTTTCGCTTTTCGTCTTTACCAACAGGCAGGCTTCGCTCTATGGCAGCTTGCAGCTCTTCTATTCTTACCGGTTTCGAGACATAATCGTTCATGCCCGCCTCGAGGCATTCTTCTCGATCGCCTTTCATGGCATGTGCCGTCATGGCAATGATGTAGGGTTGGCGACCCGGCATGTTGCGAATACTTCTCGTGGCCTCCAGGCCGTCCATCTCCGGCATCTGCACATCCATGAGCACCAAGTCGTAAGGATGGTTTTGCAGTGCGCCCAAAACCTGCAAACCGTTGACTGCAATATCTGCTCTATAGCCCAGGCGCTCCAGCATGCGTATTGCCACCTTCTGGTTGACGGCGTTATCCTCAGCCAGCAATATGCCCAGGTGCTTTTTCGCTTCATGCTCCAAGCCTGGCGGAGTCAGGAGGGGCCCTCCCTGAGGCTTTGCTGGGGAAGGCTCGGGAGATGCTTCTGCCTGAATGGTGAAGTAGAAGATTGATCCCTTACCCTGCTCGCTTTCTGCCCAAATTCTTCCCCCCATCAGCTCGGCCAGATTCTTGCTTATAGCCAGGCCCAGGCCCGTGCCACCGTACTTGCGGGTAGTGGAGGTATCCACCTGGCTGAAAGATTGAAAGAGACGACTCATGCGATCTGTGCTTATGCCGATACCTGTATCCTTGACCGCAAACTGGACCACATATTTTCCGTCTTTGGGCCGGGAGGATACAATGATAGAAATCGCTCCCGCTTCAGTAAATTTGACCGCATTACCCAGCAGGTTGACCAGAATTTGCTTGAGGCGTGTCGAGTCTCCCAAAAGCCTGCGAGGTACATTCGGCTCTACCTTAAAGCCTAATCGAAGACCCTTCCTCGCAGCAGCCTGGGCTACCATATTCACAGATGCCTCCAGGCATTGCTGCACATTAAAGGTCTCCTTTTCTAAGTCCAGCATCCCGCCTTCGATTTTGGAGAAGTCCAGGATATCGCTTATCACAGCCATGAGTGAGTCCCCGCTGCTGCGAATGGTCTTGATGTAATCTTGCTGCTCAGAATCGATCTTTGTTTCGAGAAGAAGATCGGTAAGGCCGATAACAGCATTCATAGGCGTGCGAATCTCGTGGCTCATATTGGCCAAAAACTCGGACTTGGCCTTTGTGGCCGACTCAGCACGCTCTTTTGCCTGGCGTAGATCCTGCTCTGCTTTTTTCCATTCTGTAAGGTCGATGGAGACGCCCACAAATCCCATGATTCTTTCCTGCTGATCCTTAAGCACATTGAATACATAAAGAGCTGGGAACAAGCTGCCATCTTTTCTGCGCACCATGTGTTCGCTTTCTTGATAGCCGCAGAGAATAATATCCTCGATCACATCTTTTATGAGGCCACTTTCTTCCTCAGTCACGATGGTCTCGGCAATGTTCTTGCCGAGCACCTCATCGGCTTTCCACTGATAGAGCACCTCTGAGAAATGGTTCCAGTATACTATCCTGCCCTCAAGATCAGTGGCAATTACGGCATTTCTAACCTGGTCAAGCAGAGACGCCTGGAAGATTACCTGGCTCTCGGCCTCTTTGCGCTCCGTTATATCCTGACCCTGGGCGATGGTGGCCACTACCTTTTTGCCGTATTCATCGTAGATGATAGCCGAGTTCCAGAGCACAGTTCTGACCTCTCCGTCTTTTCTTAAAATGGGGATCTCAACCGCGTCCCAGTACTCGCCGGCGAGGGTCTTTTCGATGTAAGCCATCGATGTGGCTTTACTCATCTCGGGAAAGAGAATATCCAGATGGCGACCCAAGACATCTTCGGTCCGGTGGCCGGTCAACCTCTCAAAGGTATGATTGAACCTGGTGATCCGAAAGGATGGGTCCCAGACGATTATGGGGGCATTGGCATAGTCGAAGAGGCTCTCCAGGTAGTCTCGCGCCTCGCGCAGGTCCTGCACTACTTTTTTCAGCCTCTCTGAAGAGCGCTTGTTCTCCGTCAGATCATTGCCGATGCAGAGGATCTCCACGATTTCACCGTTATCATCTTGTACGGGCCTATTGGTCCAGGAGATCCATACTCTTTCGCCGTTAGAGCGCATATTCTCATTTACATTCGCGACATAAGCTTCGGTGCTCTTTCCAATGCATTCAATCATCTTTCGCAGATCCCGCCCCTCAGAATCCATAGCGGGAACAATGGTTCCCACAACATTGCGACCAATGATCTCCGCTTGACGGTAGCCAAAGAAATCCTCTGCATATTTATTAATGAAAGTAATATTGCCGAATGTATCCATTCTCATAATGATACTGTTGGCACTCTCTACCAGCTCTCGATACTTCTTTTCGCTTTCTTTTAAGGCTGTTTGCGTATCCCAGCGGCCCAATGATGCGCCGATGGCCCCAGCGATCATCATCAAGACGGATACCTCACCCCAGGTCCAGATCCTTTCAATTCTCCGATCATCAAAGCCTATGAAGCCCCAGAATCTGTCTTTTATAAAGATGGGTACAATCAGGAAGGAGAGCACATTCAGCCTCTCCAAAAGCATTCTTGCCTGTTCGGGCAGATCTCTGGCCAGTCCCTTGAGAAGCATGCCTCGAGCGAGGGTATCATACCAGGAGATGGGTTCTTGGTAGGATAGATCGTAGGGAGGAAGAGGTTCTTTTTTCTGCTGTATGCCCTCTCTTGTCCAGTCATGACTCAATTTACTGCGGTGTTCACCGCTTTCTGTATCATAATTCTCAAATATGTAAACCCGGTCCACATTTAACGAGCAGCCCAAAATCTCCAGAGCCTGGCCCAAGGCAAGATCTTTCTCCTCCGTGATTAAGAGCTGGTTTGTAGCCAGCGCTGCACCGGCCAGTATCCGATCACCTCTGCGCAGATCATCCTGGGTTTTTTCGTCCGGCAGGCTTTTCAGGGTTGCCAAAAAAACGCAGGAAAGGCTTTCGTCCTTTAGAGGGGAAAGGGAATACAAAAAGGACTTTCCGCTTATTTCGATACTCCCATGAGTTTTGCTTAAATCGATCAGACCGTCCCCATCCTGCCATCCCGTCAGCTTCTTGGCGGCCTGATTCAGGAACAAAACGCGACCGGTTCCATCACAGAGACAAATGGCCTCATCCAGGGCGTTCAGGGCAGATCGATACATGGACTCAAGATCCGTATCATCACCTCACTAAAGCAGCCCGCACTGGAGAAGCTTCTGCATCTTCTATACTCATGGGAAGGCAGATAAGAGAATATCTACCGCAGGGAACGGCCGCCAGATCAATACCTTCCAGGATGACAATATCGTTTTCCAGAAGAATGCGATGCACGGGCAGAGAGTCATCCCCATATTTATCTACGGAAAGATAATCGATTCCCACCAGGCCAACGCCCTCGGCTGCACAGAGACGGGCGGCGTCGGGAGAAAGGCAGACGAACTCTTCCGAGAAGGCGGCTTGATGCATGAGATGCTTTTTGGAATTGCTGGTCTTGAAGAGCAGAGCCTGCCCTTTCATGATCTTGCAGCCCTGCAAGCTGGACGGCAGGATAGGGCCCTCTCCAGGAACGGAGATGACCTCTGCCGGGATGATGAAGCGCTTCAGTGAATACTCTTCTTGGGTCTTGCCGCCCCTCAGCAGATGGGAAGGAAAATCGAGATGTGTGCCGGCATGAGAGCTTAGGGTCAAGGCAGATAGGCAGTAGTCTTTACCCTCATCCAACCTTGCCATCCACTCCCGGAAGTACAGCCTATCGCCGGGGTAGGTTGGCACCGTGTTTAGGGGCGCACTTATATCATACACGTCCTTAAAATCCAGACGATTGTTAGGGACAATTTCAGATGCGGAAGACATGAGACGAGACCTTTTTTCAGGGGTGCTCATTTTGAGCATTCTACTATTTAAAATGACTTTGCTTGAGCAAAGGTTATCATACCACCCATCAGCTCGGTCTGCACCGCAAAGACATAAATCGCTAAGACTTAGGAAGCAGAGACATGAGCCCGCAAAGACTTATAACCTCCAAACAAGACTTCTACTCTCATGAAGAACCTGGGCACCCTTGACCGGCTTGCTAGAGTGATAATAGCAGAAGCATGCATTCTTGCGGCATTCTTCTGGGCGGCTGAGGATCTACAGCTTCTGCTTGTCCTGGCGGCTGCGGTAATAATGATCCCAGTGATCAAGGGAAATTGCGGCCTGTATGAATTATTGGGCTGGAATAGCTGTGAGATTGTAAAACGCAAGGATAAGAACATCAAGACGGCCTTTATAGTAACGGCCTTGCTCTTAGCCGTGGTGGGAAGCTTTGCCAGCGCTGTGCTGACCAAGAATATATTTCTGGACGATTTGGAAAGAGTAAATGAGTCCTACACCTTGGCGTTACAATCTGCCAGCCAGGGAGATAACGAGAACGCTGCTGCTTCGTATGAGAAGCTGGAGAGCGCCTTTGCAGCCTTTCAGGACAAATATTCCAAATACAGGCCACTGACGGTCAAGTTCGACGACAATTTTACGGCTCAAATGAATAATATCTCGGCGGCGATATCAGGCTCAAAGGAAGACATCCTCCATGGAAATCTCACCATCGGTCGCGAGGAGCTGAAGAAGGCGAAGCCAATCATCGAGAAGATGCAGAACAGATAGGCGTTAATAACGAAAATATTAAGGATTAGACGGATCGAATTGTCGACTCGACCGACCTCTCCAATGAAAACCTTTTTCTGAAGTTACATCACCGCAGTTTGTCGCAATATTTAACATTGCGGGCCTCATATGGGATAAAGGGTGTAATGACGCCTGCAGTCGGAACGGACACCAAATCACTGATCAATGCCTGGAAGAAAACCACTGAGCGAGAGAACAAGAGCTCTTCAATAACCTGAAAAATCTGAAAATAGATTATGGCTTCTCCCTCTATATGCGTAAAGTACCTAACGTTTTTATGCTATTAGACAAGTGGCTTAAAATGCAGAATATTAAGCAAGCAATATGATAAGGTATGAGGAATTTCATATGCAAAGCCCCTACGGAAGTTGGATATCCCCCATAGATTCTTGTATTGTATCAAATGGAGCTATCCGCCTTGAGCAGGTAGTATTGGACGGCAAAGATATTTACTGGATCGAATCTCGGCCTTCAGAAGGTGGTAGGAATGTAATTGTTCGTCTGACTGCTGACGGAAAGATAGAAGATGTCCTAAATAAGGATTACAATGCTCGAACTCGAGTTCATGAATATGGGGGAGCATCTTATTTCGTTCATAATGGATCTATTTACTACTCAAACTTCAATGATCAGAAACTGTATCGTCAGGATCCTGGCAAACCACCAAAAGCTGTCTCTCCGGATATTAAAGAGAGCAAATTACGGTTTGCAGATGGCATGATGGATAAGGATAGAAAACGAATAATTTGTGTATACGAAGACCATACGAGGTCCGATCAAAATGCAATCAATGGTTTGGCGAGTCTAAGCTCGGATCCGGAAAAAATAGAGAAGATTGAGCTCATTTCGGGAGTAGACCGTGAAAATGGACAACTCCCGGAAGAAGACTCTCCAAGAAAGGACTTCTACTCTTCACCTCGCCTGAGCCCCAATGGCAATAGTCTGGCATGGATTGCATGGAATCATCCCGATATGCCATGGGATAACACCGAATTGTGGATGGGTGAATTCGATACAAATGGATTACTTACAGATATTAAAAAGGTAGCTGGTGACAAGAATGAATCCATTATTCAGCCTTTATGGTCTCCAGACAATAAGCTTTACTATGTCTCGGATCGCAATAACTGGTGGAGCATTTATCGCCATGGTGAAGAGGAACCCTTAACAAAAAAAGAGGCAGAGTTCGGACGCCCTCCCTGGACGTTTGGTGATAGCAATTACGCCTTCGATCTTAAAGGAGATCAGATAATTTGCGCTTACAATGATGCAGGCGAATGGAAGCTTGCAGCTATAAATATAAAAACCAAAGAGACGAAAGAAATCGAGTCTCCATATACAGATATTGCCTACATTAAGGTGGGCGGCGGGAGGGCGGTCTTTGTTGGTGGTTCACCCGATGCAGCCTCATCAATTGTGCAATTGGATCTTAGGGAACCCGATGAAGGAAAGCTAGACGTGATTAGAAGCTCGCTGGCAATCTCCATGGATGAGGGGTATATTTCAAAGCCACAACATATTGAGTTTGCCACTGCAAGGTCTACCGCCTCAGAACAACTCAATGCTCATGCCTTCTATTACCCGCCTAAGAACAAGGATTTTGACCCTCTTGAAAAAGAGAGCCCACCACTAATTATCGTAAGCCATGGAGGGCCTACTGCCGCAGCATCCAGCGCATTAAATCTATTGGCCCAGTTTTGGACTAGCCGCGGTTTTGCGGTCTTAGATGTGAATTATAGAGGAAGCAGCGGTTTTGGCCGCCAATATCGGCAGCTTCTCTACGGCAATTGGGGCTTTGCAGATGTGGAAGACTGTGAAGAGAGCGCATTATATCTGAGTAGGATGAGAAAAGTTGACGAAAGCCGTATTGCCATTCGAGGAGGAAGCGCAGGAGGGTGGACCACTCTTTGTGCCTTAACCTTCAAAAAAGCTTTCACGGCAGGTGCTAGCTATTACGGAGTGAGCGACGCAGAAAAACTGCGTGTAGATACACATAAATTCGAATCTCGCTACCTGGACAAATTGATCGGGCCTTATGAGACTGAAGAGCAGAAGATACTATGGAAGGAGCGATCACCTATAAATAATCTTGAGAAACTCTCCCGTCCTGTTATCTTCTTCCAGGGAGCGGAAGATAAAGTTGTGACTCCGGATCAATCTGAGAGCATGTTTGAAGCTATCAAGGGAAAAGGTATTCCTACGGCCTATCTTCTTTTCCAGAAAGAGCAGCATGGCTTTCGGATCGCAATTAATATTCGAAGGGCTTTAGAGGCTGAGCTTTATTTTTATTCTAAAATGTTTGGCTTCGATCTTCCGGAACCGGTGTCCGTCGAGAATCTGCCAAAGACCAAATAGCCATTAGCATGGACTCATGGCTAATCATTATTTTTTTGGTTCCTCGCTATTTCGAGTGGGTGTGACTGGAGGCGCAAATCCTCTGGGATGCCAACCCTGCCATCCGGACTGAGGTGTTAGTTACCCTACGTGCCGATTTTTTTGATCCCTGCACCTGATTCCATTTCATGATAACCTGAGGTTAGCCACATGGAAAAAAGAACCGCGAAGAGCCGTTAAATTGAGACACTACCAGATGTTTTAGCCACTCCAGAATGCGCTGAATTCTTGCCCTCACCTCGGGAACCACTTCGTTCTGGCATACTCCTCTGTTTAGACCTGAATTTCGCGCTTTATAATCTCAGTGGAGATAGCGATTCCCTTGCAGGTGTGCATGTTGAGCGAGAGCAGAAGTCCCACCACGCGCCCATCCTGAATCAAGGGGCTGCCACTCTCTCCCGGCCCGGGAAGATCACCTGGAGGAAGAACGACATAGACAATCGACCAGGAGGTGTCGGAGATCCTGCAGCGCATACTATGCAGGGCGTTGAAGATCTCCGCTTCACCCAACTGAGGCTTTCCGAGTTCAGTGGGCCGACAAGCTCCCAGGATGGGAAAGAAGGCCAGGTCGGCATCGTTAGGTATGTAGGTCACCTTGCAGGCCAGACCGCCCACGCGCAGGTCATGCGTGCCTGCCGCATAAAAGATGTGCGCCGGAGCTACACCCGCAAACACTCCTCGCCAGGGGACGACGGCACTGACCACCCCGCCGGAGCGGCCCGCGATGAACTGGTCACCGGATGCGATCACTACTAATTAATCGAATCTGCTTGTAATTAGGGTTTTCTAGCCTGCTTGCTAGTCCAGCCAGGGAAAAGATATTTGTCTCCTCTAGCCAAATGCACTGAAGGTGAACGCAGTTTGCATTCTCGAATTCTAGCTTTAGCCCTTCTCATCCTGCTCGCCTCTGCATCCCCCGCCTCAGCCTACGGCAAGAGTGTGGAGGACCTGGTGGGCTCTTTTTCCATTGGCAAGACCATAAAGATTGGAAGCAGCAGCGAATGCTTTTCCTCCGCTGGCGCAGCCGACCCCCTGGCCCCGCCCCAAAGCGGTGCCTTAGGCCCCATGGGTGACGACCAGCCCCCCAGCCTGGCAGGCTTCGCTTTCCAGCCACAGCAGCTCTCCGCCACCTCACCCCAGCCCATCAATCTGACGGCTCACATAATCGACGACCAGGCAGTATGGGCGGCGGAAGCAGTATTTTCCGGCCCGATGGGAGTGGAAGCCCCCGCGCTCTTCTCTGCCCAGAACCGCATCTCGGGAACGGCAAAAGATGGGTTTTTCGCAGCCCAGATTTTCCTCCCCCAGAGCAACGAGACGGGCGAGTGGCATCTGCAGAATTTGACCCTGGTGGACAGGGAAGGCAACCGCAGGGTTTTGGCAGAAGGGGATTTGCAGGGCCTGGGCCTGCCTACGTTGATAACGGTTACCTAACACCCCAGCACGTGTAAGGCAACAGCTACTCGCCCATCATCTGCACAATCACTTTTCGCTGCCGGGGCCGGTTGTCCAGCTCCAGGAAGACAATCTGCTGCCAGGTGCCCAGCATCAGCCTTCCTTCATTAAAGGGCACAGTGAGGCTTGGACCCAGCAGCGCGGCCCGGATGTGGGAATGGCCGTTGCCGTCATGCCACCTCAGATTATGGGCGTAATCGATCTCCTGGGGGGCCAGCCTCTGCAGGGCCTCACCCAGATCCGCTACCAGCCCGTCCTCAAACTCGATGGTGGTGACGGCGCCCGTGGCCCCGGGCACAAAGATCGTGACCACTCCTGCTTGCAGAGGCGTGCTCTGCAATGCCCCTTGCACTTCATCCGTAATGTCTTTCACTTCGCCGCTTTGCGTCTTAAACTCCAAGTATCCGGTTTCAATCAAACGATCAACTCCGCAGAAGTCAAAAAATTATTTATCGCTTCCCCCGCATATCTAACATGATGGCCTACTATGGGGCGGTTCGGCGCATTCTGATAATAATATTCGTAATTAACATAGCTACAGCACTTGCCAAGGGAGGCTATGGCCTTCTCACGAGCTCTCTCTCCATGAGCGCAGATGGCCTGCATTCTCTCTTCGACAGCACCTCCAACATCATCGGCCTGGTGGGCATCTCCCTGGCGGCCCGCCCTCCCAACAAGGAGTACCCCTACGGCCATGCCAAGTTCGAAACCTTTGCCTCTTTGGGGATTGCCTTGCTGCTATTTGCCAGTTGCTTTCAACTGGTCCTGACGACAGTAAATCGCTTCCAAAATCAGTCCGTTCCTCAGATAACCGAGCTGTCTTTCGGAATTATGGGTATAACCTTGCTCATCAATATTGGCGTCTCGGCCTACGAATATATCCTGGGCAAGAGGATGATGAGCAGCATCCTGGTGGCCGATTCCATGCATACGCGAAGCGACATTTTTGTTTCCGTGGGCGTCATCCTGGGATTTGTAGCTGTCAAGATGGGCTATCCTCTGGCCGATCCGGTTATCGCTCTGCTCATCTGTGGCCTGATCCTTTTGACCGGTCTGGAGATTGTAAGAGACAGCTCCAAGGTATTGCTGGATAAAGCTCTGGTCGAAGAGAGGGTAATTGTCGATCTGGCAAAGTCGATAGAAGGCGTCTGCACCTGCCATCGTGTTCGCACGCGCGGCATGGCAGGGGAGATTTATGTGGATCTGCATATCGGAGTTGACTCGTCGCTTTCCATAGAGGCAGCTCATAAAGTGAGCGAGGAAGTGGAGGGCATGATAAAGAGCAAGATTCCGGGGGTCAAGGATGTGGTGGTGCATCTGGAGCCCAAGGACTACTGCGAGACAAAAGCCATGCAGGCATAGATATACCGATAGTAAAATAAAAAACTAAAATTAATAAACATAAGTTGTAGATCAATAAAAATAGAACGATAGTGGAGGAGCAAATATGCAAAATATTACAATTTCAGTCTCGGAGGCGGGAACTGCCGTTGCCAGGACCTTTGCCTATAAAATCCTGGTTGAGGGTAATGTCATGGCAGAGAGAACGCTCACGCCAGTTCAGACTCAGCAGGTGCAGGAAATGGCATCTCAGTACTTCTCTCTTCTGCAAGGCGTTGGCCGGGCGGGTGCGATTAGCTATCTGCCCATCCTCAGTGACGGGCTATTTCATCTCTTCCTGGAGACGGGCGGCCAGGACTTGGCAGACATCTTGCCGGGTGCAAGACTTACTATCGCGTCTCCCATCCCGGAGGTATTACAGCTTCCCTGGGAGCTGCTCCCGCTTTCCCGGCAACAGGGTGGCAGTAACAGGGGCAGCGTCATTCGCCTACCCAGAGCAGCAGACGGGCTTATTGCCTCCTCGGCGAAGCTTTCGCCAGGGCCCTTGCGAGTGCTTTTCCTGGCAGCCGAGCCATTAGATTTTGAAGAAGAAGAGCAGTCGATCCAAAAGGTATCAGAGGGCCTGGACATGAATCTCGTGATCTGTGAGAGCGGCACCTTTGAGGAGCTGAAGAGCCTGGCAAAGTCGTTCCGGCCCCATCTGGTGCACCTGGCGGGCCGGGGAAAGATGTCCGGTGGCAATGCGGTACTCTCTTTGCAGGGCTCAGCAGGCAAGGCCGATCTGCGATCGGCTGAGAATTTGGCAGAGGCACTGAAGGATGGCGATGCGGTGGGCATCATCCTGGGCGGCCTACAGAGCGAGACCCCATCCTCTCTGCATCTGCTCTGCCAGAAGCTGGCGGAGAGCATTCCTCTGGCAGTGGCCTGGAATGCATCCACCGCTGCTACTCTGCCCCTATACCGGGCCCTGGTCGCAGGTCAATCAATGGATGAAGCACTGCTATCCGTGCGCCGGGAGATCTCTGCAGGTCCTGACCAGGTTCCGGTTTCAGTTCCCGCTCTGTACTCCATTTACGATCAGCCGAAGATCTACGACTCCAAAGAGAGAGCTGCTGTTGCGAAAGCCTCTTTTTGCCAAGAGCTTTTCGCCTTGCCGGGCCTGACAGAAGGCAGGGCGGAGTGCTTTGTGGACAGGCGGCGAGATCTGCAGCGCCTCCTTCCCGCCCTGCGAGAGGGTGGAGCGCATGCTCTGATTATCACCGGCCCGGATGGCGTAGGCAAGAGCGCTCTGGCAACCCATCTCGCCCGCCTGCTGGTGCCCGCTGGCTACACCGTTCTGCCCATTTACAGCTCGCCTCATAACCGCATAAGCTCCGCCCGGCTCTTGGAGGCGGCAGTCAGCCATTTGAGTGCAACCGGTGATGAGGCAGCGGCAAAAAGTCTCAGAGACCAGAGGCGCTCCGTCAAAGAGCGGCTGCAGAGCCTGTTGGAAGTGCTGAAAGCCTCTCGAATCCTGATGATATGGGACGGCCTGGAACTGCACGGCAAGACCGGCAAAATCTTGGACCCGGATCTGGCTGAGTTCTACCTGCAAATGCTAAGAGGCATGGCAGCGGGCCGCGCCATCATCACCTGCAAGGCTTTGCCGGCAGACGCTCTAACCTTGCCCGCTCGCAATTGGCAGTGGAAGCTGGAAGGGCTTGGCCAGGCTGCATTCATTAGATATCTTCTCTGGGACGGGGCCGTGGCGGACCGCTATAAAAAAGGCGAGATCTCTTACGCCGGGCTTGTTGAGCATCACCTTGCTGCCTTGGGCCATCCGGCTCGCCTGGCCCAAACAGGCAAAGCCTTGAGTCTGGGAGATCTCGCCGCCAACGAGGACCCGATGACAAAGCTCGCCTCTCGCCTGGGCTTTGCCTCCTGCCACGCCCTCTCTCAGGCCGCAGTCTACGCCGTAGCCATGAGCCCGGCTGGCCTGGCAGCCGTTTCTGGTGCAGCAGAAGAGCAGGCAGCCGCCAATGTCCGCGAGTGGCAGGACCTCTCTCTAGCCTACTCAAAGGGATTGATGTGGGCTGTGCCCCCATCCCTTCGCACCTCACTTCTGGCGGCCTTGAGTTCAGAGGAGCAGCTGGCCGCGCAAAAGGCAGCCGGCGTTTTTCTCAGGGATCTGGCCGAGTCCGGGCGCTCGGCAGAGCTGGGACTCTCCCGGTTAGATGTCTTGCTGGAGGCACGGGGACACTTTTTGGCGGCGGAGGATCTGGACAGTGCCACTGCCGTGACAGCCAGCATCAGCAGCTATCTGCAGAAGCATGGCTACTACTCTGATCTGGTAAGGCTAAATCAGGAGCTCTTGGATAGGGAAAAGCAGGCAGGTCCTATTGCCTGGATCGCCCAAGCCTATCTGGATCAGGGCGAATACAGAAAGGCAGTAGAGTGGTATGGGCAGGCCCTGGAGATTGCCCCTGACGCCGCCGCCCATCACGGCCTGGGCACGGCACTCATGCTCCTGGAAAAGAATGACCTGGCAAAAGAGAGCTTGCAAAAAGCTGCAGATGCATTCCATGCAGCAGGCGACCTGTCAGGCGAGGCCGCCAGCCTGCAGAGACTGGCCGCCATTGACATGAAGAAAGGCGAAAATGAGGCGGCTAAAGAGAAGCAACAGAAGATCATAGAGATCATGAAGGGCCTGGGTGATGTGCAGGGCGAGGCAGCGGCTTTGCAGGAAATGGGCCGCCTGGATATGAGCAGGAGCGATTATGATGCAGCGCGCCCCAGTCTCGTGAAATCACTGGAGCTGCTGGAGAAGGCAGGAGACAGGAAGGGCGCTGCTTTTGCCACCTTTAACCTGGCCAGCCTCGACCTGGAGAAGGGAGACTTCCCGTCGGCAGGGG
>Ga0307379_10008759_pt1 | contig 13595 bp, 11 predicted proteins | sample UN2MG_FD_202237 | JGI IMG/M metagenome (GOLD analysis project Ga0307379, IMG submission 202237) | Soil microbial communities from Risofladan, Vaasa, Finland - UN-2 | ecosystem: Environmental > Terrestrial > Soil > Coastal area > Acid sulfate soil | place: Finland: Risofladan, Vaasa | collected...
CGCCCAGGGTCATGGTTTGTCCGGCCTTTAAGCGGATGAAAAAGCGCTCCATGTTCTGATAAAAAGGGGCTGGACCGGTCATGGACGTCATTGTAGAACGGGGGCCCGTACCTGTCAAATGCAAAAGTGCAAGGGCGGTTCACGAACCGCCCCTACATTTTCTTTTCCCAGTACTGAGAATGTCCTTTCGAACACATTTTCCCTTTTCTCCTTAACCAACATTTTCCTGTTTCTGTTCCTAGTTCTGGGAATGTCCTTTCAGACACTAGAGAAGATATTAAAAAATACGCAACAGAAGAGTTTCCGTTCCCAGCTCCGGGAATGTCCTTTCGGACTATATCCTGCCTGGTTGTCAGGAAGAGTTAGTTTCCGTTCCCAGCTCCGGGAATGTCCTTTCAGACATGATCAACATTTCTGAACCCAGCCCGATAGTTTCCGTTCCCAGCTCCGGGAATGTCCTTTCAGACTGAATGAGTGCGAGGAGCGCAAGGCTATAATGTTTCCGTTCCCAGCTCCGGGAATGTCCTTTCAGACAGTACTAACTGTCATTTTGAACCTTGTTCTGGGTTTCCGTTCCCAGTACCGGGAATGCCCTTTCAGACGCAACCATGAAAAATGACGGCGGGGCGGCGTTAGTTTCCGTTCCCAGCTCTGGGAATGTCCTTTCAGACTATCTGGACATACCGAGGGAGTGGTAGGCATGGTTTCCGTTCCCAGCTCCGGGAATGTCCTTTCAGACATTCGAGGATTTTTTTACGTGGCGGCGCATGGTTTCCGTTCCCAGCTCTGGGAATGTCCTTTCAGACGGTAGCGCAAGCAGCAAGAGGAGTTATCAAGTTTCCGTTCCCAGCTCCGGGAATGTCCTTTCAGACAGGAAACAGGGTTTGAAAAGCGATTGACAAAGTTTCCGTTCCCAGCTCTGGGAATGTCCTTTCAGACTAATCCACGTTACAAAACTTCGCCGCTGATGTTTCCGTTCCCAGCTCTGGGAATGTCCTTTCAGACAATCAACTTTTTACCGAACGGCGAACAGAATTTGTTTCCGTTCCCAGCTCTGGGAATGTCCTTTCAGACTGTGGCTTGTGCCGATGGCAATGGCGTAGGGTTTCCGTTCCCAGCTCTGGGAATGTCCTTTCAGACATACACCTTCCCCTGCTGTATCTGCCACAAGGTTTCCGTTCCCAGCTCTGGGAATGTCCTTTCAGACAGAAACCACTAGGGCAATCACCCCGATGATTGTTTCCGTTCCCAGCTCTGGGAATGTCCTTTCAGACGGTGCGTGCAGCTGACACTGCTTCCGGTGCGTGCAGCTGACACTGCTTCCGGCCGATTGTTTCCGTTCCCAGCTCTGGGAATGTCCTTTCAGACAATTAGGGAGTGCGAGGGTACGGTCGATATTGGGTTTCCGTTCCCAGCTCTGGGAATGTCCTTTCAGACGCGAAATATGGCCAGATGGTTCTCTGGATGAAGTTTCCGTTCCCAGCTCTGGGAATGTCCTTTCAGACTCTACGCTTTTAAAACGCTTTTAGTCAAAGAGTTTCCAGACCGAAAATTTGGAACCTGATCAATGTTAGACCATTTTCCTTGGATTTTCAAGGAGGTTCCAAATGACTTATTTAAAATTCCTGTCAAAACAGCGGTTCCCGCCCGGGAAACCGATTGTTTTTTATATGATGAACGCATGGCCTTCATCCGGATTTTTTTTGGTGGCAACGCCAATAATTTGATTTTTACAGGTGTAATCCAGCTTGTAGAGCTTGATGAAACCACTTTTAATTTTCAACTTTTCCAGCTTGCCGATCAGTTCGTTCCGCCCGGCTTTGTTCAGGCGGCATTCATAAACGCTTTTCTGCACGCGAAATCCGAATCCTTTCAATGTCTTGTCGATTTTTCGGCGTTCCTTGTCCGAGGATATATCGTACACCACTGCGTAATCCCCTGTCCCTTTCATGCCTGCCAATTATAGAATGTCAGCGAACCGTTTTCAAGGAGCCATTTCTTGATCACGTTGACCTGGACATAGAAATGCTCCTTCAGCGTCAGATCCTTGGTTTTCGGCTTTTTATCCAGCTCGGCCTCGAACTGGGCCAGGTATTTTTTCGCCGCATCCCGGCTCAAATAGAACCCCCGCTCGCTTTCTGTAAAATCCTCAGGGGTGATGATCTTCAGGTTGACCAGGCGGATGATGAAGCGATCGACACGGGCGCGAAAAAGCTCTTCGATGTCACAAACCAGCGATTCGTAGTCATCGTTGGGGCTGTGCAGGAAACCCAGATAGGGATTGAGGCCGGTGGAACGGACGATGGCATTGAGCCGGGAAAAGAGCAGATAATAGCCGAAGTTGAGCAGGCTGTTGATGCGATCGGGGCTCTTCCGCTCCCGGGTCTTGATATGGAAGAGCGGATCATTGATCAGGTAATTGAGCCGGGGATAAATTTTGCGGGTGCAAATTCCTTCCAGACCGCGCAGCTGGTTGATGCCGTCCGCTTGCTGCATCCTCTGGATGTAGTGTTCGAGCTCCTTGATAAAAATATTCTGCTCCTTCACATAGCGCTGGCTGAAAAGGGCGCGATAGCCGGCAATTTTCCCTGCGGCAAATTCCTTGGCGATGCACAGCACTTCAGTGTCGCTCAATTCCTGGTACTTGCGACCATGCTCAGAGGCGACAGCATAATATTTCTTGGAATCGGGCTTGATGGTGGTGATGTAGTAACCGCTGTTCAGGGTGATGCTCATGGGGATGTTGAACTTCACGCATTTGCCGATCAGCGCCGTGGAAAAAACCGTTTTTTCCATGACCATGATTTCACTGATACGCCGCAGCGGAATGCTTTCAAGCAACTTCCCGTATTTCATGATATTCACGGCTTCGTTTTCCAAAGAAAGAAAAAGAAAGGGCTCGGTGATGTACAACGGCTTTTTCAGGCTCTTGCTTTCATCTTCCCGGGCCTCAGCCACTTCGAAGCCTTCGAACCGCATGCCCAGAAACTGAAAGCCCTCATGTATGGACTTGATCGCGGTTTTTTCCTTTTTCAACTTCAGACCGAGAACTTCCAAAAATGATTCGCTGCGGTTAAGCAATTTTTCCGCATCCTCGCGGCTTCGGGTCAGAATAACAAAATCGTCGGCATAGCGCACCAGCCGGGCATCATAGGCCTTGATCTCCTCGTCGAAGGAGTCGAGATAAAGGTTGACCAGCAGCGGCGACAAAGGGTTGCCCTGGGCCAGGCCGTTCCGGCGTTCATGATAAGCGCCGTCGAGGACATAACCGTTTTCGATGATGGTTTGAAAAAGCTTTCTTACAGCGATGTCCTTTTCCGGCAAATAGAATTCTAGCAGTTGTTTCAGTTTCAGCAGATCCAAGGATGGAAAAAAATCGTCAATGTCGGACTCGATCACATAGCAAAAGCCTTCGACGATGGCGCGGTTGACCTTTTCAACGGCTTTTTGCCGCGAAACTCCCTTGCGGAAACCTATCGACTCGGGTTCGAAAAAGCGTTCAAAAAATTCGTTGACGGTTTTCAGCAAATACTGGCAGGCAATCAGGTCGCGGTAATGGAGCTGCTCCACCAGGCGCTCCGGACCGTTCTTTTTTTTGATCAGGAACGCGGTGGCGGGCGCGGGTTTGTATGAGCCTGAATGAATATCCCGGCAGAGGGTTTCCGCGAATTCGTCTTCCTTGAAAGGATAGTTTTCGCTTTTGGAAAGAGAAGTTAGGGCCTGGTCGTAGCGATCAAGCACATCACGGATGACGGTGCAGGCTGTGGTTTTATTCGGAAAAAAGTTTGCGAAAAAAGGAGCCGATTCGGGATGAAAAACATAATAACCCTGGCTGTTGGCCAGTTTGCCGCCGGCATGCAGTTCGCTGCCCAGGAGGAGGAAGGACAGAAAATCGCGGTAATCCCCCTTGATATACAGTTTGCCGATACAGCCGTTGATGAACTGGACGTTGCCGGGCTGGGAATGCGAGTCGTGGCGGATCTCGGTATAGTTCCAATAATAAGGGAGAATGGCAAAATCGTCGCTATCAGATTTATAGGTGATCGTCCGGTCAAAAAGGCGGGAAAACCTCTTTTCAAATGTGGCGACGAAGGTTTTCTTGCTCAGGAAAGTGCGTTCACGGTTTTTTTCGGCGCTGAAGGGCAGCGGTACTAGAAATTCAAGGCAGACCTCTCCGCACTTTCTGGCATTGGGACACTCGGAGGCCAGAATATCAAGGTTTCTCGTTTCGACGGCGCCCAGGTTGACTACCTCAACAGTGCGAGCGTTCTCCGGAATAGCGAAATACTCTTCCAGCAGACCGCGCCAGGTTTGTACCTGTTCCAAACTTTGGCGGGTGAAGAATAAATCGAGAAAGAAGCGCTCGCCGTTGCGGAATTTCATCGAATGCTTTTGGCCGCGGGCGTGAAAAACGGGAACACATTCGGGCTGCAGGTCAACGCGCCCGTAAAGTCGGGAAGTCACCGCCTTGGTCACGGCCTGGAAAAGCGATAAGGGATGGCCGCGCAGCAACGCTGCCGGTTTGTTCCAGACCATTTCCGCCGTCAGCCGGTACCAGCGGAGGTCTTTTAATGATAGTGCATCCATGCTTCTTTAGCACTATCGTTTATTGAATCTAGGATAATCCTTTCTTCTTTGTTCATGACTTCGAAATTCATTTCTCTTACCAAATTCTTTCTTCCCTTCAATGGTTATCAACCGCTTCAAGAAACCGAAATAGAGTAGAAGCTCTTTGTTACTCAAATTACTTTGTAGATTCTTCTCCAACTCTCTCCCAAACACCCTCCATTGACGGTTAAAATTCGATCGATGATACGATAGCTTCGTGTAATCCAATAAATCCTCTTTGGCGGATATTTTGCCATTTGCAATCAAACCAATCACTTGGCTGGCAAAAGAGGCATATGGAGTTATATAGTTTCGTTCCTCTTTTTTTAAATTGAATAAGGTTTCCTTGGCATTGAGTAATAATTGTTGTCCACTCATTGTCTGTATTCCTTCTGAATTTTTTTTATAATTGGATCGAGGGCAGGGAAATCCTGTTTCAATTGCGAAAGGGTCTTTTCCAAATTGGGTTTAAGGCTTTCAAATGGAAAGATTTTTTTGATAGATATGTCATTCAAAGTGTGGGAATAAAAGGACTTCTCAAAATCGATTTCCAGCCGAACCAAACCCATGGTCCTATTTTTTGCTCCGCCGATTTTAAAATTGAAACTATTGCCGGGAAAATTGCCCAGCGCCAATACCAGCAGCGCAATTTGAAACTCATCGAGCTGCTTGAAATGGAGTTGACCTTCAAACCGGTTGTCGGTCTGGATAGCCTGGATGATTTCCACACCGGTTTCGGACGGATACTTGCCCTGCGGCAGGGAATCATTTTGATATTTTTTTTTATATAATTTTAAAATGACATTTTCAGGAACTGCCTTCGGAGAAAAACGGGCCCGAATTTCTTTTGGGAGCGCTTCGGTTTCTGAAATCATGGGGAGATCGGAAAAGAATACTTTTGCGGGGCCTTCCTTTGCACTTAAAAAATCGGTAGATCGAGTTTTCAAAAACATGGACAAATGGGTAAATATGCACCCTTTTAAGGATGAACCGGGGATGTTCCATGTTTTTTTACCGCTGCCAGTGAGGACATAAGAGAATACATCGTACAACTGTGTTGCACGCCTATCAATTTCGCCACTGCCAATGAAAATATCCTGAAGAGCGGTAATGGAAAGGAAAAGTTTGCCGTAATATGTTTCTTCGCGACTATATTTGTCCTGTAACAAATCGATCTGGGGATGCTCATTGTCATAGATGAAAAAGTAATTCTTTTCTATGGGGGATGGACTTTTCTGGTCCGATGAACCCGAGAATGAAGACCCTTTAAATAACTCCATGGTCACCTCCCTTAGGTTTATGCCAGGAATGTTTCGATCTTTTTCTTTAGCAAACCGGCAACTTCCAGGATCTGTTCCTTTCCGATAAAGTGAAACGTTGAATAAAGAATTTCGTCTTCATATGAGAATTCTTTGTCGATCTGATCTTTTTCCTTCATATAAAAACCAGTTTCGTTATCTGTATCGCCGGGTTGGGGCAAAAAACCGACCCCTTTAATTATTTTCCCCTTCAGTTTTCCAAACTGCAATATCTTCATGGAGCGAATATCAAAGTTCAAAACCCCCAACCCCCTGGATTTGGAGTGTCCATAACGCAGGAATCCTTCATTGGAAAGATCAATGAGCATAAATAATAAACCGGGTTGATATAGTTCATAATTGGTAAAGGTAAATTCGCCGAAAAGTTCGCCGCCTCCCAATATTTCATATTCGAAGAGCGCGCCAGGACTTGTTTTACCCGTTCTCCTATCTATTTTGATACCGGTACGGGAACCAACCATTGCCTGGAGAACCTCTATCTTTTTTTTCTTATTCTCATCCGTGTCATTGAAATCGTATGGAAAAATATCGGAAATTTCCAGACGTGACGCCAGGTCGCCGGAACCGAACATCCGGCACACCGGGCAGTGATATTTATACGGGAGCTTGTTTCTAAAATCCTTTTTATCCCGGAAAAGATCGTGGCATAGTTTCACTGAGGTGCAGCAAATTTTCGATTTCCATTTGGCATTTTCACCCAGGATGGCTTCCATACCACCCCGTAATACACCCTTAATCGAAGAGCCGGGGATATAAACCGTTTCTCCGAAGTTGGTTCTCACCTTGACAAACTGCATGTCCGGACTGGTAACGTCGAAGGTTTTCCCGGATGCCACCAACAGCGGAGTTTGCGGTGTTATCCTTATATTTAACTTCATCATATTGATAGTGGACTTAAACATGGATTACCTCCGGGCTGAATTTCTTGACAAATTCATCCTTCATCTTCGATTTATATTTCATAAAATTATTCCCTGAAATCTTTTCGGGTCCGGCTTTTTCTTTGTCTTTTTTATATTGTTCAAAAAACTGCTTCGTATTCAATATCTCGATTTCCGTGATATCTATTTTAATTCTGCCGGTTCCTCTAGAGACATTGCCGCCCAATGAGCCGAACCCTTGTGATATCAGGTCGAAAGCGATAAAAAGCAATCCTTTTTCATAATCTTCCAGGTTATCGCCAACTATTTCTAATAAAAAGGGGACACCGGGTGAAACGATCTCGAAATCGTATTTTCCTTTATCGCGGGCGGTGCGGCTGTCCCTATCGATGACAACGCCATCACGAATTCGTAAAAAAGTCTCGTGCCACTCTTTTTCGTCAACGGGCATGTCCTTGATCTTGAGTTTACCTCCCATGAAAGAACTTCCGAAAATCCGGCACACGGGGCAGGCTTTTTCTAAAATTAAATCTTGCTTATTCCAATTCTCTTTATCGATACAGTTTATGTTGTCCGTGGGGAAACAGGGTTTTAGATGGTCCGACAAATCCGCGCCTCCCAAGAATCCTTCGATAAAGCTTCTTAAAACTCCTTTAAAGGAAGAACCGGGGATAAACGGGTTCCCCTTCGGGTCTTTAATAACCGGCGCATCGGATTCCACCGGATCGAAGGAACGCTGCCACCCGATATGAAGCGCTGTTAATGGCACCACCATTCCACGGATAATGACCTTCTCCCTCAATACTTTTAAATGGTCGGTCATGGTCATTCTCCCCTTCTGCTTTCAATCATTACCCAGCGGGCAAAAATACCAAGCATATAGCGGATGACTTCGATTTCTTTTGACTTATGTTTTTTTATCAATTCCGCCAATTTCATTCCGGCTGCTTTCAAGTTCCTATCCCTGACGCATTGGTAATCAATATAAAGCAAAAGCTCATCGATGGATTCGGTACGGGACGCATATTCTCTTAAATTTTGCGCTTGAGTCTTAGAAACACCCTGGGGACTGATACCCCTGACCTCTTTAATAATTTCATCCTTGTTCTCGTTCAGTACTTTTAGTTTGTTTAAAAAATCACTCATGGTTACCTCCAGTTTTCGAGATGCTCATGGCCATTCAACCGGAACAACGGAGTCGAATCCCATTTAAAATCAACGCTATTCTCTACCATTAAATTTAACTTTTCTTTAAAGGTATTTTCCAGGTCCAACGGAACAGAAACAAGAAAAGTTGAACCTGCCCCGATGCGTTCCATCATCGGTTTCGCTTTCTTTTCCCTGAAATCGTACCCCCCACGACTTATTATATCGAGGAAAGATTTTTCAATTTTCACATCCATTTTAGGAAAAAATATTTCTTCGATAAACCGTTTAAATGAGCGGTCTTCCCCGGGGGAATCTTCAGAAAACGGCAGTGTAAAATCCGATACCAGGTCAAGTGAAAAGAAACGCCGGTCCCCAGGTAAATCGATGGTATAGTCACTGGCTAATTTTCTCAAATGGGTGTCGACCTGGATATCAAGATTGATTAGTTCAGTCGTCTCCATTTCGCTTATATCTTCGAACCTGACTTTGCCGAATCCGCGGGTTCTTTTGCCCCCCATGCACAACTCTTTGATTTCCCGAAGAGTTTCAGCGGCCCATGTTTCGCCGATGATAAAACCCTGGAATGTTCGCCCCTTGGGGATCAATTCCATTGAGTATAAAAGCCCTTCACCGCTTTTTTGCAGTTCCCTGCCGATGGCAACCTTGGTGTTATAAAATGTATCCGGTTTTTTGCAAATAGGAACCGGGCGCAGGTTACTCTTGTATAGAGCTTTGAATAAATGCTCCACATTTCCGAACTTTTCCTGTTCAATGGCCTGTTTTATAATGTAATCGGGAAGAAGAATATCTTTGATCGGTCCTTCTTTTCCTTTTTCTCTTCTCTGAGACAATGGGACTGGGAATGGGGATTCCAAGTAACAATTAAAAGTAGAAAAAGAATTTTCTTTATTAAACATCCTTCCCAAGGTATTGTCATCGACCCCATATTCACTCAATTTAAACCCGATGGTCCCGCCCAGGGCGGATGCGGGAATATATGGAAGGGTATCACTGATATACTGATTTTTTGTATTCCCCACCAACAGCGGTTCAAGGGTTTTTAACTTTATTTTGAACATTTTGAGCTCCGTCCTGGAGCAATCGACCACTTGGGCCTGGATGAATTCACCGGGGAGTTCATATCGAATCTTGAAATGCCCCAGCCCCACACTTTTCCTGGAACCCATAAAAATCCCGGTTTTACCGATAAACGCCAAAAATGTATCCAGGTACTCCTTCATGGCAGGATCCAATTTTCTCCGGATATCGATCCTGGTTTTAAAGGCAATTTCGCGGATATTTTTCATATTGGGAAATGTCAGGGTGGAGAAATAACTTTTATCTTTTGCTTTTCCCAAGGTACGGGAGATAGAAACGCCTTCGCGCCTTCCTTTTTCCAGGAGATCATGGCGTACGCTTTTTGGTAAAACCTCATCTGGATTTTCAAGAACAGCGGCGTTAAAGCGCAGAATGCCCTCCTCATTTCCACCGCCGAACAACCTGCAAGAGAGGCATGTCTTGCAGCCCCTGATGTCCATATCAAAATCGCACAATTTTTCTTCACCAATACCTCTAACAAAGGCTTCAAATTCCATTCTCAATGCGCCCTTGATGGCAGTGGCAGTTAAATAAGGGAGGTTATTTTCATCGAGGGCCGTTGCCGAATCGTAGGCCGGATTAATGCTGACGCCGCCCAATAAGAATGAGGATTCGGGGATAAAGGAGAGGTCAATTTTATTGCGCATTGTTCCTCCTTTCATTTTCTCCAGGTTTATACAGCAGGTCTTTCATGTCAATCAAATCTTCCAGGACATCCGGCGTTAGTTTTATTTTTCCTTCGCTTCGAATAAGCTGGAAATTAGAATCATCCGCCAAGATGTAATCCTTAAACTCACGGTGGCGTGAAAGGAAATAGTTCATATTCAATTCTTTTTCAGGTAGTGAGCGATTATTCGAGAGCAATCCCAATAGGTTATATAAAGCGGAAGTATGGATATCTTTGTTTTCATGAACACGTTTTGCGGTATCAAACAGGAACATAAAATCCTTATCCGAATAGACATCTTCCTGAGACACACGGTAGTTGCCTTCCAAGACTTTGAAGAAGCCGTATCGGGCTTGTTTCTGGGAATCCCTATAATACAGGTCCTTGGTCAAATCCAGGAGGGATTGCGATAATTTAAAGAGGTGGTAGATGGGGAATTTGTGTTTTGCCAGGTGGAAGGAGAAATTCATTTTCAAGCCGGTTTTTTCAATGTCTTTTTCGATCCGGAACAGGTGCTCTTTAATCAGTTCGAAAGAAACGGGGTGAGTAAAGAGGATGATATCGTCGCCACCGATGACAGGGGCCAGGAATTTGAATTCATTTTGTTCCAGTGCTTTTTCAATTTCATTCCGGGCGTTGTCCAGAGTTTTTGATATACCGTTGGAAAAGCGTTGCAATTCGTCTTCATTTTTTATCCCTGAAAGATGAGCGCCGGCTTCGTTTAAGTCCCCGTAGATAACAAGAATAAATTGGCTGGTGGGTAGTCCCGGAACAACGCAAATATCTTCTAGAGTTTCCGCTTCAAGCTGTTTTTTATGGCTCTCCCCCGTTTTTTTGCGTTTTAATAAGCAAATCTCACAGATAGGGATACTTTCGTTTTCAAAAGAGATCAAGTCGCTGGATTTTCGTTTCCCGCAGTAACCACATCTGTCTTTTTCGTCGTCATTAAAAATAGTGACACTCATATCCCGGGTCAAAAGTTTGTCGGATTTCTTTTGCCTGGCCTTAAAATTGAGAATGTCAAAAGTAGTGGAGAATTCTTTTTCTTCTTTGTGAAAGACAGCCGTGAGGCTGCCGCCTTTGGCATGTACCTTAAATTCATCTTCCAACCAATCGCAGATTTCTTTTCCATTATTATCCGGAGATTTAATCAGGCCGCTGCCGCCTTTGGAAAAAATGATCTTATCATCCGGGATGTTGAATTTTTGAGTCAAAACCTGGAGTAAATATTCTTTTTTTTTCGTAGAAAGATCAAAATCCAGGGCTTTGAGTAATTCCGAAGCGCCTTTGACTCCTTTCGGTTTGAAGGAGTCGAAGACAAAGTCTTTGATTTTATCTACATCGTATAGGATATATTCCATCATACCTCCTTGATTCTGCTTAGTTCATAAATTAGCTCTCCTTTAGATATTTCTGGTATCGCAAGGCATTAATAAGGTTTCCGTATAATTGCGCCCTATAATTCGCAAAGGCTACATTTTTTTCATTTTTAATGGCAAGACTATCGTCACAAACAGGCCCAAAATAAATAAATACTACTTCTTTCGAACTTGTTACAATGACAGGTATTAGGTTCTTTCCAAATTTATCGTCTTCATTAGCCAATAAAACCACATGAAAGCTATTTAAGTTAATACTTAAAATTTTTTCAGGAAGAGCAAATTCAATTTTATCAAAACCCTCTCCAGCGAAGAACCTCTTCAAGAATGAATTATTGGATCCATTTGGAGATAAAACAAGAATTCTCTTTTCTTTTTTAAGCTGAAATTCTTCATCTTGTTTATCAATCATCGCTTTTATTTGATTTTTTTTCTCGTCAAAGAATTGGTCAAATTTTTTTTGGATTTTATCTTCTGCGATTTTTTCCAGTTTTTTCCTTAATTTAAAATAAGATATAAGCATAGTTATTGCCATGGTAAAAATACCGATTACGGTAAGCGGGCCGAAAATCCAGAGTAAAACTTTCAGATAATTATAGTCGTCTTCTAATTTTCTTTTTTGGTCTAAAAATTTAATATTGAGACTTTCAGTTTCATTGTTGAATTTTTCTTTTAAAAGTTCGTATTGCTTTACCAGGTTTTCTTTCTGACCTTCGAGGATTTTTACCCGATTGGAAAGTTCCTCCACTGGATCCGTTTTCTGAGCAAAACCCACCGAACAGAGAAGACATACCATAACCGTTAGAATGAGCCTTGTTTTTATCTTCACACCCATATTATGCCCTCCTATTTTTCAACTTATTGCTGCTGAAAACATAGCGCTGGATTCCGACTGTGTCTAGAAGAACGGCATGGCGTCTATTCATTTCTCCCTCCCTTTATCTGATCTGAATATCTTAATGGAAGATATTTTTTGATATAGGTGTCAGACTGAGTTTGAAGTCATCATCCGAACGGAATCCCCCCGAAAAAAAAGAAATCCAGAATCAATCATTTACCTAATCCTCCAATTTTGGAGAAAGTAATGCCAATTTAATTTAAAGAGAAATTATTGTCAAGCGAAAAAATTGTTTTTTATTTTAGGTGTATAGGTTTTCGCAATATCAGAAAAATCCTATCTGACCGTAGGGGCGGGGTCATCCCGCCCTCAAGGCTTCAATTCCCAGTACCCACAATTACATTTCAGCCCATACCGTAGGGGCGATTCGGTGAATCGCCCTGTTTCCCCTCCCAGCACCGGGAATGCCCTTTCAGACCGAACAAGGTCCAGTTCCAAACAGAAACGTGTTTCCGTTCCCAGTACTGAGAATGTCTTTTCAGACAATCGCCGCAATCGAGGCGCTGGAGGGGAAAGTTTCCGTTCCCAGTACTGAGAATGTCTTTTCAGACTATTATCTCTACCTTTGCCAGCAGTTGAAAGTTTCCGTTCCCAGCTCTGGGAATGTCCTTCCGGACATGGAGATCAAGCAGGCTCAAGCCAATAAAAGTTTCCGTTCCCAGCTCCGGGAATGTCCTTCCGGACTCAAAAACCGTTAAAAGCAACAGCTCTGAACGTTTCCGTTCCCAGCTCTGGGAATGTCCTTCCGGACCCTGGACAATGTTCAGCCTGATCGGCAAAAAGTTTCCGTTCCCAGCTCTGGGAATGTCCTTCCGGACTTGCGACATTAAGGCGTGGGTAGAAAAAAAAGTTTCCGTTCCCAGCTCTGGGAATGTCCTTCCGGACTCTACGCTTTTAAAACCCTCATAGTCAAAGTGTTTCCAGACCGAAAATTTGGAACCACTGTCATTTTAGGTGTTTCATGCCCAATTTTCAAGTAGGTTGCCAATGGGTTTTTAAAAAAGAAAAAAATGGCTTCATTTCCCGTTCTTTCAAATTTGAAGTCTCCTCCTCTTTCTTCCTGATTATATTTTACGTAAGAGCAACACATAATGTCAATAAAACATTTTCGAGAAAATAAAATGCACTGCGGATCATTTTTTCCTTTTCAATTTTCTTGACAATCGGGCGCGGATAATTTATAAAACATCTTTGATCAACAATGATATACTCCTATTTTAGATCGTGATAAGGAAAACTACCTGGAGGAACGGTCATGACCAATATGCGCAGTTATGAAGAAGAACAAAAAGAATTCAATTGGGGGATCTCGGAAAAGGAGCTTGGATACCAGCCGGGCCATGACATCAACATCGGCGCCTACTGCAGCGACCGCATCTGCGCCCAGGGCAAGGGCGAAAAGCTGGCCCTTATTTGGGAAGGCCACGCCGGGGAAGTAAAAAAGTATACGTTCAACGACATGCGCCTGTTGACCAACACGATCGCCCAGTACCTGAAGAATCTCGGCCTGCAGCCAGGAGAGCGCATCTGCCTGTTCATGGACAAGATCCCGGAACTCTACTTCGGCTTCCTGGCCATTTTGAAAATGGGCGGAAT
>Ga0307379_10008760_pt1 | contig 13594 bp, 10 predicted proteins | sample UN2MG_FD_202237 | JGI IMG/M metagenome (GOLD analysis project Ga0307379, IMG submission 202237) | Soil microbial communities from Risofladan, Vaasa, Finland - UN-2 | ecosystem: Environmental > Terrestrial > Soil > Coastal area > Acid sulfate soil | place: Finland: Risofladan, Vaasa | collected...
GTTCTGGATCTCCATGTAGGCTCGCTTGCTATGCTCTATAAGCTCAGCGAGCCTTTCGATAGGGTTTCGTGTATCCTGGCTATCTTCCATCGGCTATCCCCAGGCTGCGCGCCACGCGCCATACTGGACGAGAGCACCGCGTGGGCTGCAGAGGCCTATTCCTCGGGCTTTGTGTCTTCCAGTCGGATCCAGCCGTGGCGCAGGGCGTACACGGCGGCCTCGGTGCGGTCTTTGGCGTCCAGCTTCCGCAGAATTGAAGAGATGTGGTTCTTCACCGTCTGCTGGCTTATCTTCAGGGCGCGCGCTATCTCCTTGTTGCTACTTCCTCGGACCACATATTGAAGGATCTCCATCTCTCGGGTGGAGAGGGGCACGAATAGCGAATCGGACTCAAGACCCGGTGGCGCCAGTTTGCGGTACTGTTCAAAAAGCCAGTCTCGCAGCCCATCTTCATTGAGGACTTCGTCGTCGATGACCCATTGACCCAGCGTCACCTGACGAACTGCGAATAGCAGCTTGTCTGGCATAACCTCCTTGGGGTAGTAGGCTGAAGCGCCAGCATTAATGGCGTGTACGATCTGCTCTTCGTCGTGATAGGCGGTCAGGTTGATGACGGCAGTGTCAGGCAGCCTGGCCTTGATCTCACGGGTCACCTGGAGGCCGTTCATGGAGGGGAGGTTGATGTCGAGAAGAATGACGTCAGGACGTATGTCGCGTGCCAAGACGATGGCCTGTTCACCGTCCGCGACCTCCGCCTCCACCAGAAGATCGTCTTCCCGATCAAGGACTCGGCGCAGCCCTTCGCGGAATAGGGGGTGGTCATCCACGATCATGATTCTGATCTTGTCGACCATAGGACCTCACAGCGTGCGAGAGCGACAGGTCTTGTCCGATGTGCGGTACAAGTATAGCATCTAAGCTCTGAGGATGCAAGGATAGTGTAGGCCACACTGGGCTAGAGGTGCAACGAGCAGTGCATTCGCCAGCTCGCGCCCTATCTGCGCCCGTGCCAGTCGGTCTCGTAGACCACCATATTGTCGCCGCCAGCTTCCACTATCCACTGGCTAAGGGACCGATACACAGGCCGCAACCGAGCATCGCGCGCGATTGCGGGATACCAAGAGGGAAAGATGGCCACGTAGTCTACTTCCTTCGCCTCAAGGAAGGCCAGGACACTGTCCTCGTCCCGGATGAAAGGTATGACTTCGGGCGTGATCAGACCTGCTGTGTCGATGAGGAAGCGCTCTGAGAAGTAGCCGATGGCGCCAATGTCATGGGCGCCGACGACAGCAGCGCGGGATGTGTTGTCTCTGATCCACACGCCCGCCGCTTTGAGTTCGCTGTCGATGATCCTCACATCAGTGGCAAACTGCTCGGCTCCAAGGAGCCAGAATATGAGCAACAATACCGGAATGGAGATGAAGAGGGCCTGTCTGAGAATGCGGTGCATGCCGGGGAGGTTTCTTGTGCCCCATACGCCCAGCAGGATCAGAACTGGAATGGTGGGTATCATGTACCGCCCGTGCTGGTAGGTCACCGGCAATCTGAGTGCGTAGAGAGTGATCAAGGCGGCCCACCAGACGAGGGGAAGCAGGATGCGTCTCTCCCGCGCTGCTACACCCTTGTAGGCAGCGTAGAGAAAACCAGGGAAAAGAAGTGCCTGGGCTCCAACTACGGTGGCGGACGCCACCCGCGCCCAGTGAGCCCAGACCGGCAAGGAGGCAGCAACCTCCTGGTACTCGGCCTGCTTAGCGTAGAAGGTGTTGGGGAACAGGTAGGGCACAACTGGAAGTAGGAATCCGATGACAAGTTGAGAGACGGAAGTCGCGGCGCTCCTCCAGGTCAACTTGCCTGAACTCGGGAGGTGCCTCCAGATGGTGTCAGCGATCAAGATCAGGAGCAGGATTCCTCCCTCGGGCCTGGTCAGTGCTAGCAGGCCGCCCGCGAAACCGGTGAGGAATGGCCTCTCACCCGCCAGGTGTCTCTCCAGCACCAGCAGCGACAGGAACACGAAGAGGATGGTCTCCATGCCTGAGAATGCGGCCCAGGCTAGATGCCATTCCAGGAGACAGAAGACTCCCGTCAGCAGCGGCACTAGCCGATCATTGGGGAAGAGCAGAGTGCCCAGACGCTGGACTATCCACCCCGTGAGGGCCAGAAGAAGGGTGCCCAGCAGAAAGGTCCACAACCTGGGCTCGACATGCAGGGCATACCCTGGCGCCACAAGGGCGGTCCACAAGGGAGAGGTGGACCCAACACTAGGCTCTCCCAGGTTGTAGGCGAACTGGTGATACAGGCCGAGGTTGCGGGCATATGTCTGGTGGATCCAGGCGTCGTCAAGCGGGAAGCCGACGAAGCCGTAGAAGCCGGAGTATCCCACGTACAGCAGAGAGCCTGCGACGGCCAGCAGTGGAGGGAGCACACTGGGCGAAGCCAGGCGCCGCATCTACACGTCACCTCCCAACATTGTAGATCTGAATCAGGTTGCCACCAGCGTCGTGAAAAGCGTGCTCGAGGGCAAGCGAAGGATGAGTAGCCTCACCACGGTAGATCGGATCCAGCGACACGACGTGATCATACTCCAGGATGAGGTACTGGGCCTGATACCGTTCAGCTACCTCCACGATTCCGTCGATTTCCTCGTTGGGGATGACGATGGCCGGTCGATGGGTGAAGTAGTAGTAGGCAGGCGGATCCACCACCATCACCACCGCTTCCTGCGGAGCGTTCTGATCCAGCCAGCTGGAGACGGTCACGTACCCCGTGTTGGCCCGATTCCACAGGGGCTGAAGGTCAAGGGGGTCCAGCGAGAGGAATACCGACTGACAGTAGTCGAAGAGGCTGATTGCCACCACCACCACTGTCAGGCCGATGCGGAATACCCTCCTCGCCGTGCGGGGGTGCCAGGTCCGTCTTCGGCGCGCGACCCAGCCCACCGCTGCATCTATGCCCGGTATCGCGGCCGCGAACAGGAAAGGCAGCAAGGCACCTGTGGAGTGCAGCATGCTGGCATGTGTACTGGGGAAGGTGAAGACCAGTGTCATCGACAGGTAGAGCGTGCTTGCATAGACGTAGAAGGGCAAGTACTCCCGACGGGCGCGCAGCTGCCAGAGTCCGATGATGGCCAAGGGAGCCAGGTGGAACTGGAGCGCACCCAGCACCACTGCTAGGTTGTGAACGGCCGCGGTGAGCTTGGAGTGGAGGATGGGACGCCAGCCCCAGGCCAGGTAGCCTTGCAGGCTGAGATCCGCCGAGTAGCTGAACAAGTCTGCGTAGCTCCGCAGGAAGATGGTCTTCGTGCTGGCTCCGGAGAGAGGACTCCCGATGAGCATCCAATTGCGGCAGAACCAGGGGATCATGACCACCAGATACCCAGCCACGGCGACGGCGAACCAGACGACGCAGGCCAAGAGGGTGACATGCTGGGTGTCGGAGCCCTGTTCGGCGGAACCTGTGTTGGTGTCTCGCTGCCCTCGCAGCAGCATAATCCCCAGCACGACGGCGAAAGACAGCCAGAGCAGGATGCCGTCTGCCCGGGACAGGTGGCTGAGCCCGATCAGCAGGCCCGTGAGCAGGGCATACCTGACCTGTCGCTTGTGCCACAGCAGATGCAGCGTCACCAGGCTCAAGCCGGCGGTGACGGCAAACGGGGCGAAGTTGTCCGGGCATGCCCAGTACTTGAGGTAGAAGGGGGCGAAGAGGGTGAGGATAGCGGCCAACCATGCATAGTCGCGCCTGGCAGACGTCTGGTGGGAGACATAGTAGGCTAGCAGCGGGGGGAGGGAGGACAGCAGGATGAAAGGGATCTGTGCAGCGCGGTAGGAGGCCCCAAGGATCGAGAAGGATGACCAGGCGAGAATCGACGTCAAGGGCATCCAGTACAGATTGCTGGGATGCGTCACGGTGGCTGGCCTGTCCAGGTAGTTCCAGATGAAGTCAACCACGAAACCTCGACCGAGGTGCAGATTCTCAGCCACGGTGTAGTAGTAGTATGCGTCGAAGTAGTGCGGTTGTTTCTGCGGCGCTGCAAGGATCACCCTCACTGCCAGGGAGACCAGAAAGACAGCCAGCAAATCCCTCACCAGGTTGCCGGCACGGTGTTCCGAAGCTCTGAGCGCGTGGCCGTGCTCCTTCAACTGACCTGCTCCAGGGCGCGATAGATGGTGACCAGTTCGTTGGCAAACACGGGAGAGAGATACGCTGATTCAGCGGGGTTGAAATCGCCCAAGGCGGCCTCTCGCGGACCATAGAAGATGTAGGCTATGGCGTATTCCTGCAGGAGCTGCACTCGCCAGGTGTCGGGAGTCTCCTGCTGAAAGAAGCGGTCCACCATCTCGAGTTTCGCGTCGAAATGAGCGGTCTCGGCCCAGTAGCCTGCGAAGACCCTGTGATTGATACGGGCCGGTATGTAGCTCTCGGTCCCGTAGGCGGCCAAGACTGTGTCGGAGGGCCTGGTGTGCTGTTCGAGCCAATCGATGGCCTCGTTCTCCGCCTGCTCGTGGAAGAAAGGATAAGGCTGCTGTGCGGCGGTGGCAGCGAGACTGGCCAGGATATAGAGGTTGGAGGGCACGGTGACGACGAGCACCAGGAAGACGACGAAGTTTCTGAACCTCCGCGGGGAGTAGGAGCGCTCTCTGAGTGTGACCAGCTTTCTCAGAGTGTTCGATCTCTCCAGTCGGGGGAGATAGTAGGAGTACAGGCCGCCAGTGGCCAGGATGCTAAGGGGGATGTGCACCCCCTCCACCATCCTGCGCTGCTGCTTCAAAGGAGCATAGAGCAACAGAGCCACCACTATCACCCACATAAGGGGTAGGAGACCGTTGGCGTCTTCTCTTCTGGCTTGCTCCACCATCGCGGGCAGCGCCAGCATGAGTAGTGGTCCATACGCGATCAGGTAGTGAACCGGGTGAGGCGAAGGGCTGCCGGACTGGATGGCCCAGGCGCCAAAAGCAGGGTTGGTGGCGAACACGTACAGGTAGTAGACAAAGACAGGGGCGGCCATGAGCCCCATGAGCGCAACACCTCCCAGTTCACGGAGGGGCAGGCGACCCTGCTTGCGGGCGAGGACCAGGAGCCAGATGCCAAGTGTGCCAGCCACGATCAGGAGGTTGTAGGGGTGGACGATCGCCAAGAGAAAGCCTGCAACACCGGCCGCTACGGCGTATTTCCACCGCCTTACGGTGTGGAAGAGCATGGCCATCGTGAAGACCGCAAGCAGGAGACCAGCTCCCGCAGCGAAATGCGGGAAGGTGAGGATGGTGAAGAAGATATGCGCCTCAGGCATCTTGAAGTCTATGAGATCGAAGCCCAAGATGGAGAAACGCCCTGTGAGGAGTACGAGCCAGCCGAATCCGGCGGAGAAGCAGACCAACATGTAGGCCACCAGACGTTGCTTGAGGTCTTCAAGAAACAAACTGATGAAGATGTATGACGAGAGCAAGAGCAGGAACCCGAAGACCACTCTCGATAGATGCCACATCCACATCACCGGCAAGCCGGTGAGAGCGCATATCCAGCCCAGGGCCAGGAAAAAACCGCCCACGAAGGCGCCCTCGTGATCCTCTGAGGTGAAGGGTATCTGGTATAGCAGCTTGCCTTCTGCTCCCTGGCGCATCTTGGCCAGATAGCCGTCAGCGTCCTCGAAGTTCATCACAACGCCACCGAACTCCCACCCAGAGGTTTCCATCAGATAGCCCAACGCGTAGGGCGCGAACGCCACGGCAATAGTCGCGATGCCTATGAGTGTCGCGAGCGTCAGATCTCTGCTATTGACGTCGGGCATGGTGGGCAACTCTCTATGTGGACGCAAACCGAACCGAGTGCGGACAGCGTTGACTCACTGCGCTTCAGAAGAAAGGCCCTAATGGTGATCCAGAGAAGTATCATGCCATACACGGGCATGCTGAGCAAACCGGATGGAAGGGAACCAGATGTCATGCTGCTTCAGGGGGCGGCTCCCTATTGGATGATTGCCACAGGGCGGCAGCCGTTGCCACCCAAAGAAGAACCAATCCGAAGAAGGGCAGTCCCATAGTCAGTGGGCTACGCACCAGCGATTCGTGCCAGGCTACCAGATTGGTGAGCAGATCCTGCAGACGGGGAAAGCTGACACAGATTGCACTGATGGCGCCTAGCGCAATCCAGCGCATCCTGATCTGCCACTGCAACGCGTACTTGAGTAGGATAGCATAGGGGATGATCAGCAGGACGAACAGGTCGACCCAGGCGATGTTGGTGATGAGCGGTAGTGTGGTGACAATCAGGGCGAACTCCAAGTCGGTCCTGTGGGTGCCTTCCCTGCAGTGCCAGAGCATGAAGATCACTCCTGACACCAGGCCCACGGATACTGAGAGGGTCAGCACTCTCCAGAGGAGCGGGTCGTGAATGAGACTGTCCGCATAGGGGTTCTCGACCAGCAGAAGACTGAAGAAACCACCCAAGGACTGGTTGCTGGGGTTCGGTCGGGGCTGCGCCAGGAGGGGGAGCACAGCTGACAGGTAGGTCCGGTGAGGACCCACTCCCACGATCGCCAGGCCGATGATGGCGATGATGACGATTGTGGCCGCAGCCGTGAGACCGAGAGTGTATCTTCTCCTCCACAACGCATAAGGCAGCAGGAAGATGGGAATGACCTTGATCATTGAGGCGACGCCAAGGGCCACGCCGGCCAGCACCTGGCGACCCCTAACGCACAGCCAGTAAGTGATAGCCAGTAGTAGCAATATGACGATATTGACCTGGCCCTTGTAGAGGGTGTACAGAGCTGGTGGAAAGAGGAATGCCAGTATCCACAGGAGGGGTGCCATCCCCATGAGGCGACTCAGGCTGAAGGCACGTGAGATGATGACCAAAGACAGGGCATACAGCGCCAGGTTGAGGAAGAACCATACTTGCGCTGCTTGCTCTATCGGCAGTGCCGCAAGGGGCACGAAGAGAATGGCGAGCAGTGGGGGATAGATATAGAAGCTCTCGTTGAGGGGCAGGCCCCGTGCCTGGACCTCCTCCACTTGCTGCTGCACGTCGTAGAAGTCCTTGCCCGAGCGGAGCATGTCTGCGGCAATGTAGTAGGCTTTGAAATCTATGCCCCCCACAGTCCCCGTGTCACGCGCATGATCCATGGAGTCGTTCCACCCCTTGAAGGCGTAGAGGGGCAGCACTAGGACGATGAATACCACAATCATGCTGGCCTTCAGCAGCTTCTGGGGAGTAATGCGCCTCATTCCATGCTTCTCTCTAGGCCACCCACCCCCACATGGCGAACTGGCCACTCAGGTAGAGCAGCAGAGCGACGCAGGGATAGACGATGAGTCTCTGAACGCGGGGATTCCGGCCCCAACGACCCCACAATATGAACGCCGGGAAGAGGACCAGGACGTAGCGAGACATGCTCACCATGGGCTGTAGCGTGGTCCTCCTCAGCAAAAGGACCAACATGGTGACCGCCATGTAGATGCCGTACTCCCGCGGTAGTCCCCGAAATGACAGGACGGTCATAGCGAGGAAGACGCCCATCATGGTCAGGTTGAGTACGTTGATGAAGGTGCCCTCAGACGAGAGTATCTTCTGGCAAGTGGCGATGATGTTGTCCCATGGCAAGACGAACTGGGCGTAAAGACGCGTCTGGTAGGTGTTCAACAGCGGAGAGGAGCCCAGTATCAGGTGCTGGTAGGCTATGAATAGCACAGCTCCCAACGGCAGGATGAGAGGTCCTAGCACGTCTGGCCTCACTCGAGGGGGACGGAAATCTCTATCTCGAAGGTACATGTACAGCAGCGGGGCGACGAGTACGACCCCTTGCAGCCTGGTGAGAGAAGCGAGAAGCCCGAGGAGTCCCGCGAGCCACCAGCGCTTTGCGTGCGCGCAGAGGAAGGCGGCGAGAGTCAGACACAGGAACAGCGACTCTGTGTAGGCGGCCAGGAAGAAGAACGCGGTGGGGAAGATGGCCAGGTAGAGGGTGCTCCGCCGGGCGCTGGCGCCGTCAAAATGCATCTCCGCAAGCTTGTACAAACAGTAGAGTACCCCCACGTAGGCCAGGTTGGAGATGACGATGGCCGCAAACAGGTAGTTGCCGGCGAATACTGTCCCCAGAACTGTGATCAGCGTCGGGTATAGCGGGAAGTAGACGGTACTTCCGTCACGGGGGGCATATCCCTGAGCAGCGATGCGAAGGTACCACAGCGTGTCGAAGCGCTGCCAGACACCCAGGAGCAGCTCGGCCGCGCCCCCGCTGACGGGCTCGACGCCCTGATAGGGGCGGAGCACGGCATCCGGACTCGTGGATGGGCGAGTGACGATTAACACGAGGGCGACCCACAGAGAGATTGCCACCCTCATGACCAGGAAGAGGGACAGGGCGTATCTGAGTGCGGGATCTGAGCCAAGGCCGAGCGCCCATTCCTTGATAGAGACTATCTGATTTGGGGTCTTCTGGTTGATGATCACGCCAGATGCACCCGGGTCACATGGGAGGTCAGGCAACCCACAACCATTGCACAAACATCCCTGTCAGGAGTAGGAGAAGTGGCGCCGAGCTGTAAACGATGCACCGATGAACATAAGATCTCTTGCCCAGCACGCCCATGAAAATGAAGGTAGGGAAGAGTAGCAGCCAGTGACGCGGCAGGTTCATGAGAGGGGTATCACTGTATACCATGCTGGTAAGCGTCAGAAGAGTGACCGCCGTGTACAAGGCGTAGGAGACGCGCGCTTTCAGCATGGAAGCGAGAGTCAGAAGCAGGAAGGGGATTGTGATCACAATGTCCAGCAAGTCATTGGCTGATGCTTTGTGGGCCACTAGAAGGCCTGTCAGGTTGACGAAGTTCTGCCAGGGGGCTCCCACGGTGGTGTGCCAGTATGTCGCCAGCACCGAACCGAGCGAGGGATAGCCGGCGAGATGCCTGGACCAAAGGAACGCGACGGGCGGAAGAACGACCGGGAGAATCAGCAGAGCGAGACGCCTTGCCCGCCTGGGATCGAAGTCTACATGTCGCAGCCACTCGTAGCCCAACGGCACAACCAGGACCAGACCCTGCAAGCGAGTGAAGGATGCGAGTCCAGCGACCACGCTTGCAGCAACCCACCGCCGGTGCCGCATAGTATAGAAGAATAGCATAACCAGCAGGAAGAACAGAGACTCACTGTAGGGCACCAGAAAGAAGAAGGCGGTCGGGAAGATGGAGAGGTAGAGAGTCGCTCGCCGAGCCACGTCTTGCTCATAGTCCAACTGTATCAACTTGTAGAAGATGACGAGGGCTGCGAGATATGAGAGGTTGCAGAATACCAGCGCAGCAAGCAGATGGTTCCCGCCCAGCGCCGGAGCGAGCACCCTGGTGAGTGCGGGGAACAGCGGTGGAAAAACGCTGCTCTCGAGGTCTGTGTAACCTTGGGCGGCGATGCGCTGGTAGTGTATGACGTCCCAGCGCTGCCACACTTCGAGGAGAAGCTGCTCTGCACGACTTGAGACCGGATTCAGCCCGAGGCCCATCATGTATCTCTCATGACCACCTTCCGCGAGTGGACGCAATGTGATGACCACTATCGCCAGGGCTGATAGCGATATGCGTACGGTCAGGAAGACACCGAACGTCCAACCCACAGCCTCGTCCTGGAGTATGCGAGTCAACCACGCTTCAACAGTTCCCATTGCCGTTCTCATGAGACCATGTTCCTTCCAGTCCTAGGTGGTTGCAGTCAGGTGTCCACGCGATAGATGGTGACCTCTGCATTGTGGTACGCTGGCAGAAGATACTGGCATCTTGAGGGGTCAAAGTCCCCCAACAGCATTTCCCTCGGACCGTGCAAAACGTAGCGGATGTGGTACTCATTGAGCAAGTTGCGCCTGAAATCGTCAGTGGTGTCAGCCCTGAAGAAGGTGGTGGCGAGTTCTTTCTTCCGCTGGACTTCCACCGTCTCGATGAAGTGCCCCATGAAGACCCTGTTTCCCGCACGAGCAGGGATGAGGCGCCCCATGGGGTACGAAGCCAGGACGGTCTCGCTGCGTTCCGTGTTGTTCCTAAGCCAATCTACGGCGCCCATCTCTTCCTGCGAGTAGTAGAGAGAGGGATCATCTTGAACGGCTGCGAGGCTGGATCCGGCCACCAGGTAGAGGTTCGACGGCAGAGTCACTGCGATGGTGGAGAAGAGCAGAAGTCGACGCAACCCAGGAGTGTCGTATCTTCGCCACGCAGCCAGCCTCTGGAGCCAGGACATCCGCGTCAGGGCCGGCAGGAGATACTCGAACATCCCCATGGTAGCCAGCACACACAGGGGAACGTGCAGGCCCTCGAGCATCCTGCGCTGCAATGTGAACGGGAGATAGGCCAGCAGCAACGCACCGGTCATCCACGCTACGAGTAGCAGGGGCCTTTCATCTCTGCGCCGCATGACGTGGACGGCACCGGTGCCGGCCAGCAGCAGCACCATGCTGTATCCCACAAGGAGATGGATCAACGGAGGGGATGGAAGGATGTTCTGCGCAGACCAGCTCTGGAACACAGGGTCGCTGATGAAGGCTGTGAAGTAGTAGGCGAGGAGAGGTAGGGGAGCAAGTGCCCAGATTGCCATTGCCAGGGTCTCACGTGAGGGGAGCCTTCGCCTGCGAAGGAAGAGCAGGAGCCAGTACACTGCCAGGATTCCATCGACGAGGAGGGCAGCAAAGGGCTGGATGACCACGAGCCCTAGAAGAGTCATGCCGCTGGCGAGAAGCGGCCAGAGATGCGAGTTTTCCATGTACCTGACAGCCAGTATGAAGAAGAGCAGCAGCAAGGTCATTGCTGCGGTCAGGTGCGGAAACGTGAGAATGGCGAAAAAGGTATAGGCGTCCATGAGCCAGAAGTCGATGGGCGACAGGCCCCAGAGGGTTGCGGAGCCTGTCAGCAGGACCAGCCAACCTAGACCTGAAGAGAAGCAGATCAGCAGGTATGCTACGAGTCTCCTCTCTCGGCTCTTGAGAAACAGACTGAGGAAGAGATAGGATGTGATGAGGAGCGCCATGCCGCAGATCAGGCGAGCGAGCTGGTAGGTCTTGATGAGAGACAGGTTCAGCAAACCAGACAGCTTTCCCAGAGCGATGTAGAAGGTGTTGAGGTACGCTCCGGGGTGCTCCTCAGGCGTGAACAGGATGTGATATCTCCATCCATCCCACATACCCTGCTGCATCTTGGCGAGGTGGCTGTGGCTGTCGTCCAGGTCTATCACAAACCCACCAAACTCAGTGCCCGGAGCCGCGGACACGTAGCCCAGCAGGTAAGGGAGCGAGGATATGCCCACCACGATGGCGGCGATGCCCGTGGCCTGCAGCAGCTCTCGTCTTGTGATGTCAGGCATATTGCCAAGTCATGACTGCTCGTAGAGGAAGATGTTCAGGTCGCGGTACGTGATACTATCTATGACACGATAATGAGCATCAAGCCAGGCCACGTTGGGATTCACTGTGCCCAGCGCCTCCGCCTCATCGAGGGCGCGCTGGAAAACCACGAACCATACGCGTTTCGCGCCGCCCACCGCCGTCGACATGTCAGGCTTGGCCAACAAGCCCAGCACCTCCTGGGTGGGGAGAGCCAGAGTGTCTGTGGGCGACCCAGGGATGTCGCCTACATACTCCTGAGCCAGACTGCGGTCATAGTAGTGGCTGGGAAAGAAGGAGAGCTTGTTGTCGTGGACGATGGCATCTCCCTCCTTGTAGTGGTCGCGCAGGTGGGCGTTTGCCAGGCGGAAAGGGGAGCGGGGGAACTCCGCGTAGTTGTACTGGTACCAAAGCGAGGCGACAAGAACCAGTGGAATTGGCGTCAGAGACGCGATGACGAGACGAGGCAGCTTGCCCCGGAGCATCGCCCGAGCCACAGCGACGTAGTAAAACAGCGCGCTCGCGAGCATGGCACGCTCGATGTACACTGGCTTCACTTGGGAGATTGCGAACATGGTGAGCACGGGAACGAAAGCCAGACTCAGATTCAGTTGGGTCGCCCACATGCTTCGTTCCTCTGTCACGATCGTGAGACGGACAACACGATAGACGGTCAAGGCGAGCAACAGCAAGCTGAAGAACAGGGCGAGAGGAAGGATCCAGTCGGGCACCGGAAGGTTGAATGTGAATACGATCAAGGTACGTACCAGTTCGGCGGGGCCCGGCTTGGGTATCCAGTAAGCCTGCCGCACTTTGGCGAGCTGCCCCGGTACGAGTAGTAGCCAAGGCAGGAACACCAGCAGGCTCACCAGGTGTGCCACGGCCAACCGTCCAAGGAGATTCCACCTCCTGCGCAGCAGTACACACAGATCGACCGCGAACAGGATCAGGAAGGCAAGGTTGTGGGCATACAGGGACATGCCCGTGGAGAGGCCGAATCCAATCCATAATTGCCATCTACCGTTCTTGTACGCTCTGAAGAAGAGGAAGATGGACAGAAGACTGAGCAGACAGAGGAGGCTGTACATTCTGGCTTCCTGCGAGTACCAGATGTGAAAGGGCGAGATGGCGGCTAGCGCCGCGGCCAGCAGCCCGACCTGCCCGTCGAACAGCTCTCGGGCAATGTGGAACACCAAGCAGATGGATAGAAGGCCGAATACTACCGAGGGGAAGCGAACGATGACGGGGCTCTGACCGATACGCATCCAGCTGTGCAGGAAGAAGTAGTAGAGAAGCGGATGGATGTCGGCGGCCGCGCCCTCGACCGAGGTGACAGTGCCGCGGATGATCGCGTCGATCTCTTTTTCGGCGTATAGTACCGCGAATGCTTCATCGTACCACATCTCCTTGTCGTGAAGGCGGACAAGACGGACACAGAACCCCAAGAGCAGTATGAGGATGAGAAGCCAGGATCTCGTCCCCCCCAGGGAGGTACGACATTGGCCAGGCATTGGTGCATTCCTCATTGTGGTGATTGTGGACATTGGGCGCAAGCAAGACCCATAATGGTCATGACCGCATCAGCGTCCCCCGTCAGCCATCCCATCCAACGGACCCCAGCCAGGGAAAGATGCGCGCACCAGAGGATTGCGGATGTGATGCGACTCCGATTAGCCTGGTGCTTGACATCATTGCGCCAGTGGAGTAGAGCGCCGGCACCAGGTGATGGATGAGTGCCTCCTCTCGAGTGCTCCCCTGTCCATCGGTATTGGCGGCTTTGGCCATGCGCGGGTGCTTGTACTGTAGCATACGGATCTGCGGAAATCAACCTTGACTCCAACTCCGACGCTCGCTACCTCTCTGATGAGCTATCCCTGAACAGGACGCAAGCTACGGTTGAGGTTTGGTATGAGGGGTGTCACCGTCCTGGCTCCTAGCCCGATTGCGATCTTCCCATTGCATCTATGGAAGCGCACAAGGCTTGGGTTTGCCCGTCAGGAATGCTAGAATAGCGAATGTATTAGCTGGTCAGCCTCAAGGTGGCACGAAGGAGGGACACCAAGTGACGAGGACCCTGATAGGGGCGCTCATCATTGCGCTCTCGATAGTCTGCCTCTTCGTCCTGAACTCCTTCTTTGAGCCGCACTACGACTTCAACTCGTTCTGGGGCGCCGGGCGAGCACTGCTCCAAGGACGGAATCCCTATGACTATGAGGTGATCCAGGACATCCTCGAGCCGCGGGCCACTGC
>Ga0307379_10008761_pt1 | contig 13594 bp, 12 predicted proteins | sample UN2MG_FD_202237 | JGI IMG/M metagenome (GOLD analysis project Ga0307379, IMG submission 202237) | Soil microbial communities from Risofladan, Vaasa, Finland - UN-2 | ecosystem: Environmental > Terrestrial > Soil > Coastal area > Acid sulfate soil | place: Finland: Risofladan, Vaasa | collected...
TCAGATGGAATAATACTGTGGGACCCTGTTCAAACCGCCGGAATTATTCCCGCCTCTGATTCTCCTGAAAAGATCAATATATCAATGGACATCAATGGGTATCCCTTCATATCATATGCCTATCTAGATGGTTCTATCTATAATGATTTCTACGTGACAAAATCAAGCACTAATGATGGTACTTGGGTTACACAAGGCGGTTTCCCTTACACAGTTTCAAGTCTTAACATGGTGTTCTATTCTCAACTATTCCCTCTACCAAATGGAAATATGCTCATAATCTGGAATTACGATGGCTATAACCTAAGAGAATCTCTCTGGAATGGAATAACATGGGCAACGATCAATACAGGTTTAACAACCAAAGTAGGATGGACGGCAACCATTGATGAATTGGGACAGATACATGTTGCAGTTTACGATTCAGGTACAGACAACATCTATTATCTAAAACGGGCTATTGATGGATCCTGGACGACTTTAGAAATAGACTCTGGACTACCAATTGTTACTAGGCCCGTTATTTCTTCAGGTAGCGGCTGGCAGGATAGAGAAAATCTAATAATCTTTTATTATCAGCAGATATTGGACAATCTCTATGAGTTCTATTATCAACGATATGATGGAGAGGCCTGGTCAGGGAGACAGTTGCTTCGCAGAGTTATTGTTCCGGGAGCAAATCGAAGCATTCAGAGCTATTATAATGTCGAAACACCGTTACAATATTCTGGGGGGCAAGCAATCTTTTATTATGCGACTGAGGATGTTGACTATACTTTAGGATATGTAATATCTACAAAGTTACGCATCTTCAATGCTCCTGAATTAAAAGGCATCTTCGTAATGCGTTACGGAGCTGAGAATCTTAAAGCTGAATTCGTGGTGAGATATGGCAAAGAAAGCTTGTTTGCTGATTTCTGGATACCATTCAAAACAGAAAAGAACCTCTATGCCCGATTCAGGGTCGAACCACATAAAAACCTGAAAGCAGTATTCACATTGAGGCAGCTGACAGCTGATCTGAAAGCGGAGTTCAGGGTGGAAGAAAATTTGGATGTCTATACAATAGTTGGAAGCAGCGGAAGTCATAGCGTTAACTTCGCTAGCGGAGAAGTTACGGTTAATGAGATGACTAAGGATCTCGTATGTGTGGCTGGAGATAAATTAGTAGTCAGTTTTGATTCCACGATAACATTCGGCAGCGATTCGAATCTACGTGGTCTGGAGGCGTGGTTAGACGTTGACGGAATACAGATAGGCGAGAAGCTTTTTATGACAACTGATCTGGGTGGTAATAAACGGTTTATTGTGGCATTCACTCGTGTCTATGAGATCCCATCAAACGGCACATACACGATAGAGATAAAAGCTCAGAATCCGGTTAGCACCGCTACATACAGCTTCTATCTGAATAATAGAACACTGAGCATCCAGCACTTCCATTAACGTAGCCAGTTTTTCTTTCTCTTTCTAACCGGCTCCTCCACCAGGAATTCTTTAATATCCAGCATATCTGGTCGGATGTAGAATTCGGCGATGAGGTCAAAGAGGGCGTTAAACTGGTTCACATAGAACTCGGCTGCAAGATCCTCAGTTATTGTGGCCTGGCTGACTTTGAAAATGGATTTCAGATTCAGACTCGAACTATGCCGAACCTCAAATTTGCAGTAAATCCTCTTGCGGATGAAGCGGCTGTGCCGAACAATAAATTCAGCATACAGATCAAATATACCTGAATGCCTGACCGTAAACTCCGCAAATAGATCAGCTGTATCCGTTTGTTGGACTACAAATTCAGCGTAGAGATCGGCAGTCCCCGTCTGCTGCACGACAAACTCGCTGAATAAGTCGGCGATACCTATTTGCTGGACTATGAACTCGGCTGACAGATCAGCAGTATCGAGGGATCTTACCGTGAACTTGGCGAAAAGCTGTTTAGAGTCGAAGACACCGCCTATACTGAATTTGGCGAAAAGATTCTTAGAACCGGCAGTTAAAGGAGGTCCGAGATTTTCGACATACCCTGTTACTGATAAAGAAGTTGCAGCAAATTCAACGGTCTGCGGGCACATCAAGTAAGTCAAATTATGATCTGCGTGCAGAACTAGAGACACATCATACCCACCAACTTGGGCGGTTCGAGCCGCGTCACTATAAATCTTCATGGTTAAAGATACGCCGCTCTTGGTGAAAGTTCCGTAATAAGTTACTCCGATATCCAGATCATTCACAGATCCTGATCCTGCTGAATAATTGGAAGCCGCAAAAGATTCATTGAGATTTAAATAATATTTATTTGCAGCAGAACTCAAAACTCTGACGCAAATCTGAGTGCCTCCAGCTAACCACAGCGGCCTCCAACCGTCTAATATATCGAGTGCACATAGAAGATTCGCTCTTATAGTTGTAGAAGTTGAGGTGCTTATCGAATCAATTCTAAAAGTAAAAATATAATCAAAGTTTTGTAGTTGCCCTGCTTTATTATCATATAAGAAAACATTTTGGTCGAGTCTATTAAGATTTGTAAATGTACTTCTAGGCGACGTTTGAGACAATCTGCCGGGAACATCGGATTCTGTCCATGTGAGAAAATTTTCGGTCATTACGCTATCTCCCAGACATTGATTGTCGTCATGAGAGATCCTCCCAAATTGAACTGGCCATTACTTAGCTCTCCTGATGCGGAAGGAGGTTCGGTGTTTTTTAACCCCGGTCTTTGAAGGGATGGGGTCCTTAGGCACTATGTTGAAATGGGTGTCTTCCTTAATCTCCGCCTCCGGTTCAGAGGATATTGAGAATGGGCCTTCACCGCTGACAGTCATCTCCTCCTCCCTGGCGAGGATGCCACCTCTAATCTGGTCAGGTATCTCAAATCCGGTGTAGTCAGGCAATATACGTGGTAGATGTGGCCCTAGGATTCTGAAAGTCTCGACTACTAGACGATCTCCACGGATGATGAATTCGGCAAAGAGATCGAAGGTGGTTAAGTGTTGGACTGTGAAGTAGGCGGGAAGCTCCGATATCAGTTGCCGTAACAGGAACTCGGCGGCGAGATCCTGGCTGCCGATGTTAACCAGGATGAATTCGGCGGCTAGGTCCTGGGAGGCTGTCTGTCTGATTATGGCTTCGGCATGGAGATCCAGCAGCTCGCTGTGCCTTACGATGAATTCGGCGTGAAGCCCGGTGGCGTAGGGGTGAATGACTATGAGTTCCGCGTAGAGGTCCCGGATGCCTCTCTGCCGGACTATAAGCTCTGCAAATAAGTCTCGGGTGAAGACGGTCTGTACGAAGAATTCTGCGTAGAGATCCTCAGCTGCTGAGTGTCTGACTGATAGGCGGGCGTAGAGGTCTTCATAGCCTTTGTTGATTACTGTGAATTTGGCGAAGAGATCATAGTAACCCTGGCTTACTGTGAAAGTGGCGAAAAGATCGCTATAACGTTCTTCAGCTACTGCAGGCCCATAACCCTGTAGGATTATTCTTTGTTGAGGGCCATAGCCCTGCAGGATTATGGGGTTGACAGAGGACATCTCATGGGTTTACCTCAAACTCACAGAATAGGTTTCCACTTCCCTGGAATTCCATAGGCACCCTCTCGAAGACGCGGCTTACACTGGGGACGCCAAGTTCATCATAGAGGCTGAAGACGGCAACCAAGCGACTCTGAGGAATATCTTCATCATAGAAACATAGTTGGTTATTTTTAATGAGCCAGCGCCCTCTCGTCACATCTCGAATAGCATCAATATCATCTGAAATCAGGGACAGAAGATCAACTTTTAGCCCGCGATTTCCTGTAGCCCAGACTTGTGAAGCTATGTTCGTTAGATCACTACCAGATAAGAGAGGTTCAATAACTGTGGCGAATGAGGATACCTGGAATATGCTGTCAACTTTACCTAGATCTGGTGGAGAGGTCCTCCTACTACCATCATCGGTGACAACCGTGCCTCTAAACGTGAAGCCGTAAGTTCCATCTGGGAGCCTTAGTTTCCAGCCACTTGTAAGTTGGAAAATAGAGTCGGTATAAACTCCGCTTCCAAGAGAAACTTTTCCCAGGGCTTCCATCGGTACAGGATCGTCGATGGCCAGCTGCTCATCCGCCCAACCCATAGCCTCGGAATATATTTCAAGTAGAGTGATTTCTTCAAGCTGGGCGACACAACCGGGGGTTGCCCCCAGAGTCACAGGATCGGCGCCTGGTTTATAGTTTTGAGTAAGAGGAGAATCAAGATTAAATGTAGATTCTAAATGAGGAGGTGAATAGGCATATCGATCTGATTTACCCATATATTCACCCGACTTGGGCAGAGCGAATGTGTACATTGCATCTTTTCCTCCCCCGGGCCAGCCCGGATGCCCATATGGTTGTGTGCTGAAAAGCTGGAAACCGAAATTGCTTCCCTCAAAACCATTCTTACAACGGAAAATTATGTGATAAGGATCATATGGGTCCGCAATAACTTCTATATATTCAGAATGATTATAAAATGCTGAAGCTATTTTTGCGTTAATGTGTGCTACAACCTGTGCTCTGTTTGAACAATAAGTATTAAGGGTGATCGTGTCCGTCCCAGCTGGACTTGTTATTCCAAATTCCTGATTCTGAGAATACCAGTTCCATCCTGAGGCAAAGTTTCGATATGCATGAACCCACGCCGTTTCAGTCCCTAAATAGAGATAACCACTTGTCGGGCAGTTTGTTTCAATTGTTTCATTTATTATTACCTGTGTTTGGTCTGCAGAGGCTTGTTTGATCGTGTATCTAAAATTGTTGATTTTGATCCATTTATTAATTGTATCAAACTCTACCAGGCTTCTTGGTGTCCGTACATATAATCGGCAATATAGATCTTTAGTTTTTTGTCTTAATTGAAATTTAGCAAATAAACCTTCTGTTCCTTGCCTCAATGAAAAGCTGCAGAATAAGTTTTCAGAGTTGTGATGTAAAATAAGGGTTTTACCGAATAAATTCTGTGACGCATCATATCCGACAAAGAACTTGGCGAAAAGATCCAGGGAAGGCATAACTTACTCAAAATAGAAAGAAGGCTTCGATGCTTTAACTGTTTTAGGTTACGAAACAGATTCCCGGTTCTGGATCTCCTCCAATTTACGTTGCAGCGCCTCAGGTCCACCGGCATTTGCCTGTATGATATCGAGATAATCCCGGTATTGCGTTATCTGCCTCTTCTTCCTCTCTATCTGAGCCTGCAACGTCTCAACATGTTTGGTTTCCTTTGTGATCCGGTCATCACAATCCTCCACTTCATATGTGCCATTGCGTCTGTATTGCCGCCATGTCTGAAGATTTGACTCCGATAAAGAAATCTGCTGCTGCAGCACCACAACCTCAGTCTGACCTGTCTGCATACCGATGCGGAGTTTCTGGGGGTTATACCCCAGGACTTCTCCCAGTTTTATTTTGGGGGCCACTTTATCACAGTATCACTATGGTATCCGTTGTCCTAATAGCTGCTTGGTTCATGCCTGTGGCTGTGAACTGCTGCTTGATCTGGAAAGGTATGATTCCTTTGCGGCGCACTCTAACCAGCACCCATCTGTTTACACCGTAAACTACTTGGACGTTTTCGCTTGTAGCTGTGGCCTGGCGGTCCATGTATGGGACGTAGACTTTATCGGTGCTCATATAGCCTTTCGTGGTGTTTCCGTCGATGTTGAACTGTTTGAGAGCTGCATCGAAGTCGATGTAATCGTAGATGTCCTCCTGCTCTGTAACTGTTTCAATCACCCTGACCACTCCGGTTAGTGGCGTATCTGTGGGTATGGCTTCCTGGATTCTGATATAGGGTACACCCTGCACTTGCTGGACCATGGAGTATTGAGCCTTGTTGATGATCTCGTTGTCTCCCGTGGTTGGGAAGATGGCTACCCTATCACCTATCGCTAGGCTTGACACGATGAAGCTCTGCAGGTTAGGCGGATCTCTCGTCACGTTGTTGGCGTCGATTACCTGGTAGTTGCGAACATCGGCTGCATTCATGTCCTCCGGGAATATGCCTCTGGCGCCGAAGAAGACACCACCAGCGAAGCTGCCGAAGGGCCGAGGTTTAACAGGCGTATATGTGGCCCGGGCATACCGGTACTCCTCTCCAGTCTGGTAAGTCTCCACTGCACCTATCTGATCTGAGGGGAAGCACTGGAATACCGAGTCTCTACGGCAGACGGCTTTAGTGTACTCATACATGTTATCCATGTATTCGCCATTCATGTCGATGACCACATTATAGGGCTGTAGGCCAGCACCATCCTGGATGTTCTTGTCGATGGTGACTACGGCCGTATCCAGCGCCCCGCCAGTTGCCTGGAAGGTGTTGTCAAATTGGCCCCCATCACAGACGGCTGCACCGCCCAGCGGATCAGTCAGGGCGTCGTCATCCAGGAAGGGCCCTGCGGTGATGGTTGGTCCGACATGGAGTACGCCCTGTGTCCCTGGGCTCAGGTAGTCAATTCTTCTGATGGTCGCTGAGGCCCCTGAGGGTGCACCTGTGACTATCTGGCCCACCGTGAAAGCCCCTGTTAAGGCGTCGAAGGGCAGTTTCTTACAGACGTCAATGGTCTCGCCGTTGCTGAATGCACCGAGGCGGCTTCCGAGGATGAGACTACCAGCTGCTCCAGTGGCGCCCCTCATGACGTAGGCGGTTGCCGTCGAGGTCCCGCCTCTGATGACCCACCATATGGCAGGATCAGCCTCATAGAGATCCTGGCCGACGTTGCCTGTGAAGGGCAGGCTTCCGTTGACCCACCCTATGTTGACGCCCTCAAAACGGGTCTCCCCGACATTATAATTGGGTACGAAGTTGGCTACTGTGGCCACAGCTGTCTGGTTGTCAGGGTCATTGAATGTGGCGAGAGGGGTAGCCTGACGGCCTCCGGGGCTCAGGTTGCTTTCAAACCAGTCGTAGAGATCCGTGTATTCTCTAGCGTAAACTACGACATAGCCGGGTGTGCCACCTGTGCCTGACTCCGGGAGAAGTACTCCCATCTCCTGCATCTTGATCAGGACGTCAATGAACCCTGTACCCCACCAGTATGGGATCTCGTCATAGCCACGGTAGACGTAGCTCTGAGTACCCGCTTCAAGCGTACCTAGAGTATACATGTTGGTGTACAGGTTCTCTCCGCTTCTTGACCAGGCTGAACCCTGCTGCACCAGAGCTCCGAATCCAGTGGCTCCCAGAACTTCCACATTTTCAGAGACGTCGAAGAGATCTGAGGAGTCATCCATGCGGATCCACCATTTTAAGGCCGTGTTATCGAAAGCGAGTAGGGTTCCCGTGTCTCCGGTGACGGACCCTTGAACCGTCTTTCCTATGCTGCTGTTGAAGGGCCGGGTGTAACCCGCGGCAGCGAATTTGAGAACGCGGATCTTTGTGCTCCAGCCAAGTGTAGCTATGGCGCCTCCCTTCAGATACTGAGTATCCTCATCTGAGATGTGATAGTAGTTCACCATGGTGAAGTCGAAGGGCGTGGCTGCGCTCATGGGCACAGCATTATCCATGTATTCCTGTTGATCGAAGGTGTCCATCATGTAGGAATAGAGCATTCTTGTCGACCAGATCGGGGTTCCACCGCCGAGATAGTAGACTCTGAGAAGGTTGGATCTTACATCTACGGCCCAATCTTGGTTGATGTTATTTATGGAGCACTTGGCGAAGAGATCCTCGACGGCGTGTCTGAGCAGGAATTTGGCGAAGAGGTTGGCTGAACCTGTTTTCAGGCTGAATTTAGCAAACAGATTCAGGTATCCTCGCGCAACTATGAAAATGGCTTTAAGATTTGCTGAAGCATTGGCTACAACGAATTCCGCGAACAGATTAATATTGGCGTCTGCCATGTTTCTCCCTTTAATGAGAATAACTGTTTCGAGATATAAAACAGTTTTTTACTCACAGGGCCACAGCGTCTTCACTAAGCCTTATTGTGATGCTAAAGCCATCGTTCTCGATTGCCCCACCAGTTTCAAAGGGAATATATCTGATTCCAGGAGAAGAGGATTTGCGCACGCGGATGGTGATCGGCACATCTGGGCCTGCCCCGTAGTTATATGGTACTGTGACCTCACCTGAAATATCCGTTAATTCATTCATCAGTTCTGCATCATCCGAATCCCGGTATACCGCAACTCTCGCATATTGAATCGCTGAACCACCCTGATCTTGTATTGTGATGGTGATATAGACGGTGTTGAGGATGACCGTATTTCCGGTATAAGTTGCGATATTCGATTCATTGGCATTGATAGTAACAAGACCGCCTGAAGTGTTATTAATGTCAGCTGAAACCGAGCCTGAAAACTGGTCTCCATTAATAGGATAAGTTCCTGCAGCGGTGACCTGGATTCCATAAGTACAGGCAATATAGTTGTTTTCCTCCATTTGGTGAAGTTCCGATTCCAGTAGAAGGGCACCTGAGGCGTATATGTTTCCAATAATGAAATTCTGTGTGAATGTCATTGTGTTGGGCTGTATTTGCCCCTGACCGTTTAGGAATGTGCAGCCTATAATCTCTAAATTAGCGCCATTGGGTTGGGTGTCAATGGTACCATGAGTGTTGAATGTTGAGCCATATAACCCAAACGTTGTCACATAAACATCTGTGGCCGTAAATTCGTATGCCAAGGTAGCGTTTGGGCATACTACGGTGCATCCGTTAATCCCTGCACCCCCTGAGAGCTCACCCAATTGGAATATTTGGGTGGCACCAGTACTGTTTCCACGAACATTAATGGCATAAAGAGACGCGTTAATATACGCAGCCTTATCCACAAATACAAGTATCTGGTTCTTAGCTACAAAATTTGATGAGGCTACGCCCGGCTCAGCAACACCCACCGTGATAGATCCCGTTAAATAATATATTCCATTGTAGAGGCTGATGACTCCGGTGGCTTCGCTTATACCAGTGACACGGATATCCTCATAATCGTAGGCCCCGCCCCCATCATCACCGGATGCTTGAAGCCCGTCACAATGGACGAGGTTGTCTAGCCAGAAGTTAGCAACATTCTTACCACCTGTGAGAGTAACTCTAAAGACGAAGGCAGTAATAGAGGTCATAGTTGGCTTAGTTCCACTATCTACTGCCTTACTTACGTCTACCATACATTGGTACCATCCTCCCGGATATGTGGCTAAGGTGGCTAGTACCCAATATCCAGTACCTCCTGCACCAGTTAATCCAAGTTCTATCTGTGTAAACTGGGCGCCGTGAGTGCTAAGCATCCAAAATCTAATGTGTTTAACTCCTGAGAGATCTGGCGGGACTGTTGGTGTAAATGTTGTCACGTTTGATCCAGCTGTCTTCATGACGAAGGACATGGAACCGAGGCCTTCCTTAAATGAAGATGAGTCAGCAGCTGGAGTTGACCCAACCCACGCGCCACCAGTAAGAGCTGTATCCATTGAAGTAATCTGCAGATAGTTAACGCCCGCTACTGTTACTACCATTTTCTCACATCATTGGGTTCTCTATTCTTATTACTGATTGAATTTTCCCTAGACCTACCCCATTATTCAGTACCCCATTACTCACTTTAGTCGCAAGACATGCTCCACATAGTAAATAGTCAATCATCCCATCAGAGAAGTCTAATCCATCATCAGTTATTCTGACCAGATAAAAATTATCAGTATTGGACACCGCTTTCTTGCCACATATATCACATACAACAGTCATATACTATCACCGGCTTTGACTACCTTATTGTTTTCCCACTGATCAATGAAATAATATCCACAACCAGGATGAAGGATAGGTGGATTCCCTGGATAAACCAAGCATTTCTCCGGCCTCTCCGAACTGCCAAAGATCAGACAAGTGGCGATCCCATCACTAGCCGGTTTAAAATGGTCACAATCTTCATGTGTGCAACACCAACCACATCGGTTACATTGGCCTCCTCGAATGTATCTGGGCATGGGCAGTTTTTTGGGAGTACCAATGATTATGCGGCGCTGCATTCTAAGTTAAATTCGTTTATCAAGTTTAAAATGGTTCGGATATATGAAACACTTCTTAGAATAAATTTAAACGGTTAAACCCCTAATTTCTAGCATTATGCCCGCTAACTGGTTAATTCACATGAAGGATGGGGTGACCCTCACCGATGCGGATTGTTTCCCTCATGAAGTTGAGGTCATGCAGCAACGCGGATATTCGTCTGATGATATGACGAGTGTTGAGAGAATCATCCGCGGCAAGCATCTCACCATCAAGAAATCGGTGTTCATTGACACCTTCTTCGTGGCCACTGAGGAAGGAATTGATATGAAAATGCTTCCAGGAAGACAGGCACCGCCGATCATAACAAAAAGAATAATCGGCTGCTATGTGAAAGATGCCGATCCACCGCTGCAGGTCCGACTGATAATGGATCCCAGGACATACGATACCAAACTGAAATTCATCAGAGTGAAGAAGAAAACGCTCAGAGGGATCAACGCTAAATATTTGGATCCTCCCCGGAAAGGCGAGCTCGAAGTCGAGTTCACCCGCGAAATGATAGGGACTAACTATTCAATCATCCAATCCTCCGACGTCGATAAATGCTTCACATCACCCAATGGCTTATCGTGTTTCCTGAAGAAGCCTGCAATCCGAGCGGAGCTCGTCATAGTTAACCAAAATGTCTTGTTAGGCTTTACACAGAAGGGGCAAGCATTAAAAATCGAAATGCCATAAAATTCCCCCTTTTCCCGAAAGAGTCCTTTTTCTTAGAAAAATTATGCCCCGGGGCATAGTTTAAAATATAAAAGTAAAAGTTGTTTTGTATTATAAAATGTATTTGATCATGTATAAGATCATGTATAAGATTTCGATCAAATACTTGTAAAAGATCTTTGTCAGGTTGTTTGTCCATATTTTGTCATGTTTTTCGTTTCAGACACGTAGATGATTTGTCACAAACGTTTCTAATGTTTCAATAAAAAACGCCCCCGCCTGAACCCGTCCTCTAGCCCCAAATGGGACCGACGACTCTTACACGCGGGGGAGGAGCCTGGTGTTGGAGTAGCTGAGCGACTTGCGCCACCTACGAGTGGTTGTCCCCTAACTTCCTTACCCAGTGTATTGGTACCTGTGGTGTAGGAAGAAGGCGACCCTACCAGCTGTCGTAGCTCCAGCAGGGACGGATACAAGTGTCTTGATGACGGTGCTAGCCGTCGCCGCGACAACTGATCCGACGTATGCCTCATTTCCACCAACCGACTCGATCATCGTGTCCTCGCTGACCGTGGACACCCTGACCCAGCTCTCCTTCCTGACCTCACTAGCATTCGTAGATTCCTTGAAGCTGATGCTCATGTTTATGGCATTTGCCCAGCTTGTGCTGTTTCCAGCCTGATAGATGCTATATGTTTGCCAAGCAGAAGAGCCACCTACGTCAATCGTGCCGTAGTTGATGGAGCCAATGCTGAAGCTAACTTCAGGCGCTGACTTCGCCAATGTGTTTCTCCCAAGATGAGAATAACCCTCACGTAGTAAAAAACTTTTATTATAGAAACGCGTTATTTTTTCGTCCGGAACCAAAGAGTTCCGGCGTCGGGTGCACAAAAATGAACTCATGTATCCAGAGGTGGTCCGTGAAGCTAGAGGATACTGGGTTCAGTGAAGGCCACATCGTAAGCTGAGGTTGTCATGCGAACGCACCCGATGAAATGAATCCTCTCACGCTGAGAATCCGGCTAAATCACAAACCCTCAAAGCCTGAATTCCCCCATGTCCGAACTCCCCGCGGGCATACAAGGGCCTACAGAACTGTTTTTTCTTTAAAAAGTTTTTTGATGTTGAAGATCAGTTTCTATAATGAAGGACAATGAGTAGTATAGAAGAAAGAATTAGGTCGACCCTAATTCCCCTGAATGTCCTATCTTCTCCATGGGATGACCTGCGCTATATTCTTCGAGCCCCCACACCCGCAGAGGTGGCAGCAGCGCCGGCTGAAGAACTTCATTATCGTAACAACATCTATGATTACATCACAATTTATCCCGATCAGGGTAATAGGGGTACCTGTGTTTCCTGGTGTAATAAACTGGATGCACAGGTAAACAGGAAATGGCAGGACGACATAGAAGATGATCTGAGTGCAGAGGACCTATACTGGAAGGCTAGGAAATACGATGGGCTGCCTGATTGGCTCGGTGAAGGGAGCAACAACCTTGGCGCGATGAAGGCCCGGCAGAAAGAGGGTTTCTGCCTCGAGACTACCTATCCCACAAGCAGCGACAGCGCGATCCCCAGCCCAGGCATACAGAAACCGCAGGATGAGTACATTGAAGAATGCACCAACTTTGGCATAGATAATTATTACCAACTTCCATTGATGCCTTCAGTTTGGAAAACCAGCATAGCCGGCCTTATCAGCGATCCACAATGGGATGGTCCCAAGCCCATAGTGACCGCCTACAAAGTCACCCAAACCATGATCGATTACGCCAAAGAGCATGATGGCATATTACCTGAGGACCCCGGCGTCGACGTGCTTGGTGGGCACAGCAGCCTCTTTGCCGCCTACAAACCGATAGATGGCGCCCTCTACTATGGAAATCCGAATACCTGGGGTGAGGGCATCTTTGATGAGGGCTGGCTATGGTGGCCGGAGAGTTATTTCTTCAATGGTATTCTCATGGAAGGCTGGATCAGTCACTACGGCGAGAAGATCATACCCGATCAAACTCCAAGTGGGTGCATAATAGCCAATGCCTACGTGGGCTTGGGCAACTTCGGATCTAAGTTGCTAGGCAGACGAAGCAGATTTAAAGCCACATACGCTAAGAAGAGGCAGGTATAGAAAATGCCCGAACTTCAAACAGTGATGATTGGCACAACTGCCTATCAGACAAGGGACCCCGTTATCTTCAGAAACCTGGTTTTCAGTGGTAAGACTCCGCTTGCTGCTGCGAATCTCGTAGATGAGATACTGAACGCTATGGATAAGATGATGGATGGAATGTGCATAGGACTAACTATTTGGCCACCCCACAAAATTGAATACATCCACGACTGCCCAGATGGCTCAAAAATGCGGTTGCTCCTAGAGAAATTCTAACCCAAAATTTTTTATTTATTTATTTATTTATTATAAAATATATTTTGTATTAAATTATAAGAACTAAATATTTTATAATAAAATTATTTTATTTTTCTGCAACAACCCGCCTGAGGACGTCCACTATTTGTTTGGCCTCATCTTGTACATTAAAATATTTTTCCGCGATCTTACGACACTTGACAGCCACACCCTCACGATCATCAGCGACCTCTCCACCAACTTCCATTATTTTATCAGCCAGGTCCTCAATGCTGAAGGCTTTGGCGTAACGGTAGGCATGGGAATCTCCATGGGGATCAGAGTCCCAGGTAATCATAGGACAGCCGCAGGCCATGGCTTCCTGCATTGACCGCGAAAGGTCTCCGTAGATGGCTGAACCGAAGTAGACGTCGCCCCGGCTATAGTAGTGTTCAGGATAGTCGACGATACTTCTGATCCCATACTTGCCCAGGAAGGCCTCGAAGTTGGCCCGTTTAACGAATTCCTCCCAGAAGGGTTTCTTGATGTTACAACCCCAGA
>Ga0307379_10008762_pt1 | contig 13592 bp, 9 predicted proteins | sample UN2MG_FD_202237 | JGI IMG/M metagenome (GOLD analysis project Ga0307379, IMG submission 202237) | Soil microbial communities from Risofladan, Vaasa, Finland - UN-2 | ecosystem: Environmental > Terrestrial > Soil > Coastal area > Acid sulfate soil | place: Finland: Risofladan, Vaasa | collected...
TCGCGGAAGGCGGCGGCGGCTTCCAGTTCCTTCATGGCCCGCGCGGCGTACTTCGCGTCGCCCGTCAGCAGGTACGCCAGGCCGAGCGTTTCGACGCGCTCCAGACACCGGCGACTCTGCGTCAGCAGCCGCGGGCCGACGATCTTGAACTCGACCGTCCTGGCGCCCAGGAGCGAATCCGCCTGGCCGCGCAGACGGTCGAGCATCGCCTTGCGGGCCGGGTCGGCCTTGACGGCCGCGCGCAGCGCCGCCAGCGATTCGGGCGCGAGGAGGATGCGCGGATGGCCGGGGCGGAGCGTCCGCAGGATCGGCCTCGGCGGCGCGGCTTCGGCCGTCGAATACGCTGCCACGAAAATCGCTGCCGCCAGGACGGCCGACACGGCTTTCGGCAAGGGGACATGGGGCATGTTGCGCTCCACTGCGTGCTGGTGCCGTCGGGTACCCATTTAACCGCGCCCCCACATACGGGTGTCGGCGGATTGGAGGGAGCATGGCAGTGCCCGTTTTTCGCTTGAAGGAACGCGGCTGGAACGTCCGATAAGACGGATGGGCCGTATCGGAGCGAGGGGATTCTGCCGGCGCCGTGAAGACGCACCCGGCAAGACCGCGCCGTAAGGCCGACTTCCCGTGGGGGACACCGTGAGCCAACTCGACGTCTGGAGCCGGCGGTTGAGCAGCCCGTTTCTCTGCTGGCCCACGTGCGTGGCGGGCGTCGCGCTGATGGCGCTGGCGCTGCTTGCGCCGGAGGCCGAACGCCGCCTGGCGGTCGAAGGCCAGTGCATCCGCATGGACGCCGAGGTTGCGGCCCTTCAGCAGACGCGGGACCAACTGGCCGCCGCCGCAAACGCCCTCGAAAACGACCCCGCGTACGTCGAACGGGTGGCCCGTCACGATCTGAACATCGTGCGGCCGGGCGAGATGCGTCTGCCCCTGCCGCCCTCACGCCTGACCCGCCGCACCGACGCGCCGGAGCCCGCCGAATCGACCGTCCCGCCCATCGTGGCGGAGTTGGCGAGGTTCCCCGACCCGCGGTACCAACTCGGCGCCATGATCGTGGGGGCGGGCCTGCTGGCGTCGGGCATCGTGTTCAGCGTACCGACGCGTCCGAAACGCCGTGCGGCAACGTGAGAGGACCGGCGGCTACCACGCTTTTGCTCGCGGCTGCCGTTATATACTTTACGAAAACGGCCTTTCTTGAGACCCCCCCAAATGGCGCTTTTCGGAGGGTCGAACCTCGTTTCTGGCCTGGAAACGGCGATTTGGGCCTCAAATGTTAAGATAGGCAAGGCAAAAAGCGCTCCGTTTTGATCGGTTTCTGATCGCTTTTTGCTCAAACTTGGTCCGTTCTTCGTCCTTTTTACCCCTTTTTTAACCTAAGTTGAGCGGGGTCAATATGCTCTAAAGTATACAAAAGGCGGGGAGAGACGAGGCTGGAGGCCGGAGACCGGAGGCTGGAGGCACCCGAGATTGTTAGAACTCTAACAAAACCGGAGGCCCAAAAACGGCCCTGGCGCTATCGAAAACGCCGATTTTGGCCGAAGGGCCGCGCAGGAGCGGGTTCGACGTATGGATCGAATGGAATAGGATGGGCCGAAATCGGGCGATTTGCGCAAGCGATTGTGCGGAAAGGACTTACGTCTCGGATAGGGCGGCCGCGATTGTTAGAACTCTAACAAAATGCGGGTACATGGGGGAAACCGCAAAGAACGCCAAGAACGCAAAGAACGGCGGGATTCGGGTTAAGGCAAACGGCCAACGGTAACAGCCCTTTTAGCCGCGCCCCGCAGGGAAGCGGGTATTACACCGCAGCGGAAGCCCATTGGCCAGTGCCGAACCAACGGCAACCGACGCCTCACGCCGCCCAACGGGCCTCTTCTCAACATGGGAAGCCGCAAGGGCGCCAGGAACGGCTGAGCGGGGGCAAACGCCGGCCGCAGGGGCCAGGCATGCCTCGCCCGCCCCATCCTCGAAGGTGCTACGGCCCATGCAAGCCACAAACATGGGCACCGTCCCCAATGACACTAGGATAAGCCTGGAACGGGCTTCTGAGGCATGAGGCATCCTACGTGCACCCCCTCTGGCGCGTCCTTAAGGCCGGTTTCGCGTAGGCCAGGCAGGGCCGGAAACCGCCGAGGACCCCTTAACCTAATGCCATTGGGCACCGTCCCAGGTTTCCGTCCCCAGGTTTCCCAGGTTTCGCGGCATACGACCGGGGCGGATTGAACTGGAGTCCGTCAACCGGCCCGTCTCCTGCGGCGGGGCGCTGGTGGTGCCCGGCGACGTCATCGTGGCCGACGTCGTCGTCGTCGTGCCCCGCGCCAAGGCCGAGGACGTGGCACGCTACGCCCGCAAGACCCTCGAAAAGGACAAGCGCGGCCGCCGCGCTCTCTACCGGAAACTCGGCATCCCCGAAGACGATTCGGTCCGGTGAAAACAAGGTGTCGGGGACCTTTTTCTTGACGGGTCGGGTAACGCCGGTAATGTGTCAGCACGCCCAGGGGGATTTCCGGATTCCCGGGGAAACATCGCGAGGTGACGCAATGAGAATAGGGACCGCAGTATTCTTCGCGCTCTGCCTGATCGGGTGCGACCAGCCCCAGGACCAGCCCCAGCCCCAGACCAAGCCGCAGTCCCTGGACGATTCCCAGATTGCGCGCCGTTGTAGGGAACTGCCGTTCAAAGGCCTGGGTCACGCCAGTCATCAACTGTTGATCGACGGCTGGTCACAGCAACAGGTTCAGCAGCATTTCGAAAGCCCCAGGATAAAGAAAACATCCGGGTTCAAGAAACCCGTGTACGGAATCCCGGAATCATTGCCGCCGTGTGACGAGCAGTGGATCTACGAAATGCACATGGGACACATTTTTGTGTTTTTCAATCAGGGCAAGGTCGTCCTTGCCGTAGAGGAATGGAGCGACTTTTAGGCCGCTTAACAACCCCTTCGAGAACTCCTGTCCGCCATCTTGTCCGCCATAGCCCGCGGGGCGACGGCGGGTCGTGCTTCGGATTTCGTCATTGCCCCCCTCTTCGTCCCTTCGCCCCGAAGCCTGCCCTGAGCCGCGGAGTCGAAGGGTCCCGGAGCCTTCCCCCCCGTAGAACGTCCAGTTGACCGTAGTTCTCTTGGGTCACGCGGGCGTTGTTCCGGCAGGATAGATTGCTCGCCAGCGACAGGAGGGGTTGTCGCCGACGCAGGAAGCAGTCGGCCACGCGACGGAAAACCCCCCAGAGCGAGTAGAAGCGCCGGTCGCAGGTGTTCATCTCTTCCAGGATGGCCGACCAGGAAAAACTCCTGTAGTGCGCCGTGGGCAACCCCTGAATTGCGGGGACGCAATGCCGTGTTCTCTCCGCCTCGGCGAATTTACATCGTAAGTGCAAGGGGTCGGCGCCAGAAGGCCTCGGCCGGAGTCCCGCCGCGATGTCCTTCTCCTCTTTCCCCCCGTTGCTTGCGATGTGAAGTCGCCCCCGTCCTCGAAGGTGCTCCGCCCCGTGGAAGCCACAAATATGGGCAGCGTCCCCAATGGCACTAGGTTAAGGGGTCCTGGGCGGTTTCCGGCGTCGCCTAGGCGACGCGAAACCGGGCTTGACAACGCGCCAGAGGGGGCGCACGCAGGTTGCATCAGGCCTCAGAAGCCCGTTCGAGGCTTATCCTAGTGCCATTGGGCAGCGTCCCCGGGTTTCCCCGGGTTTCCGTGGCGCGCCCCGGCCTATGGGTGACGTGGTCAGGCCGATTCATCGGCCTTTTCCGCCGGCGGTGAAACCGCCGGCGGTGTAGCCCCGGCCCTTTGGGCCGGGGTTGGTGAGGCGCGCCAAGCATCCTCTCTCCGTCCTTTGTTCTCGTGCGGCCCGCCTGCGGCGGGCCGCACGAGAAAAAAAAACAAGATGCGTCGGCCGGTCCTACCAGGGCCAAAGGCCCTGGCCTGGACCCGCCTTCTGGCAGGGGAAGGCGGCTGAAGCCGCCTGAGAGGTGCCACGTCGCGATGATTGCGGGTGCGCGGCGGCGGGCGTACGCCCCGTATGGGGCGCCTGCCATGGTGCCACGGGCGCGAGCCCGTGGTTGGCGAGGCGATGAAGCGTGCAGAGCCCCGTAGGGGCGACTGAGATTCAAACGCGCCTGCGGGGCTGGATGGACGACGGGGGCACTCCGCTCACCACGGGCTTGCGCCGCGTGGCTAGAGTGCAACCGTGCCTGACGGCACGGGAAAAGACGTGCCGGAACGTCAGGGAGATGAACGGCAAACGCTGAACAAGGAACGCTGAATGTTGAACGTCGGATGAACGACAACCCGCCTTCGCCAAGGCTATGGCGGACAAGCGACGACAGATCTTAACGCAGAGGACGCCGAGGGCACGGAGAGAACGCAGAGAACGGCTCGGAATTGGCTAACGGCAACGGCAACCCGCCTTCGCTAAGGCTTCCGTCTCCGCCAAGGCTTCCGTCTTCGCCAAAGGCTACGCCGGACAGGACGCCGGACAGGACGCCGGGCAAGCGGCAACCCCAACGGGGCAGGCAGCCTGGAACGCAGCCCAACGGGGCACTTCTCAACACGCCAGGCCGCAAGGGCGCCAGGCGCTGTCTTGAGGCCCGCTCGCGGGCCTTTGCCCCAACGGGGTGTAGACCCGGCCTTTGAGGCCGGGGACCGTTGCGGGCGGCGCCCTTCCATCCTTTCCCCCCCCCCCACCGGCCCGCCGCGGGGGGCCGGAGAGGGGGAGGGGAGCGGGGAGCGGTCGCGTTCCCGCCACCGGGGGTACAACCCCCGGCCTGCACCCCTTCGGGGTCAAGCCCGCCGAGGCGGGCTCCGGCGATCATCGTGCCGGGCTGTCATTCTGAGTCCCGGCACGCCGGGGCGAAGAATCTGGCCGCCGGCCTCCCTGGCAGGGCAAGCCTGCCGTGGCTTGACCGCGGCACGCATGGCCGTGCCAGGGTGGTTGTTGCCGTGCAGGGCGGCTACAACGGATTCGCGGCGAGACCGTTCGCCCCCGCTCTGCGGGTGCTCAGGGTGACACCGGTATGGGCGTATCCGCGACCGTCCTGCAATCCTGATGCGTCATTGACCTTGACGCGCGGGGCCTTTCGTTTTAGGGTATGGGCACGGCATGGTTGCTGTGGGCGGACCGGTCGAACAAGAGCATGGCGTGCCCAGAATGCCAAGATGACCAACGGTACCACCATCGCGGGCACGTGAGTGAGGCCAACGCAGGCGCGATAGTGGTTCCTGGAGACTCGGACCGGTTGTGGGAGGAGAAATGACATGACTCGCATTCGCCTGATCACAATTGTTACTGTGGCTCTCATGGTGTCGGTGTCGGCTTGGACGTGCAGGGCCGCCGAGAAGAAGGAAGAGGCCGACGCCAAGGGCTTCGTCCCGCTGTTCAACGGCAAGGACCTCACCGGGTGGCAGACCACCGGCAACTGGGTCGTCGAGAAGGACGGCACGGTGACGCTGAAGCCCCGGCCGGGCGAGAAAGGCTGGCAACGCTACGACGCCTACCTCACCACCGAGCGCAAGTACCGTGACTTCATCCTCGACCTCGAGTTCAAGTTCGGCCCGGGGGGCAACTCGGGCGTGTTCCTGCGAGTGGCCGACCCGAAGAGCCAGGTCAACACCGGCTTTGAGGTGCAGATCCTGGACACGCACGGCAAGAAAAACGTCGGCGCGCACGATTGCGGCGGCGTCATCGGCACGGCGGCTCCGTCGAAGAACATGGTCAAGCCCGCCGGCGAGTGGAACCGCTATACCATCACGTGCAAAGGCAGCAAGGTAAAGGTTGTGTTGAACGGCGAGCAGATCATCGACCTGGACTTGAGCAAGTCCGGGCTGAAGGACCGCCCGCCGACCGGCACCATCGGGTTTCAGGATGAGGCCAAGCCCATCTGGTATCGCAATGTCCGCATCAAGGAACTGGCCGACGAGAAGCAGTCCAAGTGAGCGGCCGCGCCGGCGCGCGTCCGCCGTTCCATCGTTCCGAATACCGAGCAGAAAAGGATCAGCCGATGAGACCGACCCGACGCGCGTTCCTGGCCGCAACGTCCTGTGTTTCGGTGGGCTGGCTGTCTTCCCTGGCGGGCGCCGCACCGGAGGACGAGCCCTCGCTGCCCAAGGCCTTCATTGACGGCACCGAGGACGGCTGGAAGGCGATGGTCGAGGACGACTTCGCCCACGTCAACTGCGACGCGGACACCTGGGCGTGGAAGGACGGCGTGATCCACTGCACGGGCAAGCCCGTCGGCGTGATCCAGTCCAAGACGTCGTACAAGAACTTCGAGGTCGTCGTTCAGTGGCGCCACCTGCGGTCGGCGGGCAACTCGGGCGTGTTCGTCTGGGCGACCGCCGAGTCGCTCCAGAACCTGAAGAAGGGCAAGGGGCGGCTCCCCAAGGGCATCGAGTGCCAGGTGCTCGACCACGGCTATGCCGAGAACTACGAGAAGCAGCACAAGAAGAAGTCCGATTGGTTCACGACCAACGGCGACGTGTTCCCCGTCGGCGTGAAGATGAAGCCCTTCCCCCCGCTCTCGGCCAACGGCAGCCGGAGTTTCCCGTCGAAGGACCTGAGCAAGGGCGCGGGCCAGTGGAACCACTACTACATCCGCTGCATCAACGGCGAGGTGCGGTTGTGGGTCAACGGGGAGGAAGTCTCGGGCGGAACCGCCTGCCAGCCGTGCGAGGGATTCCTCTGCCTGGAATCGGAGGGCTCGCCGGTGGAGTTCAAAAACCTGCGCATCCGCGAGTTGCCCTGACGGCGGCTGGTGTTCCGTCAGAGTGTTCCGGGAGTGGCGAGGTTCCCCTCAAGGTGGGGATTCCGGGGAGAGGGGAACGAAAGAGGCGAGCGGTCGCGTTCCTGCCACCGGGGGTACAACCCCCGGCCCACACCCCTTCGGGGTCAAGCCCGCCGAGGCGGGCTCCGGCCATCATCGTGCCGGGCTGTCATTCTGAGTCCCGGCACGCCGGGACGAAGAATCTCGCCGTGTGCCGCCTGCCCGCCGGCGTGTCCGGCGGCCTCGGGGCGGACGGAAGCCTTGGCGAAGGCGGGTCCCTGTCCTGGAATCCCGATGCGTCATTGGCCTTGACGCGCGGGGCCTTTCGTGTTAGGGTATCGGCATGGCATGCTTGCTGTGGGCGGACCGCTCGAAAAACGGTATGGCGTCCCCGGAATCCGCGCTTGCGTCCCCGGAATCGCCTAACTAACTCGGCATGTTAACGAGAGATCGCGAGAGTTTGAGACCGTTTCGTTCGGGCAACGAGTGCAACCCGGTAGGTTGGGGTCGAAGGCCGAACGCGACAACTCCGAACCCGCCTTCGCTCTTCGGCTTCGGCGGGCAGGCCAAGAGCGCGGGTGGGGAGCGGCGAAGGCGCCGTAAGCCTTTGACGGACCGCACTTACGGCGAAAGCCCCGAGGTGTGCGTCGTCGGGGTTCTCCGTTAACGTCCAAGCCGCGAATTGTTCGCGGTTTTCAGTCTGGCTCTAAAACGACCTGACTCACCGCAACCGGGCGGTTAACTGGCGACGCAGGTTAGCCGTGTCCGGAATTTGGGAAAGAAGGGGCAGATGGGCAACTTTTGTCTGCGAGTACAAGCCGCATCACAGGCGGGTTGGCGACGCGAGGCACGGATTTCGAGTTGACTTCTGGCCGAAACGGATTATACTAACTTTGGGTGTAGGGGGCGTGTGTGCAAAGATTGCCAAAGAAGGAGACGGATCATGCAACGGCATATCTTGGTACTCGCGTGCGTCTTGGCCTGCGCCGGCATCGGCGCTGAAACCAGAGCTGCAATTGTCGATTTGGGCTCGGCTGAGGATTTCGCTGTTCTCGGCGGCTCAACTGTGACTAACACTGGTCCGACCGCCCTCGACGGCGACCTCGGCGTATATGCCGGGACAGGCATCACGGGCTTCTTTGGCACGAACGAAAATGACGGGCCGGGAACTTTCACCGGAGCGTCGCACCAGGGAGACGCCGTCGCGCAGCAGGCTCAGGCCGATGCGTTGACGGCCTACAACGCTCTCGCAGCCCTCGCGTTCACGCAGGATCTGACGGGCCAAAATCTCGGCGGGCTCACGCTGACACCGGGTGTTTACAAGTTCGGCACATCGGCCCAACTGACGGGAATTCTCACCCTCGACGGCGTGGGAGACTATGTCTTCCAAATCGGGAGCACGCTGACCACCGCCTCGAACTCATCAATCAGTTTCATCAACGGTGCCGACCCGTTCAACGACGTCTTCTGGCAGGTCGGCAGTTCGGCCACGCTCGGAACCGGCACGACGTTCGGCGGAACCATCATCGCCGACCAGAGCGATACCCTTAATACCGGTGCCGGCGTTGACGGACGGGTCATCGCTCTCAATGCTGCCGTGACGCTCGACAACAACAACATCGTCGTCCCTGAACCTGCAACACTTTCGCTGCTGGCCCTGGGCAGCCTGGCGATGATTCGCCGTCGCCGTACGGCTTGATGTCCCGATCTTTCAGCCGATGAACCAGCGCCCCGCAGATGATCGCGGGGCGTTTCCTTGCGCCAAAGTTCGGTTTCACTGCTGGTCCCGAAAGGCGAATTCACATCGTAAGTGCAACGGGTCGGCGCCAGAAGACCTCGGCCGGAGTCCGGTAGGTGAGGCACTTGCGAGGACGCTGGTTCATCTGACGAACAGACGATGCCAACTGCCGGTCTGTCAAGCCCTCGAAGTCCATCGCCTTGGGCAGGTACTGACGCAGCAGGCCATTGGTGTTCTCGTTCGTCCCGCGTTCCCACGAGCAGTACGGATGGGTGAAGTACACCTCCAGGCCCAGCGGTCGCCACGGCGCCCAGCCAGGGCAGCCGGCTGAGATCCTCATGGTGTGCGAACTCCCGGCCGTTGTCCGCCGTCAGGGTGTGCCGCCGGTCCGGGGGGGAGCCGACGCATGCCTTGGTGCAAGGCACCGTTGGTGGCGGCGGCCGAGCAGTCCGGCATCTTCCGGGCGACCGTGTTGGGGTCTTGAACGCGAGGGCCTGAAGCGATAGCCTGACCCCTATGTTGCCCCGCGGGCCGATCAGATGCCGCCGCTGGAGGCGTAGCGCGGGGGGGGAGGTCGGAACATGGTCGCCCTTTGCTACTCTGCGAAGCACGAGGGGGATGGCCATGCCACCCGCCACGAAGGAGAAAGGGAGATGACGAGCATGCGCAGACGCGACTTCCTCAAGTATGCGGCGTTCGGCGCGATGGCGCTGGGTGCGAGGCGTTTGCGGGCGTCGGCCGGGTCCGGGGCCAGGCGGCCCAACGTGGTCCTCGTGCTGAGCGACGACCAGGGCTTCGGCGACCTGAGCGTCCACGGCAACACGAACCTGCACACGCCGACCATCGACTCGCTCGGCCGCGATGGGGCGACGTTCGACCGGTTCTTCGTGTGCCCGGTGTGCTCGCCGACGCGGGCGGAACTGCTGACCGGCCGCTATCACCCGCGCGGCGGGGTGTACAGCACCTCGACGGGCGGCGAACGCCTCGACCTGGACGAAAAGACGATCGGCCAGACGTTCAAGGCCGCCGGCTACGCCACCGCCGCCTTCGGCAAATGGCATAACGGGATGCAGTGGCCGTATCACCCCAACGCCCGGGGCTTCGACGAGTTCTACGGCTTCTGCTCGGGCCACTGGGGCCATTACTTCAGCCCGGAACTGGAACACAACGGCCAACTGGTGCGCGGCAAGGGGTTCATCATCGACGACCTGACGGACCACGCCCTGAGGTTCATCGAAGCCAATCGCGACCGCCCGTTCTTCTGCTACCTGCCCTACAACACGCCGCACAGTCCGATGCAGGTGCCCGACCGCTTCTACAAGAAGTTCGACGGTGCCGAACTCGGCATGCGGCACCGGGACCCCGCCAAAGAGAACCTGCCGCACACCCGGGCCGCCCTGGCGATGTGCGAGAACATCGACGCCAACGTCGGCCGCATCCTCAAGAGCCTCGAAGCGCTTCACCTGGCCGACGACACGATCGTGATCTATTTCAGCGACAACGGCCCGAACGGTTGGCGCTGGAACGCCGGGATGAGAGGCAGAAAGGGGTCGACCGACGAGGGCGGCGTTCGGTCGCCGTGCTTTGTGCGTTGGCCGAAGCACGTCAAGCCGGGGACGAAGATCCCGCAGATCGCCGGCGCGATCGACCTGCTGCCCACGCTGGCCGATATGGCCGGCATCGAGGTCGTCGGCGACAAACCGCTCGACGGCGTCAGCGTCAAACCGCTGCTCCTGGGAACCGCACGCGACTGGCCCGATCGGATGATCTTCTCGCATTGGAGTGGCCGCGTGAGCGTGCGCACCCAGCGGTACCGCCTCGACGCCAAAGGGAAACTCTACGACATGGCGGCCGACCCCGGCCAGGACCGCGACGTGGCCAAAGAACACCCGGACGTTACCGGCCGGTTGTCTCAGGCGGTAAAGGACTGGCGAGCGGAACTGCTGCCCGGATTGGGGAAGGAGAATCGCCCGTTCCCCGTCGGGTACCGTGAGTTTCCGGTCACGCACCTGCCGGCCCGCGACGGCGTGCCGCACGGCGGTATCCGGCGCAGCGCCCGGCCGCCCAACTGCTCGTTCTTCACCCACTGGACCAGCCCCGACGACCGCATGACGTGGGACATCGAGGTGGCCACCGCCGGCCGATACGAGGCGGTCGTCTACTACACGTGCGCGAAGGAGGACCTCGGCTCCACGGTCGAGTTGTGCTTCGGCCAGGGCCGTCTTCGCGCCAAGGTGACCGAGGCGCACGACCCGCCGCTCGTGGGCCAGGCCCAGGACCGGACGCCGAGGGGCGAATCGTATGTGAAGGACTTCAAGCCCCTGCGGCTGGGCACGATGCGTCTGGAGGCCGGCCGGGGCGACCTCACGCTCCGGGCCGTCGATATCCCCGGCCGTTCCGTCATCGACGTCCGCTACGTCGTCCTCGCCCTGCTGGACGCACGGTGACCAACCGGCGGCGTGCGGCAACCTGGCCGGTTGCAGCGCCGGGGCGGGGATCGGAACATGGTGACCCTGCGGGGTGACCATGCCACCGGCCAGAGGCATGACTTCGCGAAGGCGCGTCCCCCTCCTGGAATCCCGATGCGTCATTGACCTTGACGTGCGCGGCCTTTCGTGTTAGGGTATGGGCATGGCATGCTTGCTGCGGGCGGGCCGCTCGAAAAAAAGTATTGCGTCCCTGGAATTCATACCCGCTGCGCCGGGCCGAGAAACTGCTTGCCGGTCTCGCGGATGGCGATAGACTCGTCGGAAAGGGCCCATGGCGGTCGTGGGCCAAGGTCTATCTGGGAACTCCCGGATGAAAGGATAGACGTATGACATGGTCCCGCCGACGTTTCCTGCAGGCCTCGGCCCTGGCCGCGGCGTCCCCGCTGGTCGTATCCTCCCGCGTTCTGGGAGCGCGCGGCACGGCGCCCAGCAACCGCATCGCGCTGGGGTTCATCGGCATCGGCAAGCAGGGCGAGTACCACCTGCGCAACCTCGTCCGCAACAACGACGTCCGCATCGTGGGCGTGGCCGAGGTGTACAAGCAGTTCCGCGACATGGCCGTCGATCACGTCAACGAGTCCTACAAGGACAAGGCCTGCAAGGGCTACGTGGATTACCGCGAGTTGCTCGCCCGCGCCGACCTGAACGCGGTCCTCATCGCCACGCCCGACCACTGGCACGCCCTGCCCGTGCTCGAGGCCGCACGCCAGGGCAAGGACATGTACTGCGAGAAGCCGCTCACGCTGACCATCCGCGAGGCCAACCTGATGGTCGAGGCGGTCCGGCGGTACGGGTCGGTCTTCCAGACGGGCAGCCAGCAGCGTTCGAGCCGCGAGTTCCGCCAGGCGTGCGAACTCGTCCGCAACGGCCGCATCGGACGCATCAAGAGCGTGCACGTGAACGTGGGCGGCCCGAGCCGGCCGTGCGACTTGCCCGCGGAGCCCACGCCCGAGGGCCTCGATTGGGACCGCTGGCTCGGCCCCGCCCCCAAGCGCCCGTTCAACGCGGTGCTTCGGCCGCCGCACAACAAGTCGTTCCCCAACTGGCGGTCGTACCGCGAGTACTCCGGCGGCGGGATGACCGACTGGGGCGCCCACCACTTCGACATCGCTCAGTGGGGCCTCGGCAAGGACGGCACCACGCCCGTCGAAATCCACCCGCCCGGCACCAAGCACCCGAAGATGCTCACGTACATCTATGACGACGGCACGCCCATGTACCACGGAGGGCAGACCGACGACGGCCGCAAGGTGAACGGCGTCCTCTTCACCGGCGAGAAGGGATGGGTCGAGGTGAACCGCGGCCGCCTCAACACCGAGCCGGAGTCGCTCCGCACGGCCGAGGCGGGCCCGAACGAGGTCCACCTGTACAGGAGCCGCGGCCACCACGCGGACTGGATCACGTGCATCCGCTCGCGCCAGCGGCCCATCTGCGACGTCCCGATCGGGGCGTCGAGCGCCACGGTGTGCCACCTCGGCAACATCTGTTACTGGCTCAAACGGTCGCTCAAATGGGACCCGAAGAAACAGGATTTCGTGGGCGACCCCGAGGCGTCGCGCTGGGTCGACCGGCCCCGGCGTGCACCGTATACCCTGTGACGCACGAGGCGCAGCGCAGCGGGCCACCGGAACGCAAGGGTCTGACCATGACGACGCGCATGCTCATCGTGCTACAACGCTACAAAGGCATTTCGCGCGGTGGGTCTCCGTACCCACCGTGCGGGAATGGCCGTTTTTGCCGGTGCGCGGCGGGTACGGAGACCCGCCGCGCAGCAAGTAGCGTAGCAGCAATCGTCGGGTTGGCCGTGCTGATCGGCCTGGTTGCGCCGGCGGCAGGCCAGAAGCCGGACGTGACGGAATCCGCGACGGCGGATCCGGCGCATTGGCCCGCGTTCTCGTGGGACACGGTTCCGGTGTACATTCACTTCGGCAAGAGCGCGGGGCCGCTGACCGAGCAGGAGTTGGCCTTTGTGGCGCGGACCTGTGATTTCGTCTGCCTGGAGAAGGCGCACGGCACGAGGGCGCTGGGCTCCACCGAAAAGGGCACGGCACACGACGCCGCCCGCCTCAAGGCGCTCAACCCCAGGATGAAGGTCCTCTTCTACTGGAACACCTTCCTCAACTATCGCCTTTACGACGCCTGCGCGGAGGTTGCGAAACACCCCGAGTGGCTCTTCCGCGACAAGGAAGGCCAACCCATTTACAAGGTGCGTAATCTGGAACAGTATAACCTTCTGGATTCCGGGTTTCGCGCCTGGTGGGCCACGGTCGCCGGCAAGGCGGTGAAGCAGTACGGGTGCGACGGCCTATTCATGGACGCCGTCGATCAGGCCAAGCGCCCGCTGTGGATGAGCAAAGGCTGGGGCGCAGGCAAGGAGCCGCAGTTGACCCGGGCCGTCATCGACATGATGCGCCTTGCCCGGCGGGAGATGGGGGACGGCGCCATCGTGCTTTACAACGGTCTGCGAAGCAACGCGAATGAGACAACCGGCTTCGACTACCTGGCCCATGCCGACGGCGCGATGGTCGAGCACTTCACGGCTTTTGCGAGCCAAAGCAAAGAGGCCGTCGCCCGCGACATCGCCGCCATCATCAAGGCGGGCGAGGCGGGA
>Ga0307379_10008763_pt1 | contig 13591 bp, 20 predicted proteins | sample UN2MG_FD_202237 | JGI IMG/M metagenome (GOLD analysis project Ga0307379, IMG submission 202237) | Soil microbial communities from Risofladan, Vaasa, Finland - UN-2 | ecosystem: Environmental > Terrestrial > Soil > Coastal area > Acid sulfate soil | place: Finland: Risofladan, Vaasa | collected...
CTTGGTGTTAAAGGTAAAAACTATGATCCTATTACAGCAATTAAGAAAGCTGAGATATTTGAGAATTCTAAGTTACAATAAGAAAAAAAAGAGGGAGAACAGCCTAAGCCATCCTCCCTCTTTTCTAGTTTAAACTTCTAAAGTTTATTTTTCTTCTAAACTTATAGAGTTTACCATCAACAAAAGCGTTAATTCATCTAATGTTTGAACTTTTCTTTTTTTAATTTCTATATAATTATTATCAATAATAGATAAGGTTACTTCTTTGGTGTGTACAGACCAGTCTAAGATTGCATTAGGTGTTATGGATTTACTTACAATAAAGTAATTAAACCCATGTTCTTTAAAAAAGACTTCATCTTCAGATTCTATTCTTTTAAAACCGGATTCTATTACAAACTCATAATTAAATTTTACCATTGTTTTCTTTTTTTACAGCTGTTTTTTTAAGTTCATTCTCAATAGAAGGTTTTAAATAAACTTTATCTCCTTCTTGTTCTATGTGAACCTTTTTACCTTCATACTTAAAAGCTTTTTTATCAATTTTCTCTTTCATCACAGTATGATTGATTTAATATCCGGTTTTGAAAAATTAGGACCTTTTAATATTTTACCATCTTCACGATAAATTGGCTTACCATCTTCTCCCAATTTGCTCATATTAGATCGTTGAACTTCATCAAATATTTCTTCCATTTTATCAGCCATACCATGTACATGCATAGTGCCTAATAAAATATATAATTGATCAGCTAAGGCATCAGCTATCTCTACTAAATCACCTTTATCACATGCTTCTGCATATTCCTCCAGTTCCTCTGCTAATAAGCTTCCTCTAAGAAACCAAGCTTCCCTATCTAGTAAAGTTGGTTCAGTATTATTCTTTATTCCAAAAACTTCATGGAAGTCTTTTACATGTTTTAATTGTTTCTTCATATTTAATATATTTAATAATTTAATCTTCAGTCAAATGCGTTTTAAATGTAGGATCCGTAGTTATGAGAATTCCGAAAACTCCTTTATCTTCACTAACCATTAAAAACTCACCTTCATTAAGAAGTACAGGTTTAGGCATGGCCATATTAATACTAACCTTATCTCCCGGTTTACATTCAGCATTAGGACCTGCAGCTAATACATAAGCTATAGGAAGTTGTACTCTATATTGTTCTGGAATTATAAGACCTTGCTCTGTTGTTTCAGCAGGCGTAATTAATTCTAATATTAAGTTATCACCCATTGGTTTAAATTCAATTGTTTTCATATTATTTTATAGATTTAATTTGTTCACGTATTATTTCAATTTCATCTTTTATGGCCCATGGACCTGTTAAAAATTTTACTAATACATAAGGTTTAATTCTTTCATCTTTCTTTGGCTCATGTAATACATCAGTAACAATATTGTCACCTTTCATGAATCTTAATTTAAGTCCATCACCAATTTTTATTTTTTTAAATTTTTCTTTACTAATCCAGTCAGCCATTTTTATTTTTTTCTTATACCATGTTTAACATAGTATCTAATTAATTCTAACTTACTTGCCTTTTCTCTAGGTTTCATGACATTAGTAAAAGGACATTCCTCAAACCAATAGTTGTCATCCCTAAGATCTCTCCAATCTTGTATGTCAAAATTTTTAGTCAAATCAAAAAATTCTTGGTCAATTGGATTTTTAAAAAAAAGATCATCCATAATGATTAAATTTTAATAAAGTGAAAGAAAGAACCTAAGTCCTCTCTTTCACTCACCTAAACACGGACATAACATCTAAAGATGCTTGAGTCAATCCGCAATTACTAATTATAAATCAAAATCCAAAGATGCATCATCATCATCATCATTTTCAGAAAAACTAAAGTCTAGTTCGTTATCTTCTATGATATTATCTTGAATAGCTTTTGGATAAACTATAGCTGATTCAGGAGTTTCTGATTCCAAATCAAATATTGTTGGACTTTCTTTTTGAGGTAAGTCTTCTGATAAGTTTGATAAAGGTAACTCTACTTCTTCTTTAAATGGAGCAACTAATACATCGGCTAATTCTTCTATAACATCTTCCTCAAAGTTTATAGCTCCAAGTCTTGCTTGAATACTATTAGCTTCTTCTGTAGCATTAACAGCATCCGTAAGTTCTTCTGCAATAATAGGTGACTCAACTGTTACAGTTTCATTTTTTATATCTTCAGCATCTGAAACAAGGTCCAAAAGAAGTTCATCTTCAGGAGTAATTGAAACTATTTTTTCTTCATTGGGTCCTGTATATAATGTTCTGTTTAAAGAACTTGCTTCAACTTCCTCAATTTGATCTAAAATATTTGTTTGAGCAGGATCTATTAATAAAGGATCTTCTATAACTGCATCTTCCACAGTACTCGGATCAAAATTATACAAATCATACTCCAGTCCTATAAACATGTGTAATTTTCTTTGATCATCCATCCATGTTCTTGGATGAGACTTCTTCAAAGATAGTGTAACATGATTATAAAAGGCCCATAAACTATTTCTATGAGCATTATATGCAAAACTAGGTTTACTCATTTGTTCCTTAACTATAGACATTTGTTCTGTAGTAAGAATTTCATATTCAGCAAATAGAATACCTAATAAAGCAGCTTGCTCTTTTGTTGATACTACTATTTCTTTCATCTTATTCTTATCAGTAATAAGTTGATTATAGTATTTGTGAGCATTTGTTATTTGGTCAAGTATGGTGTTTTCTGTGTCTTCATCAGCCGTTCCTGTATGTTTTCTACTCCAACTACCCATATCTCCCGTTAGCATCCCATTCATGCAAATCATGACATAGCCACCAATTCCACATTTAAAACGCATTTGTTTATTGTAACTGTTTGACCAAGCAAACATCATCCCTATTTCGGGATCATTATTATATGTTAAATGATATATACCTTGTGCTATATTACCATCTCCTGTACATCTGTACGATTCACTCTGAATATTAAAACCTGCCTTCTCCAGCTCTGCTGATGCAAAATCCATTATAGACTTATGTGATATTGCAGTGTACCCTCTATTAGAGGTTGTACTTGCTGGTACAGGTATATTACAAAGTTCTACTCTTGTCGTGTCTTTAATTCTTACTGCCATTTAAAATTCTAATTTAAGTTGATTATTAACAGGTTCAATAGATTGTATAATCTTATTAACCTTATCTAAATAATACTTGTAATTTATATCGTATTCAGTAAACTTTTTTTCTTCAAATTTAATGAATGGGCTTTGGAGCCATCTTCCTGCTTCAACTTGCGATCTCCTACCATCTGATTTATTAACTTTAATTATTTTACCTCCGTTATTAGAAATATAATATCTAATTGTTTCTTGCAGAGGTTCTATAGAATAGTCACCATTTGATATTTGTTCTTTTTGAAATTTCCAATCTCCTTTTATTTTTACGCCTCCACAAAAATCAAAAATATTAGTTTGAGAGTTAATGAACTCTTCAGGATCTATTCCGTGTACAAAGTAATTAAACAGTGCTTTACGAGTAATCAGAAAACTTTTATTTTTATGTAAAGCTAGATTTGCATACTCAAATCTCATTCCTTTAGTCTTTGTACCTGCATAATAGAATTTACCTTCATTTTGAGCAAATACATCATCCGGGTTACTAATTTTAAGTTCATTATAAACTTCTTCTGGAACTTCTTTGTAAGATGATACAGCCATATAATTATTTACATCGGCTAACACAATTTTCTTATACTTATCATGTTCTAATTCAAGCTTAGTTATCTCTTCCCATTCTTCACATATTTTTATGTACTCATCAACATACTTTCTTGGAATTATAGTCTCGAGACCATCTGTATTTTGAAGTAATGGAACAGCACCTGGAATTCTTTCCATAATCATCTCATATAACATACAAAGACTTAACTGACCATTAATAGTTATTCTCATAGTAAATTCAGGATCATAAAGAAAGCTATGCTTATCATTACTCAACCCATAAGTTGAATTTAATATAATCTTGTACACGTAGTTTTTAATATCTTTTTTAGATATCTTTCTTCGTTCATCAAAAAACCATTGGTATTGTTCACAAAAAGCTTCTTTGGGGATATGTGCCGGTGACCATTGATTAACCATAGCCAACCTAGGGTAATAACTTACAACATCTGAGGATAGTATAACGTTTTCTTCATCAGATACATAAACACCCTTTTCTCTAGCTCCGTGAATTCCTCCAAGACCAAAATCAGTTTTCACACCATTATATTGTATGGAGTATTTAAAACCTCCTTTTGTCTCATCGGGATATACAATCACCTCTTTAAATCTATCCAATAACTTTTGAAAAGTAGCTGTTTTAAAATTTATATAATCAAGTATTATGTCTTTAACAACAATACTATCTCTTTTTGTTCCTGACTTTTTAAGTTCCCATTTATTTATACCAGTTTTATCACTTAAGAAGTGTAAAAACAATTCTTTTGAGATTCTTGGTTCAGAAGCACTGAACAGTGGAATATTATACTCATCAGTAAGAGTCTTCCGCAAAGCAATCTGAGATTTACTTCTAATCATTATCTCTTTAGTAGACTCAACATCATTAATACAATAACTAATAATCTCTTCTATTTCATCTAGTGTAGTAATCAGTTTAGTATGATGAATAGGCATATCTTGTATATTGTGCCAATCCATTGAATATTGTATCCATTTTAAACTGGATCTTTTAGCAGGATTATCCCAATGATTAAGTTTAAACACATCAACTTGATGTATAAGCATGTCTCTTTCACTAAATTCTAGAAAATGACCTTGTTTTCTTGCTGAAATAACAAATTGGGCCTTTTTATAAATCCATTCTCCAACTTCACATCCTGACATATCAAGTAATGCTTCGCTATTATTGATAATATACTGTGTTATTTGACCATCAAAAGCAAGACCATTATATGATACATGCCATTCTTTCTCCTTTATATTTTCTTTTAAAAATTCAATAAACTTATCAAGATCATTTCTAAGATCATGAACAACAAAGATTTTCATCTTGTCTGAATTTATGCTTCTGAACACACCAACAAAACAATTTGCTAGAGTTTCATAATCATGTACCCAATGATTCATACTCTAATTTTTATAATTTTACAATATCGTCCTTTCTTATTTGGTATAAATTCAACAATCTGCTCTTCTTCGCATTTCTGATCTTTAGAAACACGGTACACTAGTTCATTAGGATACTCTGATGTATCATCACCTAGTTGAAGAGCATCTAATCCAACTATACACAAACCTTTCTTAGGGACATATATTACTATACCTATCCACCTCATATAAATTATTTTAGCTAAAAAAGGGAGTTGTTAGCTCCCTTTTCAGTTATAGAATTATTTTACTGGGTGGTGCTTGTGGTACCTCTTCAAGACTTGAATCAAGTACAGCTGCATAATTAAATGTTTCTGCATTCATTGCGAACATTTTAATTATAGTTTCTGTATCTTCTCTGTCCTCAACATAATACTCAAGAAAAGTTTCCAAAGTCGTTCTAGACTCTTTAATAACTTTTCCATTAGGTCTTTTACCTGTTTTAAGCACCATTGGATCACCTTGTTCATCAAGTTTAGGTAGCATATGCAAAGATGTTTTTGTTATCTTTGAAATTACTACAAATACTTTAGACATTGGATCATACAGACATTCCGTATAAGGACAATTTTCAGTTATTGGAATCATTTTAAATGATGGCTTGTCTTGCCATGTTGAATTAATAAGAAGCATTGAAGCTTCTTGACTTGCTTTAGACATATTTTTTGATTTTTTTAATTAGTACAAATTAATCTAGAATTTTTCTATTTTCCAAATTTTCAACAGTTGCTATCAACATTTCTTTTTCAAGATTTGGTAATGCACACAATTCTCCAACTTTTTTCAAGGATTCTACAGTTACATTTAACAGTTCAGAATAAACTTCAAAGTATCTTTCCGGAAACAAATAGCTATCTACATACATGTAGTTACCACTATCTTTCTCAAAAAAGTTTCTTATTTTAAATTTAGTCTTTTTGTTTATACAGCTGTATTTACCAGCGAGCAAAAGGCTCCAGTCTTCTTCTATATCAGAAAAATCAAAACTAAGAAGTATAGTGTCATCATCAAGATGAACATAATCAGCTAATCTTGTATGCTTAAGCAAAACTTCTTTTTCAAATTGTAAAAACTCTTCATCTTCTCTTCTATGGTAAGTAACAATCAGTTTCATATCCTCAGAGGTGTAATGTTCATTCCAACCTAAATAAGTTTGAATTGGTGTAACGCTACTACCTCTTTTAATATCTAAGAGCGGATATAAAAATATCTTAGATTTTTGAAAGTATTTATTATACAAAGATGTCGGTTTCATAATTTAAAGTTTAAAGTGTCCTAAAGCTAATTCGTAAGGAAGATTATAATCTTTAGAATCATAATGATATACAACTCTTTCAACAATATCTTCAAATTTATTTTTCCATTCAATTAACGTGTCTTTAGAAACTTGAAAAGGATAAACTGAGTTAAACTTATCAATAACAATAAACGTTAAATATACTTTCCATTCATTTTTATCTTCTAAATCATTTAAATATTTATGAACAGCAAGCTTTTCATATATGGTAGCTTGTATCCAATAGTTATAATAATCAACTGTTTTACCAAATTCTTGAATTGGCTTTGCTGTAGTTTTGATATCATTAATGAATAATGATTTAGTATTGTAATCAACTACTACATTATCCAATACTCCTTTAAGACCAAAACTATAACCTTCAAAATCCATTTCTAAAAACTCTTCATTAAATACTTTAAAAGTTTCTGAACTAGGAGTGTTTAGTTGTAGCAATGCCATAACATTCTTATCTTCTTTTACATATGCGACTGTTGCTAAACATTCATCATACATTTCTTGACTAATAAGAGCTTTGCCATTTCTAGACTTTAAGAATTCAAAATATTCTTTATTATTATCAATCAGTATTTTTTCTACTCTTTGTGCATCAGTTTTCAAAGTCTGATGTACATTTATAGAAAGCAAAGTCTCAAGAATGGTTCCTTCAAAATCATCTAACTTCAAAGTATCATCCGGTTGACTTTCATACTCTTGAAAACATTTATCAACTACAGTTTTATTATTACCTGTTGGTAATTTTCCTGGAATGATTAAAAATTGTTTTTCAAAAGTATTCTCTTCTAATAACAGGCAATGAATAGCTTTACCTGCTACTAAGTGAGCATCTGTGCTATCTTCTCTTTCCTTTAATATATAATGGTTATAAAATACTTTTGGTGAATACAGAAGCTTGTTTATAGCAGAGTAACTAAAATAGTTTTTAGTTTCATAAAATTTTTCTAACTGTTCGTTAAAGATCATACTGTGGTTTTGTTAAAGATTCTTCAATTATTATTTCGTTAACAGGATTTTCCTCTTCACTTGCAATCATATTTTCTACATTAACTACTGGAACGTAGTCATTTTGTAAAGTGTAATTAAAATTTGAATTCATTCTTTCCAAAACTTCTTCATTTAAAGAAACAGATTTTATAGTAAAATATTTATAAGAACCAGATAAGCTAATATTACCGCTTTTGTGTTTTAAAATTCTTTCAACATTTTCTTTAGTTAATATTCCTTTTGCTTCTAATGAGGTCATTACATCGTCTAGTGATGTTGATAAATAAGTTGAATCTTTAGATAAATAAGAACATAAACTTTTAAAGTTTACATGATTCTTCTTACCTGTATTTATCATAGTTTGACTATAATCCATAAATAATAATTCTATGTGTAGTAAGCTTTTTTTGTAATTACAATTAGCCATGATTTCCATAGCTAAAATATGGTTATCTTGATCTGTACTTAAAAACATGTTTGATAAGTTATTATATGCTTCGTCATCAATTATAACAGCATTCTCACCATTAACATGTTTAATTATTTCATCTTCATTATATAATTTACACTTAATTTCATCTGTAAACAACAATTCACGTAAGTAATCATATTCAGAATCAAACTTTATAAACCGGTTATTTTCAGTATCTTCATTATTTAATGAAAATGAATAGTCTTCTTCTTGCATTATGCGATTTGTCGAATAGTTTTGAAAAACAACAATTTCTTGATCATAAGATTCTAAATAGTCATTGATACTCATAATAAGATCAGGTTCAAAAATTGATTTAGCATCTTCTATATATTGTTTGAATCTAGATGTACTACAGTATGTATACCAATGAGAATTTGTTATTTTATTAAAGGTACGTTCTGAACCAAATATTGCATTTGCATCAGTAATCTCTCTTGTAGTTTTTACACCTAGCTTTGTGCTCAAGTCTTTTAATTTTATTCTTGGTACGCTTACAGCAGGTAAAAAGTATAATTTGTCATTTTTTTCTGGTTTATAAGAATTTTCTGTAAAAAGCATCCCCATAAATTTGGCCTCTTTAGACAAGAATTCAAGTTGTGCAATCCCTTTAATCTCATTTTGATCAATATGAGACTGATACAAATCAATTTTTAAAAGTTTTTTCATAATTAATGTTTAAAAAAAAGACCAGATTGTTCCAGTCTTTTTATATTGGTAAATAATTTATTTAATAGTCATTTGCATAACAGAAGAATGCATCATTAATTTAGCAAACTTAACTTTGTTACCATTGACGATTTCTTTTATAAGATAATACTTCAAATCATCTGTAAATGACGTACAATCAGTGCTAAATTTTACTAATCTTTCCACCATTAAATCAGAAACTGGTTTATCATTTGCATGCAATAAACAATAGTTTATTATTCGAGTTGTCAGCATACTAGCAATATCAGCTCTATAATCACTACCTGTTCCAATTGCACTTTCTAATTGAGCTAGGACATTCTTTTCATCAACCATTGTCATGGCCACATGTGGAGTAATAATTTGATCAAGCTTGTTATTAATAAACATTGTAAATAAACTTGAGAACTCATTACCCACAGATCCCTCACCAATCATTTGAATTAAAGGAAGCTCTGTTTCAAAGTTTTTAATTGAACTAATTGAATTAAAGAATGTAGTTATTGCTCTAGGATTCACGTTTTCAGTAACCAACTCTGGGTGCATTAATAAAAAGTTAATACATCTACCATCAATTTTTACACTTTCAGCCCATTTAGCCCATACTTTGTCATTAAATTTAACTTTAGTACTAATAAATCTAGTTTTTTGAGCAGTATCTAATGCTGTAACATTGTAGTTCCCATTATCCGGATTTGTAGTTAACACAATATGCCAATCTTTAGGTAAAGACCATGAGATATACTGTTGTCTATCAATCAATTCCATGGTTGCTTGCATAAATCTATGATCTGCTCTTGTATAATCATCTAATACTAAGAAACCACCTTCCGATTTTCCTTGAATCCATTCAGGAGCAGCGTGACTCATTCTACTTTGGTTCATCGGTCTATACTTATTTCTAATATAAGTAGGCATAAGAGATTCTTGAACCCATTGTTGTTTCCCATCTTCTCTTTGCATTAAGAATTCTTTATAAGGAAATCCTACTAAATCTCCTAATTCTTCAATTTGAGATAAGTTTAATTTTACAATATCCATTTTTAATTCTTCTGCTAACTGAACAATAGCGGATGTCTTACCTAATCCAGCATCACCTTCTATATTTACAGCAACAGGCATTTTACCTTCTGCTTGTATATGTTGATTGTTTTTTACAATGTGTTTTAAAAACCCTTTTAATTCTTCTACGTTTAATTCTATTTGACTCATTTTTATTAATTTAAAGTTCTAATTTGATTGTTTTTCCTGGTAAATTTTCATTCATGCTTGATCTTTCAGATAAAACCCATAACACAGGTGCTTTTGGCCTTACTGAAGCATGACACTCTCCATCTGTAAAGTATACTAAACTTGTATACTTTTTAAGATTTACATTGTAATATTCTAGGACTGGATCAAATTCTGTCCCTCCTCGACCATGAACGGTCATTTCATCTACTTTACCTTTATACTCTTTGATGCTTTTTATTGCAGTATCACATTGTATAACTGTTACTGCAACACCTGTATTGTAAATATGATTTATTTCCTGCATGAACTCTGCTAGTTCTTCATTAGATACAGAACCTGATGTATCAATTGCCAACAACATATGTTGTTTCATTTTTATTTTAAGTCCAGGATTACCATCATATCTTTTGTTAGGTTTTCTTTTAAGTTTTTTTGTAAACACTCTTGTGGATATTCCTGTGAATCGTCTTATGTAACCTTTCCAATCAAATTTAGGAGGCTCTTTTTTGTCAATATTATTAATATACTCTGAAAATTCACCTGGGACAGTTCCTCTTTTTTTCAATGTTTGTGATGCTGACTCTTTTAAAAGTCTATCTAACTGCTTGTTAATAAGTTTACTTTCAGCTTCTGATAAATCATTAAACTCATCCCATGAATCATGATTACAAGGATCACCCTCTTTATTCATTTGATCACACAGCTCATCAAAAGATTCACAACCAGAAGAACCATTCTTTTCTTTCTCTTCTTTTGCTTGACTTAATTTATCATAATAATATCGGGTCCCTGCTCTTAAATCAAGATTTAACTCATCATAATCTTTAATCATTATTCCTCTTGAAGGCATTTTTTTCAGACCTTTCATGTATTCTTCGTCACTAATTGATCCAGAATCAAGTTGTAATTTTAAATTTTGAAGAATTGTTTGAGTTTGACTTTTATACTCTTCTTTGCTTAATTCACCACTTGGTAACCATGCTTCATCTATGTACTGATTTATTTCCATATCCATAGCAACATTTGCTAATTGATGATCTGGATAATTATGGTGTGTTGTTAAATGAAACATTGCAATATGAAGCAATTCATGTTTTAATATACCAAGTCTGTGATTTTCAGATAATGAATCCCAAAAGATTTCATTTATTGTCAACTGATAGTTTATACCATTTTTACTTACACAAGCTGTAGGAACTTTTTTATTATTCCACACTTTGTTAAGCATAATAAGAAAGAACCCATAAAAGGGCTCTTTTAACATTAAGTCTTTACTAGTTTTAGCTAATTCACTACTTTTATTTGACATTTTTTTTTAATTTAACATTAATTTTTAAATTATTTGTGTTATATCCCCGTGACTTTAAAGTATTTAACAAAGACTCATTATGTAATTCTAAAAACATAGCTATAGATTCTATTGAACACATTTGTAACATCATTACTGTTAATACTTTTGATGTTGGTAATTTATCTTTATCGTCATTAATTAAATTTATGTCTTTTAAAGTTTTAAATACATGAGAACTTTTTAACCATACATTTATGGGAACTCGTGAAAACTTATAAAGTAATATAATAAACCCAAGAGATTTTTCTATATCTAATTTTTCAATTGTTGTAATTGCAAGGTATAGATTGTCTTTATCCGAAGAGGAAAGCATGTTTAATAAGTTAGTTGTGGTTTCCTTAGTTAATATTATTTTTTCTGTCATAAATTATTTCTTTTTCCCCATTCAGCCATGAGAATTGCATCTACATAGCCATCATGAGGTTTATTTGCTCTACTTGTTAGGGTAAGATCTATATTCGGGAATATTCTTTTGCATGCAATAAGAGCCATTGCTTTTGTATCTCTTTTTCCATTAGATTTTTTAGCTTCCTGTACTCCAACATACATATCTTTTTGCCATTGTTTGGCAGGAACGATCGTATAAGGAATTTTAAGACTGATACATGCAGCTTCAATTACACCACTTTGGTAACCCATTGAAAAAGCAGTAGCTTTACTTGTTCCGAATATTACACCAAGTTTTTCAAATATTACATGATCTGGTTTTTCATGATGCATAGCAGCAATTATAGTTTGTGGATCAATTCCTTTACCTAATACAGGCATTTTACTTCCTGTAATCTTACCATCTCCAATTATTGCTATTGCACCACTTAGACCTATGTCTATTCCCATATAAATTTTAGCCATCTTCAAGTTCTTTTTTATATTTTAATGCTCTATCTTTAATAGTATTCTTATCAATACCATATTCATAAGTATCAATAATGTATTTTTTTAGATCTTTTATTATAAGATTCAATTCTTTTATTTTTACAATTTTACTAGCCATATTATTTATCTAATCTAAATCCAACACACACTGGAAATCTTGGAATACCATCTTCAGTAAATTCAAAAAATCTAATTTCTGCAGTTTGTCCAATGTACTTGTCTTTGTTATTTAATATTTCTTCTCTTTCAGCATGAGAAAACTTTAAATTAGCATGGAATGTTTTATTGTGAATATTTCCCGAAGGCATTTCACATACTATAACACCTTGCTCAGGTCTTCTTTCTGAAGGCACTACATCAATAATAGGGTAAGCTTTGTCTATAAAGTCTTTGACTTTTAATAAACTACTACTTCTTTTATTAATATCATAGCCACTTGATCCGTGTCTGATAATGCTACCTTCATAACCCTGGCCTAAAAATAACGAATGAAAATCTTTTACTTTATTTACGTTATCAATAAAAGCTGTTGAAACTAATTCAACTTTTAAAGTTTCAAATGCATTTACTTCTATCTGCTCCACAACATTTTTAATAATGTCATACCTATTAATGTATGATTGATCAGATACAGTGTCGTAAATATGATATAGTATCTCTTCAGTTTCCAAACCTCTGTTTTTCTTAAGAAGTCTCATGTTTTCTTGAAATGTTTTTCCATGCGCATATAATTCACCATCTAAAACAACATTTGTAGTTTTAGATAACTCAACAAGAGCATTGTTAATGTGTGGAACAGTGTCTATTATCTTACCTTTTCTAGATATAAGTGTTACTTCACCATCCTTAAGAATAGCAAGACATCTCATACCATCTAACTTAGGCTGAATAAATACAGCTTTTTTCCAATCAACTTTTTCTATTTCTTTTTCATAAGATTTAGCTAGCATTGGAAGAATTACTTTTTCTCCTCCTTTTTCTTCAGCATCTTCAATAGAATTAAAATAACCTTCAGTCATCTTTGTTTCTATTTTACTTATAGCTTCTGATAGAGCTTGTTCTTCAGGAGTAGTTTCATTAGATTTTCCAATATTCTTACCTGCACATTCACTTGAATGTTGAACTAATTTTCCATCAACAATACCTGATTCTTGTACAAGTGTTGATCCTTCAGTAAATACATGTAACACACGTATTTTACCTTTAGAATCTTTTTTATAAATTTTCTTTGAATAATTTTTAATTATTTCCATAATTTTAAGTATTAAATCCGTTAAATTTCATTGTGTACCATTCATTTCCATCCCAGTGACATTTATTACATTCTACCGGGTAGAATATCATGCCATCTTGTGGTTCAAGAGAACCATACTCAAGACCTTCTTCTCCGCAACTAGGGCAAACTCCTTCTTTTTCAATGCTTCTCATCTTTGCTTTGGTTTAATAGCTTAAACATTTTAAACATTCCTTCTTGATATGCTAATTGTATATCTATCTGTTTATTAAAGTCATCAATAGTACTTTTACCCATTATCATTGAAACTATTTGTTCTGCATATT
>Ga0307379_10008765_pt1 | contig 13589 bp, 16 predicted proteins | sample UN2MG_FD_202237 | JGI IMG/M metagenome (GOLD analysis project Ga0307379, IMG submission 202237) | Soil microbial communities from Risofladan, Vaasa, Finland - UN-2 | ecosystem: Environmental > Terrestrial > Soil > Coastal area > Acid sulfate soil | place: Finland: Risofladan, Vaasa | collected...
CACCATCTAAAACCCTGTCCTGAGGCTTATTTTGGAAAAGGTGTGTTTAATTGACGACACCGGCTGGCACCTCATGCTCCGCGATGAACGGCATCCTCGATGCCTTCAACAGAATCCTGATGGAGCGGGGCCTGGAGTGGAAGCACGAGGAGTTCCTGGGCTGGTCTCACATATCCATCTACAGGCCAGGCTACAGGTTCCCCGGCTGGAAATCACACGGATACAAAGCATAGTGCTCCATCTGGAATATGGGAAGATAGTTTAACCTATGACAGCCTGACGAACAGTCCTGAGGATGAACGTTATTATTGGTTCAAACTAATCGTTTATAAAATATAAAAAATTACTAGCATAGGTGTAAGAAAATGTCAGTCTTGTATAAATGTCTGTACTTCATCGAAACCTTTTTGGTGTTTAGAGATTTTTTAGGGATCTTTCTAGTAATGATAGGTATATGCTTACAGGGATGACGCAGGCGTCGTCTGAAGTTATGAAGTCATCTTTGCTTAGTACGATTGTTTGTCTCAGTCCTTGGGTTTTCGTTGCGTCTTTTAAGGTGACATTGTTTCTGTATTTTACTTCGATTGCGTCATAGTCATCTTTTATTTTGATTATGTTATCGATTTCTCTTCCACTGTTATCATAGTAGAACCAGTTGAAGGTGTTTTTTTCTCTCATATATGGTTCCTCTGAGTTTATGACTAGATTTGACGTTACTATGCCTTCTATTATTTCGCTGAGTAATATCTCGTTGTCGAGAGTCTCAGTGATTGTATCGTTGATGCTCATTCCTGTGAGCCAGCTTTTTATGGAGTAGTAGATGAAGGGGTCTTGGAAATATACTTTTTTTCGTCCTTTGTATTTTGGCTTTTTTTTATTGAGATCAATGGCGTAGTGGATGTGAAGTATGAAGGATTTTTCGAGGTAATCTAGGTAGTCTCCTGTTGTCACGTGGTTTACTTCATCGGATAGGCTTGTGAAGCTGAACATAGTCCCATATTTAGTTAATATCTCATCTAGGAGTTGGCGTGCAGTGGTCTCGTTTTTACCGTAGTCTGATAGTGCTCCCAGGGTTATTCGTACGAAGTTTTCAGCGACGGATTGATCGATGAGGGGGGGTTTCTTCGATGCGAGTGGCTCCAGGTAGCTGTTTATGGATACTGGGAAGCCTCCGCTTTTGAGATAGTGGTTGAACAGATACATTAGCTCTTCTTGGAAGGGGAGGGTCTTTTCACATGTTTTGACTATCTGGGGGATATCATCATTATTGTTTATTATAGCTGTTGGGAGGATCGTATTTAGACGTTTTAATGCCTCAGTTAGCTCCCCTGCGTCGCTGTGGGCTATGAAGAAATCTATTGTGTTTGTTATGAACTCTCGGAAGGTGAGTGGCTTTATGTAGTACTCGTTTCCTTCTAATCCTCTTCCAGGTAGTTGTTCGCCTGTGTTGCGGAGAGCGGCTCCACTTGATCCTGTGACTAGTATTTTGGCTTTTTGTGTTGCCCCAGAGTCGGACATCGTTTTTAGCTCTTGATTCCAGTCTTTTAGTGCGGTTATTTCGTCTAATAGGATGTATACCTGTTCTGTGTCCATGTTTCTTCTCATGAATTCGGCGATGGCGTTTCTTAGTTCGCGTCTGGTTTTTATGAGACGATCGACGGAGAGGTACATTATGGCGTCGGGGTTTTTTTCTTGGTCGATGAGCTTGGATATTAGTTGTTTCAGATAGGTTGTTTTTCCAATCTGTCTGCAGCCTCTTATGATACTCATCTCGCCTTGTTGGGGTTCTAATGGTTTTCTTTCTACTTTTATTATCTGGTTTGTTAGTTCTGTCATTTCTTTGTCGAAGCGTTGGTACCCTTTTCCGTATTTCCACCACGGGTTTTGATTGGTTAACTCAGCGTACTTGACCATGTTTAGAAAACATGTTTTCTAAAATATAAGGATTTTAGAAATCGCGATTTCTAAAAACATTGTTTTTTGGTAAGTATGATTTCTAAAAGTCGGCTTCTTTTGTTTTCCGGTTATAACTATAAAGTGCATAATATCAAAGTCACAAATTTACTTTTAATATTTTATCCATAAAAAACTCAATCTAGATCACTTTACCGAGAGGTCTCGAAGCCAGTGGAGGCGCCATCTCGGCGGCGTATATCGATAGAGCCAGGGCCCAGAACCTGTCGTCGTGTGTGCCCTCGGGGTGGTTGAACAGTATCTTCCCCGACTTGCTGAGCTCATACCGCTCCACGTTGAGTTCCGCGAAGAGATCAGGGTCGTATGGTATGTGTAGCAGAGGTCTGAGGCCCACGGGGCTGTCGTCGTCGTGGCGGCAGCCCTCGGGGCACGTGGTTCGCCACTCGCCGCCCACGTCCTCGATGTATCCGCTCCAGCCGCAGCTGGGGCAGTCGGCTCGCCTCATGTTCTCCCTGAGGGCGGTGGCCATGGCCTCCTTGCTCGTGTCGGTAAAGTTGACGCCCGTGACGTTGCGGAGGCCTCCGCGCACCATGTCCTCGACGATGTAGTCGCCGACCCCCGTCTTGTCGGCGTATATGGCTCTGATCATGCTCCAGTTGTCCTGAAGCCTTTTCATGTAGCCGATCACGGAGCCGTACGGCGTCTCCAGCGGGAACCTGTGGAGGTGCCTCAGGTACTTGTGGCCGCCCCGGGCCTCGGTGACGGCGACGACGCTATAGTCCCGCTTCTTCCCGAAGTCGTCGCCCACGTAGAAGTCGCCGCGTAGCCCCGTGTCCAGGTCCACGTAGTCGATGGCGTTGTCCTGGGCCAGCGTTATGAGGCTCGTCGTCAGCCAGACGTCCGTGTCCTCGGTCCACTCGCACAGCATCTCCCTCTTCCACCTGGCGGGGTCCCCGGCGAGCTGCTTCCTGATGGTCTCCACGATCTCCGGCGAGAGGGGGCCCCTCGGCGGCAGCGCCTCCTCGTACGTGACCGTGTGGGTGCTGAAGGGCTCGTCCCTCCACTCGTGGAACATCCTGTAGAAGACGCTGTCCGTGTTCCAGGGCGTGCTCTCGGCGATGAGGTAGCCGTTCGTCGTGTTCAGGGTGAACAGCACCGCGGTGTACAGGTCCTCGTCGTCGCGTATGAAGTTGCACTCCATCAGGTAGATGACCTTCGCGGTGTGGCCGCGTATGGTGTCGGGGACCGGAGACTCGGCGAGGATCTGGCTGCCGTTCCTGAACCGTACGATCGTTCTGAGCACGTTCCTGTCGCCGAAGTGGGCCCGGTAGAGCTCGGGATTCTTGTTTTTCAGCCTCCGCAGGTGCTCCCCCAGGGCCTTGAACGCGATGTTCTTCACCTGGTCGAACTTGGGCGCAGTCACCAGGATCAGACTCCCCGGGTACCTGAAGCCGTACCATAGGAGCTTGGCCATTCCGTTGAACGTCTTCCCCGTCTGACGGGCCTGGACGTTGGCCACGAAGTGGCTCTCGTCCCTGAGGAACGGCCACATGTACTCGAAGGGCTCGTAGCCCAGCCACTCGACGCAGAACTCCACGAGGTCCCCTGGGACCTCCTCGGCGTCCTCAGCCTCCAGGAGGCTCCTGGCCTCTTCTCCGGCGCTCCTCAAGAGCTCTGCGGATCTCTTCAGCTTGCTCCTCAATCTGCTCAACCTCGACGTCGGTCACTATCTCGTAGCACACCTTGACGGCGCGGATGAGCACCGCCAGGGCCTTGACCTTGACGGCCTCTGGGGTCTCGGTGTCGGCGACCATGGCGTCGCATGTCTTCATCACCCGCTCCAGGCGCATTATGTAGCTCCGCCTCTTCCTGCTCGGCTCTATGCGGACCCTTCGCGCCGTGATACTGAGGCGAACTCGCTGCCCCCCGTTATCCTGCCCCTCCATCTGTGCCTCCTCTTCAGCTCCGTTATCACCCGGCTCATGAGCCTCAGGTCCCTGAGCAGCTGCGGCGTGCATCGCCTTATCCGGGTGAACAGCTTCCGGGTCTCCCCGGTCTCCTCGCCCTCCTCCATCCACCGTTCCAGCAGCCTCCTGTCCCTCTCCGTGAACACCTTCGTCCTCACGCCGGAAACACCTTATTCCATCCTAGACGGAATAACGGTTTTTCGCGTGTCAAACCTGAGCCTCCCCACCAGCAGATTCATCATCCCTGCCTGACTCCCCGACTCCTCGAACTGTCCAGTCCCTGCACCAGTACAGGTAGGCCTTCGTCTGGGAGAGGACGCCGAGGATCTGCAGGCTCCACGCCAGGCTCCCCGCGTCGGCGGCGGCTAGCCAGTCCCTAAACTCCGCCTTCCTAATGTAAGGGTCGCTGACCCGAGCCAGCCGCCGGTAGTAGTGGGTTTCGATGCCCAGCAGCGCCCCGTGGACCGCGGCGACGCCTTCCTCCCCGAGGCCGGAGATAACCCTTTCGTTGTGGCTCCTGGAGCCCAGCATCGCCGGGTTGAAGCCCAGCGCCTTGAGCCTGTCCACAGCCTTGACGATCTTCTCGGTGGGCTCCTTGACAAGGATCTTCTTCATGCCGGCCCTCTCGGCGAAGGGGTTGTACTGGGCCATTACTGCTATGAGCTCGACATGCCGGCGGCCCGTAAGACACAGCGTATCCTTGATGAGCTTAACGCCGAGGCCTATGGTCCTGTACTTGGGGTGGACTATGACGCGGCTGATGAGTGTCCACTCTTTGTTGAGCTCCTTGAGATACGGCCTGTAGCCGACGGCCTTCACCCGCCCCGACGCCGCCGGCGCCGGGTACGTGTACGCTATTACGCCGATGAGCTCGTCCCTGAGCTTCATGGAGAAGAACTTGTGGGGTGCGACCACCCTGTGATCCCTGTAGTGGAGGTACGCGAGCCGCATGTAGTCTTCCTTGGTCGACTCCTGGACCGTGACATCCCGGGAGACGGTGCAGCGGGCGGTCTCTACATTTGAGTGGTATCGGATGCTGATCTCGCTGCCCCAGCTTTTATGTATGTGAATGCTGGGGCTCAGGTCGTCGAAGAGGTCGGTGTGGGTGGTAGCCACGATGAGTGTGGCGCCGCTGCGTCGAGCCATCTTCTGGACGTTGTAGGCTACGATCTTGGCGGTCGTCCTGTCCAGGGTGCTGCAGAACTCGTCGCACAGCCAGTAAGGTCTACCCAGGTCTAGCAGTTGGGCGATCTTGAAGCGGTACCGCTGTCCGTCGCTCAGGTGGCTCGGCCGCCGGAGAAACAGGAACGCGTCGTTGAGGCCCACCTTGCTGAGCAGCCGGAGGGCGCCCTGGAAGCTGTCGCCTACCAAGTCTATGATGGGTCTGTCCTCTGGGGCTTCCAGCTCAGCCATTGTGGCGGCCTCTTCGCCGAGGTCGTCCCTGAGGGCCCGCAGCAGCACCGATTTGCCGCTGCCGCTGTCCCCGGTGATGTAGACCACGTCGCCCATGGTTAGCTTGACCTCGAAGTCTTTGTAGAGCACGTGCTCCTGCTCCTCGTCGACGCCGAGCCCGAAGGCCTCCGCCACCTCGATGGTGCGGTCGGTGAGGGGCGTCTGGGTCTTGAAGTTGACGTCGTATACGTAGCAGCCTCGCTCCTTGTCGTACCGCCTTACTCTCCTTCCAATCCTGACCCGAGACACCGTTACTCAGCGCCCTTCCTCTCAAGATGCTGCTTGTACTGTCGCCTGATTCCCCTTCGGGCTCCCCGTTTCCTGTACCAGTAACCGGCGATGTGGATGGGGCCGCCCACGACCTTGAAGGTGGGCGCCGAGGAGCCGATCTCCTCCCCCGCGGCCAGCTTCCTTATGGTCCAGGTCTTCCCCATGACCATGATCTCCTCTGTTTCTCTTACCTTCATTGAGCCGACTTCCCCCAGACGGCGCCGACGATGGTGCCCACCACCAGCATGATGCCGTTGAAGATGACGTCGTTCCAGGTCCCCATCCAGATCATGTGAACCACCTCCAGGAACACGAGGCCGACGAAGAAGAGCACCATGAGCCCAATGACCAGGACGAACCTGTCGCTGGGCGGCTCCTCTTGGACACGGACCCGGCGACTCTTGCCGCAGGTCTCCGTCTCCGTCCTCTTGGTGGTGCCTCTCATGATGAGGCGTTTAAGCCACGACCACACGCACCCTCTCCTCCCTTCGTTTATACTTCCTGAGGCTCACCCGGCGACCCATTATCTGGACCTCCCGGATGGCCTTCATCATCTCGTCCCGGGGCAGGATCAGGATCACCTCCTCGATGAGCTCGAGGGGAATCCTTGTGGCGCCCCACTCGTTGTGGACCTCCACGACGTCCTTCCCGATTATGAGCAATCTCTTTTTACGGCCACTGCAGCCGAGATAGATGCCCCAGTCCTTGCAGTAGGCCTCCGGGTTCGCCTCGTGCTCGCTAAGCTGAGCCTTGATATCCGAGGCGTCCAGCCACCGGACCATGATGAAGCTGCCCCTTGGGAGCTCCCCGTTCTCAATCTCCTCGACGCTGATACGCTTCAGATCTCCAAACCTCCTCTCATATCCACACGTTCCTCAGGCTGTTGAGCCCGCTCTCGCTCAGTATCCTCATCTTCACCGCGAGGCTCATGCCGATATCGTCGACCGCCGGCGCTACCTTCGGCTCATAAGTGCCGTCTGATTTACGGGCGGCAACAAGGTCCAGTTCGCAGACGTAGCCATGACCCGGAGTGTACCTGTGGACGGCTTTCACGATCTGGACGTCTTTCTGGTCGATGCCGTCCTTTAGGCTGGTTAGATTCACAGTCATAGGCGGCCTGTAGCCCAGCTGGCCGCGACCAGGCACCTTAACCCTGACTGTCACCAAGGGATCTTTCCGGTGTGCGACTATGTTGTCGGCGACGTAGCCCGCGTAGTCCACGTCGGTGATGGTCTTGTCGACTAGGCGGAGCGTACGTTTCCCGTATGCGCACTGGCTAGCGGAGTCGCTGGCGGTGCCGGCTTTCTCGTCTCGGATGAACCTGAGCTTGTCGATGAGGATACCGCCGGTGCCGATGCCGGCGCTGTGGTTGGCTTTTATCTGCACCGTGTTGATGATGGGCCCCGGGTTCCCCGTCTTCGAGAAGGCGCTGAGGTTGACGCTGTACTCCACCCACGAGGCCGCGGCGCCCGGGGATATCCCGGTCTTCTCGTAGTAGTCTGTGACCCAGATGCTGTTCCTCCACAGCTTGACGTCGAAGTCGTCGATGCTGAGGCCGGCGCCGTACTTCATGTAAAACTTGATACGGTCGAAGCCCGAGAGGTCCAGGTCCGGGAGGTTGAGCCTCATCCTGTACTTGGTGCCTGCGCCGGTGAACTGGAACTTGACGCTCGCCGTGCCCGCCATCTTATCGCCGGCGTCGCTCTGCGGGTAATTCGCGTCCGTGGGGTCGGGGCTGCTCCAGCCCTCAGCCGACTCGGTCAACGCGTCCTGGTCCGCCGGGCTGCGCTCCTCCTCGAATACGATGACCCTGACGTCGTTCACCAGCCGGGGGCTACCCTTGATACTCTCCTTGACCTGAATCTCGAGAATGTTGGCCGTATTGCCGTCACTGCCGTCGCTGATATTGAGGCTGCAACTGAAAACGCCATACTTCTTGAACCTTAGGGAGCCCCCGGGGTCGACGTAGAAGTTAGCGCCGGTCTCCCCTGTGCTGAAGGTCGCGGTCTCAGCCAGCTTCTCTAGGAGCGCCCAGACGCCCTCCGCGTTGAACTTGTTGACGATGGTCCTGTTGGTGGTGTCCTTGTCCTGGTAGAACTCCGTGCCCGACTGGTCCATGACGTCGTCGACGATGGCGCTGATCTGGGTAAGGCTCGTGTACTCCTTGGTGAAGGTGCGCTCGTGAAGAATCTCGCCCAGGTCCTCGCACACCAGCTGAACCACCGGCTCGTCAGGCTCCCCCAGCGCCACCCTGTCGATGACCCGGGCCGTGACCAGCTTGTAGACGAGGGTCTCGCTCTCGGCGCCCAGGTACACCATGACGATGTTGCCGGCCCCCACCCTGGCGGCGCCGCTGAGGGGCTCGTACTGGCTGAGACCGTAGGCCTCCTCGGCGGTGAGGGCCCGGGAGGCGACGAGGGGCTCGTCCACATAGCAGGTGGTGTAGCTGCTGTACCCGCCGCCTGTGTGGACGCAGCCGAAGGTGAGATCATGAGCGTCCAGGGTGATGGCTCCCAGTGTGCCAGAGGCGCCGCCGTCATACTCTCCGTCGACGTACAGCTCGATCTCATCGTCACCGGGGTTGATGACGCCGACGACGTGGTGCCAGGCCCCGTCAGCGACGGTTGCGTCCGAAACGTGCTGCAGGACGTTGGCGGCGTCGTCCTTGACGTAGAGCCTGACCTTGTCGCCGCTCCAGTTAAACTGTATCCTGTTCCAGTCGGCGCCCAAGGTCTTCCCGAAGCCGCAGATGACGCCCGACGCCCCGGCGCTGGCCTTCACCCAGAACGCGATGCTGAGGGCGCCGGTCGCCGCCAAGGTGGTCATGAACCCCGTGTCTAGGCGGCAGCTGCCCCCCGCCAGGAAGTAGAGGCAGTGCCCGTACACGCCGCCGCTGTTCCACGTCGCGTTGACTATGCCGCTCCGGTGCCTGTTCCGGCTCAAGTCATACGCCTTGGTGCCCAGGTTCTCATCCAGGCTATACCGCCTCTCCGTGACGCCTAGCAGCGGATCGTTGAGCATGGTGAGCCTGAGGCCGCTCACAGCGGTCGTGGTCACCAGGTCGGCGACCAGCTCCAGCAGCTCCTCAGGTATCAGAGGCGGATTCTTGAGTACCGCCGCGTAGTCGTAGTCGACCTGGGCCGTCTGGTTTGGTGTGTTGCTACGGGCGTAGAGCTTGACGTACTTGACCGTCTTACCGGCAGCCAGCTGAAACATCTTGGCCTCGAAGCCCGTAGGCGCGTCCGTCCATCCCGAGCTCGTCGAAGAGGCGTCGGTATACTCGACCTCAACCTTGTACTGAGGCGTCGTTCCTCGGCCTCTGAGGCGAGCCCTGATCAGCGGGTAGTCGTCGGTATCCAGGCTGAGGCTGCTTATGTCCCGCCTCCAGCCGGCGCCGTTGACCGTCCCGCCCTCCGTGACCTCCATTATCGCGTAGTCACCCGAGATGTCGCTGGCGTTCTCGAAGCTCTCCGAGGCCGCAGACTGGAACTTGACCCAGAGACTGCTTCTGAAGCAGTCGTCGAGGAGCCCCGGCTCCTCGTAGATCTCCACGTGGCTCTTGGCCCAGCCCGGCGTCGGCACTTAACCACCCCTCCTCATTCTCTCGGTGAGGCGTGGCCCCAATTCGCTGAGCCACTGGTCCATCTCAAGCGGGCTCCGGGGCTGCTTCTCGAAGGTGACGAAGATGGGGCCGAGCCGCGTCTGCTGCGTCGGCACCACGTACTCGCCCCGGTGCAGCAGGTAGAGCCCCGTGTCAGTAACAGGGCCACCGCTCTGCATGCTCTTTATCCTCGAGTAGACGAGGGCGCCGGCGGCAAGCGCCAGCGGGATGACCCACCAGTTCCCCGTAAGCGTCGCAAGTATGCTCTGGGCCGCCGCGGCGGCGCCCGTCGAGTCCTTGAGCATCCTGGTCAACGCCGTTAAGTTGCGGACTACCTGGATCATGTTGAGGAACCCGTACATCAGCGCCGTGGGGTTCAAATCCGTGATGGCCCTAGACGTCTGGGCGATGGCAAGACGAGTCGCGTTCACCGCTCTCACCGTCATCAACATGGTGGGCAGCGAGCTGGAGCTCATAGCCTGGGCGTTCTGCAGCGCAGCCGCCGCCTGGTTGGCACTCTCGCTCGCAGAGTTAGCCGAGGCTTGTGCCTGATCGAGGCCTGTCACCTGGACGTTGTATTCGAGGTCGACGCGGTCTGACACTAGATCACCCCCGCCGCCCTGTAGAGGATCTCACGACCCGTGTTCAACCTCTCGGCGAGTATCGCCTGCAGCAGGAACGGCCTCGCCGGCATCCTGCTGGTCCCGTCGTGGACGTGGCGAGCATAGTCCACCTCCCTCCCAGTTAGTGGGTTGACGTGGCCCCCGCCGCCGGCGACCAGCTTGGCGGCGAGGAGGCTCGGCCGCTCGACCCTGACCGAGTCCCTGAGGGCCCCCGTCCGCACCGGGCAGAACGCCCTGGCGAAAGTCAACATACGCGGCAGCTCTAGGCACAGATCCGCTGCCTCCTGGAGGCTCTGAGGTATCAGCTGCAGCTCCGTCCCCAGGTCCTCAAGCCGCACCGGCTTCGTTACCTTCACACATGTTACCTCCTTCTCGTTAGGCGTCTGAGCTCGTCCTCGAGCCGCCGCTCCTCCCGCTCCCGGACGTCCGCCGCCGCCTCCAAGTAGACGCCGAGCCTCTCCACGAACCGGGCCGGTTGGGCGTTGAGCTCTTCACTGGTCCAGCACATGGTGGCGCAGAGGGCGACGTCGTCCAGATATGGGCTCGGCGTGCCTCGCTTCACAGCCTCTACCATTTTTTTCTCTCCTCCCGGGTCACCCCGTTTATCCTCTGTGTGAACGCGATCATCTCCTCCACCAGCTCAGGCGGCTCGACGGAGTGGATGCTCTCGATGGTGATGGGCAGCGGCTTCCCATCCTCGTCGACCAGGTCCCACTCGACAAGGGTCTGGACCAGCATCAGGTCGTTTAGCTTCCAGGGGTCGATGTCGGGCTGTAAGCTGCCGTCGCCGGACCTGCTCCAGCTGGTGGCCTCGCGAAGCGCCTCTTGCTTCATGCCGTAGGTCCACGTCCTGAAGATGAGGCGGTGTCCCCTGATCAGAGTTTCATGTTTCATGGCGATCACGTGAAGCTGTGCTCCAGGTATCCTCCCGTGAACTCGACCCGGCAGGCGATGAGGTCCTCCGGCTTCACCAGCGGGTCCACGAGCTTCATCTTGCCCTTGCTGAACTGCATGTGCTGGCTATTCGGCAGAATCACTTTGAGGTAGAGCTCCGTCTGGTCGAGGAGGTAGCTGAGGTACGTGTCGTCCTGGAAGTTCATGGTGAGCCGGGCGTCGCAGAGCCGCTCCATCTCCTCGAGGCTCGACAGCTGCTTAGAGCCGCTGCTGTTGAACACAAAGTTGGGCTTGAGCTGGTTGTCGACCCTGAACTCCCAGTCCGTGACGCCTTCGATGGTTGTCCAGTCGCTGCCGTCTGTGCTCACCTGGACGTAGGTGTCGTCCCACTCCCAGGGAGTACCCGGGGCGGCGCCGTAGCTGTGGATCGTCGACGTCTTCGAGTCGAAGAGCTTCCCGATGAGTTCGGCGGTCCAGAGCACGGGCTCGCCTACGCTGCACTGCACCGACAGGGTATCCAGCTTGAGCCCCGTCCAGTACAGGTACAGCTTGTCGGCGGCGTCCCTGTATAGCTTGGCCTCCGCGAAGAAGCTGTAGCCTCCGAGGAGGTATTTCTGGTAGTAGTCGCTCAGCTGACCCTGCAGCCACTTAAGCCTCAACCGCACGTTCTCCCTGCGCATCAGTATCGCCACGGGGCGGCCCTCGTCGCCGCCGTCGCGCAGGGCGAACACCCTGTTGTGCTCGGGGTCATAGCTCGGCGCGAGCTCGGTCACGTATCCTATCCTGTACAGCGTTGTCGGCGTGGCCCCTGGGCTGCCGCCGTAACTCGCCTCATCATAGAACGTGTGCCCGAACTCGATCTGGTCCTTTCCCTTGTAACTAACCATAATAAAGCACCTCTACCCTAGTCTGGCTGCGAAAAAGTAGCGGCCTGAGATTGCCCTCATCCAGGTCCCGCCACGCCGATACCTCGAGATACTCCAAGCCACCGCCAGGACTGTTACACTTGGAGTGAAGTATGCTGTCCACCTCGCCGAGGAGCTCCCACCGCTGTTCGGCGTCGCCCTTGGCCCAGACGTCCACAAAGTAGACGGCCTCGAACCGCCGCTGGGCCGCCGCCGGGTCCTCACTGAATCCCACGGGTCGGGGCGTCGTCAACACGTGGCTCACCACCACCTGGGGGAACTCGGCCTTCTCCTGGAGCCAGTCAGCCGAGAACGTGGGCTCGTAGCCGAGGCTCCACCCGCCCTCGAGGAGCTCCAGCAGCGTCACCTTGGGGTCACAGCCCACGCAGTCACTGCTCCTCTCCCTGATGGTGTCGAGGCCGATGTAGGCGTAGGCGATCCTGCATTTTCCGTCGTCGCCTCCCACCTCGTACCAGACCTTGAAGGTGGAGCCCTCGATCATGGGGCAGCCGGCGGTGACCCAGTTCTCATCCCATGTGTGGCCGCCCTTCTCCATGATGACGCCGTTCTTCATCCAGCTATGTAGGCCCGGCGACTCGTCAGGGCACGTCGCCATTGTGAGCTCTTTGAGGATACTGTCGCTGTAGGTGGCCAGGTACTTCTCGTCCAGGGGCAGGAAGTGTACGGCCCGGAGGTCGTCGGCCTCCCCGATGCTCACGTCACCGATGATCACGGGGTTCTCTGAGTCCTTCGTCCAGCTGACGCCGTCCAGCGAGGTGGCGAGGCCGAACTGGGCGCCCGGAGGCTCCCCCGACCCGTAGCCCTTGTACATCGTCACGTACTGGCCTCCGATCTTGCGGACATCGCCCTCGCCCACGCCCCAGTCGTCCCAGGTTGAAGGGCCCTTGTCCAAGACGGGGTTCGTCTGATCCTTGGTCCAGTTGTACCCGTAGTCGCTGCTGGTGGCCAGGCCGACGCCGGCGCCGCCTCCGCCCTCGTACCAGATCTTCATGGAGCCGCCTCCCTCGTAGACGAGGCCCGACGGACTGATCTTGCTGCCCTCCCAGGCCAAGTTGATCGGGATTCGTGGGTTGCCCGGGTCCTTCACCCATGTGACGCCGTCCACCGAGTACGCCCTACCTATCTCCTGGGCATCGTTCGCGGCGTGTCCCCTGTACATCATGACGTAGTAGTATGTGGTGTCTTGGATGTACACGCCCTCAGGGATCTTGACCACGTTCGGCGACTCGGCGTTCACCTCGTCAAAGCTGCCAGGGCCCCCCAGCTCGATAACGACGCCCTGATAGGTCCAGCCTAAGGCGGGAGGGTCAGTCACCTTCCTGTAGAGGCTAACCAACCCGAATCCTCCTCAGCTTGGGGTCCGTCACTCCACCATCCTCTCCGCCTTCACAAGCATGTACGCCGACGTCTTATCGACACCCACTACGTGGTAGCGATGGCCCCTGATCTCCAGCTCGTACAGAGTCTCGCCCACCGGCGCCCACTGGGTTAACAGCGCCTCCACCGTCGCCCGTTTAACCTCCCCCGGAGGCAGGAGGCTCTCGCCCAGGTCTGTCTTGATGACGGCCTTCTCTGTGTACGAGGTCTCGCTGATGATCGGCTGACCGTAGCCGTCGTGGCCGTCTATGGTCTGCTGGACCACGGTGACGTCCTCGCCGTGGAGCTCCAGCAGCTCCTCGAACCTTAGTGCCTGGGGCTCAGGCATCATCATGTCGAAGCCGGCGCCGAACTGGCCGTACTGGAAGCTCACGACTCGTACCCATCTCCCTTTGTTATGTTCGTCACGTTGACGCCCTGGTTGATGGCGGTCCCGGTGACGCCCCAGATCTGGTGGTTGTCGATGACCACGTGGTCCGTGTAGCCCTGGAGGTCTATGCCGTTGGGCGTCGTGGATTGGCCGTCGATCAGGACGGGGCCGATGTTGATGCGGCTGCACTTGTTG
>Ga0307379_10008767_pt1 | contig 13587 bp, 4 predicted proteins | sample UN2MG_FD_202237 | JGI IMG/M metagenome (GOLD analysis project Ga0307379, IMG submission 202237) | Soil microbial communities from Risofladan, Vaasa, Finland - UN-2 | ecosystem: Environmental > Terrestrial > Soil > Coastal area > Acid sulfate soil | place: Finland: Risofladan, Vaasa | collected...
CTGACCATGTCAGTTCGTTGCATCACCGGCTCTTTCGCCGGCGGACGTACCGCGCAAGGCATCCGACGCCGAGCAACAGGCCCATGGCCGTCACGGGCTCAGGGATGATCGGCGGCGGCGCACCGGCGGCGTTCAGGATGTTGATGTACCACCCTGTGGCCAGCGCACCGGTCCAGTACGAGTACCCGTTCCAACTGCCGTCGCCGTTCTGGATGTTGACCAGGTAATCGCAATAGTGCGCGAACCAGTCGCCCGGAAGCGACGTCTGGGGGTCCCAGTCCTGGCCGATGGTGATCCCGCCGGGGGCATTCGACATGGTCGAGACGCTGTACGTCTCGAGCGCCTTGAAGACCGCCCACATGGCGTACGGGTGGTTCAGGTTGCCGTACCAATCGCCTGACGGTAAGGTGTTCCACCGCTGGTTGATGAAGTTGAGCGCGGCCTGCACCCTGGGATCGCCGGGTGGCGCTCCGATGGCAGCGAGTTCGACCAGAAGGCCACCCGTCTTCGCGACGTTCACGTACGTGTTGGGGGTGTTGTATCCCGAACCACCGCTGGTGGCGTTCTGAATGTAGTTGACCCAGTTGTTCAGGTTGGCCTTGACGTCCCAGCCGGGGTTGCTGGGGTCGCGGATGGTGCATCCCCAGGCGTCGGCGTAGAGCAACGTGAGGCCGCCCCACTGGGCCGTCGAGTTGTCTGAGTTGCCGCTGTTGGGCTGGTACTGCCAGCCGCCGTCGTTGTTCTGTCCCCAACCGAACCAGTCGGAGACGTCCTGCATGGTCTGCCGGTACGTCTGACCGGCAACTGCACCACTGCCCATCCCGACGACCGCGTCCGGATTGGCCTTGCCCAGGGCGTACACCACCGGTGCCACGATGCCCGTCGTATAGACGCTGCGGTTGTAGGCGCCGGGATTGAAGTACATGCCCTGGGCGTCGTTCGTGGCGCGGTTGAAGATGTAGTTGCACGCCCTCTGGACCACGCCGTCGCCGTAGGCTGACCCGTCGCCCGGCAGATAGCCTTCCTCGATGAAGGCCAGGACGGCCGAAGCCGTCGTCGCCAACGTGCCGCTGTCGCCGCGGGGCCAGTAGCCTTCCGCACCTGAGGTGCTCTGGGTGCTCGCCAGCCAGGCGAGCCCGTCATCAATCGCCTGCTGTTTGTCCTGCTCGGTGGCACCGTAGGCAGCAGGCGATCCCACGGCCGCCATGAACGCCAGGACCAGCACAGTCCCCCAGACGCTCATCTGTCTTGCATGTTTCATGTGTTCCTCTCCTTTCCTCTGTTCCAAGGTTTCTTCGCCCCTCTTATCCATGAAGATGCCGACGGCGGCGGACGTACCGCGCGAGGCATCCGACGCTGAGCAACAACCCGGCGGCCGTCACGGGCTCGGGCGCGAACGTCAGTTGCTTGTCCTTGCTGATCTGTGCCGAACCGCCCACAGGAATCGAGAAATCCCACTGGAATGCCCAGGTGACGTCCTGGTAGAAGATCGGCCCTCCGACATCGGCCAGCGTCGTCGGAAGCGAATCCTCCAGTTTGGCAAGCGTGGTGTCCCAGGGGGCCACCTCGTAATGCGACGGTTTCGGCAAGATAACGGTCTCGCTGGCGGTCAGATGATTCTCGCCACTCTCAACCTGCTTGACCGCGTTATCGTTGACGATCCACGCCGAGTCGTCGTCGGGGGACTCACTGAGGTCGAAGTCGGTGTACTGGAAAAAGTGGAAGTCCAGGGTGCTGCCGCCCAGGTTGAAAATGGTGATCTGCTCCATGATGTCGGACACACCGTCCTCGCCCACCATGCCCCCGCTCAACCCGTACTTGAGTTCGATGCCGAAGGTCGGGGCCGTCAAGTCGTCGGCGTACCTCAGCGTCAGCGCATCCGGCCGGTCGTCCCCGCCGGGCAACCCGGGGAACGGCGGCGGCCCGCCGTTGGTGTCTGAGAGCACGGCAGCCGTCAGGGCCAGATGGTCGATGGACTGCTCCGGCCCCGTCGTGCCAACGCGGTACCAGAACCACTGCTGGTACATGTGGTTGTACGTGAACCGCTCGCCTTCGACGGTCCAGTTAAGCATTCCGGGCAAATCGTAACCTCCGCCCTTCGCGCCGGGAGTTCCGGCGCCCACCTCGAACGTCGCCGTCGAGTTACGGTCATAGATCGTGTACGCCGTGCCCCACGCCGACGTAGACACAAAGACCAGGCACGCGACCACACCGGCCGCAAGTGCCACCTTTCGCACACCATGCATTGTTCTACCCCTCTCGTTTTCTCTGTTACAGATCAGGCGTTCGGGGCCTACGGTCGCCCCTCGCCATATTGCTGCCGGACCCCCAGATCTCCTTCACACCTAGCGTGAACCCTTGTCGTTGAACTTGCCGAGAGTCGATGCCAGAATCCGTATCTCCGTACTCCAGTTGCCGCGTTCGATATACTCCAGATCCGCCTTGAGTTTGTGGCGGAACGCTTCGATCGACGTGTCGTATCCGTTGCGGACCTGAGCCAGGCCCGTGATGCCCGGTCGGACCGCCAGTCGTTTCCGGACCTCCGGGTAGGTCTTTTCGAGTTCGGCCAGGATCTCCGGGCGCTCGGGCCGCGGTCCGACCAGCGACATCTCGCCCTTGACCACGTTGATCAACTGCGGGAGTTCATCGATGTGGCTTCGGCGCATCCAGCGGCAGGCAGAGACGGCACGCGGATCGTTGTCCTTTGCCCACACCGGCCCACAGGCCGATTCGGCGTCAATGTACATTGTGCGCAACTTGTGCATCTTGAACAGTTTGCCTTCCTTCCCAACTCGGCCCTGGCCAAAGAACACCGGCCCCTTGCTCGATAGTTTGATGATGGCGGCACAGACAGCCAAGAGGGGAAGAGCGAGGACTAACGCGACGAACCCAAGGACAATATCAACGACTTCCTTGGCCAGGCTGAAGTATCGGCGTGCGAGCTGCGTCATCAGGCCGCAAAGGCCCGCTCCAACACCTATGATCGTGATTGGTTCTGGCATGGTCCTCATCCTCCGCGCGCCGTTCCCCCCTTGCGGGACCGACCCACGATTCTCTTGACTTCAGGACGGTGCGCCGGCTACAATTGAATGAGCAGGCGGTCGCCTGGACGCACACGCTTCCGGGCGCACCGTCCCGGGTGGATCAGACTTCCTGGCCAAGGTCAAGCGCTGATCCACCCCTCTTATTTGGTTGTCCTGCGTACTGCGTCGCTACAACTGCCTGCTACTGCACGTCCTGCCTCTTGGGCTTGAAAGGCTACATTCTGTCGTGCAACTGCCCGCCATCGCACCCAATATGTTGGACACAAGAACCGCGAGCCATCTGGCCGGCCCCCGGGTCTCGTTACGCTTAACTCAGGGCCCCCCTGAGCGGAGCAGGAAGTGAATCTGCACGTACGTGCCAGACCCCCCCTTTGGAGGATGTACAGGCTCTTTCGCAGCCTGCGCTCAAAACCCCTCTACCCCTCAAACCAAGCAAGCAGAACCACCCATTGTAACGCATAAATGGCCCCTTGTCAAATTCCGGGGGCAAAAAAACTGCGTCAAGCATCCTGCCCGGCACACCTCGCCCGGGGCGGTGGAGCGCTTTCGGTGAAACTCGTCTTGGCCCCCGGCGGTTCTAACGTAACGTCGTGTGGGATCGTCGGCCCGTGCCGGCGCGTGCGCGCCCTTCCGGTGGGACCATCGGGAGCAGAGCGGGTCCCGCATCCGTCAGGAAGCCCTCAGCGTCGCCAACGCAAGGGTGCGGCAGAGTCATCCGTCTGTTGAGACACCTCGTTCCCTCCGTCCTACTCGAAGGCCATGCTGGGGGCCCGTGTTGCGCTGACGGCACCGGCAGGGCCTGCGCGGGCGGATCCCCGCCAGACATAAGGATTCCTCTCGTCTGACACGTCGTGAAGGCCTGTCGCGTCGAGTGGTTATGTGGCGAAGCAGGTGAGGGAAACCGGCCCGGTTCCTCAGAGGCGATCATGAGGAGGTGGATGGCTCTCGCTCCGGGCGTCCTGTTTGTCGTGCCCACCGGCGCAACGGCGGCGGAATACGTCTGGCTGGAAGGCGAATCCGCACGATGCAACCTTGAGCCGCAGATTGCCGGATGGGGCAACCAGCACGACCTCTCCGACGGCAAGTGGCTCCACGACTCGATCCCCGAGGGCGGCGTGCCCAAGAAAGTGCCCGAAGGCGGCATCGTCCTCGTGTACGCCTTCAAGGCGGATGCGGCCGCGCCGCACGAGACTTGCGCCCACGTCCAACTGGTGGATCAGACGCGATCGCTCGACGCCCTGCCCTCCATCGAGCCCACCGGGGCCGAGCGCGAAGCCGCAACCGCCACGGGCACCGACGACGCCACCCCCGACCCTACTGACGGGCAACCCGCGCACAGCGCCTATTCAGCGTGCAGGTTGCCCGGCACACCAGTACCTGCCATCACCTGCCAAGACGAGGTGTTAGGCAACACGAGGAGGAAGGAGCGCGCAAGTCGCGCACGTGTCGCTACTTGCCAAGGCTTGTCACTACCTGACAATGGCGCGCCCGGCAGGATTCGAACCTGCAACCCTCGGATTCGAAGTCCGCGACTCTATCCGTTGAGCTACGGGCGCAAGTGCCTTGAATACCGCACGTTATAGCGATTTCAGACTGGCCGCGTCAAGCCTTGGTCACAAATTCGGCCACATCTCGTGCTTCACTGCCTCGCACGCGAGCCCCGCGAGGATCCTCTCAAGGGCACGAACCGTAGCGCCCCCGGCCTTCCCCAAGAGCCTGTTCAACGTCAGCCGCTTTGGCACAAGGATGAGCGTTTGGTGAAGTGAGAGGTCCAGGCCTCCTCATCAGCCGTCAGGCCAGCCTCAGACTCGCCGTCCGGAGTCAGGTCGCCTCCTGCCACCGGCAGCCGGTCGGACGGGCAGAGTCGTGACATGACCGCGGCCGCGAATCGCGAGGCGATTCTCTCATAACGCCTGGCACAAAGACCGGGAAAGGTTCAGTTTGACTTTGGCCAAACCTGGGGTATATTCCCATAGTGTTTTGCTCCGCATGGGGGCCAGCCTACACCTGCGGAGGGGGCATTTGGCGCGGGTGGAGACCGGGTTTGGTTGCAAGGGGGGTGTAGCCTCATCTCAAAGGCGCGTTCGGACCATTAACGATGACACGACAACCCGCGGTCCACGGGGCCGCGCGGTGCGAGATGTTTATACCCTTGGCCTGTGAGAACCGAGGGGCGCGGTCACGTCAGATGAGGGAGGAAGTCATGTCCAGTCACCATTCACTGAAGGGCCTCGGAGCGCTCGTGGTCGCGATGGCGATGCTCGCCGCAGCGGGCACGGCACACGCGCTGCCTCTCTATGGGGACGGCATCAACGAGGGAGGCACGTGGACCGGCTCCTACACGGCGGTCGGCGACACGTACACCATCCAGGCCAGCGGCGCCGACATCTGGAGCACCGACGACGGCATGTACTTCGTGTACCAGGAGTTCAGCGCCACCGACCCCTTCGACTTCTACGCCTACGTGGGGGCGCCCACAGGCTTCACGGGCATCCAGCCCCCCGGCACCATCAACGCCTGGGCCAAGGCCGGCATCCACGTCCGCCAGTCGCTCGACCCGAAGTCCAACAACGCCATGAGCCTCATCGCGCACACCGACACCAACGGCATCAACGCCCAGATCCGCCCGGCGTACAACGTCGCTGCCAAGGGCTCTACTGAGGGCATCGGAACCCGAACCACTCACGACACGCCCGTGTGGCTCAGGCTGACCTACGACGGCGCCAACCAGTTCGAGACCTATTACAACGACGTCGACCCGGGCGGCGCGCCGCCCAACCCCGCCAACTGGACCAAGGTCAGCAACGACACCGCCATGGTCATGAACGCCGGCTCGGAACTCCACGACACCATCCTCGTGGGTCTGGCCGTCACCTCGCACGACACGAACAACCTCACCCAGATCCAGTTCCAGGACGTCCACGGGTTCCTGCTCTGGCTGTGGGATCTCGCGAGCATCGCGAGCGACGACTGGCACCTGGCCACGACCTGGGCCGGTACCGCCCCTCCGCCCGGCGGCGTGCCCGACGCTGACACGGTGACTACCGTGGACAGCGAAACGGTCACCGCACGCACCGGCCAGACGAACCTAACCGGCCAACTCGATATCACCGCGGGCGGGGTCGTCGTCGAGACCGGCGCCACGCTGACCGTCGTCGGCAACACCGCCGTCAGCGCCGCTGCGGCGCTGACCATCGACGGAGCGCTTGACACGGGCAGCCTCACCACCGCCGCCGCACTCACCATCGACGGAACGCTTGACGCGGGCAGCATCAGCAGCGACTCCGCACTCACCGTCAACGGAGCGGTCAACGCGGGCAGCCTCACCACCTCCGCCGCGATCACCGCCAACGGAACGGTTGACGCGGGCAACATCAGCAACACCGCTCTCACGACCCTCGGCAGCGGCGGATTACTGAGGGCCGGTGGTGGAGGGATTCAGGCCGTCACCACGCTCGGCAACGCCACCGTCGAGGTCAACACCGGCACGCTCACCGCCACCGACCTCAACCTGGCCGCCGGCATGACCTTCACCAAGGACGGCGACGGCGCCCTGCGGTTCACCAGCGGCTCGAACACCATCGACTCGACCAACATCGTCAAGGTCCAGGGCGGCGGCGAACTGTTCATGCAGGCCGCCTCCAACCCGTTGGGCGGCGGCGACCTGATCCTTGACGGCGGCATTTTCGCCGTCAGGGGGGGCGCCGCGCCCCTCGTGGGGGCGATGTATGTGAAGGTCCTACAAAACCTCAATGAGCCACTCAACATGGCGGAGGTCCAGGTTTTCGAGACGGGCACGGGCGACAATGTCGCGCTCGATATCACCGGGAGCGTCGCCTCGCAGTCCTCGACAGGCTCTGGCGGCCTCGCCCCCAGAGCAATTGACGGCAACACGAGTGGCGTATGGACGGACGGCTCCGTCCAGCACACGACTGCCGGGGTAGGCGAGTGGTGGCAGGTCCAACTCGCCAGTGCCGCCGACCTGGACGCCGTGCACGTGTGGGGCCGCACCGATGTTGGCTGCTTCCACCGCCAGGACGACTTCAACCTCATCATCAGCGATGACGCCGACATCGAGCTATACAACGAGCGGATCACCGGCGTAGGCAGCGGTCCCGGTGCCAACCGGCGGATCGAGGTGGCCAGTATTGGCGCGATCGACATGGAAGACACCGACGTGTCCGTCACGGCCGCGTCCACCCTCAACGCGGTCACCCAGTACGACGCCAAGTTCGGCCAGTTGTCGATCGCGCCGGGTGCCGCGCTGACGACTCAGGGGGCCCCGGGTGGCTTCATGTTCACCGACGGCACCCTGACGTCAACCCCCGGCGTGGTGACGATCACCGGCCCCGGCAACGCGGGCCTGAACACCGAATCCGACACCACCCTGGCCGGCATCAACGCCGGCGCCAACGTGGTGAACTTCACCAAGGGCGGCGCGGGCGACCTGGTCCTGACGGTCCCCGGCGGTTCCACGCTTCCGGCCGGGTCGGTCGTTGACGTCGCGGCCGGCCGCCTCGCCGCCACCTACGACGCGACCGGCGGCAAGAGCCCGTTCGACCAGGCCGACCTCAGGCTCGGCGACGCCGAACTCGCCATCGACGTCGACGACCACACCAGCCAGACCTTCGACCACGCCGTCGAGGTCTACGGCAACGCCACCCTGACGGGCGGCCTCGCCGCGGGGGCCGAGACCCTGACCATCGGCAGCGCCGGCAAGGGCATGACGATGACCACCGGCAAACTGACCGTCCAACCCTTCGACAACCATGTTGTCGAACTGGCCGGGCCCATGACCGGCGCCGCCCCGGGCACCACCGCGGGCATCGAAGGCGCCGGCGGGACCGTCCAGATCGCCGCCACAGGCGGCGGCGACGTCGGTTACGTGGATGTCACCGGCGGCACCATGGACATCGACGCCGCGATCACCACGATCGGCGGCATCGGGTTGCTGCCGGGCCTGGCGCATCTCGGCTTCCACGCGAACAACGACAACCTCTACCTGGACCTCAACAACAACGGCGGCATGATGACCTTGCCGCCGGATGGCACCGCGGTCCTGACCGACGGTCCCGGTAATCGCGGACTCGACTTCAACAACGACGGCGATTTCACCGCCACCGGCGCCATCTCGGTGACGGACAACTACAGCAACCTCTTCTTCGGCATCCTGCGCATCACCGAGGCCGGCGACTACACGTTGCGCGTCAACCAGGACGACGACCGTTGCGGCATGTGGCTCGACCTCGACCAGGACGGCGTCTTTGAGTCCACCACGGCCGGCCTGGGCTCCAACCGGGGCGAGCAACTCCAGTGGGATAGCGACCACGCAGCGAAGGTCCTGACCCTGGCGGTCGGCGACTACCTGTTCGCCACCACCCATCGCGAAGGCACCAGCGGGTCCGGCGTCCATGTCATGTTCAAGACCCCCGGCATGGCCGCCGAGGAGACCCTCAAGCCCACCGACCCCGACCAGCAGGGTCTCGACGGGTTGGGCATGTGGCTCACAGAGCAGCCGGGGTATAACCGGGTCAGCGTCCTTGGCGGCACCCTCAACCTCAACGCCGACGTGACCACGCCCCTGACAAGCGTCCGAAGCGGCGCGCTCAACGTCAATGCGGGTGCCACGCTCGACTCCGACCAGGTGATCATCAGCAGCGGCACCGCCGACGTCAATGCGACCGCCACGCTCCGCACCGACGAACTGAACCTCTTCGGCGGCACGGCCAACCTCAACGCGGGCGCCACGCTCCTCACCAACGAGGTGAATGTCATCGGCGGCACGGCCAACCTCAACGCCGGCAGCACGGTCGTCATGGCCGGCGGCGCCGGGGGCCTGGTGACCCAGACCGGCGGCATCATCAACGCCGCGACGCCCGTCGGCAACACCGAAACCGACTTCGACGTCAGCGGCACCGGCGTCTACAACTCCACCGGCGCCGTGGTGGCACGCAGGCTGGATGTCGGCAGCGCCGGCACCTTCAACTCCAATGCCACGATGACCGCTGCCCAGATCAACGTGAACGGCGGCACCCTGGTCCTCAACCAGCCCACGACAGTGACCGGCGGCGCCTTCCTCTTGGCCAACGAGGTGGACTACGGCTGGTACAACGACACCTCGGTTAACCTCCTGGGGCAGATCGACGACGGCTCCGTGAACGGCATCAACGGCGGCCTCTTTGCCATCACCCCGAGCCCCGAGTCCTCCTGGCCGACTCAGGTTCAAGGCAAAGCCGTCTGGACCGGCGAGATCTGGCAGGCCGGCAACATGAGCGACACCTACAACCAGATGTGGTCGGGCTACTTCATCGCGCCCGAGACCGGCACCTACGAGTTCTACGTCCACGGCGACGACCAGGAGATCTTCTTCATCGACCAGAATCAGAACGGCGATTTCGAGATCAACGGAACCGAAAACGTCACCACGAACCTGCCGCCGGAGCACTGGAACACCCCCAAGACCGGGACCATCGACCTGGTCCAGGACGAGGTCTACGCATTCGCCCTCGCTCACAACGAAGGCACCGGCGGCGACTGGGTCAACTTCACCATCCAGACGCCCACCGGAAGCGCCATCCACGCCAACCCCAGCGATGCCGCCCAGGCCGGCTGGTGGAACAGGGGAATTGTGCTCGAGAGCCTCCTGCGCGTGCAGGGCGGCTCCACCGGCACGGTTGATGCCAATGCCGCCGTCACCTACGGCCACCTGATCGTCGGCGCCGACGGCGTCTACAACGCCAACGTCGTCGGATCGGTTGACGTCAGCGCGGTGATCGACATCCTGCCCGGCGGCACGCTGAACGCCAACATCGCCGACGTCCTCAACGGCGCCTCGCCCACGATCGGCGGCACCGTGAACGTCAACGCCGACGGCGCCGTCTACGGCGCGAATCTGAACCTGGTAACCGGCGGCTACATCGACTTCACCGTCACGCAGACGCCCGCCAACTTCCCGACCATCGTACTGGGTGCCATGACCGGTATCGGCGGCGACCTGACCGGCGCGGATTACGATCCCGACACCGGCAACGTCACACTGGCCGTCAACGCCGTCCTGGTGCCCGCGGCCGGCCCCCTGCCCACACGGGCCCAGGCCGGCGGCGCCACACTCTATCTGGGCCTGACCGACGTCTCCTCCACCGCAACCTACGACCTCGGCGACGGCGGCGGCCCCAACGACATCTTCAAGGGCGGGGCCATCGGCAACTGGACGAACGCCGGAGACTTCGAGGCCACCCTCAACGATATCGGCACCAGCGGCATCGAAGTCATGATGACCGGCGACATGACCCTCAACAGCTTCACCACACTCAACACCGCCAACACGGTGCGCGGCAGCGAGTTCCTCGGCGTCGGCCAGTTGACCATCGCGAGCCCCGTGGACACGATCGGCGGAAGCAACCTCATCACCCGCACCGGCTACTTCGACCCCGTCGACTCAAGCGGCTCTGACACCACCGGCGACTACATCGTCCGGCTGGAGGCCAACTCCATCGGCGCCGGACAGACGCTGCGGGTGAAGAAAGGGGCGATCAGCCTCCGCGCCCCGGACGCCATCCAGACGCCCAGCAACGGGACCCTGGAGGTCGGCGAGCACGCCCAACTGAACCTCGATGACGGCGACGACGGCAAGTATCCCAACTGGGGCTACTACAACATCCTGGCCGACGGCGTCGTGCGCATCAACGGCGACGCCGCCATGAACAAGGGCGCCGTCTTCACCATCGACGCCGGCGCCTACGTCTACCTCGACGGCAACATCAGCGTCAATGCCGCCGACCCGAACAGGAAGCCCATGGTGTCCTGGGGCTTCGACAACGTCAACCTCATCGTCTCGAGCAACGCGTACGGCGACGGCGTCTACCTGGGCGAGGGGAGAATGCTCACCACCCCCGTACGCCAAGGACAGACCCTCGACGCGGTCAGCGAAATCAAGCCGAGCCTGTCCAACCCGCCCACGCAGGTCATGTTCGCGAACGCCGTGGACGGCGATGGCGACCTGACCATCAACTCCGCCGTCTCACTGCCCGGCGTGGACATCTGGATCAACGACGTGCCCGGCGTTTACTACAGCCTGCCCACGTCCGACGCCGACCTGTCGCGCGAATACACCGAACTCGACGGCCGCGTCTACATCGACCAGAACACCCTCCAGTGCGACGACATCGAATTGCTCAACGGGTACCTCCGGCTCGGCAACAACGACAACTTCGACATGGTCATGACCGGCGCCCTCAACGTGTACACCGGGGCAACCCTGGATGCATTGCAGAGCGACCGGCCGCTCCTGCGCGAGAAACTCAAGGACGGCACGCTGGTCCCAGGCGGCATCAACATCGACAACGGCACCACCGCCTACATCCGCTACTCCACACTGACCACGGACGACTGGTTCAACCAGCAGATCACCCTGACCGGCAACGGCGACGGCTACGCCTCCTTCAGGCTGCACGAGCAGGGCGCCGACGAGATCGTCCACTGGAACGACATCACCTTCCTCGACGGCGCCAACGTCTGGTATGACCTCGAGGGCCAGAACCGCGATCAGATCTTCCTTAACCTGAAGGTCCAGGGCACCGCCCGGGTCACCCGCGACGACTTCAGCCTCGAAAGCGCGACGGCCCTCGGCGGCCCCGCCACACTGATCGCCGGCGACCTCAGCGTTGCCGGCGGCGACGGCGACATCACGCTCCGCATGAACGGCCCCCTGACGGCCGACATGACGATCGACATGGAGCGCGGCTGGCTCGACGTGCTCCAGGACCCGGTGGCCGGCGCCCTGCGGGCTGCGGGTGACGTGGGCGGCATCCATCTCTATCACGGCCACGTTCAGCCCGCCCCCGGCACCATGTCCTTCACGTGGGGCGAGAACATCACGATCGAGATGGGCGGCCAGCGGCAGTTGATCCTCGACGTGGACGAGTCCGTCGAAGCGGACGACCCGCTGGTGCCCGGCGAGTGGCTCGACAAGGCCTACAAGAACATCTTCGCCGGCACCGTCCGCGTCATCGACAACAACCAGCCGGGCACCCTGCCCGACGTCCCCACCGCGGCCAACTGGAACACCACGCTTGACGTGGAGTTCCGCGGCGACCGCAACCTGGCGATCGGCGACAGCGACCGCGGCTGGGTCGAGTTCACCACGGTCGAAATGGAGCAGAACGCCCAGGCACGCTTCAGCCATGACGTGTGCCGCGTCGACCTCGGCGAGGTGCACCTCCTCGGCGACACCGCATGGATCTCCAGTTTCGACGCCGACTGGAACAACTTCTACATCGGCGACGTCTACGGCAACATCGCCACCGGCGAGGAGACCCTTAAGATCCTCACCAACCGGCGGCTGCACCTCAACGGCACGATCCAGGCCGGCGCCGTCGTCGAGAACGTCGGTTACGACGGCCGGCTGCGGCTGGAGGAAAACTTCGCCATCGACGGCACGCTCCTCATCACCGACGGCCGCGCCGAGATCATGGACGTTGACCAGGTGGAGGATAACATCCTGCACGTGCCCGCCGTCCCCGCCGGCAGCGGCAAACTCATCGTCCAGCGGGTCGGCGGACAGACCAGCGAGAGCGGCGAGTTCCGCCTCTACTACGGCAAGGGCGAGGGCGACCTCATCGGCGACGCCGGATGGGGCGCCGGCGGGTACACCGTCGAAGTCCGGTACAACAACATGGTCGGCCTGTACGTCGATGAGCCCGACACCGGCGAGAACGTCAACAAGTACAACGGCCTCATCCTCGTCAAGAACGACGGCGTGCCCGGAAGCGACGCACGCCTGCGGGCCAGGCGCGGCGACAACCGCGCCGGCACCGGCCTCGTCTGGTTCACCAACGTCCAGCCCGACCTCGACGCCGAGATCACCCTGGAGTCCGGTGCCAGTCCCAGTCCTCGCCTCCGGGTCGACCTCGACCTCGCGGGCGGCAATGCCAAGGCCCTCATCACCAACAACATCTTCGCCGAGGTCACGGCCACCTCCGCCACCCCGGCGCTGCTGACCGTTGACAAGACCGCCACCGGCAGCTCGCACCTCGACCTCACCATCAGCGACGCGACCAACGCGCTCATCGACAACACCATCGGCGGCGGCACGTTCCGCGTCACCGGCCTGCACCTGAACGGCGGCACCGTGACCGTCGCCAGGACCGGCGCCAATCCCGTCGAGGTCTGGCCGCAAGCCAACTCCGATCCGGGCCCCGGCCTCATCGACATCGTCGGCTACGACACCGACCCCGACCCGCTGATCGCCAACTGGACGGGCGGCGGAATGGAGTGGCGCGTCGGCCGCGAAGGCGGCGTCGCCATCGAGGCGCCCACCCAGATCCAGGTCACCCACGGCATGCTCGTCAGGGCCCAGGCGTCCATGAAGTTCGTCCAGGCCGAGCACACCTTCCAGGCCGACGTCAAGGTCATCGACGACGGCACCGACGTCGACGCCATCCTGACGGCACGGTCCACCGACGACGCAGCGACCCACCAAGGCTGGACCCCCGGACAGGTCAGGTTCGACAGCCTGACCATGGGCGCCGGCTCCAAGGCCGAA
>Ga0307379_10008768_pt1 | contig 13587 bp, 10 predicted proteins | sample UN2MG_FD_202237 | JGI IMG/M metagenome (GOLD analysis project Ga0307379, IMG submission 202237) | Soil microbial communities from Risofladan, Vaasa, Finland - UN-2 | ecosystem: Environmental > Terrestrial > Soil > Coastal area > Acid sulfate soil | place: Finland: Risofladan, Vaasa | collected...
AGCAGAAAAATTAGCCGGCGGTGCGACCGGTTCGTCCCGGCGCTCAGGGAAGCTGTGTCGTGGGCGAAAGTCAGATGGGAATCACGATCCCCGGCCGAAAAGCTTGATTGACTTTTGGAACAAGCTTAATTATATTGGCGTCTCCGAAAGAATCTGCCCTATGAAATTCAAGTTTTTCCCAAAGAACGAAAAATTCTTCGAACTCTTTCGAAAAGATGCTCGCAACCTCAAAGAGGGAATCGAAGCCCTCGTCGAGCTCCTCGAAGACTATAAGGACATCGAAAAGAAATACCTGAAAATAAAGAACATCGAGCATCACGGCGACGCTATCACTCACGACATCATCACAAAACTCCGCGAGACCTTCATCACTCCGCTTGAACGGGAAGATATCCATGAGCTGGCCAGCGGACTGGACGATGTTCTCGATTGCATTGAAGGAGTTGCGAGCCGCCTGTTCACCTTCAGGGTAGAGACTCCCCCCTTAGAAATGAAAAAACTCGTCCATATCCTCAGTCAGGCAATTAATCAAATCTACGAAGCGATCACCCATTTGGAAAAGCTAGAGCGCGTTGACTCCTTTTGCCTAGAAGTCAACAAGCTCGAATACCAAGCGGATATCATCGGCCGCGAGGCGATCGCTGAACTGTTCCAGAAAACCCAACGGGTCGAAGACCTTAAAGAACTCATCAAGCTCAAAGAAATCTACGGCCGGCTCGAGGTCGCCGCCGACCGCTGCGAGGATGTCGCCAACGTCCTCGAAGGGATCATCGTCAAGTCGTCATAATCGACATGCCCAGCCTGAGCTCCGTTTTTATCATTGCCATCATCTTCGTCGCTTTGGCCTTTGACTTCACGAATGGCATGCATGACGCCGCGAATTCCATCGCTACGGTCGTCTCGACACGGGTCTTGACACCAAGACAAGCCGTTGTCTGGGCGGCGTTCTTCAACTTTGTTGCCTTCCTCATTTTCGGTACGGCCGTCGCCCAGACTATAGGCAGCGGCTTGATCGACATCAATATCATCACCCCTTGGGTTGTCCTGGCCGGGTTGAGCGGCGCCATCGGCTGGAATCTTTTTACTTGGTACCTCGGGCTGCCCACCAGCTCCTCCCATGCGCTCATCGGTAGCTATGCCGGAGCGGCTATCGTTAAACAGGGGGCGGGAGTGATCATCGCCTCAGGCTGGATAAAAACGATCGCGTTTATCTTCATGGCGCCCATCATCGGGCTTATTCTTGGATTGGTGTTTATCACGGTTATAACCCGAATCGTCTACCGGCAACATCCCGTCAAGATCAACGCCTGGGCACGCCGCCTGCAGCTCATTTCAGCCGCTCTCTACAGCCTCGGACACGGCGGCAACGATGCCCAGAAAACGATGGGAATCATCGCCAGCCTCGTCTTCTCCGCCGGCTGGATGAAAGAGTTCCATATCCCTCTCTGGATTGTCCTCAGTGCTCATGCGGCTATCGCCCTCGGGACTCTCATGGGTGGATGGCGAATCGTCAAGACCATGGGGCAGAAAATTACCAAACTGCGGCCAATCGACGGCTTCTGCGCCGAGACGGCCAGTGCCATCAGCATTTTTTTTGCAACCCACATGGGGGTCCCCGTCAGCACAACCCATGTCATCACAGGCTCGATTTCCGGAGTGGGGGCCGCCAAACGGCTGTCTGCGGTCCGGTGGGGAGTCACTTTGAAGATTGTCTGGGCCTGGATTTTTACAATTCCGGGAGCGGCGCTTGTCGGGGGCTCGCTGTATTTTCTCTTCCGTTTGAGCAGCCAGCTCATCGGCTGATCAAGACGGAATCATTTTGTCCTGAATACCGGCCCTAGGTTTTTATCCCTTCCTCTGTTTTCTAGCAGGAAAAACCTCAATTACCGCTGGATTCTTTTTGAGATGGCAAGAAAAGGAGCACTCTAGGGCGGAAACATTCATGGAGAATGCCGCTCCTGGCGCCTCCAGGATCGGTCGCGTTCATCAGCCATCCGATCCAACGCTAAGTTTGTTACGGCGATATTCGGCCCGAGTCGAACTCTGGCAACTCAACGCAGCCCATCAACGTATATAAATATGAATGTGCCTATGCTTTTCGGGAGGGATATCATGACATCTCCTTCAGCCCATCCTCGTTTCAAGATCATTTTTCTAGCCTTTGTCGTCTTTTTCAGTCTGTCAATTCGGTCTTCGCCATGCGCTCAGGACGAATACCGAGTGCCGGCGGAGCTTCCTAAGAGCCATTACCGCATCGACGCGCGGATAGAACTCGCCGCGCCCGGCGCCATAAAGGGGAAGGAGACGATCGTCCTCAAGAACAGCGCCAAGGGAAAAATCGATGTGATTGCCCTGGATTGGTCGATCGGTCCGGATTGGACGTTGAGCGTGTCCGCCGCGGGAGAAGACCTCGCCACCCTCAATCCAGAGAGTCTGGCCGCGCCTCCCTCTCCCCTTTTCTTCCGCTTGCCCAAGCCTTTGAAATCCGGAAAGAAAATCGAAATCGCGATGACATTCAAGAAGCCGGTCGAGTTCTCCTCCAAGGACCGGGAATTCAAGGAGACCCACTGGTATCCACGGCTCTGGTGGGACGGGCTGCCGCTTCACGACTCCTTCTCGGTCAAGCTCGATATCCCGGCGGGGTTTGCCCTGGCCGCGAGCGGCCGCCTGAACCCGAAAACCGGACGGTACGAGAACGACGGCGCCCGGACCTTCGGTATCTACCTCGGCAAGGACATGAAAACGGAATCACGGGAGTCCGAGGGAGTGCTCATCACCACATTGGCGACCGATAAGGGGGCCAAAGCCGCCGCCGCTTGCCTCGACACCGCGGTGGACGTGATCAAGTACTGCAAAGACTGGCTCGGTTTCTATCCTTTTTCCTTCCTGAACATCATCCCCGGAGGAAGCGGCCGCTGGGGCGGCTATCCTTTCGCTACGGGAATCGTCGTCATCCACGGCCAGGAAACGTTCAAGGAGGAAGAGCCGATTCTCTGGTGGCAGTGGATCACCGCCCATGAGATCGGCCATGAATACTGGGGGGAATGAGTGCTCGACCCGGATGACCCGGCCTGGCTCTGGATCGGGATGGGGATCTTCATCGACACCGAATACCTGGTCGCCCACAACCTCGATATGGAGAGAAGGGCGAAATGGATGGGAAACTATCTCAACGGCCTGCGAATGTATTACGACATGACGGTCGACGTCCCACCGGCGCGCCTCGAGAAGATCCAATACGACCACAACAACACCGTGGTCCACAGCAAAGGGCCGAGCATCATTTTCGCCCTCGACGCGGTCCTCGGCCGAGATACATTCATGAAGATCTACAGGAAATGTCTCCGGGAGTACGGGGGGAAGCGACTGGCTTGGAGGGAATTCCAGCGCTTCTGCGAGGAAGAGACCGGTCAGAGCCTGGCCTGGTTCTTCGAACAGTGGGTCCGCTCGAACGACTATCTCTGCTACAAGATCGAAAGCCAGGACTGCCGGCCGGAAGAGGATGAGTTCGTGTCTGAGGTCAAGGTGCGGCGTCTGGGCACGATGAAAATGCCGATCCCGGTTAAGGCGGCATTCGAGGACGGGACGGAGCAGGTCCAGAGGCTCAACCGCCATTTCGATGTCGACTCCCTCGTTTTCAGGAGCCGAACAAAACTCAAGGAGGCAGTCCTCGACCCGGACAAGAAATTTGCCATGGTCGACGAACCGGTGCCGCCCGTCTCCCCGGCAGTCGCCGAAACCCTCGCCCTGGGATGGGAGGGAAAGGACAGCCCCGCCGTCTTCCAGGCAGTCAAAGGAGAAGACATCCGAGGCAGCCGCATCTGGTACCTGCTGGGGATGGAACTCTACGAGCTCGGCCGGTACGCTGATTCCTTCGAGTGCTTTCAGAAGGTCTCCAGCCTCCAGCCGGACGGACAGGAAAAATTCGCCGCTCTCGGCTGGATGGGTCAGTTGATGGACCTCCAGGGGAAGCGGGAGAAGGCGCTCGGCTTTTACCGGAAGGCCCTGGAGCACGATCCGGGATCGGCCATGACCCACAGCCAGTACGGGATGAAGCTCGACCGCCGCTGGGTCGAAGAAAGGCTCGAGAGCCCGTTCGTCCGGGAGAGGTAGCCCCCCGAAAGAAAATTTCAGCTGTCGTCGCCGAAAACCAAATTCCTACAGATTCTTATTCCTTACGGCCCTGAGACGGTCGGCTCCGCCGGTCGAATATCCTGCCGGCTCCATCATCGACCTCATCCTGGAAACCCGAAATAACGCTTGGCGTTCGAGTGGCAGATATCCCGGACGAGCGCGCCGACAAGGTCAAGGTCACGCGGCAGGAGGCCCCGTTTCATGTCGCCGCCGAGGATGCGGCAGAGAAGGCGGCGGAAATATTCGTGACGTGGATAGGAAAGGAAGCTCCGCGAATCCGTCGTCATGCCGACGAACTGGCTGAGGAGGCCCATGTTCGAAAGGGCCCTGATCTGCTTGGTCATTCCGTCCATCTGGTCAAGGAACCACCAGGCCGGCCCAAACTGCATCTTGCCGGGACAGGCGCCGTCCTGGAAGTTCCCTGTCATGCTCGCCATCACCTCGTTATCGCACGGATTCAGATTATAGAGGATCGTCTTGGCCAATTTGTTTTCCGTATCGAGCCTGTCGAGGAACTTCGCCAGCGGTCGCGCCAGCTCGAAGTCCCCTATCGAGTCAAAGCCCGAGTCCGGGCCGAGAGTCTGTGTCAAGCGGGTTTTTGCGTTCCGCAGAGCGCCGAGATGGAATTGCTGGACCCACCCTTTCTCCCAGTCCATCACGGCGAATTCATAGAGCATCGCCGACTTGAATTGAAGAATGACATGGGGCGCGAGGGTCTTCCCCGCCAACGCCGCCGCAAACGCCCTGCGGACCTCGGCCTCAGTGTAATCTTCGGCAAAGATCGTCTCCAGCCCGTGGTCGGAAACCCGGCAGCCCATCGAATGGAAGTGGTCATGGCGCCTGCGAAGAGCCTGAAGAAAGCTGATATAAGAGTGCACGTCCATGCCGGCGGCCCGGGAAAGGGCTCCGATGTACTTTGAAAAGGCCTCCGGATCCTCGATGGCCATGGCCTTGTCCGGCCGGAACGCCGGATAGACGGACACCGGGAATTCCTTGGTGTTTTTCAGCATTTCGTGGTACCGGAGGTCGTCGACCGGGTCGTCCGTCGTGCAGACGGCCTCAACGTTCATCCGGCGCAGGATGCCCTGCGCCGTGAAGTCGTCCGTGGCGAGCTTGGCCCGGCACTCCTCCCAGACGCTCTTGGCCGTCGATGGGTTGAGGAGCAGACCGATCCCGAACGGCCGTTTCAACTCGAGGTGGGTCCAATGATAGAGCGGGTTGCCGAGAGTCTTGGGCACCGTTTCCGCCCATTTTTCGAACTTCTCCCAGTCGGTGGCGGCTCCCGTGATGAATCGCTCGTCGACCCCTGCCGCCCGCAGGGCGCGCCCTTTATAATGGTCGCCGGCGAGCCATATCCTCGTCAGGTTATCAAACCGGCGATTTTCCGCTATATCCTTGGGGGAAAGATGACAGTGGAAATCTATGATGGGGAGGTTCTCGGCAAAGGCATGATAAAGCGTTTTCGCTTCATCGGTCTCGAGAAGAAAGTCCTCGTGAATGAACACTTCCGCCTCGGTTTCGCCTTTCACAAGAAAAGGATAACTCCCTCCGCAGATCGATGTCAACACCGTGGAGGAGGCAGGTTGAAAGGAAAATAATGTTGCTGTATAACTGATATGGATCCGGAAATCGGAACTGATCTGCTATGAAAATCACCGTCAGCAAAAATGCATCAGAACTGGGAGCTGCTGCCGCCCGGTTTGCCGGAACAAGACTCAGGGAAGCGATTGCCCGTAACGGAGAGGCACGACTGGTCCTCTCTACAGGCAGCTCACAATTCGAAACCCTGGAAGCCCTATTGAAAGAGGATATCGACTGGAAGAAGATAGAGATTTTCCATCTCGACGAATATATCGGACTCCCTGTTACCCATAAGGCCAGCTTCAGAAAGTATCTGAAAGAACGGTTTATCAATTTTATTGAATGCAGGAAGTTTCACAGTATAGATCCCGAGGGGAACATCGGCAAGGTCATTGCCGGCCTTACGGATGAAATCAGAAAAAAACCGGTGGATGTCGAATTCATAGGCATCGGCGAAAACGGTCATATTGCATTCAATGATCCTCCTGCCGACTTCGAAACGAGGGATGCCTATATAGTGGTGATCCTTGATGAACGGTGCAAAATGCAACAGGCGGGTGAGGGCTGGTTTAAGTCGGTGGACGACGTTCCTGAAAAAGCGGTCTCCATGACGGTTTGGCAGATCATGCAGTGCAAAACAATTGTGTCAGCAGTACCTCATCTGGTCAAGGCTGATGCTATTTACAAAACTCTCACCAGCGGACTGTCGAATATGATCCCGGCAACAATGCTGAAACAACATGTTGATTTTAATCTGTTTATTGATTACAACTCAGCTTCAAAAGTCATGACATTCTAAACCTCTTGGGATGGATAGATTGAAACACCCGGAGAAAAATATGGCCGAGACATGGGCCGTACACGGTCTCCATTATGAAACCGGAAAGCCTGTGCTGATTGAAATCGAAAATGGCATTATCCGGAATATCTCGGATGTGCACTCTCAGGGTGTCAGCGGCAAAGATCTGTATGTCGCACCAGGACTGATTGATAACCAGGTCAATGGATATCATGGTGTTGATTTCGCCGACGAACGGCTTTCCATCGACAGAATCAAGAGGGCCGCTGAGGCCTTATGGAAGGACGGCGTCACCACATTTGTGCCCACCCTTATCACCGGCAGCCATGACGATCTGATCAGGAATTTCAAGGTATTGGCCCAGGCCCGGGAAGATGCTTTTTTCAACGGAAGCATACCCGGTTTCCATCTTGAAGGTCCCTATCTCTCACCAGAGCCCGGTTACTATGGTTGTCACCCTGCTCAGCACCTCCGGAAACCGTCATGGAGAGAATTCATGGAATACCAGGAGGCGGCGGGAGGGAAAATAATCGAAGTGACCATTGCCCCTGAGCTTGATGGCGCGATTGAATTCATAAGGTCATGCAGCGAAAACGGAATCGTGACAGCTATCGGGCATACGAATGCGACGGCGGAACAGATAGACCTCGCGGTGGAGAACGGGGCGAGGCTTTCCACGCACCTCGGTAACGGCTGCGCCAACCTTATCAACCGTCACCGGAATCCTTTGTGGCCCCAACTGGCGAACGACCGGCTGACACCGAGTCTCATTGCCGACGGTCACCACCTGCCACCCGAGCTGATAAAGGTATTTTATAAAATCAAAGGACCGGAGAACCTGATCCTGACCTCGGATGTCAATCACCTCATAGGCATGCCGCCGGGCGACTACATGTATTTAGGAAACAAGGTTATCCTGACAGATGAAGGTCTGGTCATGAACCCGGAGCTGAATTGTCTGGCTGGTGCCTCTTTGCCGCTCTTAAAAGGTATTGAGAATATGATGAATTCTACCGGCTGCAGCCTGGGAGTGGCCGTAAACCTGGCCGGCAGAAACGTGGCCCGGGTTTTGGAAATGGATGATCGCGGTAGCCTTTCTGAAGGAAAAAGAGCGGATCTTATTCTGCTGGAGAAAAATGAAAATCGCCTTCAAATTAAGAAAAGCTATTTGAGAGGCGTTCCGGTCCACCATGAGCACCATTGATTACCTAGTGCTGTTCGGCTACTTCATTTTGATCACGGCATTCGGGATCTGGGTCTCGCGAAAGATGAAGAGTAGCGACCGCTATTTCCGCGGGGAGAGGAAATTCAAGTGGTGGATCATGGTCGGGCAGGCCTTCGGTGTGGGAACACATGCCGAAATGCCGGTGGCGCAGACGGGAGCGACATTCAGCAGCGGGTTTGCCACCATTTGGTATCAGTGGAAAAACATGCTGATCACGCCCTTCTATTGGCTCATCGCCCCGTTTTACAGGCGCAGTGAACGGACAACCGTGGGCGAGATTATTGAAGACCGCTACGGCAACGGATTGGGGATGGTCTATTCCCTGTTTGCCATTTCATTTTTCGTTTCCAATATGGGCGTCATGATGCAGGGGGCCGCCAAGGTCATTTCGGTGGCATCGGGGAATCTTGTCTCCCCGAACATGGTCGTGCTTTTCATGACGATCGCTTTCCTGCTCTACAGTTTCATCGGAGGGCTGATCGCAGCCGCCTACACGGATTTCGTCCAGGCGTTCCTGATCATCGCCCTTTCGGTCATGCTTGTCCCCCTCGGGCTCAAAGAGATCAATGGCTTTCCGGGAATGAGAGCGGTCCTTCCCGAGCATTTCTTTGATATCTTCAACAAGGCCAGCGGAATCGACGCCTTTACGATCGTCATGCTTTCGCTCAACGGCATTGTCGGAATCACGGCCCAGCCTCATATGATCTCGATGTGCGCCACGGGCGAGACCGAACGCGCCGGCCGGATCGGGCAGACATACGGATCGTTTGTCAAGAGGCTGGTGACTATCGGCTGGGCGTTGACCGGGCTTGTCGTGGCGGCGCTGGTCATCAAGAATAAAGTCTCCCTGGCCGATCCCGAGATGGCTTTCGGCTATGCCTGCAGCGTCCTCCTGCGGCCGGGATTTGTGGGCCTCATGCTGGCAGCCATAGTCGCGACCAACATGTCGACGTGCTCCAATTTCATGGTCAATACCGGCGCTCTCTTCACAAAAAACATTTATAAGAAATATTTCAACCCTTCCGCCGACGATCATAAGATCCTGTGGATGGGACGCTATTCGGGATTGGCTCTTTCCATTCTGGCTGTTCTATTTGCCCTGAGCATCAAGAATGTTCTTCACGCCTTTCTTTTTACCGAGACGCTGGCCGCCTTCATGGGGATCATATTTCTGGGCGGAGTCATCTGGAAAAGAGCGAATAGATACGGGGCCGCCGCGGCCGTCATCCTCTCTTTTTCGACCTATTATCTGATCAATTTTTTATCGAGCGGGAATGTTCTGCTTGTTTATACATGGAAACCCGGGCCGTTTGGGCTGGCCATGCTGGCCGGGTTCTTCTCATTCTGGCTGGTGAGTATCCTGACAAAGCCGGAGGACAATGAGAAAATTGAGGCTTTTTTTGACAATATGAGAAGAAAATCGGATGCCGTAAAACTTGACGAAGAGGGGAAAAAGCCTCTGGCCTCAAGGTCCGGTGATGATCTCCTGCTTCTCGACCTGCCGGGATGGAGACATAAAGAGCGTAGGAACAATTTCTTCCGCCGCTACCGTGAAGATCTGGCAGGATTTTTCATCAGCTGGATATTTGTCGGGGCCCTAATTCTCCTGGCCTGGGCCATCCTGCAGACACATTAGAGCAGACGGTCTGATGAGTCTCTGAAGAGACCTGAACTTCCTCGAAAGGAGGAGCGAGAAAAATGACGCGATCCTACAATCGGCGCGAGTTTCTGAGGCAGGCGACCGCGGCCGGCATCGGCTTCGGCGTCCTGGGCGGGCTGGATTTCCGCTTTGCGGAGGGCGCCAACGACCGGCTCCAGGTTGCGGTCGTCGGAGTGAACAGCCGCGGCCAGGCGCTGGCGGAGACTTTCGCGCATCTGAAGGATGCCCAGGTGGCCTATGTCTGCGACGTGGATATGCGCGCGATCGCCAAGACGGTGCAAGCTGTCGCCGCCCTTCAAGGCCGCCGGCCGAAGGGGCTGGAGGATTTCCGCAAGACCCTGGATGACCCGTCGCTCGACGCGGTCGTCATCGCGACACCCGACCATTGGCATGCCCCGGCGGCGATCCTGGCCCTCGACGCGGGCAAGCATGTTTACGTGGAGAAGCCGTGCAGCCACAACCCCGCTGAGGGCGAGATGCTCGTGGCCGCGGCGCGCAGGAATAAGAAAATCTGCCAGATGGGCAACCAGCGCCGTTCCTGGAGCAAGATCAAGGAGGCGATCGGCCTGCTCAAGGGGGGCGCCGTCGGTCCTTTCCATTACGTGCGTTGCTGGTACGCGAACGCCCGCCGGCCGATCGGCGTCGGCCGGCCGGCGCCGGTGCCGGAGTGGCTCAACTGGGACCTCTGGCAGGGTCCGGCCCCCCGGGTCGCCTATCGGGACAACGTGGTTCACTACAACTGGCACTGGTTCTGGCACTGGGCCACAGGCGAAGCAGGGAACAACGGCGTTCATCCCCTTGACTTGGCCCGATGGGCGATCGGCGATGATTACCCGACGCGGGTGACCTCGGCAGGCGGCCGCTACTACGCCGACGACGACTGGCAGCCGCCCGATACCCAGATGATCTCGTTCGAGTTCCCGAGTCGCGTCCTGGTGACCTGGGAGGGGATGAGCTGCAACGCGGTCGGAGCCTACGGCGAGGGATTCGGAGCTCTGTTTCAAGGCGAGAGCGGCTCACTGCGCTTGCCTCCCGGCAACGGATACATCCTCTACGACGACAAAGGGAAGGAAGTCCGCACGGAAACGGAGGCTGAGGATGCGCCTTCTGCCTCCGTTGTCGGACCGGGCCTCGGCTACGATATCGACCACGCCCGAAACTTCCTGGAATCGATCCGCGGCCGGCAAACTCCCGCCTCGGAGATCGAGGAGGGCCACAAGAGCACGATGCTCATCCACCTGGGGAATATCGCCCAGCGGACGGGTCGGGCGCTCAGGTGCGATCCCAAGACGGGCCGGATCCTGGATGACGAGGAGGCGATGCGATATTGGAAGCGTGAATATGAGCCGGGCTGGGAGCCCAAGGGAGAATGACCATGAAACGCATCTCTGTCTATGCGGCGGCTGCGGCGCTCATCTTGATGCAGGCAACGGTGGCGACCGCGCAAACCCGGCCCGCGCCGGACCCGCAGAACGCGGACATGATCAGCACGGCCGAGACCGGAAAGCGGATCGGAATTATCGGCCTCGACACTTCGCACGCGCCGGCCTTCACGCGCACATTCAACGCCCGGCATGCCCCGGCCGAGGATTACAGGGGCTTCCGCGTCGTCGCCGCTTTCCCCCGGGGAAGCCGGGACATCGAGTCCAGCACATCCCGGGTGCCCGGCTATATCCAGGATATGCGGGAAATGAACGTCGCTGTCGTCGATTCGATCCCGGCGCTGTTGAAGCTGGTCGATTTCGTGCTGCTTGAGAGCAACGACGGCCGCGTGCATCTGGAGCAGGCCTTGCCGGTCATCGAAGCAGGCAAGCCGCTGTTCATCGACAAGCCGATGGCCGCTTCCCTTGCGGACGTCATCGCCATCTTCGAAGCGGCCCAGGCGAAGAAAGTCCCTGTTTTCAGCGCTTCGTCGCTGCGCTGGATCCCCGGGGCCTTGGAGCTTCGCGGCGGCGCACAGGGGGTGATCAAAGGCGTCGACGCCTTCAGCTGGGCCTCCCTGGAACCGACCCATCCCGACCTCTACTGGTACGGTATCCATGGTGTCGAGATCCTTTACACCGTCATGGGGACCGGCTGCCGGACGGTGAGCCGTTTCCAGACGGAGGATACCGAGTTCTGCGTGGGCCTGTGGGAAGGGGGACGCATCGGGACGGTCCGCGGGCTTCGCTCCAGCGAACACAGCTACGGCGGAACGGTCTTCGCCGAAAAAAAGGTCGAGTATCTGCCGATGATAAGCAGTTACGATCCGCTGCTGAAGGCGATCGCTCTGTTTTTCGCCACAGGCCGGCCACCCGTTCCAGAGGATGAGACGATCGAGATTTATGTCTTCATGAGCGCCGCCGACCGGAGCAAGGCCCGGGGCGGCGAGCCGGTCCTTGTCGCCGACGTGCTCGCCGAGGCCCGGGCCGAAGCGGCGAAGCGAAAGGAATAGGCCGGTGCGAACCAATCTGAGCTCATCAGCAGGGAAAAGGCCCATCCAAAAAGAGGGCTTCAATCCCCCGGCAAAATACCCCGTGGCAAGCCGAGGGGTATCCTCCAAAGGAGTCTCATGAAACCAACAGACCTGAAGCGAAGAGAATTTGTAAGGTATTCGGCCCTCGGACTCACCGGCGCGACACTGGCTCGGATGGGCGTTCCCCGCGACCTGGCAGCACCCGATTTGAAAAGCCCAAGGAGAGAAGATCCCATCTACCAAAAAGTGCTGGAAACTCCCCTCATCGATACGCATGAACATCTGATGAACGAATCGGAGAGGATTCAGGCAGGAAAGACCATCTGGGACAAAGCGAACGATTGGACCTTCCTTCTGAGTCATTATTTTGACTCGGATCTGGTGGTGGCCGGAATGAGTCAGGCCGATCATGATCATTTCTTTTCGACCGCTCTGGGTCTGCTCGACAAATGGAAGCTGTTTGAGCCTTTTTGGCCGTATGTGAAACATACGGGCTACGGACTCAACGTGCGTCATACTCTCAAGGACGTCTACGGGATCGATGATTTGACCGGGGAAACCGTTGGAAGGCTGGAGGAGGCCTATCATGCGGCCATTAAGCCGGGTTTTTACCGGCATCTCCTTCGGGATATCGGGAACATAGAATCCTGCCAGGTCAATCTCTGGCCGTTCCTGGAGTCAGAACAGCCCGATTTGCTGATGAGTGATCTCCACATCAGCGGGATGATCGAAGACAACTGGGATCCCCGGTATGCCCGGGAAGCAGGGATTGACGTGAAAACGCTCGAAGACTGGCACCGGGTGATCGATTATTGGATCAAGACCTACGGAAAAAAGGCCGTGGCGGTGAAATCAACGCTGGCCTATCAGCGGGATCTCGACTGCGTCCGGACTCCGCCTGAGGAAGTTGAAAAGTCATTCCTGAAAAAGCTCAACAAAGAACCCATGACCCCCGGTGAACAGAAGGCCCTGGAGGATCATCTTTTCTGGCACGCGGTGGACCGGGCGACCGAAATGGGCCTGCCCGTCAAGCTCCACACAGGCTATTATGTCGGCCATGGCCGGATGCCCCTACGAAGAGTCCAGGGAAATCCGGCCGCCATCTGTGAACTGTGCCAGCAGTCCCCGGAGACGCGATTCGTGCTTTTCCACATCTGCTATCCCTATTACGAAGAGATGCTGTCCATCGCCAAGCACTATCCCAATGCCTACGTGGATATGTGCTGGTCATGGATCATCAATCCCCTGGCGGCCAAGGATTTTCTGAAGAAGTACCTGGTGACGGCGCCGACCAACAAGATATTCACCTTCGGGGGAGACTATATCCCGGTGGAGCTGGTGCCGGGGCATGCGGCGATCGCCCGGCAAGGGATCACCCAGGCTTTGTCGGAATTGGTGGATGAAGGATGGATGACTTTAAAGGAAGCCATGAACCTGACCGACGTGATCATGCACCAGAACGCCAGAACTCTGTACAGGCTCTAAAAGTCTCTTAAACGCTCAGGCCGGCGAGGCCTCCACTGAATATTCTTCGTAATCTTCTCTTGCCCTGGGTGGAGAGGTCTGTCGGATTTCCGGCGCTTTTTGGCTTGTCCGCGGCTACTTGTCCCCTTTCCGCTGGTTTCAACTCAATTTGATACCCGACGACGCTCCGATCCATAATCCCCAACGATGGGGTGAGACGAAATCAGTGCTTGAACGATCATCCGACCTGTGCAGCAGAAAACGAAATT
>Ga0307379_10008769_pt1 | contig 13586 bp, 8 predicted proteins | sample UN2MG_FD_202237 | JGI IMG/M metagenome (GOLD analysis project Ga0307379, IMG submission 202237) | Soil microbial communities from Risofladan, Vaasa, Finland - UN-2 | ecosystem: Environmental > Terrestrial > Soil > Coastal area > Acid sulfate soil | place: Finland: Risofladan, Vaasa | collected...
GAACTCAACATTAGATGATGCTTTGAATCAAGAAGCATCCAAAATAGCCGGCCGGAACAGAAAGCCAGGAACCGAGAGAATCACTAATCAAGACACACTTCAAGAACCTGAGGCCCTTGTTCTTCCGATACGGGGACTAAACATTCCATTCGCGGACATTGAGCTGCAAGATGGCGACAGTGTTATAGTTGAACGGATGGAACTGCCACTCTTTTCTGTTATTGGACTTGTTAACCGGCCGGGCAATTTCCCATATCCGCCGGATGTTCAGTACAACCTTATGCAGGCTCTTGCCTTTGCCGGAGGATTTAATCTGGCTGCTGACCCTCGCTATGCCTCTGTATATCGCTTAAAGCCGGATGGAACAATTGCCAGCGCAATTTTCAAGCTCGTAAACGTTGGAAAAGGCTTACAGTTCACGGATTCTTTGAATGTTCATATAAAACCTGGTGACATTGTTGCTGTTGAACATACACCCAGAACACGAACAAAGTTGTTTCTGGACAGTGTATTCAGGATCAATATTGGGACGTACTTACGCCTTGAGGATTTATATGATTGAGAATAAACGAAATGTTTATGATGAAAAGAAGCAGTTGAGAATGGCATGATTAACCGGAATGGAAATCTCAACACTGTCGGCGAAGATGGCTCGAATCTAAGTACAGTCTCGGCAGCGGGATTAATGCCGGAAAGCCTGATCCAGATCATATGGCGCAATCGATGGATAATGCTGCTTGCGACTATTGGTGCTTTAGTGTTAGGATTCATCTACATTAGCAAGGTTACGCCTATTTATACCAGTACATCCAGGATCATTGTCGAGCAGAGCGGCCCCAGAATTATTACCGAGATGGAAGAGGCTGTGATGACCCAATCCAAGAATTATCTCTATACCCATGCTGAGCTGCTCAAGTCCACGCCCATTCTTACTGCAGTTTTAAAAACTCCCGGTATAAAGAAAATGCAAACATTTACCGGTGTAGATAATCATATTGCGTATTTGAAAAAAACACTTGATACTGTTGTAGGTAAAAAAGATGACATCATTAGCATCTCATTTAAATCACCTTATCCCGCCGAAGCTGCCCAGGTAGTCAACGCCGCTGTGGATTCCTACATAACTTTTCAAGCAACCCGGAAACAAAGCACCTCAGCCGAAGTCCTGAAAATCCTTCAAAATAAAAGTGAAGAACGAGGCGATGATCTGACAAAAAAGCTAAAGGCAATGGTGGACTTTAAGAATGAGAATGAGGCGCTGGCATTTGAAAACAGACAGGGAAATGTCGTCATCGACCGGCTTGAGAGGCTTTCAACAGTTTTAACGGAGGCTCAACTTACGACTATCGATAGCAAGTCTGCCTACGAATCCACCAAGGATATGGTTAGTGACCCGGTAAAGCTCGAGCAGTTCGTACAAGCACAGCGGGCCAGAGGCATATATATCTCCACGGGCAGTGAAAAAGCCGAGCTCAAGTCCAAACTTGACGAATTACAGTTGCGTCTTGCAAATCGTTTGCGGCAAGTAACTACTGACCACCCGGTGGTGACGGCATTGGAGAGCGAAATCGACCATATAAAAGCACAGATTGCCGAGTTGGACATCGAACTCGCCCAGGCACAGCTTGCCGTCGCAGAGCAAGCATACCTCACCGCAAAAGAACGAGAAGCTCAAATCGCCAAATACTATGAAGACCAGCGTCAAGAAGCGATTAGCCTCAATGAACAGCTCGCCCAGTACACGATACTGCAATCTGACTTTGAGCAGACAAAGAATCGCTGCGATATTCTCGATGATAAGATAAAAGATCTGAATGTTACAGAAGATGTTGGAGCGCTTAATATAAGCATTCTGGAAGTTGCACGTCCTGAAATTAAACCTTCTGAACCTCAAAAGGCCAGAATTATGGCTATGGCTCTTGTTATGGGTCTCATGCTCGGTGGCGGGCTGGCACTTCTTCGCGCCTTCATAGACCAGCGGCTGCATTCAGCGGAAGAAATTTCCGCAATCCTTGGTATGCCGGTTCTGGGCATCGTACCATCAATGCCCGGAAGGCAGACCATAGTAGAGCGAGGTCAAAAAGTACACAAAGATTCCAACTCTCATACGGCGGAGTCATATCGCACGATACGTACAGCCGTGTTCTTTGGCGCTCCCAGGGGTGAAGCAAAGACCATACTTGTCACTTCTCCTGCAGCAGGTGACGGCAAGACGACTTTGGTCAGCAACCTTGCCATTTCAATGGCTCAGGCCGGTCAAAGGACACTCATTCTCGACGCCGATTTTAGAAAGCCGAGGCAGCACAAAATCTTCGAAATCAACCATGAGGATACGGGGCTTAGCAGCGTTCTTGCCGGGACGATGACATTAGCAGAAGTAACTCGGCCTACTGGAGTTAAGGGTTTGGAACTGCTTCCGTGCGGGCATGAGGTCCCCAACCCATCCGAGATACTCAATAGTGATACTTTTGCAAAACTCCTGGAGTTGATCACAAGTAGATATGACCGTGTAATTATTGATTCGCCACCGGTGATGCCTGTAACCGATTCCCAGATACTTGCTGCAATCTCCGATATAACGCTACTTGTACTTAGAGCGGAAAAGTCCACCAGAAAAACCAGTCAGCAAGCGCGTGATGGCCTTTTAAGCGTAGGCGCGCACATCCTCGGAGCGATAGTAAACGACGTACCAAAGAAGGGCCGGTACGGTTATTACGGTGGCTACGGTAATTATGGCTACGGCCACGACAAAAAAGAAAAAGGCCGGACATGAAAGAGCTGGAACGGTTATGGAAGGGCCCGATAGCCTGGAGACTTAAAACAGTTAAGGAAGACAGATTATAGACTCTCTGAATGGAAACATAATTGATGCAGATAATCATCTCAAAGGGCACAGGTGGCAGAGGTTCACGGATATCCATTGCCACTGCCTGCCCGGTCTTGATGATGGACCCGACACGATGGCCCAGGCAATCGGGCTGTGTCGCATGCTTGCCGAGGAGGGATTCACTACTGTAGTAGCGACACCTCACCAGCTCGGTCGTTTCGAGGGTTCCAACGAAGCGGCGATAGTGAGGGAATCTGTCGACGGCTTAAACGAAACACTCATAAACAGCGGCATTCCGATAAACATCGTCCCCGGAGGTGAGGTACGGGTGGATGAAAGAATCTGCCGGCTTCTGGAGTCTGACAGAATTCTTACACTTGCCGACGGCGGTAAATACCTGCTTCTTGAACTGCCATACCAGGTCTTTATAGATATCGAGCCGCTGCTTCTGGAACTTGCCTCCATGGGTATCCAGTCTGTCATATCGCACGCCGAACTAATCACACCATTGGTAGCTCGCCCTGAGATGGTACGTAAATGGCTTGAATACTCCACTCACCTGCAGATAACAGCAGCCAGCCTGGTCGATCATTTAGGGTCCGAAGTTCAGAAAGTTGCTTTGAGTTTTATAGAATCGGGCCGGGCAACAATTGTCGCAACGGATTCACACAATACAAACATCCGAAGGCCACGGATGAGAGCTGCTTATGAGCTTATGTGCACAAGGTTTGGCGAAGACCTCGCCAATCTGGTTTGTATCGAGAATCCGTCAAGAATAGTCAATGGTCAGGATATACTCTCCGTTTCACTATATGAGCAGCAGAAGGAGAAACAGTGAAGGCAAATCGAATCAATTACAATTTTATTGATTCGCCTGTAAGCTACTTCGATAAGGCGATCGAATGGTTTCTAATATCGCTGCTGGCATTTATGCCTCTTGCATTCGGCGCAGTTGAGGCCTGGAGCGAAGAGGTTGTAGTAGTCCTCGCGGCAGCGATTTCACTCTGCTTTTTACTGAAGCTTATCATTGAAAAGGATGCGCGTTTCATCTGGTCATGGGCTTTCGTCCCGTTAGCAATATTTATTCTTGTAGCAGTCCTCCAGTTGATTCCCCTTCGGGCCGGTCTGGTAACTGCAATCTCGCCAAATACTGCGGCAACAAAGCAAGAACTTTTGGGCAATTTGCCAAACTCCAGTGCCTTACTCAGGTTTATGACGCTGAGCTTTTACCCCAACGCCACAAAACAAAACCTGCGGCTGGTACTTTCCGTAGCAGCGGTTTTTGTTGTGGTTGTAAATATATACCGCCGGCCCGACCAGATAAAACGCCTTTTAGGTGCAATTGCCATTATCGGTGGCTCAATTGCCCTGCTGGCTCTTGCACAAGACCTGCTTGGAAATGGAAAAATATATTGGTTTGTATCCCCGGGCGTAGGTAAGGCCTATTCGGGCACATTTGTTCATCACGGTCATTATGGTCAGTTTATGAACTTATCGATTGGTGCAGCCCTTGGTCTAATCATGGTTAAGCTCCATGAAGCCTTCAGGGCAAGGAGCATCACTCCCAAAATCGCCTTCGAATACTTCAGTTCACCGGAAGCCAAAGCGATATGGTTCCTCGCAGGAATGATAATCTTAGGTGTATCGACGGTCTTCGTGTCGCTTACACGCGGCGGTATGGTAGGGATGCTTGTTGCGGCAGGATTCACTACGGTTGTCATTAGTACACGACGGTCTCTGCGAGGTCAGAGCTGGATCATGGTCTTGTTGGCACTTGCGGCATTCATCTGCGTGCTCTACCTGGGTTTTGACGCAGTATATGATCGGCTGGCAACTCTTCGTGATATGCGCGTCGCTGAGGCAGGCCGATGGCAAATCATCAAGGATATAGCCCTTGCCTGGACCATGTTTCCGGCGTTCGGAACTGGCTTGGGAACACATGAAGTAGTATACACAATGTTCGACCGCTCTACGATACGAGCATTGGCAGCTCACGCCGAAAACGAATATGCACAAGCTGCAGAAGAAACCGGCCTTATAGGCCTCGCTGCGCTGGTTGTGTTTGGGATTGTGGTATGGATCAGTTACGTTCGCAATGCAAAAAGCCGATCAATCCCGATTCGCTCAGCCGCCTATGGCCTTGGCTTCGGGCTGCTGGCAATAATGCTCCACAGCCTAAGCGATTTCGGCCAGCACCTGCCGGCCAACGCTATGCTCTCAGGAGTATCCTGTGCTCTTTTACTCGGCTTGACCAAGATAGGACAAAAAAGCAACCCAGATATAAAAATAGCTCGAATATCCCAAATCTCAAGAGTTCTACGTATTATCGCACTGGTTTGTATGGCAGGATTTTGGACATGGGCCATACTTGGTGCCAATAACGCCCGCCTTGCCGAAGCTCATTGGAAAAAGACCCTTGCTCTTGAGCAAATCCTTACTGAAACAGACCGGCAGACAAGCAACGAAGAATATGCAGGCCTAATCTCAAATGCAGCGGCAGCAGCCGACTATCAGCCGGATAATGTCAAGTACCGGCACTGGCTCAATGTCTACCGCTGGAGCTCAATAAGCAGCATTACGGATCCGAATACCGGAGCTGTTATTATTCCGGAACAAGGGATCGAGTTTGTACGCCGTATCGTCGATGAACTTCACAATGCGCGCCTGCTTTGTCCGACGTATGGAGCTACTTATTGCGTTGTCGGCCAGCTTGAGAAATTCACTCTGGACGATCCCAACGGTGCAGAGCTTATCAGACAAGGCTATCAGCTCGCGCCCTGCGATCCAACAGCATGTTTTGTAGCCGGCCTTCTCGATGTTGAAGAAGATCAGATTGATGCCTCATTTGAAAAATTCAGCAGGGCTATTACGCTTGACGGCAGGTTCTTTCAAGGCGTTGTCAATATTTATATCAATTATGCAAGCAGGCCCGACCTGGCCGTCGCCATCGCAGGGGACAATAGCGGCCGTTTAGGCTACGTGGCCAATGCCCTTATGGATATGGAAGAACATGAAGATATTGTTAAGCAGGCTCGAGCGCGAGTCATTGAGCTTCTTAAAGAAAAATGCTCTGATCCCGATGCTCCCGCTTCATCACTAGCATCTCTGGCGAACGTTTATAGAAGAGAAAAAAACAATCAGGCGGCCATAGAACTTTACCGCCAGGCTCTGAAATTGGATTATGGCCAGGTCCAATGGCGATTTGCATTGGCAGGATTGCTAAGAGATACAGGTAAAATACCCGAGGCGATCCATGAGGCAAGAATCTGCCTGCGCCTTCGGCCGCAATTAGAGGCAGCGAAGAGACTCATAGAGCAACTCTCCATCTTGCCGGAATCTGCAGCAGAAGAAAATTCGATGCTTTAATGCGTCTTAAAGAAAATATAATTCAGCCTTCGAATTAATTTTGCGACTTGGCGGAAAAAGGTTGAAAAACGGAGAAATTTGTCACGTGCACTAAGAGGAACGGAGTGCGCGCAGAATTAACGATCTTCCGGGAAAAATATCCGAGACACTATAAATGCTTAAGTTGTCTGGAAATCCAGCAATTTTAACACCAGATGTCCAATCACTCGCCGAGCTTACCGGCACCTGGCGGGCGGCTTATACAAAGTCGAGATTCGAAAAGGCATTTGCATGGGACCTATGCAATCACGGCATAGGGTACTTCCTGCCGATGCGCGAAAAAGTCATCTTCTCCGGTGGCCGAAAGCGCCACATCATGTCACCTCTTTTCAAATCGTATGTGTTTTTCTGCGGCACAGAACAGGACCGCTATACTGCCCTGACAACGAACCGCATCTGCCGGACGATAGAAATAGCTGACCAGGATGCCCTGATCGAAGAGCTTTTAAGTATAGAAAAGGCTCTTGTTAGTAAGGCTGTTATTGACAATTATCCCCGCCTTCCTAAAGGCCGCCGATGCAGAATCATTTCAGGCCCCATGATGGGTATCGAAGGCGTAGTTATAAAAAGAAAGGATGCAAAAGCTCGCATGGTCATTGAAGTCACCATCCTCGGCCAGGGGGCTGTAGTGGAAATCGATTCCGATTTACTGGAACCGATTTAGTCTTATCTAACTGCTAACCGCTAATCGCTAATCATGAAAACCTACCTATTCGTATATCTTAGCTCTGCTATTCTTGCGCTGGTAATCACTCCGATCGTAATCCGGCTTGCCCGGCGACTCCGTATCGTCAATATTCCGGGGCCGCGGCACGCGCATACAGAACCCATATCGCACATCGGAGGCGTGGCGATATTTGTCTCTATGATGTGTCCTGCTATCGGTGTGCTGTTCCTGTCGAATGTTATTGGAGATGCCTTCCGGAGTATTCTGCCGAAGCTAATTGTGCTTCTTTGCTCTGCTGCATTCATATTCTTTATAGGGCTGATCGACGACCTCAAGACCAAGGGCCTGCGGGCGCGAATAAAGTTTCTCGCCCAACTGGCTGCTGCTATCGCTGTCTGTGCCGCTGGTGTCCGGATAGAATCGGTCGCTATCGCCGAGCAGTTTACGCTCGACTTCGGATGGTTCTCCTGGCCGCTGACGCTTGCTTGGATCGTGGGAATTACGAACGCCGTGAACCTCAGCGACGGCCTGGACGGCCTTGCCGCCGGGATTTCGGCAATAGCCTGCGGCGTGATTGCCATATTTGCCATCCAGAGCGGCAACTTAGTTATGGCAGTGCTAATGCTCGCTATGCTGGGCAGTTTGACCGGCTTTTTGTTCTTCAACTTCAGCCCGGCGAAGATCTTCATGGGTGACTGCGGCAGTTTATTCCTGGGTTTTACGATTGCCTCTGCCAGTGTGATGTGCGCAACGAAATCCGCCGCACTTGTCGGCCTGGCTCGCCCCGTCCTGGCGCTGGGAGTGCCTATCTTTGATACGCTTTTTTCCATGCTCCGGCGGTTCCTCGAGCGCCGGAGCATGTTTTCCGCCGACCGCAGGCATTTCCACCACAAACTCTTCGACATGGGCCTCAAGCAGCGTCATGTGGTCATTACGATATATGTGATAACTTTGCTTTCCGCCGGGCTGGGAATGTTCATGATAGTCGCCAGCAACATTAGTTCTCTGATGATTTTTCTATGCATCTTGCTGCTGCTGTTCTTTGCATTCCAGGTTGTCGGCTCGGTACGTTTGAGGGACACTATTGCGGCCCTCCAGAAAAAATATGCAATAACACAGCAGGTACACGATGAGATCAGGGGTTTCGAGGATGCCCAGCTACATTTTCGCAACGCATTCACTTATGACCAATGGTGGTCCGCGGTCTGCAACGCCGCCGAACAGATGGACTTCGCCTGGGTTTCTCTGAAGACCATAGATGAAGATGGAACGGTCCAGACCGAAGTCTGGCGAACAGCCGGTGCTCCGCCGGATCTGTCCGATGTAGTTATTATGACTATCCCACTCCGCAATCACGGCCAGACGGGACCAATGGAGTTTGAGATAGCCGTCTCCATCAACGGCTCCTACGAATCCACCGGTCATCGAGCAAAGCTCTTCGGAAGACTAATCGACGAGCACGAAGTAATAAGCAAGGTTTAAGGATAGCCATTAGCAATTAGCAATCAGTGATTAGCTCACGACTAAAAGCCAACAGCTAATCGCTGAATCGTGAACAAAGTGCAGCACGGCAGGCTTGCACCGGGATATGATAGACTTACAATATGCTTGATTACACTGACATCGTTTCATTGCATGTTTACATTGAGTCTTATCAAGTACAATTTGAGTAATGTGAGCCTCATATACGGCTTTGTAAACTCACATTATCGCATTGTAAAGTCACATCGTCTCAATGTCAGCCTCATCCGGCCCAAAGTCAGTCGAATCTATCGTAAATGAAGCTTACATCGACGCATTGCAGACGCACATCAAGGCAATGTAAACGGCCTTTTAGTCTAAAAAAGATTGCACGAAGCCATGCAAGTGTTTGTATTATAAGGAATTACGAATTTTAAGCCACAGAGAGCACAGAGTAGTGCAAATAGAAAATAGTCAATGTAAAGGATTATAAACCACGAAGATCGCGAATTCTTCACGAGATACGAACGACGAATTATCAACCGCAGATGAATGCAGATTCACGCAGAGAACTCAAACCTTCAAATAGTCATTAGTAAATTTATGCCATAGGTATAGTAAATCGTCAATGCAAAAGGTAAGACTGCATATTATGTAATTGCCTAAAGGCAACGGTATGAAGCAAGGAACAAAAATAAAAATAATCAATGTTGTAGGTGCCAGGCCGAATTTCATGAAAATTGCCCCGTTGATGGCGGAATATCAAAAGCACGATAACATAGAACCATTATTGGTGCATACCGGCCAGCATTACGATGAGCAGATGAGCAATCTGTTCTTCCGCGAGCTTGAGATCCCTGAGCCCGACATAAATCTTGAAGCAGGTTCCGCCTCGCACGCTGTTCAAACCGCCGAGATTATGAAAGCTTTTGAACCTGTTGTATTGGATTATAAACCCGATATCGTCTTAGTAGTAGGCGATGTGAACAGTACTATCGCCTGTGGCCTGGTCGCGGTCAAGCTGGGAGTAAAGCTGGCACACGTCGAAGCGGGACTTCGCAGCGGCGATCGTTCAATGCCGGAGGAAATCAATCGTATCCTTACAGACTCTATAAGCGATTTGCTTTTCTGCACGGAGCAAAGCGGCGTAGACAACCTCCTCAAGGAGGGCATCGCAAAAGATAAAATTCATCTCGTTGGCCATGTGATGATCGACACACTCCTGAAGAATAAGGCAAAGGCCGATAAGTCAACTATCATCGACGAACTGAAGGCCAAAGGCTGCCTTGATGGTGATGGCTTTGCCGTTCTTACCCTGCATCGTCCGTCAAATGTCGATGACCCGAAAGTCTTCGCCGGAATACTGGATGCCCTGGAAGTGATACAGGCGGACCTGCCGATTATCTTCCCGGTACATCCGCGAACCAGGAAGAACCTTACCGCCGCCGGCTTTGACAAGCAGGTGGAAGCAATGCCGAATCTGCACCTGATGGACCCAATCGGCTACCTTGATTTCCTGAAGCTTACCTCTAATGCCAGGCTCATATTGACAGATTCCGGCGGCATCCAGGAAGAAACAACTATCCTGAAGGTGCCCTGCATAACTCTGCGGGATAACACAGAGCGCCCGGTGACGGCCGAATTAGGAACCAATCAAATCGCAGGCACCCGGACTGATGGAATATTGGCTGCCTACAAAAAAGCACACGATAATCGGTGGGAAAAATCGCAAATACCACCTTTCTGGGATGGTAAGGCTGCAAGCAGAATAGTGTCAATATGCATTGATTTCTGTCTAAAGAAAGATCCTTCGTGACGGGGCATGCTCACCGCTCAATGGTACCCTGTCATCTGCCGACAACAGGGCCAAACCCTAACCTTCTGGGTCGATGGTACAGTTCATCAGACCAAGGCCGATCCTAACTAGTTTTTGTTGCGAAAGGCCATTAATTTGACGATTCATTTTTTGCAACGTAATTTTCGGCGGTCCATTTTTGCACACATTTAATTTGAGCTATCGATAATGGAAATTGTTGTACAGAATTGCGTTTTTTAACCGTTCTATTAGCAGAACAGAAATGTGAAGGTTCGTAGTCAACCTATATACAGATGTCTCTTTAGGGAGGATTTATTGTGAAAACCACATGTATCATTTTCGTAGGCCTGATTCTCTCAACAGTTTGCTTTGGTCATTTGCCAACAGACTTGGATGGTGATGGGAGTGTTACTTTTTTCGATTTTGGCATGTTCGCAAATCAATGGCAGGAAGAGGATCCAAATGACGATAACGGATATATCTACCTGCAAGAGATGTTCACCATGTCATCTGCTGTGGCTACACGGAGACCCTATGCGCCAATTCTGCCTATTTACATTGATTGTTTTGATGACTCGTCGTACTGGACAGATCTTCATTCTGTTGCAGTTCAAGATGTTTATGAGTTCAATGGAGAAAGAGCTTATCTATGCGGCGATAAGAATTTCTCATCCATACTTATTACAACATTGGCTCAAAGTGGTTCCTATAATTACCATCACATGGTGAAGACATTTGATACTTTAAAAGATTTTTCATTCTGCCATATCTCCTGTAGATTAAAAGTTCCTCAGGGCAATGGCCCAGCTCATATTTCAAATATTCACAAGATAGTTTTGAGGTTTATAGATGACGAAAACATTTTCATAGATTACACGCTTTCACGAGGTAGAGGAGATGGATGGAAAGAAACCGTTGTGACTCAAGATGACAATGATGAAGGAAGTAATGATATCGATTGGACAAGGATTAAAAAAACGGCGATTGTTATTTTTACAAAAGAGAGTTCTACACCTCAAGTAATAATGGACAGACTAATGATCTTCAGATATCAACATCAATCAAATGAATTTTCGCCAATTGTCATAAATACCTTTGACGATACTTTGCTTGATCAATATGATGCTGCAGCATATCTTTCAGCAAAGGGTATGGTTGGGACGTTCTACACGATTGGTCGCTCTGTGGGAGGGGATTGGGGTACAGTGTTAACGCTGAGGCAGCTTCAGGACATGTATTGGGCTGGCCACCTAATAGCTAATCATACCTGGGAACACCCAATGCCCTTTGATGCCCTAAGTCCCCAAGAACAGATTTATCAGATTCTTCAAATGCAACAATGGATGTGCGAAAACGGCTTCGGTGATGGAGCGAGGATTATAGCTACACCTGGAAATGTATGGAATCCTCAGATGGATACATATTTAAGACCGTATTATAGTCAGATAAGAGCAACATTAAGTGGTGGTGGCGTGCGTTTAAATCCTCTATTTGATAAAACACATTTACGTGTGTCAGCAAGCACGCCGGCTTTAGCAAAAGCACAAGTTAAAAAAATGCTGAACAATCCAAACCCCTCTGTGATGGTTTATATGGGCCATGGAATGCAAGACTACATGACCGAATTCAAAGAATATATTGATTACCTCTACGATCAATTACAAAAGGGTAATCTACGAGTATATAATTCTTCTGATTTATTGAATTTATAAACAAGTGAGGCGATTGTGATAGCGCTGGTCGACGAGATACCACTCGTGCGGCTTTTCAGCTAAGGCTTTCCGACCAGGTGTCCGGCAGGGACTGGTTGTCTTTGCTGATCAAGGGTTCAGAAGTGGTTCCACTTTAATGGCAAGTTTATTAGTTGGCCGTGCCTGCGGTGAAGTAGAGAGAGTTCACATGTCTGAGAAGTCAAAAGTGCGTGTAATGATAATCGGAGGAAATCTTGTCGGCAAGGGTGCGGAGGCTATGTTACTTGTGGTCCGGAATGCGATCAAAGCAGCCGTTCCTGAGTCAATCCTTTACATGCCGTTGGCATGTCAGGCTGATAGTGAGCAGTTGAAAAAGTATGGTTTCGAAATCGTCAAGCAGCGCCAACAAGGGCTTATCGTTAAGGCTGTCAGTTTTGGTCTCCTTATGACAAGGCTGCTTCGTCAAGGGTGGATTGATCCAACCGCTGCTAAGGAAAAAGGCATAGCCAATATCTTTCGAGTAAGCAACATAGTTGTGGACATAGCTGGATTTGCATCTAGCGATCAATGGGGCTCCCGTGCTGCCTTTGGTCGGTGGAGACAATATGCTCTGAGCAAAAGTGTGGGCAATAAAATTATTTTTATGCCACAATCGTGGGGGCCATTCAAAAACAAGAGCGTGAGTCTATTCACTCGAGCAATGCTGCGTGACGCGCAACTCGTTTGTGCTCGGGAAAAGATTAGCTACGACCATTTAATAGAGTCCGGATGTGTAAAGCCTCAAAAGATACTGTTGTCTCCTGACCTTGCTTTCCAATTTCGTGCGAGTCCTTCAAAAAGAGGTCAACGTATTCTGCATGAGGCTGGCCTTACTGATCGAAATAGGCCAATTATCACCATGACCCCTAACATGCGTATCTTCGAGCGGACACCAGGGCAAGGAGCCAATAATACTTACTTATCCACACTGATAGATGTGATTACGCACTTTTTGCACAAAACACCATGCCAAATTGTTCTTATACCGCACGAAGCTTCATATCGACGAGCAAATGATACAGAATTGTGTAAAATGATAATAGAGCAAATTCAGGATCGAGAGCGGGTGTGTATGCTTAGAGCTGACAGATCGGCAGCAGATATAAAGGCAGTGATAGGTCTCTCCGAGTTTCTCGTTGCAAGTCGGTATCATAGTCTCATCGGTGCATTGTCGATGCGAACGCCGGCAGCTGTCATTGGTTGGTCACATAAATACGATGAGGTGATGCGAGAATTAGGACTTGAACAGTGGGTCGTCGATCTTGTTCGACAACCTGCTAACTCAACAACAGACGTTGTCTTAAAAGCCTGGGAAAAGCGAGACGCAATTCGAAAAGTTTTGCAGGAACGTGTTCCTGAACTTGAGAAGAAATCTGCCTTGGCGTTAGATCGAATGATTGATATTATCAAATTTGCAGTAACCTTGTGATGATTCAGACCATTAGTCAGGTTGTAGAAAACCATATTTGTACGAATTGCGGAACATGTGTGGGGGTTTGTCCGGCTGGAGCGTTAGAGATGGTCGAAACTCTGGGTGGAGAGATGCTGCCCCAGCTTAATTCCGAACGGTGTACCGATTGTGGCCTCTGCCACAGTGTATGTCCACAGATCAATATTCCTGCCCGAATGAAAGAGCATTTGGTGAACCCTTGTGTTGGGCCTGTCCGGCGCGGGTTTTTA
>Ga0307379_10008770_pt1 | contig 13586 bp, 9 predicted proteins | sample UN2MG_FD_202237 | JGI IMG/M metagenome (GOLD analysis project Ga0307379, IMG submission 202237) | Soil microbial communities from Risofladan, Vaasa, Finland - UN-2 | ecosystem: Environmental > Terrestrial > Soil > Coastal area > Acid sulfate soil | place: Finland: Risofladan, Vaasa | collected...
TATCAATAATTTAGAATTAAAAGTGCCTGGTGCACCACTGCACGATAAAATACAGCTTCGTATAATACCAGATAGAGAATCCGGCTTATCCGAAGTAAGATTCTGGCATAAAGATGAGTTTTTAGGTAGTCAAAAAGTTAAAAATTCTGAGTTTAATTTAGTCCGGTTTTAACTTTTAAATAGTCCGGTTTTAACTTTTAACTAACAGCTTTTTTTGATATTAATATAGAATATTAATAAACAAAAAGATTATAAATATAATATACGATAAACACTATATATTTTAACTACAAATGTTTTAATTATAGTTAACGTGTTATTACCACCCTTACAATAGGAACCTCCGGTTAATCTTTAATCAATTCAATCTCGAAAAGCTTTGGCCAAAATTTTCCAGTCACAAACAACCGGTCATTCTTTGCATCATAGGCAATACCATTAAGAACATCAACCTTCATGCTATCGTCTTCCGGACTTAAAATGCCTTTCAGGTCTATCCAACCAACTACTTGACCGGTTAGAGGATCAATCCTGGCGATACGTAAAGTAAATTTACTTAGCTTAAGCATCAATCATAAATGTTAATTTCTATTGTAAATATTGAGTCAATTATAAATTGAACTTAAAATAATTCAAAACCGGTCTATTTAAGTTCATCACCTAAATAGCAAGTATTTAAATTCTAGGTTTCTAAAGCGAAAGGTTGGCAGTAAGTTATCTAAACAACTTACTGCCAACCTTGTGTTTACTGTCCCATATTTCTATTTTTTAGGTTCGAGTGGACCAAATCCGACTTCTTTAAGCCACCATAACGGATAACCTACACTTTCACCTACTTTAGGAACATTAACATATCCATCGATATATTTCATAACTAGGAAATCTGCAAGATCCCACCATTCAGCTACCACGCTATTCGCAGTGTTATTACAATAATCAGTCAGGAATTGTTTAGCTAATTCCGGATCTTGGTCATAAAGCATCTTTGCAGCCTCATCGATTGCCGGTTGCATTGCAAGCATTTTACCTTCAAGCTCATCTTGCTTAGCTTTTATATCTTTAATCATATAACTATACTTAAGGTCCGCCCAATTTCCTACAAAATTCATTGCCCAAAATGCAGAATCTCTGGTAAAGGCAAGACGGTTTCCGGTACTATAAATTTTAGGAAGCTCGGTAACTCCGGCATAAAAAGGAGTAAAACAACTAGTGGCAGAAACATCAGGAGTAAACCACATTACACCTCCGATAGAAGCAGGAAGCCAGTTTCTTGATTGTATGACAGTGGTGTAATCAGACCTAAACATAGAAATAGCTCTTTCCCAAGTTCCACCTTCTATAAGTTTTTCGGCACCAGCACCACCATAACGATTAGGTGTACCAAATGGACCGGCAGCCATTCCTTTAGTCAGATCAAATTCAGTTCCTTCGTAATGATCACGGAAAACAGTAAAGAGGTCATGTACTGAGACCTTCTTATCAGGCTTGATTGAGAAGGGATACTCTGTGGTATATGAATCCTCTACCCAAGGTTTAAAGCCATAGGATGGAGCCAATAAATCATATACCCGCCACTTACGCCGCAAGCTGTAGTACCTAATGGGATCGTATACACGGCTATATGCCCGAGTAAAATCAAATGGGCCATCTGCAGGATTCCACCATCCCTGTGCTATTGCAACATCAAAAATATTATCCGATGCCATATAGTAGTCTGGATTATCTAAATCTATCTCTCGCATGGTGAACTGATTGGCCATGACTGCAATATGATCATCCGGAACCCTTTGGGCAGCCCATACTGCGCTATTTTCATCTGGGGTTGCAAGAATATTCCATACCCACGCTTCATTTCCGTCAACTACAGTATAAGTTTCCCCGCTACCGTAGTAACCATATTCTACACAAAGGTCGCCCATTAGTTGCACGGCTTCCCTGGCGGTTGTACATCTCTCCATAGCTACTCTCGAAGCTGCCGCAATATCAAACAAAGCCTCCCCTTCTGGTAACGGTTTTGCGCTAGTTCTTGCACCACAGGTACATTCACCTATAGCTACTTGGTGTTCATTCATAACACCATATACCGCATCAAAATAAGCATAAGTATGTGCTACTTCAGGAATAAAACCCAAGGGTTCTGTAGGAATTTCTCCTGCCTTGGGATGATAGCCTGGTCCTCTTTCAACACCAATGTATCGTGGATAACCAAGAATGTACAGGTAAACTGGACGCATTTCCCCAGGTTCATGATCTTCTGCAGGGACAAAAATCGCACGACTGTCACAATATCCACAGTCGGCAGAATGACTGGTCATAGTAGAGCCATCTACCGAAGCATCTTTTCCTATTATTATTGTAGTACAACTTTTATCTTCATCATCAAGTAAAACAACGGGCTGTGCACAAAACACAAAACTGCTCAACAACATTAATGCTAAAATAGAGACGCTAACTAAATAAATTATCTTTTTTAAATTCATTTTTTCCCCTTTTCATATTTTGTCTTGTGAAAATTATAAAAGATACAGTATTTTCTTACAATTCTTGCTTATATACATCCTCCCCCTCTCTTTCTTTATCTTTCTTTACTTACCTTATGGTTCAAAATCAATAATTTTGTTAACCATAATTATCAGTTAATGATGACATAGTTAATTTCTATTACTTTTTCACTGCATAAAAGAGTAGCAAGTTTTTGAACTAGCTTGCCACTCTTTTATGCCTCTATTTCTCAGGTTTATTGTTTAGTTTCAAGTGGACCAAATCCAACTTCTTTAAGCCACCATAAAGGATAACCTACGCTTTCACCTACCTTAGGTTTATTAACATATCCATCGATATATTTAGCCACTAAAAACTTGCCAAGTTCGCGCCATTCATCCACTACAGCATTTGCATTGTTAACAGAGTATTCAGTTAAATATGCGCGGGCCAATTCCGGATCTTTCTCGTACAAGACCAGAGCTGCCTGGTCAACCGCAGGCTGGAAGGCAAACATCTTATTTTCCAGTTCTACCTGTTTTTCCTTAATATCTTTAATCATATAACTAAATTTAAGGTCAGCCCAATTGGATACGAAATTAAAGACCCACCAGGCAGAATTTTCGTCATATTCATAACGAGTTCCTGTAGAAAAAGATTCAGGAAGCTGGGTAGATCCAGCATAGATAGGCATAAAACAGGATGTAGTTGCAACATCAGGTGAATACCACAGTACACTTCCGATAGAATCGGGTAGCCAGCCTCTGGTCTGAGATATCTGCACATAATCAGCTCTGAACATACCTATAGCTCTTTCCCAAGTACCACCTTCTATAAGTTTTTCGGCACCGGCACCGCCATAACGATTTGGGGTTCCAAAAGGTCCGGCGGCCATTCCTTTGCTTAAGTCAAATTCAGTCCCCTGGTAATAATCTCGAGTAATAGCAATGACATCCTGCACCGAAATCTTTTTATCGGGTTTTACTGAGAAAGGATATTCTTTCGTAAATGTATCGTTTACCCAAGGGGTAAATTTCTTAGAAGGTGCTAAAAGGTCAAAGGCTCTCCACTTACGACGTAAACTATAAAGCCTTACAGGGTCATAAGCACGGCCATATACCAGATTAAAATCTAATTGGCCATCTTCAGGTTTCCACCATCCTTCTGCTTTAGCGATATCCAAAATATTATCCGATGCCATGAAGTAGTCCGAATTATCTAAATCCATCTCTCGAATTGTAAACTGATTACACATGACTGCAACCTCATCATCCGGGACCCTTTGGGCAGCCCAGACCGCACTTTTTCCATCCGGGCTAGCAACCATATTAAAAACCCAGGCTTCTTCTGTATCAATAATAGTTAAAGTTTCCCCACCAGAGTAATAACCATATTTTACTCCTAAATCACCCATTAATTGGATAGCTTCTCTTGCCTTAGTACATCTCTCCAGCGCAACCCTGGAAAGTTCCGCTATATCAAACAAAGCCTGCCCTTCTGGTAACGGTTTTGCACTAGTTCTTGCACCACAGGAACATTCACCTATATTCAATTGGTGTTCGTTCATGATTCCGTAAACGCCATCAAAATAGGCATAAGTATGTTCCCCTTGGGGGATAAATCCAATCGGCTCCACGGCCACTTCTCCAGCTTTAGGAAAATAAGTGGGTCCTCTATCATAACAACATAATCGGGGATAAGGCAGTGTAAACGCATAAACTGCTCGCATGTCTCCCGGTTTGTGATCTGCTGCCGGAACATAGGCAATTCTTGGGTCACATCTGCCACAATCGTTGGTGTGAGAAGTGATTAGTGATCCATCAACTGTAGCATCTTTGCCACTTATTACTGTTGTACAACCTTTATCTTCATCATCAAGTAAAACAACGGGCTGTGCACAAAACACAAAACTGCTCAACAACATTAATGCTAAAATAGAGACGCTAACTAAATAAATTATCTTTTTTAAATTCATTTTTTCACTCCTTTTTAAAATATTTTATAATGAAAAACTCTAAATTTAAAATCTTCTTTTTTACATCTATCATCCCCCCCTCTAGGCACATTTATCTTCGATTACTTTAAAATAGCTACAAGCCAATTAGCTGGCTTGTAGCTATTTTATTTTTATTCATTCCTATTTAGCTGTCTATTTTACGACAGGTGCTTTTTCTTGATCTATAGTGTACCAAGGGTAACCTTCGGGAATGATAGTGGTCTTTCCGAATTCAACCGCCTTTGCCCACCAATCAGGATAGTAGATGCTTTCTGTTTTATAGACGTTGTCAGCGTATTTGCTCTGATCATTGTAGCGGCCGAACAGGTTACTTGCCAGTTCCCAGTAAGCATCCACAGAGCGGTTAGCGCAGCTATTGGTGTAGTTGGTTATGAAAGTTCGCGCTAGAGCCGGATCCTTCTCATATAGCTCAAGTGCAGCCTTTTCAATGGTCGGTTGCAGTGCAAAGAAGTCTGCTTCAAGCGAATCACGGACGACTTTAATGTCCTCGAACATGTAGGACCAAATACGCTGGGCATAATTCGCAACAACTTGAAAAGCCCACCAGGCTGACTCCCGGCTAAGTACATCATAGCCACCACCACGTCTGCCAGTGGCAAAAGATTTCGGCATCACTGTTGTCCCAGCATAAATAGGCATGTAACACGCAGTAAGGGCATAGTCGTAAGCAAACCAGACCAAGGAGCCGATCCAAGGCGGCATGTCCTTTCTGGCGACAACGACCGTCGACCAGGTGGCCCAAGGTTTAGTAAGGCACCGTTCAGCGCCAAAGCTTCCTGGCAGACCTTCTCCTTTTCTTACCGCGTAGCGGAATGGGTCAGCGAACGGACCTGCGGCCAAACCCGTTGTCATATCGAATTCTGTTCCCTCAAGGACGTCGCGGGTTATCCTTATAATATCCTGTGCCGATACTGGTTTATCTGGCTTGACAGAAAAAGGATAATGCCAAACCCATGGACTACGTTTAATAGAAGGCGTCAATAGGTCAAAGACGCGCCACACGCGACGTGAGTTGGCAACACCGTAGCTACTTTTACCATAAGTATCATAGACTTTGAACTCTATTCCACTTTTAGGATCCCATAAACCCAATTCTTCAGCAAGCGAGTAGATATTCGATGAAGCCATGAAGTTTTCCGTATCTTTAAGGTCAATCGCCCCTATTACACTTTTGTTAGCACAAACCGCAATCTCCCCGTCAGGGACTTTCTGGGCAACCCATACAGTACCGGGCTTACCGCTATCTGGCGTCCACAGTGCACCGGGGCCATAGATTTCAAAGACCCAGGCTTCATTTCCGTCGATAACTGCGCGCATTTCTCCTGAACTGATGTAGCCGTATTTCTCAGCCAGAGATCCCATAATCTGGATAGCTTCCCGAGCAGTTGTAGCCCGTTCTAATGCGACTCGCATCAGCTCGGTCTGTTCAAACATACCATTCGAATTACGACACTCATTGGCTCCTCCAATCGTTGATTCACCCATTCCTACTCCCATCTCATTTTGAAACGAGTAGGATGTATTAGTATAGGCAAAGGTATGCGCTACCTGTGGAATCTCACCGGTCTGGTAGATTGGCTTGTCCACGTGGTAAAGTGGACCCCTGTCTGTATAATTTAAAACAGGTCTCATTGTCCCAGGCTCCCAGTCCGCCTCTCGAACTATACTCACGTAGAAGGTGTCCGACCCTGAGTCATCGGTGTGAGTACACATGGCTGATCCATCGACCGTCGCGCCGGGCGAAACCGCTAGCGAGGTGCAACCACCGAGCTCCTGCTCACTATCCGCATAGACCACTAATCCTGATAGTATTAACATTAAAGTTAACGTAGCAACAACTAAACTCAATCTTTTAAATTTCATCTTTTTTCACTCCTTTTAAAAAATTCTATTGAAAGTCTACAAATCTCAAATTACTCCTTATACATTTATCACCTCCTTCTTTAAGCATAGAGACCAATGGTAGCGCACACTAATAGATACTTATTTATAGTTAAAGTTTACCTATTCATAATATATGTCGGCCTTATCCGCTTTGCCTGGATCATGATAATAGTGTCCGATACCATTTTCCACTACTTCAGCATAGCGAGGAACATTGTGGATTTCTATCGCTCTATCAGGATTTCTTTTTGAAAACTGCTGAATAAGCTCTAATATAACCGAACAGTGTTGACCAGCACGTTTATCTATTGGCCACCCAGTCTCATCATAAGGTACAAATAACATTCTTTTCTTGGAAAGATTTAGTAAAAAGGGATCTTTTCCATCCAAAAGTAACTCTACAGTCTTTGGACCAGTCGGCTGGTCTAAAAAAGGCAACGGCGCTTCTAGCAGAAAAGGTAATGTATCAGCATAATCTCCAATCTCTCGATGGGAAAGGCCGCGGAATCCAGTGGGGGAAGGTTCAACATGGTTATCAAACCCTTCTTTAGCCTTTACAGTAAGTACCGCCATAGTTGCTACCCTTATAGATTTGTCGGGAGCCACGATACAATTGGTGACTGGGAACATCGTTTCAGCTCCATGTATATCGACAGCCATATCGGCATTATCCTCTCTCATAATCTGCATCGCAGCATAAGTTACTTTCTCCATAAGGGGACCATCAGCCCTACCAGGCCAGGTCCTATTAGTATTTCTAATATCTAAATAGGATAGTAACTGCTTGTCGGGATAATGAACATATACGTCCGGATCTGGCCATTGATCTAAGGCAGAAGCATCCCGATTTCCCATTCTGAATTTTTTATTACCCCAATCCGTAGAGATTTCAAAATATAAAGGATAACCATCCCCTGCTCTCGTATTACGTCCTCCACTATTATTAAACTGAGGAATGACGATGAGTGTGCCTTTATCAACAATAGCGTTTTCTACAAATATGAGTGCAGTTAGTCCGGCTACGGGTTCATTTGAATGGGTATTTGCTATGATAAGCATCTTTCCGCCTTCCTCTTTTCCTTCCAAGAAAAATACATTAGTATCCCCAGCAGTACCTTTTAAACCTTCGCAATAATCACTCAGTTTTGTAACTTTAGTAACGCCTGGCCCAGCTACAACAGGTACCATATAATTTCGATGGTTATAAAGCTGTACACCCGCAATTATCATTACTACTAAAACTACTAAAAGAAGTATCGATTTTATCTTCCATTCACGAGACATATTATCTCCCTCCTTATTCTACTTTATCCGCAAGACCCTCAAAACAAGGGGAACCGCTACGATCAAATAGAGAAGCATATCATTTGTGCTCTTCTTTTCTCTTACAAAATTCCATATTAACATACCTATCAAATATATACTAATTGCATAATATACCACCATTATTAAAGGCATAAATATCACCTCCTGCCATAGATTATACTTTTTATTAGTCTTGCCAATTAGCATAAACATGCGCTGTTACATACTTTCTATCCTATCGCACTAAAAATGCTAAACGAGCACTAAAAACAACCATTAAAATTCCTACCAAAGTAATAATCAGCCAGGGAACCCAGGTATTCTTTAAAAATCTCCAGTAAGAATCTTTATATTCTGATACCATTACGCTAAGTCTTCCAATAAGAGCAGTTGGGGGAAGTCCATCTCCCAATGGCCAAAGCAAGCTCAGTCCTGCAATAGCAACAGTGGCATGCAATCCTATGGAATCAAAGTACCATATTAAAGGAATGCCCAAAACCGCTGCAGCACCATAAGTCAAAACGCCTTCAGATACTGGTATTATCACAGCTAAAGATATAAACAGTAAGGTAAGGGGTATGCTGATAACGGAAAAGGATATAAGACCTCGGACTCCAGTTACAGTCATTATCTGTTGTAGTATACCCACAATGACCATAGTCGCAATTAAGGGGAGTAACCTTTTTACTGTCTCTCTTGATAAGACAAGAATATTGATCCTTTTGGGGCTTACCAGAAGCGCAATTAAAGCTGCGATAACAAATTCCAAAGGTAATCCCAATATGGGCATGGAAAAAGGCCAAATCCGGGAAGCTATTATTAATCCAAAAAATATAAGGAAAGGTAAAAGTACTCTCCATCCGCTCATCCCTGCTGGCACTTCGGGCATCTCTTTCAGGGCTGCTTCCATATTTACTGACCCCTCTCTTCTCCATCCCAGAAAAAGGATGGTAAAAGTCCCCAGGATAAGGATAGGGATAGCAAGAGGAAGCTCAAATCCGACGTAAGGTATGGCGGTTCCAGCACAAGTAACCATAGCCCAGATGTTCACCGGAGGCGCAGCTGCACTTAAACCAGCGAGGATAAAAAGTATAGCAGTTACTTTTATCTTCGGTATACCTAAATAACCAAGGGCTAATGCTACTGGTGCTCCTACAACCAATAGGGATACACTACCAGCTCCGGTAAGAGCACCTGGTATAAGTAGTATTAGCATCAAGAGGATTAAGGCAATAACACGTTTATTATAAAAGTTTTTTATTATACTTCTAACTATATAATTCACACCACCGGATTCTCTGACTATATCCATAAATATGGTTGCTGTAACAAAGATCAAGACAACATCCAAATAAGTGAAAGATCCCTCCACCAGGTGACGGGCTAGTTGACCTATCGTGGGAGTATTTATAAATGCTCCAGCTATGCCTCCTGCAATAGCAGCTGAAAGCATGCTCCACTCAACGGATAATTTCCACTTAGCCAAAGCATATGCTACTACCATAATTACCGTAATTATTTCAATCTGTAGAACCATTAATACTACCTCCTCTTAAATTTAATTATTGATAAACTTCAAGCCTTATTCACCTAGTTGAAATACTTGTTTTAGGATATCCACAAGATCAAGAGCATATACAATTTCGGTCAGATTAATTTTATTTTTTTCAGCTATGGTAGTAAATCGTCCATCTTTGTTACCATCAGCTGTCACAATGAGATAGTCAGCAAAAGGAGCGATAGCATTGATCATCCTTTCATTGTCACTACCTGCAGCACCTCTTGCAGATAATCCTCCGAGGTGCGCTGCGATAATAAAAATCTTATTTTTCTTGCAATAATCAATGACTTTCTTTAATCGCGCTTCTTCATCATCCAAAGTAAGACCGGATGCTCCCATACCTTTCAGGCTAGCACCTATAGCAAAAACAATAGTTTTATAAGGTGTTTTAGCAGGATACTTAACTAAATCAGTAAATATCTCTACGTGGAAACCTTCGCTGGACACTGCTCCACCTAAGCCGACTCCCGCACCTATCATCTCAATAGTTGGAACATCGCAATAATCATATTTTAGTCCTGCCTCATCAGCTACAATATTAAGTGTGTTTATATCTGCACTCTGTCCAGCAGAGGTAGTTAAAACAGGAAATTTAGCAGTAGAAATAGTTGCTTCATCACTTGCTAAACCAGAAACAGATAGAACAAAGATAAGACCACTAACCATTATCAAAAATACAATAAATCTCCTTAAACTTTTCATTTTGAATATACCTCCTTCTTAATTTTTAAAGTTATTTAATTTACTCTTTCTCCTTAAAATAGTAGCAAAACTAAAAGGAAATAACAGTAAGCTGTATAACAGCTTACTGTTATTTTTTATTCCACTTTAGTCCCCTGCTATTTCGGACATCCTGCAGGTGGGATAGTGCTCTTCCCAAAATCAACTGCCTTCAACCACCAATCTGGATAGCCAACACTCTCACTCTTGTAGGTTTCATCTCCATACACATAACCATCTGTATAACGACCAACCAGCTGGCTCGCTAATTTCCAGTACGCATTTACAACACGTATAGCACAACTATTAGTATAAGTAGTTATAAAACTACGGGCAAGATCGGAATCTTGTTCATATAATTCTATAGCACTCCTTTCAATGATCGGCTGAACTGCAAAAAATTCTGTTTCCAAAGGATCGCGGACAGCTTTTATGTCTTCAATCATATAGGAATATTTAAGATCTGCGTAGTTAGAAACAAAATTAAATGCCCACCAAGCTGATTCTCGACTAAATACATCATATGCTCCACCACGCATACCTAGGTCAAAGGACTTTGGTAGTTCTGTAACTCCACAATAAATAGGAATATAACATGTAGAATGAGGAGCATCATAACCAAACCAGGTTAAACCACCAATCCAATCAGGAATATTTTTGCGGGCTACTACTACTGTAGAATAATTAGTTCGGAATAAGGAAATAGCTCTTTCCCAACCATAACTACCTTCCGGATTCAGGCTACTAGAAGTGGGATAACGGTTAGGGCCCCCAAAGGGACCAGCAGCAAGACCCTTAGTCAGATCAAATTCTGTTCCTTCATAATAATCACGTTCAATCCTCATGATATCTTGTGCAGTAACTGGCTTATCAGGTTTGACCGAGAAAGGATAACGCTCCATCCAAGGATCAAGATTAAGCGAAGGTGCAATTATATCAAATACCCGCCATTCGCGACGAGCATTATAAGTAGAATAATCTTTTTTCCCATGAGTTTCATAGACTTTAAATTCTTTTCCACTCTTAGGATCCCACCAACCCATTTTTTCAGCAAGAGAATAGATATTTTTAGAAGCCATAAAATGGTCAGGATCATTAAGATCAATAGCACCAATTCGAGGACGATTAGCACAAACAGAAATCTCACCATCTGGAACTCTTTGAGCAACCCAAACAGCACCTAATTCATCACTTCCTGGTTTCCATAGAGGACCGGGACCCCAAATTTCAAATACCCAAGCTTCATTTTTGTCAATAACCGGTATATGTTCACCAGAAACACAATAACCATATTTTGTAGCTAAATCTCCCATTATCTGGATAGCTTCGCGAGCAGAAGAAGCACGCTCTAAAGCTATTCTCTGTAATTCTACTACTTCGAACCACCCATCTTTATTAGATAATTCTCCACGACCACCAATTGTCGATTCGCCCATTCCTACTTGTTTCTCATTTTGAAAAGAATAGGATGCATTAGTATAAGCATATGTATGTGCAACTTGAGGTATCTCACCAGGAGAATAGATAGCTTGACCCTCTCTTAATTGACGATACGGTCCATCATCTGTATTTTTAAGAACTGGCCGCATCGTCCCTGGCTCCCAGTCCTTCGCAGGGACTATATACACGTGGAAGGTATCCGATCCTGAGTCATCAGTATGTGTACACATTGCTGATCCATCAACAGAAGCCCCTGGTGAAACTGTAATTGCGGTGCAACTGCTGGACTCCTCAAACTCCTGCTCACTATTCGCATATACCCATACACCTGACAGTATCAGCACCAAAGCTGATGCAACAACGACTGAAATTAATCTTTTAACTTTCATTCTTTTTTTCTCCCTTTTTATTATAAATTTTTGGAAAATCCTCAAAATAACCTCTGTTACATATATCACCCCCTTGTATAATATCTTTTACAGTTGAGATAATTCGCTTTTTCTTTAAAAGCTCTCCAAAAAGAATTTATCTTTAATATTCTTTTTAATTTCTAAAATTTCTGCCTTTATCTCTCATCTAATGATTTATTTGACCTCTCGCCCCCCCTTCTTTGAATTTGTTTTTAGTTTTTCCATCTAGTACGAATATTCACTAAGCTCCAAATTGTAATTTTTTTATTATAAAAGCAAAAAGTCCTGACCAAACCTTACGCCAGGGCTTTTTATAAAAACTTGCAATTTCTTAAAAAATATATATAATATAAAATCACAAGCCAACCAATTGTGTTAGATGGTACTAGGCAATTGGCATAAGGTTTGGAACACCCCTTGGTCGTTAGACCAAGGGGTTATTTTTATTTTTTAGGTAAATAAAAAAGACAGGGCAAAGAAAATAATATAATTATTTTACTTGCCCTGTCTTTTTACCTGAGAGATTTTTCCTTTATAGGAAATTACTCAACTCTGTCTTTCTACCCAAAAGAAATTTCCTATCATTAGGAAATTGCCCCTTCGGTGTTTTAAAATATTAAAAACTTTCCAGAGTTCTGTCTGGTAATAGTCCTTTTGCCTGAGAGTTTAAATGCACTTCGCATCTTGCCCCTTCGGCTCCTTTTCTCATAAAAAAGGCATCTCCTATTACCTTCATACAGAATAACCATATTAGACTCCCACGCCTTTACAGGCGTGGAACTCGCTTTAACAGACTATTGTCTGTCCCGACTTACCGGGAACTTGCTCTCATCCCCACCTTAGCAGATGGGGAGTCCCCGCTAAATTAAATTTTTTAATTAATGAAATAACGTCTCAATTCTTCAAAAACTACATTAGTAATTTTGGTAAAATACATAAGTATAACATCACCTAGAACTTACTTTCCTATGCCATAATTTAATATAAATTTATTTCAACTATAAACTATTTGCTCATTTTTGTCAAACTTTTCTTGTGCGTTGTCTGTGTCAATACTTTGGGGGTAGTTTTCTTTGGTGAAAAAAATTCCTCTGATTTTGGGTAGACTTACCCCTGGTTTTATTATAGCTTATTGTTTTTACAAATAAGCACAATTATCTTTATTTTCTTTAGGTTACAGTAATGCATAATTATCCACTTTCAGATACTTTTTAATTAATTAATTATAATATCCTACTTCAGATAACTTTCGCAAAACACCCACCCTGTGTTTCTCTGCTTAGACCTAGTGCCATGTTTTTTGGTGTTGAGACTGCCACAGAAAATACAACATTTTTTGCGCATAATAGACCCTCCTTAGTGTGTTGAACACGCTAACACAATAAGGTCTATCATACAACATTAATTAATATATATGTTTTAAGCATATTTTGTCAAAGAATAGCAACCAATTTTGTATACGCTGTGAAATTGTATAAAAATTTAGTAGTATTATCGTTATTAAAATACTATAAAATCACCTCCTCTTGGAAAGGTTAATTATTTTCTTTATTTGTTTACTTTGATCACCTCCTTATTTCTTTCTATCTTTTATTAAATGGCGCAATAAAAGGCATATCAACAACTTCTGCTTTAACTTCTTTGTTTCTGATAATTATATCTACTTTGCTATCTTTTTTGGTATAGGGAAGATCTAAGATAGCCATAGCGTATACCTTTTTTAAAGAAGGACAATAATTTCCGGAAGTAATATATCCGATCTTTTTGC
>Ga0307379_10008772_pt1 | contig 13585 bp, 11 predicted proteins | sample UN2MG_FD_202237 | JGI IMG/M metagenome (GOLD analysis project Ga0307379, IMG submission 202237) | Soil microbial communities from Risofladan, Vaasa, Finland - UN-2 | ecosystem: Environmental > Terrestrial > Soil > Coastal area > Acid sulfate soil | place: Finland: Risofladan, Vaasa | collected...
TAGGCATTGTTTGTTTTGATGATTCGGATTGGGCCTTGATATTAGAACCTTCCATAACTGTAATAAGACAACCTGTGTATCAGCTTGGTTCCACAGCAGCCGAACTGTTAATAAAAGAGATAGAAGATGAAGAGAAAAATTTAGATCATAAACCAACTGTAGTAATTTTAAGCACAGAGCTAATAATCAGAAATTCTACTAAAAAGCAAAAATGAAAGCTTAAAAAGAGAATAGATCAAATTCAAGGGGTTGTACTTTTAATAGGTATTTTAGTGAGGGATTCAGAAAACTAGGAGGGTTAAATAAAGTAAAAAATTCACCTCCAACCCCAAAAAACAATAAAATAAGTAGAAAATAATTAATAACCTTCCTAAAACTCTTATTAAATAAGGGTTTCAAGGTTGGAAGTGAAGAATAAAATAGAGATACTCTAAAAGATTTATGAAACAAGGGTATCAGAATTTTCTTAAAGACACATTTTGTAAACATCTTCAGAGAAAAAAGATTCAAAATAAGCCAAACAGAACTAAGTCCTAGACGGGGGGAATGGGGTACCTGGCTAAAAGAGGGAGTCAAAATTATTTTCTTGACTCGGTTAACTAGCTATATATATTACTTAGAATGTAATCTAAAGAAGGCCATCTCCTGCCATAAAGAAATACAAAGATGGTTAAGAAGTTCACTCCAATAGATGTCGAAAGGATGAGAGTATAGCAAAAAGAAGATGATTATTGTATTTCAATAATGTATCAGAATAAGTTATTACAAATTATTAGAAAGGAGAAAAAATGAAACAAATTCTTAGGTTTTTTGGTGAGTTGATTATTTTGTCTTTTCTATCATTAGGAGTAAAGGAGAGTAATTCGTTATGAAAACAATTATTAAAAGCAAGCAGCTTATCGTCGATCCGGAAAAACCACCTATTCCGGCAGGAGTGGTTATCATTCAAGATGACAGGATTGTAGATGTGGGACCATTACAATCAATAGAAGTACCACAAGAATGCAAAGTTATTGATTGTACAGAAGAGACTGTCCTTCCAGGTTTGATCGATTCCCACTGCCATATTACAGCAAATACCAAGTATAAGATATCGTTAAAAGAACAACATACACTTGATCTCCCAACGGCCGTGTTACGTGGTTCCATGAACTTGAGAAGTGATTTGGCATCCGGCGTGACAACGATGCGTACTTTAGGTGATGTCGGTAAAGTTGAACTAAGATTTCGAGACGCAATAAATAGGGGAGAAATTCCCGGTCCAAGACTTGTGATTTCAATCCGTGCATTAAGACCGAGCCATGGGACAGCACCCTTCCTTGCTACTTCTGCAGATGGTGAAGATGAACTTCGAAAGATGATCCGCCAAAATTATTCGATGGGATCCGAAGTTATTAAGTTATTCGTAACGAATATCTCTAATGGTGATAAGGATGAAGATTTTCGTCGTGGCGATCTTACTAAGGTACCAGCATACTCCCGAAAAGAATTGTTTGCAGCTATTGGTGAAGCGCACAATCTTGGGATGAAAGTTGCAGGACATGCAGAGGGTGGACCAGCAATGCGATGGGCTATGGAAGCTGGGATTGATAGTATCGAACACGCTGAATTGCTTGAAGAGCAAGACATAGAATATTTTGTCAAGTATGGAACACCATGGAGCTCTCCTAATCTTCAGCTGTTCTTCGATGAAGAAATTGGGAGGGAATATCGAGAATACTATAAAGAAGATTGGTGGCAGACTAAAGTGATCGAAGCCACGAGATCATTGAAGCAATATATGCCACAAGCAATTAAGTCTGGTGTCAAAATATGTTTATCGGTTGATAGCGCACATAGCTTCTTATGGAAGGAAGTTAAATATCTTGTGAGCATTATGGGTGCTTCAAATGCAGAGGCTCTTATGACAGTCACTAAGAATAGCGCAAAACTTCTCGGTATGGAAAATTCAATTGGGACGATAGAAAAAGGTAAACTTGCTGATATTATCTCTGTCAAAGGTGATCCATTAGAGGATATTACTGTACTTAAAGATGTAAGTCTTATAATGAAAGGCGGGCAACAATATAAGGACTTACTGTATTGACATCATACTAAAAACAAGAAGGAGTTACACTTACATTGGAGATATGGATGTCGGAAGGAGGAGGATATAGTAATGTAGTAAATGGAGAATGATTATCATATTCTAAAATAATATATTAGAATAAGTTATTAAAAAATTATTAAGTAAAGGAGAAAAAAATGAAAAAGTTACTTAAGATTCTTGGTGTGTTGATTGTTTTATCTTTTCTAATGGTGATATATCCTACAGCCATCGTATTTGCAGTTGGAGAAGAAACAACTGAGAAAATATTTGTGGTTGCTATAGAAGGTGATGTTGAAACCATTGACCCAAACTTCTCTGCCTATCCAACAGCTAATTTCGCTAACTCAAATATTTACGACCAATTTTTTAGGTATGGCATTGATGACACAGGTAAAGGTTACTCAGTGACTAATACTTCAAAAATTGAAGGTGTAGCTATTGAGAGCTGGGAAGTAGCTAAAGATAGGATGTCAATTGTATTACATGTTCGCAAGGGTATCACATTCCCCTTGACTGGAAACCCCATGACTGCAGACGATATCATCTTTTGGTATAAGAGGGGTTTATCCACCGATGGGGGTATCCATTATAATATTGGAGCTTGCGATATAAGCAATATGACAAAGATAGGTGACTACGATGTATTGGTTGAATTCAGCCGGCCACTATACCTCTTTTTTTATTACGGGCGTGATCAATGCCAGGGCATTGTTGACTCAGTTGAAGTAATGAAACACATTACCGCAGATGATCCTTGGGGCAGCAACTGGCTGGCAAAGCACTATGCTGGCGCAGGTGAATATATCGTTGAGAGTTGGGAACCAGGTGTCCAGATGGTTTGGAAAGCCAATAAGGATTACTGGGCGGGTAAACCATACTTTGACAAGGTTATCCTAAAGGTTATCCCAGATTCAACTAGACGTGCTATGCTTCTGAAACAAGGTGAAGTTGATACCGCCATAGGTTTAAGTCCAGATCAGATTGACGCCATCCGAGATGATGAAAATATCAATGTAATGAGTATCCCATCTCGGACTGACTCGCTTGTTTTCTTAAACTGCTCGATCCCACCTTTTAACAATAAAAAGATCCGTCAGGCTCTATCATATCTTGTTCCTTATGAGTCTATCCTCAAAGATATTTATAAGGGACGGGCCTTACAAGCGAAAAGTGTGATTCCAGTTCTTGGTGCTAATTTCAATCCAGGATTTTGGCCATATGAATTCAATGTTGACAAGGCAAAAGAACTATTGGCGGAAGCGGGTGTTCCAAATGGTTTCGAGTTCAACCTGAATATCAAACAAGGAGAAGAGGTTTCCCGCATAATTGCTGTTGTCCTTCAGGAAGCGTTCAAGAAAGGTGGCGTAAAGATGAATATTCGAGAAGTTACCAATGCTATCTGGGCTTCAGAAATGGCAACCGGTACTCATGAAGCAACATTATGGGGTATTGGATATTTAATGTACGTTGATGACCTAGGGTACGCACTACGCTACTTAAAATGTAATGCTGCTTATAACCGGGGTCTTTACTGCAATTCTCGAGTCGATGAACTGTGTGAGGAGTTTATTAATACATTTGATCCTGTGGAACGCCAAAAGTTGGCAGATGAAGCACAGTATATCATTATTAACGATGCACCCATGCTCTGGTTAGCAAATCTCCCATTGGAGTATCCTCTTAAATCTAACATTGAAGGATTTGTACTTATGCAAGATAGCCTTCTTTGGATCTACCCACTCCATAGGGCTAAATAGATACTACAACAATAGCTTAAACATTAATACTGTATCAGGAAAGGAGCTTATCAATTTTAGTAACGAATTACTTATCAAAGCATTGTATTGATATTTAAAGATATAAAAAGATTGGTAGAGCAGATATTTTTCGAAATAAAAAATGAAGTACTTAGGAGGGGAAGTCGGAAGCTCGGTGAATATTACCAAGATATGAACTCTGACTCCCCCTCGAATCAAAAATTATTTTGGAATTAATATTTATAAAAAGAGTATTTCCTTTAAGCAGGATATATAGGTGCGGTTATTAAAGAAAAGTGTATATAATATGAAGAAAGAGAGGGAAATATAATTAATAAAGAAAATTATTTTAATGTGGGTATTTTTTTACTAAAAAGATTGGGAACCCTGCTTCTTGCCCTCTTTGTGATATCACTTATTTCATTCGTTGCGGTTAGAAGTGTCGGTACACCCGTCTATCTCATGGTCGGTCAAGATTTCACATCGGAGATGGTGAAAAGTATTAATGCTCGTCTGGGATTGGATCAACCGATTTATGTGCAATATGCCCGTTACCTGAGAGGAATACTTAACGGTGATTTGGGTGTCTCACGTTTTACTTATAATCCAGTTATATTTGACATTGCCCAACGTTTGCCGGCAACGATCGAACTAACAACTACTGCATTGATCTTTATGATATTTTCATGTTTGCTAGCAGGTGTAATCGCTGCACTTAAAGAAGATAAACCAATTGATAAAGCAATTCTTTTTGAATCGAAAGTTGGGGTTTCAGTAGTCGAGTTCTGGTTGGGGTTGATCCTTATTTATTTCTTTTGTTACAGGTGCCATTTATTCCCAAGTCCAATGGGAAGATTATCTTTTTTAGCACCTATCCCAAAGCATGTTACTGGGTTGTATACAATCGATAGTCTTATTGCCGGCGATACAAAAACATTCCTTATGGCAGTTCATCACTTAATATTGCCAGCTTTTACTTTGGCTTTTACTATCGGCCCAGGCACTACCCTAGTGACAAGAGCTACCTTAAGAAATATTCTAAAAACTGACTATATGCGAACCGCATGTGCTTTTGGTTTACCAAGAAGATTGTTGTACAAGTATATGTTGCGAAACGCTGCCCCACCCATCTTAACAGTATTGGCTCTTGCATTTGGGTATTTTATCAGTGGGGCTGTTTTGGTCGAGGTTGTTTTCGCATGGCCCGGAATTGGACGATATGCAGTTGATGCTCTCCAAAATTCAGACTATGAACCAATTATTGGGATTATATTATTAGTTTCCGTTGTTTATATAGTTATTTATTTTTTAGTAGATATTATTTGTGCTAATATAGATCCAAGGTATCGTCTATAATGATGGTTAAAATGGATTTTAATAATAGTATAAGTATTTTATTATGGAGTTATTGATTCAATGGCAAATATAAAGAATATTAAATTAGCAGACATACTCAAAGTGCGAAAAAGTCGCACATTTTTACGCTTATTGCCTGGGCTGACCTTTCTTATCCCCCTTGTTTTAATTGCATTGTTTGTTCCGTATTTTCCCTTGCAGGATCCGATGAAAGTAAACACAGTGATTAGGCATCAACCACCATCCTTCGAACATTTTTTCGGTACAGATGTAATTGGTATGGATGTGTTTTCAAGGGTGATGTATGCAACCCGTATTGATTTTTTGATATCAATTTTGTGTGTCTTGATTGCTGTATCTATTGGCGCCCCTTTGGGCGCAGTAGCGGGGTATTTTGGTGGAATTTTAGAAACGATTACTTCACGTTTTATAGAAATTTTTCAATCTTTTCCAATTATGCTTTTTGCCATGATTATCCGAATTGTTCTTGGACCAAGTGTTATATGCCTAGCAGTTGCTATTGGTATCTGTATATCCCCTTTTTACGCCAAACTTGTTAGAAGCATCGTTAAACCATTGCGAGATACTGATTACATTCAAGCAGCCAAAGTGACTGGTCAGACATCATTGCAGATAATATTCCGCCATCTGATACCAAATGCTTTACCAGCAATTGTCTCTCAGTTTACTCTCAGTGCAGCAGTTTCAATACGGATTGTGGCTGGCCTTAGCTTTCTTGGATTGGGTGTTCCAACACCTACTCCAGAATGGGGCTCAATGATCCAAACAGGGGCTGGTTGGGTGATATTTGGGATGTGGTGGCCATCTGTTTTTCCAGGCCTGGCTCTGTTCTTTACAATATGGGGCTTAAGTCAAATAAGCCAAGAACTCGAGTCCATGTACACACTTTAAGGAGTGATAAATGCTGGATTTAATAAAAATTCGTGATCTTCATGTAAAAGTGGATCATTTTGAGGATACTTTTTACATTTTGCGTGGCGTCAATCTGTCAGTATCAATGAATAGTTCTCTGGGGATCGTCGGTGAAAGTGGTTCTGGTAAGACGACTATCTGTCTAAGCGTGATGGGTTTGCTGCCCAAAGGGGCAAAGATCACTAAAGGGAAGATATTATTTCAAGGAAAGGACCTTTCTTGTTATTCTGATAAACAGATGGAAACTGTTCGAGGTAAAAAGATAAGTATGATCTTTCAGGATGCACGGGCAGCTCTCAATCCTGTTCTTACAGTGGGAGATCAAATTTCTGATATATATTGTCATTATACAGGCAACAGTCACAGTCTTGGAATGAAAAAAGCGGTTGAAGTTTTGGATGCAATGGGGTTTCCGAATGCACGCTCAAGGGTTAAAAGTTATCCGCATGAATTGAGTGGAGGAATGTGCCAAAGGGTGCTTATCGCAATGGCATTGGTCAGTACCCCAAAACTTGTAATTGCAGATGAGATTACGAGTGGAATTGACGTTACTATCCAGTCTCAGGTTATAGAATTGGTTAAATCTGTTTCTGATGAGCTTTCTGCCGGCCTTGTATTTGTATCACATGATATTGGCGTGATCATCGAAGCATGTTCCGATATTGCAGTTGTGTATTCCGGTATCGTATTTGAACAAGGCAACATTAGTACAGTTCTTGAGAAACCGCTCAGCCCGTATACCAAAGTATTACTTAAATGTTTTGAGATCGGTCATAGTGACCGAATGAGTTTTATTCCAGGTAACACTCCGGATTTGAAACTTGTAAAACTTGGGTGTCCCTTCGCTCCTCGCTGCGAATATGTTATGGATATATGCAAAGTAGAAGTGCCTAAAATGAAATTGTATGAGCCAGGCCATGTGGTGGCGTGTCATAAATATATATAGGGTCCTAAGCGTAAAGAGATAAATATGTTTATGCAATATTATTTTATGAGAGATGATCGAATATGTTGGAACTCATTGATGTTACAAAAAAGTTTCAGGTAAAAACAGGAATTTTAAGCCACGAACAATTAACTGCAGTTGATAAAGTTTCTTTCACTATTAAAGAAAATGAGACTGTGGGATTGGTAGGCGAGAGTGGCTGCGGGAAGTCAACGATTGGGAAAATCATTGTTAAGCTCATTAATATTGACGGCGGTCAAATCCGTTTTTCGGGTGAAGACGTTGGTCATCTCCGTGAGAAGGATTTTAGAAGACTAAGAAAAGATATTCAAATAGTTTTTCAGAATCCGCTTTCGTCATTTAATCCATTATTCACTATTCAGCAATCTTTGTTTGATTCTCTTGATTTGAACCCTGAATACAAAAGTTATGCCGATAAACGAGAAAGAGTGGCTGAGTTATTAGATATGATCAAACTACCTTATGACTTTGCTGAAAAAAGACCCCATGATCTTAGTGGTGGGCAATTACAAAGAATCGGTTTAGCAAGGGCTTTAGCTCCCAAACCTAAGTTTGTGTTTTTGGATGAGCCCACTTCATCTCTTGATATGTCGATCCGTGGTCAGATCGTCAACCTGTTTTTAGACCTTCAAGATGTTTACAAGATCTCGTATCTTTTTGTTACCCATGATTTACGGGTTATATACTTCATGGCAAACCGCGTTCTGGTAATGTATCTCGGTCAAATTGTTGAAACAGGTAGCAAGGATATGATTTTTCACAACCCATTGCATCCCTATACTCATGGCTTATTAGCCGCCATATTGATTGGTCGAGATGAACGTCAGGAAGTGCGCCACATAAGCAGGTTAAAAGGTGAATTAGTCAAACAAAAAGAAGGTATGGCGGGTTGCAAGTTGTATAGTAGATGTGGTTATGCAACTAGTGAATGTAAAGAGCCACAGGAAATGAGAGAAGTAGGTAAAGACCATTGGGTTCGTTGTTGGCGAGCTGAAGGACTTCAACTGAAAAGCAGGGTTTTTGATATGAACCTATGAAATGCTAATTGTTCATAGTCATTGAAATAATAACGACAGGTATTGGGATGAACTGAGGACTCTAGATATGAATAAGTATACGATTGGATTTGATTTTGATACTGAATCTGTCCGGGCAGTATCGGTGGATGTTGTCACAGATGATAATGCTGCATCCTCTGTTTTCCAATATGCGGATGTTGTAATTGATGAGGCGTTACCCAGAAGCGATCATCCTCTTCCTCCAAATTGGGCACTTCAGAATCCATCAGATTGGTTGGAATCAATTGAAAATACGATCCCCGAGTTGTTAAAATTAGTGGTTTGTTATCTATATTTTCTATTTTTCTATCTCTCACCGGTCTGACCCCGGTTAATCCTAAGGGATGGGAATTGATTTTTGTAGGGCTTATGGGCTTTTCTACGGCATTTTTAATGATTATTCCTAATGTAATAGTTTTTGAGCTTTGCGATGTTGATTATAAAAGAACTGGGGAGAGAAGAGAAGCTATGTATTTTGGGATATAGGGTTTCTTTATGAAACTTGATTTAGGGCTTTCGACCGCCAGTCTTGCTCTGTTATATTCTATTTTCGGGAAAGATATTAGTAATCCCCTGGGAGTAAAATTAGTTCTGGTATTAGGAAGTATCTTTGTCTTATTAGAGCTTATCATTATGACCTGATATTCGGGAAAGCAGATTAAAGATATTCTATTAAAAAATTTTTAAAATGTCGCTTGATTTTTAATTCTCAGCAAGAGAAGGATTTTTCTACTCCTGGAAAAAGAGTAGGAATTATTGTTTTAGATAAAATTTAAAAATTTTATCTATGATTAGAAAGAAAGGATTAATCAATAAGTAGAAGTGAGGGAATGGTTATTTTAAGGAAAAGAATTTTATTTTTGTGTAATGGAAATTCTTGCCGCAGCCAGATTTGCCAGAAAAATACTACCCAAAGATGTTAAAATCTTTAGTGTGGGGCTAGAACCTAAGGGAATACATCCTATGGTGACAAAAGTTATGCAAGAAGTAGGAATCGATATATCTCATCAGAAATCAAAAAATATTTTAGAGAGTCCTATTAATAAAATAGACTTAGTAGTTACTTTATTTGAGGATGCTGTTGAACGGTGTCTTGTTTTCCCTGGAAAAGTTGAAAGAATTCATTGGGCTATAGAAGATCCTACTAAGGTCTAGGACAGTGAAGAGAAGATTACCCAAATATTTCGGAGGATTCAGGATAAAATTAAATCTTTTATAAAAAATGAGAAATGGTTCGGTACTGAAAAGTTAAATTAGTTAATACTTGTAATTCAAATCTAAAGATTAATTTTTCTTTAGTGATTGCTTAAGTTTTTCTTTTTCAGCATACATCTTGGCATCTACTTTTGTAATAGGTTCATTGTATAGGAATTTCCTTTTTTCGTTAGTCTATATGTAGATAAAATAGTTGTGTTTAAGAGCTGAATTGTGTATCTTGTTGGTATGAGCCCAAATTACAACAAAAATGTATTAAAGCAGATATTTGTAACCACTGGCCTGGATTTCAGAAGATGAATCCAAGATACAAGACAGAGTATTATGATAATGAAGTAAGGGGAATTATTAAAAAATATCTTTCTCTAAAGTATATTTAATTGTACTAATTTCGAGTAGTGTTTACACTTTGACTTAAAATAAATTGGTCATGCATGTGATCTTTCCTATAGAATATTAATAAGCAAAATATTCGAAAATAGGAAGGAGAACAGCACACATGACCAAAGATGATCGTATTGCCAGTTACAAATACAGTGTACTGCAACATGCACGAAAACACAATAATATTACTTATACCTGTAAAGTATTTAATATATCCAGAACCGTCTACTACAAGTGGTTAAAAAGATTCAGTAAATTAGGCTATCTAGGGCTACAAGATAAGAAGAAAGCTAAGCCTAAGATGCCTAATCAGATAAAGAAAGATAAAGAAAAGATCATTCTCAGTTATATAATAGAGTATCCGACCCATGGACCAAGAAGGATCGCTAATGAATTAAGACAACGAGCCATTACTATCAGTGAAACCGGGGCGTATAATGTCTTATGCCGAAAACAATTAAACCATCGCCTTGATCGACTCTTCTATGCCCAGGAGAGATCAGATAACCCGGTAATAACCGAAAGGTACCTAAGAGAAGTTGCCAAGAGAAAACCTGCACATATTCACGCTTACTATCCCGGTTATCTTTTCTGTCAGGATACCTTCTATGTCGGTACCATTAAAGGTCTGGGTAGAATCTACCAACAAGCTGGTATAGATGCTTATGCTGGCTTCGGCTTTGCTAAAGTCTATACTGATAAGACGGCTATAAGTGCTATTAACTTCTTAAAGACTAAAGTATTGCCAGTATATGGACAATTTCATATACCCTTGGATAGAATCTTAACTAATAATGGTAAGGAATATACCACCCATTGGATCTGTGGTAAACACGAGTATGAGAAATTCTTGAAACAAAATAGCATAAGACATACCAGGATTAAACCGAGAACTCCTCAAAGTAATGGGATAGTAGAAAGATTCAATCGTACTTTACTGGAAGAGTTCTACCAGATAGCCATGATGAAAAAAGTATATTCCTCTTTATCCGGCTTACAAGATGATCTGGATAAATTTATCTATTATTATAATTTTAAAAGAACAAATCAGGGTTACAGGTTAAAGGGCAAAATACCTTATCAGAAATTCTTAGATGGAAAGCGAAAATATGCTTTACCTGAACCATTATAGATAGTATTATTCTCTATAGGAAAGAGTAGAAAGTGTAAACACCACTTGAAAGTAATACAAATAAAATTTAATATATAATCAATTTATCATTATAAATATAGTTAGAATAAGGGTAGTGGTATAATTTATTGATAAGCAAGGGCTTATATTTAACTAGACATTACTTGGAACTCTAACAGGAAGATTAATTAACTCCTTTAGTTTATAGGCGTTTCGCAATTCTTCTATAATTTCACCCCAACAAAAAGTTCCAAACGTTTCCAACAGGGGGAGCTTGCTAATATCCAACTCTTTGTCTTTTGCTGAAGGGCTTTTTTATTTTTATAAATTTATCGTAGGAAAAGAAGGATTTTGAAGATAGATGTCGTATATATAAAATATAAGCATAATTATATATTTATCATTGAGAATTAAAACATGAATAAAGGAGGAAATCAAAATGTCCAAAGAAGAATTGATCAGTATGATGAGGAAGTTCAGAGATGCCTTGAATAAAAAGGATCTGGAAAAAAGCTTGTCCTTTTTTACAGAGGATGCCGATTGGGTGAATCCAAACGGCGAATTTAAAGGCAAAGAAGAGATTAAAAATTATTTAAGATGGGGATTTGAAATAAGTCCGGATCAAAGGGTTATCGAGTCAGGGGTCAAAATTATAGCCGAAGAAGATAAAGCAGTGTATGAGCATATTTTAGAAGGCAGTTTTGAAGGGATGAAATATCAAATTCCTGCCCTTTGTATCTACGAATTTAAAGGGGATAAATTTCAACATCTTAGAACAACCTATGATCGCTTGTCTATGGCGAAACAACTTGCCAAAGGTCCAGTTGCTAAAACGGCAGTAAATTCTATTATCAATCGAATGGAAAAAGGGTTAAAATAATAAGCAGGATAGATTTATCAATTCCACAATAGTAAAGCTTTTTTATATTTAATTCATCATCATAAATTTGTATAGAATATTCATTCGGATAAAAGTTACGAAAATTATTCTATTCGAGGAGTCTTGACTTTCAAGCCCTTTGGCAATCAAGCAGAAGGGCTTTTTATTTTATCAATATTTTACAAATTCTAATCTTGAAATACTGCTTTAATATTGAAGAATTACCTGATTCAATTTAATATTTTCTATTCCCAGATTCCCCTTAAAAGTTCTGAACGTGTCCAATAGGGGGAGCTTGACAATTTCCAAGCCCTTTGGCAATTTACTGAAGGGCTTTTTTATTTGGATTTTTACAAAAGAAGGATTTTTGAAAGATTACGCAGTATTAGAAATATAGAAAGATTTGAAAAATTTAGCCCTTTCCTTTTTGTAATATAAATCTTAAACCTTAGCCTTCTAAACAATGATATGATTAAGAACTAAAATATAAAATCAGGAGGATCAAATGTCGACGTTCAAAGTATTAAGTGAATCAATCAGTGTAAATGATATTTGTGAGCCATTTATTGGAGAATTTGATAGTTCTCAAGATGCTCAAGAACTTTCGGAAGAATGGATGGAAATATGTTGTGAAAAAGGACTTAATCCCATGGAACCGATTGGATTAGTTAAGAGAAATCAGAAAATAATTGGATGGATTTGTTTTGAGGTGCTGGAATCACCTAAAACACTTTATGAATGCATGGATCCCATTATCGGGGATATTCTTATATCTTCTGACACACCATTATTAGAAGCCATTCATGTAATTTGTAGAAGCAATGATTTTATATTTCTTGTGTTAAAAGGAAATCAATTTATAGGATTTTTACACTATAGCCATTTTCATAAACTTCCCTTTCGTCTTTGTTTATTTGCTTTATTAATGGATTTAGAAAGAACGATGTTGAAGATAACTAAATCTAATCCTACTTCATTTTTGAAAAATTTGACTAAAGGAAGATTAAATTGTGCTGAAAAAATAGGTGGACTTCGTGGCTTATCATTAAATGAAGAAAATAAAGTATTCGATTACAATCTTGTTGAATGTACACAGTTTATTGATAAATTTACAATGTTGAGGAAAAATCTTGAAATTGTTCAAAAATGCCCAAACATTGATAGCAGGTTTAATAAAAAAGCAGAAAAAATACGCAATTCAATCGCTCATCCCGAGGGAGAAGAATCAGTATTATTACCTATCAAAAGAGAAGAAATTCTTCCATTTATTAAATGGATTGAAGAACTTCAATCACAATTAAATAAGTATATTGAAATTCATAATTTATACTAGCTTAATAATTTAGTAACTTTTCTAACTTTTCTTAAGGGGGTTTAAATTAATAATATCAAGCATTGATTACTCCTTCTAATCTTCGATACACCTTTTCAGCATCATCACTCATGAAAAAAGTTGCGAAAATCGTCTACTAGTCTCCACCTTTTAATCTTTAGACATTGCTTTAATAATGCAGAATCAACTGATTTAATTTAATATTTTCAGTTGTAATATTTCCCTTAAAAGTTCTAAACGTTTCCAATAGGGGGAGCTTGACATTTCTAGCCCTTTGGCATTTTGCTGAAGGGCTTTTTTATTTAATAAAACCTTAAATTAATGTCTAAAAATGATTCTTTTGGGGAATAAAATAAGTAGAGGCAAGTATATTCAAAAATAGAATAAGCATCTTCGAAAGTTGATAAAGGCAAACTATCTGAAAGGATAGGACGCAAAGTCATGGGTCTAAAGCACTTAAAGTGCTATGATTGCCAGGCTG
>Ga0307379_10008774_pt1 | contig 13585 bp, 6 predicted proteins | sample UN2MG_FD_202237 | JGI IMG/M metagenome (GOLD analysis project Ga0307379, IMG submission 202237) | Soil microbial communities from Risofladan, Vaasa, Finland - UN-2 | ecosystem: Environmental > Terrestrial > Soil > Coastal area > Acid sulfate soil | place: Finland: Risofladan, Vaasa | collected...
GCGATGGCGGCAGGGCTCTCGGCGCCTACCAGATTCACCGCGTCTACTGGGAAGACGGAACGAAACTCCTGGGTGTGGATTGGCCTCATCGGGACGCGACTGACCTGAAAAAGGCTCGGCGCGTGGTGAAGACCTACTTACTCCACTATGGCGAGGGCAAGAGCCTCATCGAGATGGCCCGCATCCACAACGGTGGGCCGCACGGTTACAAGAAGAAGACCACTTTGCCCTACGCGCGGAAAATCCTGGCTGACGGAAGTTTGCTACCGAGCTTGCACGCTCAGGGTCTCTGAGTCTCCCCCTGCACGGAGGCCCGTCTGCGTGTTCGCCTTTTACCCTCAACCTTATCGCACAGAATCTGATTACCTCTCAGGCGGATGGCATAGAAGTATCGCTCTGGTTGGAGATAGCAATATATGCTTGGATTAGCAAGGCCTGCATCGCCATGGAAGAATCGGAGGATGTCATAGCCTCGATAACGATTGACAATCGGCTCAATAAACTTTGCCAGTCATCGGCACTATGGACGTTCCTATTCCGAAGAAGCGCTTGCTCCACATCGCCGTACTGGTTGAAACAGAACAGCGGATGGTAACAGGTGCATTCAAAACATCCGTTGTAAGCAGAGTCTTCCTGATTCCCATAGGTCGGGCTGACAGAGCTGTCCATATCAAGAATGATCTGATCCAAAGGTTTGCCCGACCCAGCCAATAATTCCAGGTAAGGTAGGGTTACACCCCATAGCTAAAGACCGGCCCGTCACGTAACATGCCCTGACATTGCATTATTACGAGACTTGAAGCTTGCAGGAGTGTCTCAGTGAAGTATATATGAGAAATCCCGGCAAAGAGTGCCAAACTTAACACGGAAAGATTGAACGTGGCGGCAACAACGACGGGCCACGCAGAAACAAGAAAACTGTTCTTCTTTAGGAGGATCAAATCATGAAAAGCCTCAGATTAGAGTCAATTTTGGTTCGCGTCTTGACACCTCTTCTATGCATTGCAGGCGCCGCTTTCGGTGTTGTTCCAGCCAACGACGACTGTGCTAACGCAAAGGCTGTGGGCAACGTAACAAACCAGGCCTTCGACACCACGAATGCAACCTTCGACGGCCCCGGATACTACATACACAGCAAGAACATCTGGTATTGCTACACCGCTGCATGCACGGGTACCGCCACAGTCAGCCTGGCCGGCAGCAGTTTCGATACCAAGCTTGCCATCTATGACGGGTGCGAATGCAATCCGCCCGCGAATATGCTGATCAAGGCCAACGACGACTTCTACGGGCGGCAAGCCGCCGCCTGTTTTCCTGTGACACAAGGCCACCAGTATCTCATCGAGGTTGGCGGGTTCAGCCTCAGCCTCTTTGGCCCGGGCCTCATCACGATCACGTGTGACGGTCAGGCCGTTGCTCCATCAAACGACAACTGCAGCAATGCCAAGAGTGTCGGCAACGTGACGAATCTTCCGTTCGATACGATGTGCGCCACGGTGGACGGCCCCGGCTTATGTACGGACGGGCCCAATCTCTGGTATCGCTACACGGCGACGAACACCGGGCCTGTTACGGTCAGTCTTCTGGGCAGCCAGTACGATACGAAGCTTGGCATTTATAGGGGAAGCGCTTGCTACCCGAGCCAAGAGGTCGAGTGCAATGACGATTTTTCGGGCCATCTCGAGTCTCAGATTACCTTCCAGGCAACGGCGGGTCAGGTGTACCTGATCGAAATCGGTGGCTACAACGCCGACGCAGTCGGTCAGGGTGTGCTGACCATCAGCTCAGGCGGTTCCACTCCTCCTCCGCCGTCGACCAATAACAACAATTGCGCCGATGCTCAGCAGGTCAGCGAGGTCGAGAACTTGGCCTTTGACACGACGAATGCGACGTTCGACGGGCCGGGCCACTGTATACAGACTCCGAATCTCTGGTACTGCTATACCGCCTCGTGCACCGGTGATGTGACGGTTAGCCTCTTAGGCAGCAGCTACGATACGATGCTCGCCGTTTACAGAGGGTGCGAATGCTATCCGAGCGTGAGCGATCTGATCGCGTGCAACGATGACTTTGGAGGAAGCACGGCATCACAAGTCACCTTCGCCGCGACCGCGGGACATCAATACCTGGTTGAGGTGGGCGGCTACGACGGTACGGGTCTGGGCAAGCTCACGATCAGGTGCGCCGGAGAGCCGGTTCCAACTTCGCCTGATAACTGTGCCGACGCCCAGCCCATTGGCGACGTTACAGATCTGCCGTTCGACACGAGCGATGCGACGTTCGACGGGCCCGGCCTTTGTATGGACAGTCCAAACCTCTGGTACTGCTATACCGCGGCGTGCACCGGCACTGTCACCGTAACGCTCTCGAATACGACCTATGACACAATGCTGGCCGCTTATAACGGTTGCGAATGCTATCCAACGTCAGGCAGGCTGCTCCAATGCAACGACGACTTTGGAGGCAGTACCAACTCGCAGGTAGCATTTGCGGCCACCGCGGGCAACCAGTATCTGATCGAGGTTGGTGGTTACTCTTCGGAGAAGGGGCAAGGCCTGTTGACGGTCAGTTGTGAAGGAGTCGCGACCCCGGACAAACCGGACCTGGGCGATGCTCCCGACAGCACGAACAACGCCGGCTTGGCCATGACCGCCTATCCGGCTGGAGGTCCCACGGGTGTGAAAGCCAACTATCCGACGGTTTATCTCAGCGGCACCGGTGTGGGGCCTTTTGGGCCGGCCCACCTGAATGCTGAGATCGTGGCGTACTTAGGCAAGAAGATCACACGCGAAACCGAAGCCGATAGCGGCTCCGATGAGGACAGCGTCAACAATATCAACCCCTCGACCGACTCGCCGAACCTGGATCAGGGCGACGACGCGGTTGTTTTGCCGCTCAGTATGCCCTCTTGCCGCTGGACGACGTTTGAGTACACAGTCAACGTGGTCGATCCGAACGTCGATTTGTATGTCAACGTCTGGTGCGACTGGAACCGTGACGGTGACTGGGATGATACACTCGAGTGTGTGACCGCACCCGCACCTGAGTGGGCGGTCCGCAACCAGCTCCTGTTCAAGCTGCCGGTCGGGCTCAATCAGATCACGACCCCGGCCTTCCTGCCCTGGCATCCTGCCACCGGCCCGGAAAAAATCTGGATGAGAATCACCCTTTCCGAGCAACCCTTCAAGGGCGGCAGTGCCCCCGAGGGTAAGGTGGGTGCCGGCGGCTCGGGTCCGCTCGAAAAGTACCTGTTCGGCGAAACCGAAGACTACTACTTCGCGCCGGATCTCAGCTTCAACGTTTGTGAAGACTTCAACGGCGACGGCGTCGTCAACACCCAGGACCTTGTTGCCTTCACAGCGGCCTGGCTTGAGAATTGCCCCCAGTAGGCAAGAAGTTTTCTGACATGTTTGTATGAATAGGGCTGTGGGCGTTTGCTCACAGCCCTTTCTTGTGTGTGCCCGGTAGGGCACACTTACTTGGAGGTGAAAGTCCTCAACAAGCCCGACAGCGGGAATTGTTAGCCGGATGGCAAGGGTGTCGGTCGTGAGGCCGAATCTGAAGGAAGCTGCAGGCAAAGTGCCGGCCCGTCGAACAGGAATCGCATACGAGGCGGTCATGTCGGACAAGAAGGCGCATAGATTCGAAGTCCATGAGATGTACGGAAGGCATGGTCGTATAGGCGGCGGGCATAAGCGTGAAGGTAGGTGTGCATTACCCGGGGAGGTCTGTCTATCTGCCACCTCCTGCTGCCGTCGAGGGGTGACAGGATGGGTAGGCAAAAGTCAGCAGAGGCCATAGTGTGCACCGGGCAGCGCACCAGTCCGGAGGGTTGAAGTCCCTCTGCCCTCGGATGGAAAGAGCCATAACAGAGAAGACGAACTTCTTCCTAAGTTTCGGGAGTCTCCTGTCTGCTCGCAAAGAAATGACCCCACTTTTTGACCTACAGAAGGTCATATTTCCTTGACAATTCGTGTCTCCATTTTGACTCCACACGTCTTGATTTTGCCCGAGGTGAGTCCTCAAACATGTCCATTTGTCGCCAAAATGGACAATTTCCGTATCAAAAATAGTTCATCATCGTCTTCAATGAACGGAGTGAAGAGAAGAGTTGATAGACTCGTTCAAGCTGTCAGTGTTTCTTCTTTTACAGCATTCGCGCGGGATCTCTATGGCTTTGGCTTCTTGGCTCGCGGAAGCACGTCATTCATGGTCCTTCGCCAGCCCCACATCTTCTCCCACTGGGCCCGATCTGCCTTTGCCGGCTCAAACCGGCTGGCGTCCACATCAACGTAAAGCTCCCGATATTTGGGCTCAACAAAATCTGGATTCGGGGCGTTGCCCTGGGCGTTGACGCTCTTGCGCCAAGTAACCAGGGCCGCGTACATCTGGGCTACACGATCCGGCTGTTGCGCGGCCACGTTCCGCGTCTGGCGAATGTCACTATTGAGGTCGTAAAGCTCCACCGCTTCATCGTCGTAAAACTCAACCAGTATCCAGTTGTCATTACGCATCGCGCCGCTGGGACGGCTGCCCTGGTTGGTGTAGTGCGGAAAATGCCAGAACAGGCTGCGATGGGGCGAGGGGCCGCGTCCGGTCAGCAAAGCAGCCGCGCTCACTCCGTCCAAACCAGACGGAGCGGGCAGTCCCGCCAATTCCATCAGCGTGGGAATCCAGTCGGTGTTGATGACCGGCGCATCCACGGTTGCACCGGCCGGTACATGGCCCGGCCAGCGCACGATCAGCGGGATGCGCAAGCCGCCTTCATAGACGAACCCTTTCCCGGCACGGTAAGGTGTATTGTGGGTGATCTTCGGGTGCGGCCCTTCAGGCACGTGCAATCCACCGTTATCTGACGTGAAGATGACGATCGTTTTGTTGGTGAGCTTCAGCGCCTCTATCTTCGTCAGCAAGCGGCCAACGGTATCATCCAGGGTTTCGATCACACCGGCATAGACCGGTTCGAAGGCTTGTGCGTTTGCCTCGATGCGAGGCTTCTGCGCATCGTAGGGAATGTGAGGCGAGTTGTGGGCCAGATAAACCAAAAATGGACGGTCCTTGTTGGTCTCGATGAACTGTTCGGCAAATGCTGTGAGATCATACTCGCCCTTGCCGCCCTCGATGGCCGATGGTTTGGTGTTCGCCTGACCGGCGTGATATACGTCAAAACCGTGCTCCAGTGGTCCGAAGCCTTTGCCCCCGACGTGCCATTTCCCGATGGCTGCCGTAACGTAGCCGGCTTCCTTGAAGTATTTGGGCAGCATCTTCTCGGCGAGCGGCACCTGCATCTGGATCTCAGGGTGCAGCACCTTCTGCGACACGCAGTCAGGGCGACCGGGCAAGTACGTCGTCAAGTGAAGACGCGCTGGCACCTTGCCGGTGAGAATGGCCGCTCGCGAGGGCGAGCAAATCGGCTGGGCACAGTAGGCGGAAGTGAAGCGCATGCCCTGCCGGGCGAGGAGGTCCAGATTGGGCGTGCGGTGATCCTGCCGCCCATAGCATCGAAGATCATTGATGCCGAGGTCATCGCAGAGGATAAACAGGATGTTCGGCTTATCAGTTGGCGCACCGGCCGCGAAAGCCGAAGTGTGAACAAGGCAACAGATGCTAAACAGAATAAGTTGGTGTTTCATGGGATATCTCCGCGAAGGGTGTTTGATTGACGCATTTTCCTGCCGTTCTCCTAAAATCGGTTTCATCAGACCCGATGATTTCTGCACCTTACAGCAGAACTACTTTCCATACTGTGGCTATTATAACATAGAATACTCCCGCAGATAGCCTCTCCGGAGCCAATTGCCGAAAAGAAGGGGGGGCTCTACGCTATACTAATCTCTCCTGCATGCCTTGGGAGACGTACTCTGCTGGGGAGTCCTCAGCCGCGAGCCGCCAAACCCGCGTCGGCGACCTACTGCGTAAGCAGGGCACCAAACGACAACCATTCTCGACCCCGTGACAGATGGGAGGCTATTGGCGGTGCACGGTAACGTAGAATACACCGCAAAGCTCGTTTCCGGCAGCATCGTAGAGCCAGGTCTGCAGTTGAGCCTCGCCTGCCTTCAGGGGGAGTCTGAACACGGCAGATGTGTCGCCGGAAGCGACGGTCCTGGACTCGTCGAACTCGTTGACTCTTGCGCGGGCCTTCGCGATGGGCAGCGCCTTACCTTCTCCAACGGGTCCAGTCAGTGGGGGCATTCAGGGCGGCGCCGGACTCAGGCGGCCAACGGGTGAGAGTGAGCCGATAATCGCCGTCCCGTTCGACCAGGGGCACCACTGCGCCCAACCCGACACGTTTGAGAAACGTACGTCGATTCATGACCATTCTCCTAACCTGTCCAATTGTGCCGGCCCAATGTCCATGAGGCTGTAATCATACCACCCCACCCCCGCCCCGCGACAGCCGGGAGACGGTTTGTGGAGAGAGCCAAAGCGGCAGCCCAGGGTGGCCAATGGCTAACTACCACTGCATTTGCAGGATCTCTTATCTGGCGTTATAATTACCCGTACAGCAATCAATCTGTTACATTTTTTGGTCAAGCAGGACATCATGACAAAGACGTCTACCACAAATTCATTTCTAAGTGGAATGTTATTCGCTGTTATACTTGTGTGCACAGCCTGCGCTGCGGTATCCCAGCCAGAGCCGGCCGTCCTCATCACCAATGCCCGCATTATTGACGGCGCCGGCAACCCCTGGTACCGGGGCAGTCTGCTGATCCGGGGCGACCGTATCGAAGCCGTGGGCACCAAAATACAAGCAGAAGCCGGCCGGGTGATCGATGCCGGCGGTCTGGTCGTCTGCCCCGGTTTCATGGATGTCCACAATCATTGCGAAGCAGGCCTGCTGAAGTTTCCCGACGGCGAACAGGTTATCCGTCAGGGCGTGACAACGCTGGTCGGCGGCCCCTGTGGAGGGGGCGTTGTGGACGTGGACTCCGCGCTGAAAGAACTGGATCGCCTGCCGCTTGGCCCGAACGTGTGCCTGCTGGCCGGCTTCAATGCCATGCGGCGCCGGTGCATGAAAGGTTCGCAGGCCCGTCCTGCGACCGAGGAAGAAATCAGCCAGATTTGCGACCTGATGGAGAAGGCCATGAAGGAAGGGGCCGTCGGCATGTCCACCGGTCTGAAATACGCCCCCTTCACAGAAACTGCCGAAGTCATCGCTGCGGCCAAAGTCGTCGCGCGATATGGCGGCATGCACATGTCCCATATTCGCGACGAGGGCCGGGGCGTTATCGAAGCGGTGGCTGAGCTGATTCGGATTTCCCAGGAAAGCGGCGTCCCCGGCGATATCTCCCATCACAAGGTCACGGGGCTGGATGTGCGTGGTGAAAGCGAAACCACCCTGCGTATGGTGGATGAGGCGCGGGCACGCGGGTTGGACATCACGCTCGACCAATATCCCTATCTCGCCTCCAGCACCGGATTGAGCGTTCTGTTCCCCGTTTGGGCTAAATCAGAAAGCGCCAAGACCATCGCCGCCCGGTATGCCGATGATCCGGCGTACAGGAAGAAGCTGCGCCAGGCAATTGTGGACATCATGACCCACGACCGGGCCGCCGAAGACCCGGCCAAGATCGTTGTTGCCGTATGCGCATTCGATCCGTCGCTGAACGGCAAAAACTTCAGGCAGATTCTCGAAGAAAGAGGGACGCCTCCGACCACCGCCGATGCTGCTGACTTGGTCGTCGAATTGAATCCGCAGGGCAGGGTCTCGTGTGTATATCATGGCATGGATGACGCCGACGTCGAGCGCATCATGCGGCACCCGGCCTGTATGGTCGGTTCCGACGGGACGGTACTCGAGTACGGCGGGGGGGTGCCCCATCCGCGGTGTTACGGCACGTTTCCGCGCGTCCTGGGCGTCTATGTGCGGGAAAAGCGCGTCCTGACCATCGAGGAGGCGATCCGCAAGATGACGTCTCTGCCGGCCCAGCGAATGAACCTGCACGATCGCGGCCTGCTGCGTCCCGGGATGTTTGCAGATATCGTCATATTCGATCCCGACCGCATCATCGACCGCGCAACTTTCACGGAACCGCATCAATATCCCGACGGCATTGAATATGTCTTCGTGAACGGCAGTATTGTGGTCGAGCGTGGAGCGAAGACCAATCAATGCCCAGGCCGGGCCCTGCGCGGTCCCGGTGCCCCCTGGCGAATAGTGACTGGCGAATGAGCCGCGGTGTGCTGTCACCAATGGCCAATGGCCAATCGGCCGGATGCGTTCCGAATCCGGCAGGTCTCGCGTTCGGGAACTATTCCAGCTGAACTCCACGAGCCGGTTCCAGACAAATGTAGAATTCATCCACGGAAAGGGCTGCTCCCACAAGAACTCGGTTTTCTGCTCAGATGGGCAGTCACCATGGGCATCTTTACTGTCACGGCTGGCTACCGGGATTCACTGTGACGGCCAACCGTCGATAGCTGGTCAAGTTGGGGCTACCGTTGTCGGTAACTTCCAGGATGATATGGACCGTCTTGGAAGAGCCGACTGACGGCGCGGTGAAACTGGCGTTCTTTGAAGTGGAATCGCTGATACTGACCGTGTGGTCGTATGAATCGGCTTCCAGGTATTGCCACCAGTGATAACTGAGACAGTCGCCATCGGGGTCGCTCGATCCATCTGCCGAGAGCTCCACGCTCTGTCCGGGCGCCACCGTGATCTCCAGCACCCTTGTGCTCTTGTCCCCATTCAAACATGCCGCCGGATTGTGGTTGGCGTTGGCGTAGCTCTGTACACACCAATCCATGCGAGCAGCGAAATCCTGATTTCGCTGCTTATTCCACCGGCCCACGGTCCATTGTTTTTGTTTTGTCCCATCGGAAGTATTGGGGTGTTCATCTTGGGCATCAACATAGAAGTTGGTGCCTGCCCCATATGCCCTGAAGCGTCCACCCCAGCAGCCCCAATCCGGGTGCCCTGGGTCGCTCAGTCCCCGGGCCAACAAGTACAAGAATGATGGCGTATCCCCTTCCTTTACCCCATCGATGCTGCCTGCCTTGGGATATTGCGCGCCTAACACACCATGATTGTTCTTCACGTTATTGTCAATCCACCCTTGATTCCTGTACGCCGGGTCGCCTTCTTGATACATGCCTCTCATGCCATCCGAAGTCTGAATCAGGAATAACTGCGGAAACTGCTCCCATATCCAGACGGCTCCGGTATCTTGCCAGCTAACTTGATAAACACGTAATTTGCTGACGAAATCCGCCGTTTGAGCGGCGGTCCGTTCGTGTCTCACTTTCCAGAGCGCTTGGGCGAGGTCCATGGGCCCTCCCCAGACAATAATCCAAACTGGGCGAGCGTCCCTCTTGTCAACCACGTTAATGATGTGGTTCGATGCGGCGGTGTCCTTACCCGGACCAATCCAATCCAGAGCCGAATCGCAAGATCTCAAATCTCTGGCCCCTTGAGGATAGGGCACCGGGAATCCTCTATTTGTCCCTTGGAGCTTTCTGACCACGTGGGCGCCCGCTTTTACCACGTCCTTCAATTCGCTGACCGATGGATATGTCAAGCCGGGTCTCTCATGTCTTCTCAGATTCTCCAAGACCTTTCCGTACTCATCAATGACGTCCTCTATCCACTCCGGATGCACCTCTCCGGTGCCATAGGCCAGAGACGTGGCAATGAGTCCCTCAACCTCAAATTCATTGGCATAGGTTAAGAAGCGGATCATGGACTGTTTGTCATCGGGATCTTTGTAGAAATCCGTCAATACGATCACGCGTCGTTTTTCTTCGGCGGAGCCATTGGCGCCGAGTCCGGTCTTGGCGCAAGCTACCGTAATCGTCAGGACCCACACAAGAATCCAGGGCCGCTGCGCCAGGCAGACTTGCATTTGCTGCCTGGTTCTGTGTCGTCTCTTCGTTGTCATAGTCTGGCTTGTCTCTCGATTGCCAAGGCTCGATTCCAGCGTATCGCTCATGGTTGTTCCTTTCAGTCTCAACAGGTGACACCAGGAGGGTCATGAATTCCATTGCAAGTGTACCGTGAATCCGAAAAGCTGTTCAGATGAGGGCCGAAGCGTGGCTGAGAGGTCGCAACGTGGACGCCTCAAGGAAAATTCTTGTGGCAACGGAGGATCTTAGTATTTGATTTTGAGCTCTTCACAGGTGAATGGGGGGATCTCTCAGGCAATGGCCCTAAACATCCGGCGTCCTGCGACAGCTGGGAGGCAGTCTGAATGAGATGTGCGGTCCAACAGAATATCGGGCAAATGCTCTGCAGCCAGCATTTGCCACCTTCACTCCGATGGCTGCAAGGCACACGTTGCCTGGTTGAGATAGCTGCAGGAGCACCAACTGGCCGCATCGGCCATCAGCACCAGCCCGCCGGCTGGAATGGCGTTGATCCAGCAGCCCGGCCGGATACCGCCGTAGTTCTCTGCGGCGCCCGTGCCGGCGGCCAGGTCACAGTAGCCCAGTGTGGCCGAGCGGAACACCAGCATGCGCGTCGAGCCAACGGGGATGCCGCAACCATAAGACCTCGTAAATGTGAACGGCAGTTTTTCGCCTGTCAGCAGGTCCCACGCCCCGGGTTGGGCGTAGATCGTTCGGTCGTTGAGAATCGGATGGGATTTGTAGTCGGCCTTAACGTCCCACAAGCGCTTCCCATCGCTCGGGTGTATGCCGGCCATCCGATCGCCCCACTCGGACAGCCGCGTTGCCTGATGAACCGGCTGGTAGCTCATCAGGAGCACATTGTGTTCGGAGCTGAAAGCCAGCATCGTGCCGAATACCTCGTCGTCGTTCTTCCATAACACCTTGCCGGTTTCAGCGTCCAAAGCAAGCAGCCGGCCGGTGGGGTGCTCTTTCAGTCGAAGCAGCTCTTCTTCTTCAGTCAGGCCGCTTGCGGCAGCACGTTGCTTGGCTTCCTTCTGGCCTGCATCCGGGTCGAAGAATTCGTCTGCCGGCGCACGTGGCCGGTCGATTAGATACACGCGTCCCGGGGCCAGCGCGATGGCGTTGTGGCGGATGGAATGTTCCGGCTCGAACGTCCATTTGAGCGACCCGGTGCGAGCGTCCATGGCGAAAAACAGCACCGACTCGGTGAACTGCTCGCTGGTGTCCAGCTTGGAAGCCCATCCTTTGATCAGGTATTGTTCGTTGGCCAGCGTGCCGAAGAGCGTTCCTTTACTATAAGCGATGTATCCCCACTTCCCTGGCTTGCCGTCGGGCAATGGTGGCGGCTTCAGTTCGGCTACCTTGCGCCCGGTCTTCACGTCGAGACAGAGACATTTATCCCTGGCGTGAATATAAATACGGTTGTCGCCTACGCAGAAGTTGCTGCCTGTCCAGGCCACACCAATGCTGGATTCACCCTTGTGGAACGGCAGGAGAATATCTTCCAGAGGCAGCTCCCACAATGTTCGCCCGTTGTAGATGTTGGTGGCCCGAAGGCCGTTCAGTCCCTCGGTGAACATACGCCCCCGGTCAACAAGAGGCGCCGGCGCGCGATTATGTCGGCTCGGCATGACAAAGTCAGTGTCGCGGAACCAGAGCATCTTCAGCGGCCCGCGGACCACAGTATCCGTGGAGCAGAGCGTGTTGGCGGCGTCGGCGTTCTGATGCGTCCAACTGCCGGCGCCGTCCAATGGCCGCCGGAGGAATTGCTGCATCGAACCCGGGCGGCCGATGCGCGCGATTCCGCCATCCGGGCACTGCATGCGCTGCGCTTCTTCAACGGAAATAATGCTCGGCCCCTTGGTGACCGACCGGCCCGATACGACCAGGTCGGCGAAGTAATTCGGATACGGCACCTTCGCCGGATCGGCCTGGTGGACCGTCACTCGCACGCCGTAGAGTCCCGCTGAGTCGAACAACCGCCGGGCGGCTTTGACCTTGGCGGGGTCCTTCTCAACGCAGTAGATTTGCAGTTTCGTACGATGCGCTAATTCGAGCGATAGCTGGCCGTCTCCGCAAGCAAGGTCGAGGCAATAGCCTTCGGTGACGCCGGTCTGACGGATAATCTCTTCAGCGGCCGTTACATAGGCCGCATTTTTGGCCGCTTTGGGCTTCGTACTTTTGACTGCCCAGACCTTCGGACTGCCAGTTCCGCTGCCAAAGCAATATATCGCCCCCCGATCCGTACTTGCATAAAGCCGGCCGTCGGCCACCGCCAAGCCATAGACCGTGCCGTCCACGTCGGCATCCCACACGATATTGTGCGAGCGGACGTCGATGAGCACTATCTTGCTCTGTCCGGCGGCAACGACATGATCGCCCGCCACGATCAGCGCGCTTGCGGCGTCAGACAACACCGGGCGGCTCCAGGCTGTCCCCCGCATGAGGTCGCCCACCGGCGGCTCGGCCCCCTTCAACGCCGCTGCCGGTGCCAGGGCGCCGGGCGGAAGATCGATACTCCATGCCGGCGGAGCAAGAGCCTTGACGATCTGCTTGCCGCCCTTGCGGTCGGTCACCTCCTTATCGACCAGCAGATTCTGCCGGTCGAAGGCGACGATCTTGTTCCCCCGGGAAGAAATCACAAACTCCGGATGTGCGGCCACCTGAACGCCGACGTGCTCCCGTCTGGCACCGTCGTTGACGGTGAACATCTCGCCGCCGTTGAAGAAATGGCCGTCAATGGCCACAACGTCTGCTCCGCCCAGTTGCTGGTTTTGCTGGAGGCGGAAATAGAGAAGCTTGCCGCCAACTCGGTCGAATACCGCCGGCACAGCTCGACCGGTCGGAATAAACAGCGAACTGCCGGATGCGGCCAGATATCCCTGCGCGGAGATGCCGCTCTTGGCCCGGGCGGTTGGATGAGGTTGGTCCATCTCGATCCCGCCGGATGAGTCGTCGCACCAGAGCACCTTGCCGCTGGCTGGATCTATCGCATAGATGAAGATGCCCTCGGTCGGCCAGATGCCAGCACCAAAGTAGAGCATGTCACCGACCACCACCGGCCCTCCGCGCGCGGGCCAGCGTGAGATCATCCGGTCGTTACCCAGGAACATGTCGGGTTTCGGTCCGCCACGCAGCTTCCAAAGCAGTTGACCATCCTTTGCTGCAAGGCAGTACAGGTGGCCGTCGTCACTTGCCACGAGCAGGCGATCTCGCCAGAGGACCGGCGCGAACCGCACGGGGCTGTCCGTGAAGAATGTCCAACGGCTCTTGCCTGTGGCTGCATCCAGAGCATATACCTTGCAGTCAGCCGAGCTGCCGTAATAAAGTACGCCACCCGCAATCACCGGCTGATAGGCCCGATCAAACTGCTGGCGGGTGCGCGTCGGCCACGCCGAAGCCGGCGCGTGCGGCGATTGGTGGGTCCAGCGCAGCGTAAGCTTGGCGGGCAGTCGCTCCGGCGTGTAGCCGCTTCGCTGGGAATCCGCTCGATACGTGGACCAGTCAGAAGCTTGTACATTCACGGCAAATAACAACCAAACAACAACCGGGAGAGCTAATCTGTTCATACTAATCCTACCTATTTGTTCCATCGTCTTTTCTGGTAATTGGTGATTGGTTAATGGTTACTAAGCGCCGGAGCGAGATCTCACCTGCCGACGAACAGGTTAGCAATTACCAGTAACCAGTCACCAAACGCTAAAGCCTTGAAATTGGTTCCTTGACTACATTT
>Ga0307379_10008777_pt1 | contig 13583 bp, 13 predicted proteins | sample UN2MG_FD_202237 | JGI IMG/M metagenome (GOLD analysis project Ga0307379, IMG submission 202237) | Soil microbial communities from Risofladan, Vaasa, Finland - UN-2 | ecosystem: Environmental > Terrestrial > Soil > Coastal area > Acid sulfate soil | place: Finland: Risofladan, Vaasa | collected...
ATGATCAGCCCTGAATCGATTTCTGACATTATCAATCAAATCACCAAGGATATCTTCCGGTAGAAGACTTGGCGTACCGCCTCCTATGTGTATACCGGTGATTTCCAATCCCAGTACATACGGTTTTCCGGCATAATGATCTATTTCAGACTTCAAAGCGTCAATATATCTGCTCAGTTCAGCGAGATCGTACGCTTTGTCAAAGCCGCAAAACGAGCATTCGGAATTGCAGAAGGGGAGATGGACGTAAATCAGGCTTTTCCGGGGGGCACTTTTTCCCAAAGATATTGCAAATTCATTCAATTTCTCATGAGTGGCTCTTTCCCTTGCAATGTCTAAATAGGGGAAATAGAATTGATGCGGTAACAATATTTTTTTCATCTCAGCAGTCCATCCTTAGAAATAGAGAGCAAAAATTCACCGTTGACTTCCTTTTTCAGAAAAATTCTTTTTTGCGTTATTGTATACTAATCGAATTCTTATAGTGCAGCAAGGAGACATTCGTGAAAAAATCTGAACCTCGGGTATTGCCCGGATTTCCTCAGGAACTCGGTTATACAACCGTTGGCACTCAATTAAACGGCAGCAAGGAGTTTCTCGAAAGATTTTTGCTGATGAATTCCGTGTTGATGGACAATGCGCCATTGCATATCGCAGTGCATTTCATAAAGAACCTCGATACTCTGCCGGATCCCTATGCTCAAATCCATTGTCATCCTGCGTGTGATGAAATAGGCCTGATCATAGCGCCAAAAGATGAGCTTGAATATGAAATTATCCTTGATGGAAAGGAAAACCGTGTGAAATCTCCTGCTGCGGTTTATATACCTGCCGGTACTTACCACAGGGCCCGTGCCTTATCCGGAAACGGGGCCTATGTCTGTATTATACTTGATCCCCGGGGCCCCTGCGCTGACAATGTTACTGTAGCCGGGTAATTTCCTCAGATAACCGCCAAGCAGCAGCCCTTGTTCCCTCATCGAGGCCGTTCAGATAATAAGGCAGCTTTTCTCATGTGCTATTGCTCGACCGCGGACCGGATGACTTTACCCATGACATCGACTGGAATGCTGTCCATGAACTCAATAACCCGCGGTATCTTGAAGGCTGCCAGCCGATCCTTGCAAAAGGTCACAATGTCCTTAGCAGTGCAGTCTGGATGAGCAACAATGATTGCTTTGATGAACTCCATTCCTCTCCTGTTCTTGACCCCGGTAACATATGCATCCTTAACTTTAGGGTATAATAACAGGGTATTCCTGATTTCAGCAGGATCTATCTTGATCCCAGCTACGTTGATAATTGCTTTGTTTCTTCCGACAATATGCAGATTTCCCTCTGAATCGAGCATCCCCAAATCGCCGGTCCTGAAATAACCACCCGGGAACGCCTCACTACTCAGCTCAGGCTCATCCAGATATCCCTTTACCATCGAAGTACTGCTTACGAATACCTCACCCGTTACGTCGGGAGGAAGTTGCCTGCCTTTTTCATCAAGGATCCTAACCCGCACATTATTTAAAGGCTTTCCGACCGCTCCTATCCCATCAGCGTCTTGGAATTGAATCGAAACAGGGCCGGTTTCGGATGCGCCATAGTGTTCCCTTACCTTGATACCAAATGTATCATAAAATTTTTTCTTCATTTCTACTGGCAAAGGAGCACCTGCGGAAAGGCAATGACGCATGGCTGAAAAGTCATAGGCCCTGTCTGCACAATCACAGAGGGAACTGAAGATAAACGGCGAACCTATCAATACAGTGATTTCCTCTTGTTCCAAAACATCAAGTATGCTCCTTGGAGAAAATTCTCTCATGAGCACAAGCAATGCACCCTTGATGATCGGAAGAAACATGCTGTTTTCAAAACCATTTGCGTGAAAGAGGGGCGTAACGCAGAGAAATCTGTCCTGACTGTCAACGTCCAGAGCTGTACCTAAATTTTCCGCCCCCGAGAATAAAAGAGCAGGTGTCTTGGGAATAATCTTGGGTCTGCCCGAGGATCCTGAAGTGCAAAGATAGAGTATCTCGGAATCAATGGCTGCTACATCGGGAGAAATGTGACTGCTCTTGAGCAAGGAGTCGGCCTTGAAATCCACTGACGGCCACTCAAGTTGGTCCATGAGCACGAAATTCGGTGTTTTTTCCTTTAAAGGCATCTGTCCCCATCGCACAAGAAGATCGCTATGAGTGATTATAGTCTTGATTCCGCATTTGCTTATGTAGTATCGGAGTTCGCTTTCTTTGAAATTGGTGTTCAGAGGAATGGTAACCGCACCGATTTCTGCAGCCGAAAAAAAGGAATATATAAAATCAGCGCAGTTAGGAAGATACAATGCTATTTTGTCGCCATTTTGTATGCGTAATTCGTCGGCGAGATATTTCTTGACCCTATCCTTCATAATGAACATCTCTTCATAGGTAAGCATTAAATCCCCACACCTGATCGCGTGTTTCAGGGGATGCGCAACTGCCAAGGCACCTAAAACATCTTTCAGCATTGTGTTTTATCCTGTCCCTCTCTATACATGGTTCGTTTCGTCATGCAAGCGCTTCTTCACATATTCAGTCAGTGTCTTTAAATCCTGGAAGATCTCAACAGAAAGGTCCTCTGCGGGAATCTTTATATTAAATTCCTTCTCAATGCCTATTATGAGTTCGGTGATAGCTATTGAATCCATCCCGAACAAGTCATCCAGTCTGCTCGCGTTATGGATCTCGTCCGGCTTTAAGGTCAATTCAAGTTCACTTATCATTACTTCTACAATCCTGTTTTTTATATCTTTAATAGACATGTGTACCCTCCAGGGATAATTTTTAGATCAAAAGCCAGTGAGATGGCTCTTTCAATATCTGTGATTCAAGAATCTTTACAAGTATATCGATATTTTTTGTAACAAACTCATCCTTGCTGGCAGCTTCCAGGAGATTGACAGCCTCTTCAAAACATATATGAAAGGCTGAGCTATTGCCGATGCCTACCATCGGGACGACAGCAGCTCCTGTTGCATATACTATCCTGAGAAAACCAACAGGGAAAGCCCGTTCAGACCCCAGGAACGGCCGCGTCAGCAGATGTTGGGAGAACGGCACATCAAGGGAAATAATAACTATGCCATTTTCTCTCAACCGCTTCATGATCCTTAAGCCTACATCTTTGTCTTCAACGAAGACAGGCTCATGTCTTGTTCGGTCAATAACTTTAGACCAATATGGTGCAAGATATCTATTCTCGAGCCAGCTCGCCCCAGGATCATCTGCGTGTCTCTTGACAATTCCAAAGTGCGGATATCCCGATTCATGTAAAAAGCGGGATGCCATTTTGATGCCCGTAAAATGTCCGGTAACCAGCAAGACCCCTCTCCCTTTCAATAAAGCATTTCTTAGATGTTCTAAGCCACTGACTTTACCGTTTCCGAGTAATGCCTGAGTGCCGATTCTATTCAAGATAAAGGCATCCACATGGCAGGCAACAGCGTTGAGCAAGCACTTGCGAGATAATTCCATGATTTCATCATCAGTTGTGGAGTTTCCCAATGCAGTCCTTAAACGCTTCTGAATTCTGCGCTTCCTTCTATATGCTAGCGCGCTGTATACATGACCCAACAACAAGCCAAAAAAACGGATAGCCCCAATCGGGAGGACAGACGCTGCCATTCTGAATGGGACAAGATAAAAGAAGATGCCGATATCACGGAGACTGAAAAAACGATTAGAAGTTGTCATTTGTACTCTCAGACAATTACCACAGACATCCTGGTATCATCGCTATTTTGCCTGTATATAGGCCTTTTTATAGGGCCTTGGTAGTTTTTTGGGGTTTACCAATGTCGATCTTATTATTCTCTTGTGTTAGGGCCCGAATTCTTAATCCGAGAAGACGTTTCAGAATCCTGGATTCCCGCTGAAAGTATTCTTTATGACACATGCAACGTTTTGAGAACCCTAAACAACTCCCTTTTGCAATAAAACCATAGCTTTTTCAGCAGATTATATCACACGCTGCATGAGAGATGCTCTCGCATGCAAACATCCTTCATTGACTCCAAGATGCTCACTTTCACTTCGTGATTAATAAAAATAGGAATCGGAAAATTTGTGTGCGCTGAATCCTATGCAAATTGTATGCTTCCGATCTGTCGGATCTCAACATTTTGAAGTGCTCGCGATTGATGACAATTCTGTGTCAATCCATTCAGACTGCCACTGAGTTTATCCGGCGCATGCTAAAATGCATAAATGCTGAAGAAGATTATCTGGATAGTCGTATCGCTCACTGCTGCGGTTTCCCTCTCTGTCGTTGTAGGCATTATCAATCCATCTGAAAAGATAAACGCCCTCTGGCTCGTAGTTGCAGCAGGATGTTTCTATGTTATTACATATAGATTTTACGGATCTTTCCTCGCTGCAAAGGTTCTCACGATTGACGAGAACCGAACGACACCGGCACAGAGAATCTTTGACGGTATTGATTATCATCCAACAAACCGATGGATTCTCTTCGGCCATCATTTTGCAGCAATCGCAGGTGCAGGTCCGTTAATCGGTCCAATGCTTGCCGCACAATTCGGCTATCTCCCCGGGTTCCTCTGGATTCTCATCGGCTCCGCACTTGGGGGAACTGTGCATGATACGGTGATTCTTTTTGCCTCTGTGAGACGAAACGGGAAATCCCTTGCACAAATAGCTGGTGACGAAATCGGCCCGGTCGGGGGGATAGCCGCGGCATTTGCAATACTTTTCATCATCATCGTCGCACTTGCAGGACTTGGACTTGCTGTTGTGAATGCCCTCTCTCAGAGCCCCTGGGGTACGTTTACCATTGCCCTCACGATTCCGATTGCCTTGTTCATGGGGTTATATCTTTACCGCATACGACCGGGGAAGGTTGCCGAAATGAGTGCTATCGGCGTACTCCTTCTGTTCATTGCTGTTTTTTCCGGCCATTATGTCCCCGGTTCATTTCTCGACCCGTTCTTCAATCTTTCAAAAAACAGCCTTGTCCTGTCGATAGCTATCTACGGATTTATTGCATCTGTCCTGCCGGTCTGGCTTCTCCTTGCTCCGAGAGATTACCTTTCAACATACATGAAAATTGGGACGATATTTCTCTTGGCTGTTGGCGTCATAATCATTGCTCCGAGCATACAGATGCCTGCGGTCACCCGGTTTGCAGAAGGCGGGGGCCCTATTATTCCGGGCAAGCTCTTTCCGTTCATGTTCATAACAATTGCCTGTGGAGCAATATCGGGTTTCCATTCCCTTATCTCATCCGGCACAACGCCAAAGATGCTCATGAACGAGAAGGACATACCCTTTATCGGATTTGGTGCTATGCTCGTTGAGGGCTTCGTGGCAGTCATGGCGCTGATAGCGGCAACAATTTTGGTTCCCGGTGATTATTTCGCAATCAATTCCAGGCTCTCCTTCGAGGCTCTTGCTGCCCTGGGTTTTCCTGTCGAACGGATCTCGGAGCTCTCACAAATGGTGAAGACTGACGTTGCAGGAAGACCGGGGGGTGCGGTTTCACTTGCTGTTGGAATGGCGTCAATTTTTTCGGCCGTACCGGGAATGAAAGGCCTCATGCCATACTGGTACAATTTTGCTCTGATGTTCGAGGCCTTGTTCATTCTCACCACAGTCGATGCAGGAACACGGGTGGCACGGTTTTTACTTCAGGAACTTGGAGGAAAAGTGTATAAGCCTCTGTCAAAAACGCAATGGTTGCCGGGAAATATCGGAGCGAGTCTCCTGGTCGTCTGTGCCTGGGGGTATCTTATTTATTCGGGAAATATATCTTCAATCTGGCCTATGTTCGGCGTTGCAAATCAACTCCTTGCTGCAGTCGCCTTCGGAGTCGGGACCACCGTTATCGTAAAATCCGGAAAGCTGAAATATGCATGGGTGACTTTTATTCCCATGGTATTTATGTTTGCAACGACCCTCACAGCCTCCTATCAGTTGATAGAATTATTCCGGGACAAGGCTGCTCATGCCCTTTCGGGTGCTGATGCGCTTACCTTTAAAATAGATGCTTTCCTCGTTTTTTTCATGGCTGCCCTGGCAGTCATTGTCCTGATAGATATGGTAGTGAAATTCGACCGGTATCTCTCGGGCAGAGTGGAAGTCATCAAAAAGGAGATCGATTTCAGAGGATAAATGCATAAAAGCCGCATCTCCTTGTTCATTGATTACTTTCCTTCCTGAATTGTTACAGCATTTTCCTCCCGCTTTCTCTCCCCGATTAATTCTGTTATGAATATTCGTATCCTTTTTTTGGCCTGCGACTGTTTATACTCGACAGGATTGCATGGCAATTTGTTTTGGGAAATGAGCCTGATAATCATAAATCCATTCTCTGTCCAGAACACCCCTGTCTCGTTATGATAGAAGTATGATACTTTCTCTTTCATTCCTCCTTCCAGATCCTGCAATCCGCCTCTTGCAAATTTCGTTGCATCGGGATACAACGCATGAATATCTTCAAGAGACATTCCGTTCCTTGCATACGTCTGGAGTTCTGAGGCAAGCATGAACGTATCAAAAGTGCCATCTTCCTTATACGTCACCGTCAGGGACTCAACAATTCTCTCTTCCGTCAAATCCATCATCCGTGTGGTAAGAAATTCGCATATAACGAGGTATCTCTTGAGATAATCAGCCTGTTCCTCATTCAGTTGATATGTTTCGATGAGTTCCCTGTATCGTTTTTCATCCGCTGTTATATGGTGACTCGTTGCCTGTTCATAAAGGATTTGCTCGTTTTCAATATTTTCAAAAATGTTCTTGTCTCTCCAGAGGACATCATGAATTCCCAGCCGATCCAGCACAACAGAAGAATTGATAATATCCGCCTCTCTCTGTTCGAGTTCATTCACTCTCCTCTGTAAAACATCCGTTTGTGCCATTTCCTCGTCAAATAATCCCTGTAATCTTTCTGCTTCGATTCGAATATCCGAACAGTCAAGTGCTTGCTGATTAAAGTTCTCCCCGGTAACCACAGGTTTTTCTTCATCAGCGGGCTTTTGCACTGTTTCTGCATCCACCGTAACTTTCACAGAACCGTGCTTGTCCGATGCATTGCCGATCGTTTCCATTTCTTTGGTAACGTAACGGTTGAACGGACTTTCCGGACATTGCTCTTTAATGTCTGCAAATGTCTTCCTTGCCTCTTCTATGGATTTTATCTGGAGAAGTGATTTTGCAAGCCAGAACAGTGCTGCATCTTTAGCAGAGCTATCAGGGAATTCTTTAAGAAATAGCCTGAATTCTTCAACCGCCTTTTCAGGCTGATACGAAAGATAAGCGAGATAGGCACCATCAAAGAGCTGAAATTCCCGGTACGATGCATGTGCCCTTCCGCCAAAGATCAGGATACAGGTGAGGAGTATGCAGAAGATTAGCTTTGATATATTCTTACAGAAGACTTTTCCCATAATGCCTTAATCCAATCATTGAATACCTTCTCTCTCTTCTGTCTAAAGAGAATGTCATGGATTCTCCCTTTTACTTCCTCCAATGGTTTATAGCTTTCCTCAGTTCTGTTGGTGAGCTGCAGAATGAATACCCCGTCTCCCACCCAGACAGGATCGCTTATCTCTCCTCCTTTCATGGAGAAAGCCTTCCGGTCGAGAGGAGGTATTAATGCCCCCCGGGTAAATTTACCCAACAAGCCTTGATCACTCTTCAGGGGCTCATCGGAATATTCATCGACAAGGCGTTCAAAATTTTCACCGTCGCGCAATAATGCTACTATCCTGAGCGCCCTTTTCTTCATATCCGTGATTTCTGTAAGAGACGCTCCTTCCCGCAGCAGGAGAAAGATAGCTTTGATTTCAACCTGCTCCGCGCTGTCGAGAAATTCTCGCTTATTTCCCTGATAAAAATCCTCAAGCTCCTGATCTGTAATCAGCACCTTCCCATCAACATCGCTGCTGAGAATCTGCGAGATAAGTATCCTCTCTTTCACGATCGTGCGGAACTTTTCGAAATCCATTCCGTCTTCTTTCAGCAATGTTTCAAAATCATCCTGAGACATATTGTTGTGAGATTTGAACTCTTCGATCGTCTTCTCGACTTCCTCACCACGTGCTTCCAGCCCTCTCCTTTGGGCTTCAAGGGCGATCATCTTTTCCTCAATAAGTTGCCTCAGTAATTTCTCATCGATACTATCGTCCGCCTGTCTGTCCGATAATCCTTTTATAAAAATTTTGTAATCCGCAAGGGTAATCACCTGATCGTCAATGGTCGCAAGAATCCTGTCGACTGTTGTTCCCTGAGAAAAACCTGGAAACGAAAGCAATACGATAACCACCAAGGTGAGCGCATGACGAAAAGGATACGGTCGTAAGCTCATGATTGGAAAGCAGCGAAGAGCTTATCATATGTGCTCATGACATGTTCCGGAATTACCCTAACCTCATCAAAAACAGTCATAAAACTTGTATCTCCAGCCCATCTCGGAACCATATGGAGGTGCATGTGATCTTCCATTCCGGCGCCGGCAATCTTGCCGATGTTGATTCCAATATTAAATCCTTCCGGCATGAATGCCTTTCTTACAGATGCTATCGAATGACTCGTTACTTTCATGAAATCAAGGAGTATCTCGTCACCGAGGCCGTCGAGTGCAGGCACATGCAGATACGGCACAACCATGATATGACCGTTGTTATAAGGATAGCGGTTCATCATGACAAAGTTATGTGAACTCCGGTACAAGATGAGATTTTCCCTGTCCCTGTCCTGTTTCGGTAGTTCACAGAAGATGCATATCTGCTCCTTATCCGATAGTATGTAATCCATTCTCCATGGTGCCCAGAGAACTTTCATCTATCCTCCTCCCTGATCCAGTGTGCCCCGTTCAAGCCTTTCGAGAACTTTTTGCGCGTCATTCCATGTAAGCCATTTATCCTTTGGATTTCTCATGAGATATGCAGGGTGAAATGTCGGTACCAGAGGAATGCCCCTGTAGTCAAAGATTTTCCCCCGTATTGCGGTAATTTTCAGCTTTTCATTTCCCATCAGAGTCGATGCAGCTATACGGCCAAGGGACATGATGATATCCGGCCTGATAATATCGATCTGTCTTTCAAGGAACTCCCTGCATTGTTGTATCTCATCCTTTTCCGGATCACGGTTCATCGGGGGCCTGCATTTCACAATATTGGCGATATATACATCTTCCCGTTTCAATCCCATTTTTTCGATGAGCCGTGTCAGAAGCATGCCGGCATCCCCGACAAAGGGTCTCGCCTGCACGTCCTCTTCTCTTCCCGGTGCTTCGCCGATAAACATGAGCCGTGCATCGGGGTTTCCCTCTCCGAACACGATATGTGTCCTCTTCTGTGAAAGCTTGCATCTCCTGCACTCACCAATCTCCTCACGTAAGAGCGCCATAGCCGATTCCTTGTTCCCGATTACCGGCCTCCTGCCCTCGGCTCTCAACCGCACTGGTATCCGTTCATAACCCAGAGCCTGATAAAACTCCAACGCGTCTTTAATTTCTTGTACTATTTTTGCCATGAGTATCTTGAAACGCTTATCTTTCTCCCCATTTCAACTTTGTCCTCAGGATCTCAAAATAATCCCTTTCGCACGGAATGAAAAACTGAGCCTTCAACTCTGATTTCTTTACCTGAACGATATCGTTTTGCCGGAGGGAAAACCCGACCTGGCCGTCTACGGTCAGAAAAACATCTTCATTCATTGATTTCAGGACTATTTCCATGAGTACGCTGTCAGGCAGAACAATCGGTCTGTTCGTGAGTGTATGGGGACATATCGGTGCAAGGACAATACTGCTCAGCGTCGGATACACGATCGGTCCGCCTGCCGAAAGTGCATAGGCCGTTGAACCGGTTGGCGTTGAGACAATCAGGCCGTCTGCCTTGAACGTTGCAACGTAATTATGATCAATATATGTCTCGAGGTCGATTATCCGTGCTAAAGCTCCCTTATTGACTACCACATCGTTGACAACCAGGTATTCTGCTATGCATTCACTGTGTCTGAGGACGCATGCGGTCAGCATCATCCGCTCTTCCACAGGGCATTGTCCATTCATCACTTTTTCGAGAACCTCATAAATCTCCTCTTTCTGAACAGCGGTCAGAAAACCGAGTCCGCCGATATTGACGCCGAGTATCGGGATGCTTTTTTCTCCAACAAGCCGTGCCACGCTCAGCATAGTGCCGTCTCCCCCGAGTACGATAACGAAATCAGCTATTGCCGGAATCTGCGAACGCTTATAACCATCAATATGCAAATCAGATGCGGTCTCATAGTCCACATAGACTTCACATCCCTTCTTTCTGAGCCACGGGAGAAGGTCTTTCAAAATTTTTAATGGCTCAGCCTGGCCTGTCTTAGATATTATCCCGATTTTTTTCATCCAAACCCTCTATCGTTATTTCTCTGTCATTTTTTCCCGTGTATTGAACGTGTACAGCAATCATGTCTTCCGGTAACCATCCTTCAGCCTTTTCAGCCCACTCAATGACCGCAATCCTGTCACCGCCAATCTGCTCCCAGATGCCGATTTCGGTTAATTCTTCAGTTTTTTCTATCCTGTAAAGATCAATATGAATAAAAGCAGGAGATGTCTGATACTGCGTAATAATGGTGAAACTTGCACTGGTAATATCTCTTTCATTGATACCGAATGCACGGGCAATGCCTTTTACCAGGACTGTCTTTCCTGAACCTAATTCTCCATACAGGCCGATAACATCCCCCGGCTTCAGGCACTGTCCCAAGCGATACCCGATTTCAAATGTTTCATCAGGACCTTTCGTACTATATTGTTTCATAATAAGGGGCATTTTTAAAATATTCCAATAAATCCTCCCTGTCTTCCTGCATAATCCTTATGATACCGGTATGAATGAAAATCTCGGGGATTACAAAAAGTGCATTCGTGCGACCTCCAGATGTTTTTCAGGGGAATACCTGCCGAGAGCGCCTGAAGCATGTTCGCCGAAGAGAGATCCATGCAAAACTTACCGTCTCTTGATATTACATAGTCTCCGGGTCCGGTAGCTTTCAAAACAGCATCTTTCACTTCAGTGCCGACAGCATAACAATTGCCTCTGATGCTTGGCCCGAAAGCCACGTTGATATTGTGAGGATCCGAGTCAAACTGTTCGACAAGGAACAGGATAGTCTTCTTCATGATCTGGAGAGAAGTCCCTCTCCATCCTGCGTGAACAGCGCCGACGACCGAGTTTTTTTTGTCATGGAGCAGCGCAGGAACACAATCAGCAACCTGGACGCCAATCAGGATGCCCTTAGCCTGAGTGATAACTGCATCCGCTGTCACCGGTGTACGGTCTGAATTCAGCAACCATACGATATCTGAATGTTTCTGTAAAGGCAAATAAATATCATCTTTATCGATAGAAAGGACCTTGCTGATCTTGTCCCGGTCTGCTCCTAATGATTTCCCGGTGAAAAAGGCTTTAACCTGTCCATCGAAAATATCCGGCCGGATCAGGATATCCATGGCGTTTACCCTTACTCCTGCACTTTCAGCGAATGGAAAGCAGCCGGTATACTATCAATGATATCTGTTGCTATCAGGGAATGCTGCCCTTTCTGCGATGCAGCAATATCCCCTGCAAGGCCGTGCAGGTAAACGCCGAGAATACATGCATGCAGTGGATCCCTGTTCTGTCCTAAAAAACCCGAAATCATGCCGGTAAGAACGTCTCCTGTACCGGCAGAAGCCATGCCCGGATTCCCTGTTACATTAATAAAAGCTCTTCCGTCAGGCGCTGCAATGACTGTTGGGACACCCTTAAGCACAAGATAGGTATTGGTCTCTTTCGCGAAGGAGAGCGAGGTATTGATCCTGTCCTTTTCAATATCAGAAGTTTCCATACCCGAATCATGCAGGAGTTTTGCCATCTCGCCCGGATGGGGTGTAAGAATGAGAGGAACGTTTGCATGCCGGAGTATTTTTTTCTTTCCTCTGAGAGAATTTATCCCATCAGCATCGATAACAATCGGGCATGAAGATTCCCTGATGATATCTTGCAGGATTTTTGTTGTATCTTTGCTGACGCCCGTCCCCGGGCCTATAGCCAATACGTGAGCTGTCGTATGAATAAAATCGATAATTGCATGAGATGCCCCGGAGGAGAGCATTCCGTTTCCCTTATCAGGAAGGACCAATGTCATCTCCTCAGTAAAGCATGACTGGAACACCCCGGCAAGAGACTCCGGAATGCCCACGGTAACTAATCCCGCACCGGTTCGCAAACAGGCCTTGGCCGCCATCCGTGCAGCTCCTGTCTTTCCCCGTGAACCGGCAACAATAAGTACATGACCGTAATGGCCTTTGTGTGAATACTTGTCTCTCACAGGAATCAGGCTTGATACATATGCTTTTTCGGGATATTCAATATTCATGTTTGCTGATGTGATCAGCATGTGAGGAAATCCGATATCTTCAACACAGAGTCTCCCTGATAATGCAGCACCGGGATACAAAAGGTGCCCTCTTTTCGGTAGACCAAAAGTGACGGTACAGGAGGCCTTAACAGCATTTCCCATTGCCTGTCCATTATCCGATGAAACCCCTGATGGGATGTCAACGGCAACAACAGGAAGTCCTGTTTTATTGATCAGGCTGATAACCTCGGCTAAGGTGCCGGTGACAGGTTTGCTCAGGCCTGTACCGAGAATCGCATCAATAATTAATGCGTGCCTGCTCAAGATCGACGGATGATGAACGAAAATCTCTTCAATCGGCTGAATCGATACGCCGAACTTTTCTGCCGCTTTATACTGAACCTTTGCGTCTCTGCTTAAATCCCCGGGGGCTGATGTCAGGAAAACGTTCACATCCCATCCTTCATTGTGGAGATGTCGTGCAGTAACCAGCCCGTCACCACCATTGTTTCCGCTTCCTGATATCACGACTATTTTTTTACGTCCAAACAGTTCTTTGATCCTGAGGGAAACAGCGAGCCCTGCCCTTTCCATGAGCACGAGACTTGATATACCGAATTCCTGAACGGTCTTCGCATCGATATCCCTCATTTCTTTGGCGGTGACAACTTTCATACTACAAATTATAGCATCACTTTTATAATTAATCATAATGTGTCCGCGAAAACTCCTTGTCTTATTTATCTCAATAATTCTAAAATAATTATCTTTAAAGGATACCGTGCTTGGAACAGCAAAAAAACAATACAATTGCAGATAAAATCTGGGATTTCTTATCTTCAGTCAAGCTTGCTATCGTCATTTTTGCTCTGATTTCCCTTACTTCCATCATTGGAACCATCCTGGAACAGAAAGGTGACCCGGAAAGGAACCTTGAGATCCTGACCAGGCTTTTCGGCAAGTCTCTTGCACCGACCCTCTTTACGGTGTCTGAAAAACTCGGTTTTATGGATATGTACCATTCGTGGTGGTTCACGGGATTGTTGGTTCTGTTTTCCGTAAATCTTGTCATCTGTTCTCTCGACAGGTTGCCAAGGATATGGAAACTCGTCCATGAGCCAATCGGCCCCCTGCCTGAGGAAAACCTCAGGAAATTTGTTATCAGCAGAGAGATTACGATCAAAGGCAAAC
>Ga0307379_10008778_pt1 | contig 13581 bp, 14 predicted proteins | sample UN2MG_FD_202237 | JGI IMG/M metagenome (GOLD analysis project Ga0307379, IMG submission 202237) | Soil microbial communities from Risofladan, Vaasa, Finland - UN-2 | ecosystem: Environmental > Terrestrial > Soil > Coastal area > Acid sulfate soil | place: Finland: Risofladan, Vaasa | collected...
TTGTGATTATTTCTCAATTAAAAGTTTTGAAGTATCTTATGATACTAAAGCAAACGAAATCCATTCTGAAATTTATTCACAAGACCTTATCTATGGATTCCAGAACTTATTTGTAGAATTAAAAGAGGTAATCTACGGAAAAGATATTATAACTTCGATTTCGACAGAAATAATTGATACAAACAATAGTGATGAGATACGTTAGATTAAAATGGGGAAAATTCATCCCAATGACCAAATATTAAAACTCTGGTTTATATAATTGTCGAAATTCTTCTTTTTTCTTCTCATTATATCTTGTTTCTAAAAATTTTATTACAGTATGGTGAGGTATACCATTTAATAACATGCTCACTGATTTTCTTGCAATTTGTAAGCTATCGTAATCAGCAATAATAGATATTGTTTTTCCAAGAACAGACAAATAACAATTTGCATATCTTTCTATAGCTTGTCTCATTTCACCATTTCTACCTATAATTCTTCCTTTCATTCGTTTAATCTTTTTCTCGGATCTTCCTAATATATTTTGGAGATTAAATATCTCTAGTTCATATGTTTCTTCAAGCAGTTTCATTGCTTTAGTGGGATTAAAACCCCTATTAATCGCATTAAGTATTTTTTCTGCTATGAATACATTCAATGGATTGTAATTAGGAGTTTCAATATTTGCTTTAATTTCACAATGACCCGATGTACTATCTAGAATTATATTTACACCTAATACATCTTCTATTTGGCGTTTTGTTTCACCGCTTTTACCGATGATGACTGCAATTCGACTTTTTCCTATTTTCATCTTTAAGTTATTTTTGTTTTTAATATATACATATGAATCTAATTAATTTTAAATATCTATTACTTCATAATAAAACGATTTTGGATCAGGAAGATTTATTCCATGCTTACCAAAATAATTGAAAATATTCTTAATATCTCTTACTAAATAAATCTCCGCTTTAGGATGTTGAATATCTACAGCTTGAGAAATATCAATGATTACGGGTTTCTGATTGTGGTATAATATGTTAAACTCAGATAAATCCCCGTGAACTAATCTTGCATTTTGATATAATTCTTTTATGAACGTAAGAATTTCATCAAATAAAATGTCAATTTCTTTCGGGTTTTTTATATCCTTTAGCTTTGGAGCTGGAATAGATTCAAAACCTATATACTCCATAATTAATACGTTATTCTTAATTAGAATAGGTTCAGGAACCGCTAAACCCACTCTATGTGCTCGTTTTAAATTTTTGTATTCTTTACTGGCCCATAGGAATATTATTTTAGAAATATTATGAGGGACTTTTTTAAATCGTGGATCTCCAATAATATAATTTCTCATCCATTTAGAAGTATTGTTATCGATTTTGTAGATTTTTACTGCAACCTCTTTATGATTTTGATCGTATGCTAGATAAACATTCGCTTCTTTTCCTGCAGAAATTATTCCCGTTATATGCTCCAAAGGACCATTAACTAAGAGTTTACGTAATAATTCGTGAGTACGTTCGTCCAATACAGATTCTATAACTGCTTTTTTCTTTGATTGATCAATAATTCTAATTCGATTTGAATCGAGAGTTCTTTTTTCTAAGTTATCGATATCACTATCATACTTATTCTCTAAATCATCCTCATCAAATTCATCTTTTTCATGGAATTCTTCTATATCATCCTTCAAAATTTAAATATCATCTCGTAATCTGATCTTTATTTTTTCATTGAAGAAATATGAAAATTTTTTTATCAATTTATTATCTAATTGATCTCGAAGGATCACATTGTTTCTAGAAATGCTCTCAATATGAAAAATATCATCATTAATCATAATTGTGTCATTTTTCTTAAAAGGTAAAAGTCGAATAAGTGTCTTTAATCTATATAAATTTCTTCCTTTTTGTGTATCTCTTCCAACTAGCTTTTTTGTTCTTTTTAGGTCAAAATAATACTTAGATTTAAGATATGAAACAATGTGATTCATCAATTCATTAGTACTAAGTAATAAATCAACTCCATTCTTATGTTCAACCAACTTGGATATGTATTGACGGTCATCCTCCTGAAATACATTTTCTGCATATGCATAGGTTTCGTTAATTATAGTATCTATAATATTAAAATAGGCGGGATTAGAAACCCTGATCTGCAAAATTGATAAAAAATACATCCCCCCTCTCAAGTTGGTACAATTCTTACATAATTCATAATCAATTCTTACTACAACGTTTTCCTCATGAAAAATACTTTGATTTTCCTTTAGCCACCCTATGATTTTGACATCTAGAGATACCAGTAGATCTTTTGAAGAGTAATTGAAGGAATTCTCATTGAATATAATTTCAAACTCAATACTATCACTTTTATTAGCTGATTTTAATAGAAACCTATGTAAAGCATCATTAATCACCTCGTTAATATCTCCAGAGGTGTTATTAAACCAATTTTCTTTTTTCGAGTACCTTCCGCAATCAAGACATACTTTAATATGGAACGATTTATCTAGTTCAAATAAAGGATGTTCATTTAAATAACATTCAAAACACATCCCAAAATGAGGTGCATTATCGTCAATATCCTTACCACATATAGCACAAAACTTACGAGGCATCAAAACATCATCTTCATAGCCATTGGTACACCATTTATGGTGAGTACTCCTTCTTTTGGAAATATATTCTGGGAAATCGCTTTCTCAATAATATATTTTCCTACGATATTAAAATATTGTGCCTGCATCAAAATTTCAATTGCATCATTAATATTCAATAATGAGCCACCAAAAAATTGTTCTGTAATTTCAATTCTTAATTTTCCTTCCTTAAACACCTTTCTAAGAAGTGATTCATCACAACAAGCTACAGTTTCAATTTCATTTTTATGGTGTATCTTTAAATATACTTTCATTTTCGTATAGTAAATCCTAAAACTACTTTTCTTTTATCTCTTCCCTTGCACCACATGCAGTACATTTAAGAAATATTTTTTTACTTTCACGTTGAATTTCTGTATCTGGTTTTTTACATATTTTACATAGAACATACATCTTAGTATACTGGTCTATTAAGCGGTTTAATGCTTGTTCTTTATGAATTCCCTTCATAAATAATTGTTGTCCACGAATCTCTCCCATAGTACCTGCTTTTTTAAGGAAAATTCCCAAAAAATGTCTTCTATCTCTATTTAGCGTGTTAATTATTTTGTTTAAATTGGTGATATAAGTATTTCTCGATTCTATTCTTAGTTCTACTTTAGGAATTTCGAATCTTGAAGATTTTTTTACATTCTCTGGAATTTTTTCATATGCTCCATCCAAAAGTTTCTCATAATCGTTTAAATCCATCGTTCTCAGGAATTTTTTTTTATATTTATTATAATTATTCTTTCAAAAATAATTTTTCTATTTTAATCATAACTTTGATATACATTTTCATCTGACATATAAATCTTAGAAGCTTGCTCTAAATCTCTAATATAACGTTTTAATTTATTTTCAGTAATTTGCGTTTTTAATTTTAACTCTTTTAGATGAGTATCCTTTCCATTATGGGTGTTTTCTTCAATAATAGAAAAAATCATTTCTTTTATCGAATCCTCCGTTTTATTGTCTTCTAGAGATTGGTGAGAGGTAATTGAATTATCATCATATTCACCAAATTCATTACTAATTTCATTTAATTTTTGGTCTACTGTGGGGATTTCTACAATTTCTCCTGATTTTATTTTCTTAATTATTATAGCATCATGAAGCAAAAATTCATTTGGATCACTAATTATCTTGATAATTTCAATCCTGAGAGAAGGAACTCCTTCTCGAGATTGTAAAACGCCGATAAAATAAGCTAAATTTCCTATTTCATACCTCGCGATTTCTTCAGGCTCTACTTTCCATTTAGAAGCACGTATCAAACCTGTTCCGTCATCTAATTCTAAATTAATATTAGAAGTTGTTTCACTATCGAAACTTGGAAATTCATATTTATCCCTAATTGTGGCAATAAGACGAACACGTTTGACTTTTCCGAATATTGTATGGAATAAATTTTCTATTTCGTCGTAATAAGCATCTAATACATGTTTAATCCAGCATCTAATAGCGGGAAATCTTATATATTGGCTTGTTTCAGTCATTGTTATTATGCTTCGCATACTTAAATAGGATTAATATGAATAAGAAAAGCATTAATTTAGTATTTTATGTTGTGTGATAAATAAAAAGGAAAAGTAGCGGGGGTTCGATTTTCAGCTCGCTGGATAACAGCATATTTTAAGCGTTTGAACGAACGATCTCAGGGTTTCTTAAAGGAAGGCTATTCTTTCCATTTATGAGCCCTGCGGCATAAACCAGGCTAGCCCACCCCGCTCTTATTAATTCCTATGAAAAATTTAAATTTTATATATATCTTTAATATTATCTCTATTTTAATTTTTTACCATTTTTTATATATTTCGTGCTATTTTTTAATTTTTTTTTATATATAAATATAAAAATAATTTATTAAGAAAATCTATCATGGCAGATTCTCATTCAAAGAGTTTTTTTGGGCAAAATATAGGATTAATTGTTCGTAGTTCTTCAAAATTCGAACCTTATATTTTTATTCAATGTATCAAAAAAAATCCAAATGGAGTATGGGAAAAATTATCATCTAATGAAGGGAAAAAGATTAAATGTTCACTAGAAGAGATTGCAATTATTCTGCAAGTCTTAAATAGGAGAAAATTTAATTGGCAAGGAAATCACAAGTTTAATGATATCATTACTAAATTATCCATATGTTGGGAAGATGAAAATGCAGAAGTTTTATGGATAAATATTGGAAATTATTCAAAAATGCTTAATTCGGGTCAAATCGATATTCTAGCTTTATTACTGACCCATTTATTGAATGAGAAAATCATTTATGCTACATCATATAAACCTTCTCAAAAGCCTAATGCAGTAAAGGAACGATTTGAGGAAGATATTATCGAAGAATTAAGAAATCTATCACAACAAGCCTCTATCGAGGAGACTATTTCAAAATCAATGACAGAGATTAACGGTAAAATAACGGGGGAGACAAATAAAGCAATATTACTTGAAATTGGTGAGGGTCAAAAATCTTGGATTCCAAAATCCTGTATTCATTCTCAATACGATCCAAAACCAATGCTTTTACAATCTTTCTTAGTTGAAAATTGGATCTTAAAAAAAGTGAACGATATTTAGACTAAAAGAATAAACTTAATTTTATTATTTAATTTACCTTGATATTAGAGAATAAATACATATTTTTCCATGTTATTAAATAATTTTATAGCAGATTTTGTCTTAAATCCGTGGTTTTTAATTTCATTGGCTTTTTGGATTTTTATCTTAATTTTAGTTTTTTTACTGAGAAATAAGAAAGAAGCTTATAGTATCTTTTTTCCCTTTCTCGCTCTTTTTAAAACTAAAAAACTGAATAAATTCATCGTCAATATATCCAAAAGAAAACCTAAATTTTGGAGGATTTTTTGGAATATTGGTATTTTTGTATCTTTTGGTTTTACAATTTATGGTTTTTTTTTCTTTTTCAGTAACGTAGTTAATCTAATATTCGCACCAAGTATCGAAAATGCTATTATGCCACTTATCCCAGGTGTAACGATTGATCTTCCGATCTTTTTTTATATGTTATTACCCCTATTATTAATTTTAACAACACATGAATTCGCCCATGGAATATCAGGGGCAGTTGATGGTGTTGAAATAAAATCAACAGGAGTCTTAGGTGTTGGACTTTTTTATTTAGTAGGATTCGGAGCTTTCGTGGAAGTTGATGAACGTTCGTTAAGATCCACAAAATATCATAGAAACACCCGATTACGAATCGCTGCAGCTGGAACGTATATCAACTCAATAGTCGCAGGTATAGCTCTATTACTCTTGCTCATATTTCCAATGCTAACTTCACCTTTTTTTTCACAAGTTTCTCAAATCTATACCGTTATGAGTCCTGAACAAGGAGGATTTAATTATGGAATTTTAACTTATGGTGATGCAATCGTAGCAATCAAAAAAGAAGGAGAACTAGATTCTCAATATGTATATTTAGATAATTATCAAGGAATTGATTTATCCTCTATCTTGGAGAATCATACACGAGTAAAATGTTCTGTAGGAGATAATTTAACTTTGAAAGTTTATAACCCTTTTGTTGATCTATCCTCCGAGAAAGAGATCGTATTAGGTCCTCGTTACAATCTCAGCATTGAATATGAATACATGTCTAATTATGAAATAAAAATTACTTATAATTATACCAGTGATCAGCAGACTAATATTTTAATAAATTACATAAATGGAACAGCAATAAATCGCACTTCTGGAAATACTTTGGAAAGTTATTTAACTCAATTCGACCTTAATACTCTTAATTTAACTAGTACTACAAACCAACACTATCTAATAGAACCTGAAGTAGTGGGTGTATTTGTAGGGGTACAAACAACCCTATATTGGATGTATAAAAACGATTTTGCTAAATTTTTATCTGCTAATTGGCCAGATTTTTGGTTAAAAGAAATTTCATGGTTATTTATAATAGGATTTAGCTTAACTCTATTTAATATGATGCCCCTTCCAATTTTTGATGGTGATAGAGTCATGAAAGAGATTGTAAATAGCATTTTTGGAAGTTCATATAGTTCAAAAAAAAGGAAAGTTGACAGATTTGTATACAAAATAGGTGATGATCTAGATTGTAAATTATCAGAATATCGTATTGAAACAATTAATGAAGTAAAAATTACGATAAAAGATAGAAATACAAAAGAAAATGAAAGTGAAATTATCCTTGGTGAGGAAAATTGTGAACTATTTGATTCAATCGGAGATGGATTTAAAGATGCTGTCAAGCTTCATCTTCCAGCAACCACAACAATTGAGAAAAATACTATCTTTGAAATCTCATATGAATATTTATATGATGAGAAAAGAAAAATAAAACAGATTGTCTTGAATACAATAAGAGCTATAGCCTTGATATTGATAGTTTCTAATTTCGCATTATCCTTTATTAAATTTGGACTCAATCTTTTTTGGCTCTAAAACAAAATATCAATTGGTGATAAGTTTCAGCAACTCAGAGAATTATCTAGAATCAAAAAAATGTATCAAATGCAACAAATCTCCTACAATACAGAGAAGACATTCCGGTCAATTTCTCTGTTTAGGTTGTTTTAAATTGAGTATAGAAAAAATTATCTCAAAAACGATCGCAAAATATAATATGTTGAATCCAAATGATAATATAATTGTAGCATTATCAGGAAGTAAAAATTCAATAATACTTCTTAATAATCTCAAGAAAATTCAAGAAAAAGTTTACAGAACAAAACCAATAATTGCTTTATCAATTGATGAAGGAAATACTATTAATCTAACAAGAGAATTATGTGAGAAACTTTCAATTGAGCAAGTTATTATAAATTCAAATGAGATTAATAAAGATGAACCATTTTTGCTACAATTATTAAAAATTGCCTATACTGAGTTAAGAGGAAATATCCTTGCCTTAGGATATAATCTGACTAACTTAGCAAATATTTATTTAAATCAATTAATATTCAGTAAAGATCTATATCAAAGGATATATTACCAAGATGATTTCATTAAAACAATCACTCCACTTATGAGAATTCCTAAAGAGGAAATAGACATATACTATAAAATAAAAAATATGGGAATTAGTAAAGACCTAATACATAAAAAAGTGGATAATTCGATAATACAAATTCATATTAAAAATTTTATAAATGATTGTAAAACTTATAGTCCAGAAATAGAATTTAATTTGGTAAATGGATTATTAGAGTTAACAAAAATCTACAATAATCAATCAATAAAACCCGCTTAATTTTTCATTAAATAATTCGAGAGTTTTTTCAATGGTAAATATTCTCTAATTTCATCTTTGAACAGAGGTACTTCTATTAAATATTTATTCCATTTTTTTATAAATAAATCTTTGATTTTAATTAGATTTTTTTGTTGCATTCGCCTTCTAGCTTTACAGAATTCACATAACTCACTGTTTGCTTCATTTAATTGATTAATAATAATATTGGAGTTTGGAATATGGTAATTTTCTAATTCAATTAATAACCTTTCTGTCTCTAATATTGCCATTTCTTCAGAAATCATAACAACCACAAAAGAACTTTTAAGTGGATCTGTTAAATCCTCTTTAGCACGAAGAATAGCTTCATTTAATCGTTCTAATATCTCCAATGAGTTATCTTCTTTCCTAGATTCTCCTCCAAATATGCTTTTAATCGCCCCAAACATGTTTCCAAGTTTCACTTTCATTTTCAGTAATTTCCCTATCCAACTTGATAAAGTTTGAGGAAGACTTAAAAACCGAAGAGTATGACCAGTAGGGGCCGTGTCAAAGATAATCAAATCAAAATCATGTTCTGTTTCGATGTATTCAAGAACTTTTAATAACGCTAAGGTTTCGTCTATTCCTGGAGGATTCATTGATGATAAATCCGCTATATTCTCCATAAATGGTAAATTGGAAAATCCTATATCTTCAATCGGGTTCATATTAGTAAGTCCTTGAAATTCTGCTATATTAGCTTGAGGATTTATTTCTAACGCAGTAAGATTCGTAATTTCTGGAACGGGAGTAGGAATTCCTGGAGATAACCTAATTCCTAAACTATCACCTAACGAATGAGCAGGATCCGTGCTAATTATAAGTGTATTTCTACCCTGTTCTGCAGCCCAAATCGCAGAGCTCGAAGCACATGTTGTTTTACCTACACCTCCTTTTCCGCCAAATAAAACCATTTTCAAGTTAAGTAATATTTCATCAAGTAACATAATAATTCATTTAATAATCAATTTTATATCTAAGAGTAGCTACAATTCCTCCAAAAGTACTTCTAAGTGTCTCTCCTCCCTCAGTTTCAGCAGATAAAATCTCAATATTGCTTCCCAATGATTCTGCAATATCACCAAGGTATTCAATGATCGAGTATAATTCTGTAGTACTAAAAGAGTTCGAATTGCAATTTGGACAGATTTCTATATTTTCATTTGCTACATCAATATTAATTTCTTTAGAATTTACATAATCATAATATTGACAATTCGAGCATTCTCTCTTAAGTTTATATAGCTCTAATTTTTCAGACATTATTAACGTGTCCACTGCACCTAAATTTAAAGCTCGCTCAACTTCCTCTTGCCCGTATATTGCCATTCCTGTATCATTAGTGAAGTGTTTCCAAAAGTTATACCAAATATTTTGTTCTCTTACATATTTCACATTTTCAATCTGATCTTTTACTTTTTCAACCAAAGCTCTTAATCCTTCGATTCCCCCATAACCTAAATCTACAACATCAAGAATTTTTTCTCGTAATCTGTAATCCAAACTTTCATCACTAACAAATTTCTCTTTTGATGGACCAGGACCTCCAATAAATATACCTTCTAATTGTTCCATACCTAAAAATAATCCATTTACTTCACTAGAAATGTGTCGATAGAAACTAATTTCTCCTTCTTCAATCAGACGTTCAAAACGTTTTTGTGATTGACCACCAGCTTTATGCTTTCCATGAATATTAGAAGTAAATTCTCTGACTATCTCCATATGGTTTCCTCTTAAATATCCTACCGCAGATTCCTTTCTTCCTATTACTAATAATCCATAAGTTTCTTTTGTTTCCAACATTTCTTCCAAAGGCCAAGTCAGAAATTCACTAGCACAATGGTACCTAAATGTTTTAACTTTCTCAGGAGGATCAATAATATATTTTTCCATTCTTTCCGTGCCAGGTGTGTTATTTTGGGGTATAGCACCAGCAAACATTACTATACCATTATCAGGAACTTCATTGTAATTTTTTAACATTCCTGATAAGGTTGATATTCCATCTAATACATTTTTTCGAGTTAATTTCGATTTAATATTTTGACTTTCACTCACTTCATTTTTCAAATAATTAGTAACATCAGAAAGTTTACGGTCATGCGGGATATATAAAGAAATTAATTCCGTATGAAAACCTTTCTTAGATTTCAAAATCTCTAGTATCTTTTTAACCTTGAACCGTTGAAGATCATTTCCTTTCTTTTTTTCTTCTGTACTCATGATTATCAACTAAATATTAAAAGAATGAAAAGATTAATAGTTTTTCGTTATATTCAATACATATAAAGTACGAATGCATTTGAGTTGGCAATTTAATGGGAGATAATAAAAATGATAATGTAAAAGTTCCAACGGATCATCCTCGTATCACTAGTTTGATGTATCGTCACAAAATTATCGATGGGATGAAAAATTTAGTGGTTACAGAAGCAGGATTGATAGCTCATGGTCGAGGTGAATGTTTTGATTATATTTTAGGTGAAGCAACAAATAAGATTGCATTACAAGCCATTATTGCTGCGGTTGCTCAATTACTTCTAGCTAAACATCCCGTAATAAGTGTGAATGGTAACGTAGCTGCTCTTTGTGCCGAAGACTTAGTATTACTCTCAAATACAATCAAAGCTCCTCTAGAAATAAATATATTTTATAAAAAAAAGGGTAGAGTAGATGCAATAAAAAAAATATTGGAAGAAGCTGGTGCTCAGAATATTCTTGGTACCGATGAAAGCATTATGGTCGAAATTGGAGAATTATCGAGTAATCGAAGAAATGTAGATCCCAATGGAATTAAAATAAGTGATGTTGTATTCGTACCTTTAGAAGATGGTGATAGAACAGAAGCATTGAAAAAATTAGGAAAAATTGTTATTGCAGTTGATCTAAATCCATTAAGCAGGACGTCTATTTGGGCCGATATTACTATCGTTGATAATATTATACGTACAATCCCACAAATGACGAAAATTGCATTACAATATAAAAATCATAACAAAGAGCAATTAAAAAATATTGTAGAAGAGTTCAATAATAAAAAGAATATTCAAAATACTTTGGAGTTCATAATTGAATATATTAATTTACAAAAAGAGAAGGCTTTCAACATATTATATAAATAAAATTATTTAAAAAAGCTTAAAAGAATCTAAAATATTATTTTATATAGCTAACTTCTTAGTCTATGATAACTAAATTACAAATATGAATAACGATGGGAACAGATAAGGATACTAGAACAATCAATTTCAATAATATTAATGGAACTAAACCAATTTTAATTAGACGCTGTACTTTAGAAGACTTAGAAGGTGTAATAGAAATAAATGAGAAAGAGTTACCAGAAGATTATCCTTATTTTTTTTATAAAAGCATTCTTGATAATTTTAATGAATCTTTTTTAATAGCTGTTGATAATAATGATAATGTTGTAGGATATATTATGTGGCGAGTGGAAAAAATACCTGCCATTGATAGTTTAAAAATAACTAATAAAGGCCACCTAGTATCTATAGCAGTTATTAAGGGATTTAGACGATTGGGGATAGCAAAGGCCCTTCTTACACAATCAATGCAAGAGATAAAGAAAAGAATAATAGACGATTTTGTTTTAGAAGTTCGTGTTAGTAATTATACAGCAATTAATCTTTATAAAAAGTTTAACTTTTCAACTCAAAGCATCAAATATAAGTATTATCGAGATGGGGAAAATGCGTACTTTATGGTTTGTCAAGCTAAATAAGCTCAAGTATATGATTTCTCCAATCCCTTAATAAGAGATGTTATAATTTTGTTAAAAGGCACATTACAATTTAATTCCTCAGCAAATTTAACGATTCTACCATTCAAAAAATCTATTTCAGTAATCTTATTGTTTAATACATCTTGAAGCATGGAATTTAAGTTATTACCCGTTTTTTCTGCTACTTGGTACATTATTCTACCATAATCTTTATGTGGTAGTTTTATTTTTTTCTTATTTGCTACTGTTAATGCTTCTAAGACAAGTTCTTTCATTAATCTTTTTAACATCCCATTTTCTAATAATTGACCATTTTTTAATCGAGTAATTGCTCCTAATGCGTTAATTCCAATATTTACCAGCACTTTTTCCCAACAGCAAATATTAATATCGTCCACAATCTCGGTATCTAAACCACTTGAATTGAGTAAATTTCTTAGTAATTCAAGTACATTGTACATGGACTTGTTTTTTAAGTTATCAGATTTAATGAATGAAAAACCAATTTTAGTAAATCCACTTCCAGCGTGATAAACCTGACCGGGATTCTTAATAAACGCTCCGTGAGAGGTAATTATTCTTAGGATTTTTTCTTTTTCACAAAACTGACTTGCAATATCTTCATTACCTATTCCATTTTGTAATATAATGACCCAAAAACTTGAATCAATTATATTTTTAAATTCGATTAAAGATTTTTCCAAGTCAGGAGTTTTTGTAGAAATAAAAAGAAAGTTAAAGTGATAATTGGGGTCGTCATTTATCATTTTTTCAATTTGTTTAAGATTGTCATATGCAACTATATTGCTGACTTTCAAGATTTCTCCTTGGGTCTGGATCTCTAGACCCTTTTTCTTAATCTCTTGACAATGTTCTTTCCTGCAAAAAAACACAATCTCAAAAGAATATTTTTCATGTTTAACTGATGCTAATAAGCCGCCAAATAAACTACCTATAGAGCCCGCACCGATAAACCCAAACCTCAATTTTATTTTAGGTGAATTTAATATATTCATTAATAATTCAACATATAGATTAATTTAGGAAATTTTTTAAGCTTGTTTGATTTTTGGAATAGACTCCTGACTTCTTTTTAACGTCTAAAATATTCACATTCTTTGGATCATTTTTTGGATTAACCCCTAATGCTTTCATCATCATTATTGAGTTTTTTACAGCATATCCCGAAAAATGATTATTAAAATAGATACCAATTTTTTTGACTTTCGGAACGACTTTTAATATAGATTGAGCCCATTGCTGAATTTCTTGATCAGAAAAAAGATAATTGAACCAAGGATTCTCCCCATAACCATGAAATCGAATATAAGCAAAATTATCATTAGTCACATCCATTCTAGGAGGTAATAATGGTTCAATAACCCCACAATAAACTAATTGCTCTTTCTTCAAATAGTCGAAAACCTCATCTTCCATCCAAGAATTGTGGCGAAATTCAATTGATAAATGATATCCTTCTTCTTTTGGATTAGTTGGCCAATTATCAATGAAATCCTTAAGAAGATCAAAGTGATTTTCTTTTTTAAATGAAGGTGGTAATTGGATTAACAATGATAAAAGCTTCTTCGCTTCTATAAAAGGATTCATTAGTTTTAAAAATTTAAATAAATCATCACTACAATGATCTAAAGATAATTTACTTTCATGAGTTATAGATTGAGGAAGTTTTACTGAAAAAAGGAAATTTTTTGGAGTTTTATTCACCCAATTCTTTACCATCCAATCAGATGGCATATGATAGAAAGTTGTGTTGATTTCGTTGGTATAAAAAATTTCGGAATAAAATACTAGAAAATCTTCTTTTTTTAAACTCTTAGGATAAAAAGGACCAACCCATTCATCGTACCCCCAACCAGAGGTTCCAATTAAAATATTATTCTCCATTAACACACCTTTCTTAAGCTT
>Ga0307379_10008779_pt1 | contig 13579 bp, 7 predicted proteins | sample UN2MG_FD_202237 | JGI IMG/M metagenome (GOLD analysis project Ga0307379, IMG submission 202237) | Soil microbial communities from Risofladan, Vaasa, Finland - UN-2 | ecosystem: Environmental > Terrestrial > Soil > Coastal area > Acid sulfate soil | place: Finland: Risofladan, Vaasa | collected...
GGGCGGTTTCAGTGAGAATAAAGACAAGCCCTACACGTCGCAGGATATTCGTTTCACACTCAGCAAGGACGGCAAGACACTATACGCGATCACGCTGGGCTGGCCCGAAGAGCAACTGACAATCCAGTCCATTAGCATTGCCAAAGCCGGTTTGAACGCATGTATACAACTGCTCGGCTACGATGGACGCGTGGATTACAATATCAACGACCAGAAGCAGCTAATAATCCAGGTGCCAAAACTGAAGCCTGAACAGCGGCCCTGCGAGCATGCTTTTGCATTCAAGCTGACTGGTTTCGCGATTGCCATGCACCCGTCGGCTCGCTTTTACATGCCGGGCGTTATCCGCGTTGCGCCTGAGAACGTCACCCTGGAAGGTACGAAGGTGCGTGTTCAAGACGTGGGCGGCCGACCCAACATCGGTGCCTGGGACAATCCAAAGGAGCGTGCCCACTGGCTGGTGTGGATTCCAGAAGCAGGCACCTATGCGGTTCGTGGAGAGTTCTCCTCGGCCTACGGTCAGAGCGGTTTGAAGACTACCCTAATCAACCAGACACATTCGTCGCCAATCCCCAGGACCAACGGCTGGTTCAAACCCGTCTTTGTAAACCTCGGGCAATTCAAGGTGGATAAGCCTGGCGTCCACCAGCTTACCCTTGAGCCGGCCGATACCAGGAAGTGGAAGGCCGTCAATGTCTGGCAATTGCAGCTCGTACGCATGAAGTGATGGGGCGAAGTACAACACCTGAAATCTTCCGTTTCGCCCTGTATGTAGATTACAGAAGAAAGGATTATACAATGTCAAAAGTCACAAATATCCTGAGCGTTATTGTTTTCCTCTTGGTTGCCATTTCCAATGGCTGCTCTCCGGGCACATCCAACGCTCTCTCAAGCAGGGATTTATCAGAAGCCGCCGTATATACCCTGAGCGGCGCAGACTATATCCACAATTGGGTCGTCATCGGGCCATTCCCGAGCCCGCAAGTCAAGGAACCGCAACCTGATGGCAGTTTTCATCTTGGCTTCTATAAAGACTACCTGGATGAACTTGGCGGAGAGACCAAAGCTGTCCTGACGCCCGAAACCACTATCACATACAAAGACGAAGACGGGAAAGAGCAATCAGCCAAAGCCCGTATAGTCAAGGCGGATGAAAAAGGCATTGTTGACCTTGATAAACTCTTCTCCACCGACTACAAGGTGGCTTATGCCTTCTGCAACATTCTTTCGGAAAAGAAGCAGGATGCCCTTTTCTACCTCGGCTCGGACGACGGCGTAAAAGTCTGGATCAACGGCGAGCTCGCCCACAAAAATTACATCGGCCGCGCACTGAATCACAGGGACGACCGTTTCACTTTCACCCTCAACGAAGGACTAAATCCGGTCCTGGTTAAAGTAATCGATATGATATCAGACTGGGGTTTTGTCCTGGAGGCTCTCGACGAAACCGAACATGCCAAAGCCCTGGCCGAGGAACGCGCGGAACAAGACTTCAAACAGTTTTTGAATTGCCGAATTGTTGAGAAACAGAGAAACCCCTTAGTCTATGCTTTTGTGCCGGGAAAGTTTCCGGAAATGGATTGGGAAAAGCCTTATCTGGTGAAAAAAGTAATGGGCAAATTTCCGCTGACCATTCGCTGGTTCGATGACCAGTTCAACGAAGTCACCCAGCCCACAAAGTCCGGCCGATATGCCTTCGTTGCCGAAGGGACAACACAAACCGGCAAGCACATCCGCCGGGCCCAAACAATGTATTGTCAACCAGCTAACTGGATGGTATGGGCGGAAATACCGATGGCATATTTAAAACCTCTGCCGGTTTCAGCTTTTAACAAAGACGCCTGGGAAGAACGCGAACAAACCATTGCCGAATACGCGGGCCGTATGATATTCGCTGACGAGCAGGCTGCTGTCCTACTGTCCTACCTGGATGAGATCCAGGCGACCGGCTCCGAACCGCCAAAAACCGATACCCCCATCATTCGGGACCACGATTATCATCTGGCCTTGAAGCGCAAGCTCCTGAATGTTGAAGACAAATGGCCTGCATTGAAAATGCCGCGAACAATCGATGGAAAACCAGCCACAGTACTCCACGAGGGAACGGAACAACAAGCCCACGTTAAGCCCGGCACCGCAGAGAGTATCCGCAAAGTCTGCCAGAAGTGGTTTGAGGACAGCGGCGAACCTTTTGTTATTCTCGTCGCCCGTCATGGAGTAATCATTATCCACGAAGCATTTGGGCAAGGCCTGAACGGTAAAGTCACCCTTGACACTGCCACGGAAATGGCTTCTATAACGAAATTGGTTACAGGCGTCATGTTCGCTCAGTTTGTCGACCAGGGCTTGGTAGCGATTGATGACCCCGTAGGCAAGTTTTTGCCGGACTTTCCCATCGAAGGAGATAAAGCGATTACCCTGCGCCACTGTTTTACACACACAACCGGACTGACCGGCCACGCAGAATGGGGCGGCCTGCATAATCCCTGGCTGGAGAATGTGATAGCAAACCAACTGAACCGGTTACCTGTAGGCAAAGTGCACATTTACAATGGGATGGGATACGACCTTGCCGGCAGAGTCATGGAAATAGTAAGCGGTAAAAGCATCTTCCGGCTCATGAGGGAGAACTTCTTCGACCCGCTTGGCCTCGACAACACGTCTCTAGAAGGCGACTTGGGATTCAGTACCCGCAGTACGGCCGGGGATTTTGCCCGAATTGGCCAATTGCTGCTGAATCGCGGCTCATACGGTGACCGGGAATATTTCTCTCCGAAGGTCTTTGAAATGATACTGCCGAAGCCGTTGAAAAATTTCTATCCTGATATCAATGTGGACTGGGGCATTGGCCTTACATGGATGCGGATGAGGCATCCTGAGGCCGGTAAGAACGGCCTGCCCAAGGACAAAACCGTCCTGAGCAAAAACGTGATTGGACACGGCTCGGCAACTTCGGCGATACTGCGTGTGGATTTGGATAACGGCCTTGTAATTTCACAAACACGCAGGCAGGGCGGCAAGAACTATGGTAAATACCTGACGCAATTCCTGATGGCCATCGAGGAAGGATTGGCTGATTGAGCAAAGAGAAAAACTTGTGCTCCTCTTAACTTAACGCACGATACTCGGTTTGGCTTTACTGTCCAAAAGAAGGGGGGCCGGCCGAGCTTTCCATACCCGGCACAAAGGATTCTCCGTCCGAATCCAGCCTTTTTTGCCCAATCGTGCCTCGATTGAATAAATGCGCTGTCCCGTTTTAGAATGAATATATTCATAAAGGGCTGTAATGCATGAATTCCCACTTGCGGGCTCGGTCGGCGGCAAAGCATAGAAAAGCGGCTTGGCTAACGAATCAGGAAGCTCAACGGTCAGGGAAGTTGTTCGACCTTTTTTGCCGGTGACATTATGAGCGTAAACAGGAATCAATTTTTCGTTAGCTCTGGACGGCTCTATCGCATAAAAAGGTATTGACTCGACTAAGCCCCACTTGCCAGCCTTTTCCACGCCCTCGCGCAGCAGATAGTCCGTCTCTTCCCGCCTGTCCCGTATCTGATATACCGCCACCGGCAGCACAAGACGGGGATCGTCAACATTCAATCGGTACATGATTTGATTGTAGTCGTAACGCGGTGTCGCAGTCTCAGCAGAACCGGAAAACGTATGTGAATAAGTACCCTCGAAAAAGAGCACCCGCCCGCCGCCTTGGTCAAAATACGGGTGCTGCTTCGGATTATAGAAGGAGTATTTGTTATGCGTTGCAATCTTCCTCGCATAGGCCCACGGCCCAACCGGCGTGTCGGCCTCGGCGTACCAGACCTCGCCAAGAAAAGATCTCTCGCCGAACTGCTGAACTGTGATCATTACCCATCGTTTTCGGTAGGCATTGAAATAAACCGTCCCGCCGTGAGGAAAGATTTCCTTGCCCGATTCTATATCGTACAGACGTATATCCTGCTTCTCTTTTCTCAGTGCCTTGATAACGGAAGTCTTTGCGGCGGTGTCACTGCCCACCAGATCCCCAAAACGCACCCAGCGGTAGGGCGTCTTTGAGTCACCCAGGTCCAGGCGCGGTCCGCGCCGGCCGGTAGACTTCTTCGGCTCAAGGGTGGTCAACACCTCGCAAAGGTTGATGTCAATAACATCATCCCACTCGGCACTTACGCGCATACGGACCGCTAAAGGAAATTGTGTACCAAAATAAAAATATTCCTGCCCGTCCAAATTCACTCTGAAAGCATGTCCAGAGGCCGGATAAGGCAGGTAATCTATGCCTGAACGCACCAGCGGCTCAAATAACTCATTTGCATCGTTGAAAACCATCAATCCACGTTCATACGCTTCTCCGAGACTCTTCATTCGCGCATATTTGGCCACCATCCGCTCCCGGCCCTTGTTGTCCCTGACGGACAGCAATCCGTCAAGCCAGACCATACCACGCTCCTTCAAAGGCGAGACCGGTCGGCTGAATCCATTTTCGTCAACATAGTATTTTAGATTGACACCCGTCGCCGGGTCCAGCCCCCCACGACCTGGCAACTCCGAAACCGCGCCGGCCGTGGCAAAGTGCCCCAATGGATACGATGGTCTCCCCGTGTCACCCCAAAGCCAGAACAACCGGCCGTGATATATACACGTATAAACCGAATCCTGTCCGGTTACCTGTCCGTTGAGGACCGGATTTTGTAACGGAACTGGATGTTCGGTAAGAATGCTGTCACGATAAATCCCCTGCCCCGTAACGCGGTAAAGTCGCTCAGCGATATTGAGACGGTCAATCTCTATAACCACGCTTCCTCCCGGTGATGTCTTAAGCCTTTTTCCACGGTAGCCAAATCCGTCCTTCGGGAATTCATAACCGTGACTTTCAACAAAGAAAAAGACGTCTCTATCCATTAAGCCCGGTTCATAAAATGCGACAATACCAATGCTGTCCGTAAAATATTTTATATTGTTGGTGGTTCGTAATTCGACCAAAGGCACACCACGCCCGGTCTCACGGTCCACAACCTGAATCTTGAAGTACTCGTGCGAGGAATCCTGGATGCCAAAAGCCCGCTGCTCAGGTTCAACACACAAACCGTCCCACATTAGGACCAGACAAATTGTCAACAAAACTATCCCTGGATGCCTCTTTTGCATTGTGTTCATTTCGATAAGCATAATTGATGTTCCTTTGTTTAAGGACAGAAAAAAGCACACTGCTCCCATTTAATTCTCTGCCGGTCGAGCCAACATGCTTTTGGATAATCATGATACTCGAATCGCCCGCCAAATTCCAGTCTGTCTTGTGCTGGTTTTGCCAATTGAAATCAGCCACCAGAATCGTGTTTCTGTGGTTCTTCTACACGATAAACTGCCGAGAAGCAGTCAAAATGCTTGCAGTATCGGGAGGATCTTGATATATTATTGGACATAAAGCTTAGAGATGTCGCTGAGCGGCCGTAAACGTGAAATGTCAGACAGGACATCCAAAACCTGATATCATTTATATTATGAAAGAGTATCCTTATGGAATATTGGCCAAAAAGTAACCGCAAAATTAATTCGCAAGAGAGAATCTTGCCGCCGGTCCGTGAGGACTCCCAAGGAGGACACAATTGTCTGACTCGCCGCGACGCTATCAAGGCGGTGCTGGCTTCTGCCGGCGCGGTGGCGTTTTCCAGCGGAGCTCGGGCGGAGACGACGAAGCGCAGGCCCGACCCTCGAAAGGGTTCACCCAAACGCTATGCCATGAAGAAATCCATCAACCAGTGGGCGTTTCCTTATCCCCAAAGAATGACTTTGAAGGAATGCCTTCAGTTAGCCAAGGACGCCGGATATGACGGCATTGAATTGAACTACGACTTAGAGAATGACCTTTCGCCTAAGTCAGGAACGAAAGACTACCGCGACATTCGACGGTTAGCCGACAAAATCGGTATCCGGATTAGCGGGCTTTGCTCTTTTCTTTTCTGGCCTTATCCTTTGACCAGCAACGACCCGGCCAAACGCGCGAAAGGTATCGAGCTGGCCGGAAAAATCGCGAATGCCGCTCACGACCTCGGCGTGGAAAACGTGTTGCTCGTGCCGGGTGCGGTCCATATCCCCTGGCGGGACGATTATGAGCCGGTGCCCAACGACGTTTGCGATCGCCGCGCCAGAGAAGCCGTCAAAAAGCTGGCCCGCCAGGCCGAAAGACTAAAGGTCTCCCTGAACATCGAAAACATCTTCTTCAACGGTTATCTTATGACGCCGATGGAAATGAACGATTTCGTCGACTCGTTCCAAAGTGAAAATGTGAAGATTCATTTCGACACCGGAAATATCTCGATATTCCAGCATCCCGAGCACTGGGCGCGGATAATGGGTAAACGCATCAAGAATATCCACTTTAAAGAATTCTCGAAGAAGAGCACCGATTACTCACTGGAAACGTTTCGCCCGCTGCTGGACGGCACTACCAATTGGCCCGCTGTAATGGAGGAATTAGATAAAGCAGGGTATCGTGGATACGTTACCTTTGAGTATTTTCATCCCTATCCACACTATCCGGAGGCCTTGATTTACCAAAGTTCGGATTCTCTGGACCGCATCCTGGGGCGGATTTCATAACAGTTACCCGCTCGGTCGGAACCGTTGACGCATGGATCCACAATCCACTCTCAGTACCATGTGGAGCGAGAAGCAGAAACGGCGAAAGTCTATGAAGGACTCCGGAAACCACTTAATTCCCATCAACCATGCAGCTTTGGCCGGCAAGACGGCACACGGACTTTCCTACAACGAAAACACGGCCATCACGGCGTTCAGTTAATGAAAAGTCTTTTTGAAGAAAAATCAGGGTCTGAGGTAAGATTGACACCCAGCTTTCTTAATCCGGCTTCATCCCCAGTTGTGGGAATATGAGTAATATGAACTTCGCACCCCTTGAGCTCTTTCAAATGCTCGACAGCCATCTGGGCGGCGGGATTCGATATGGCACTGATGCTCAGGGCGATTAATGTTTCTTCGAGGTCAAGACTTATCATTTTCCCGTTCATGATTTCCTTTTTCAGGTATCGTACAGAATCCGTGATATTCTGCGGTAAAAGATGCATTTTTTTCGGCAAACCAGCGAGGTGCTTCGTGGCGTTGATAACAAGACACGACGCCGCGTGCATAAACGGAGAATTCTCGCCCGTAATAATGGTTCCGTCCCGGAGTTCGATAGCGGCCCCGCAAAAAATGCCCTCATTGCCCTTGCCGCTTTCACGTGCTTTTCGTGCAGCTTGTCGGGCCGGTAATACCACGGTTCTGTCTTCCACTGTTGCACCAACGTTTTTCATGATAAGTTCCGACCTCTCCAGTATTTCTCTTTCCACGAAACCCATTGCGTATTCGCAGACACACCTGAAATACCGCCTGATGATTTCCTGGTGCGCGGCTTCCTGAACCACCTTGTCATCCACGATTCCAAAACCGGCACGGTTGACGCCCATATCAGTCGGCGATTTGTAAAAGGATTCCTTGCCTGTGATTTTTTCTATGATTCTTTTCAGCAGCGGAAAAGCTTCGATATCGCGATTGTAGTTGACCGTTTTTTCATTGTACGCTTCCAGATGGTGATAATCGATGCCGTTTACATCTTTGAGGTCGACCGTTGCGGCCTCGTAGGCAACGTTGACCTTATGTTTCAAGGGCAAATTCCAGATGGGAAATGTTTCGAACTTGGCAAACCCGGCCTCATTCCCGTTTTTGTATTCATGGTACAAATGGCAAAGGCAGGTGGCCAGTTTCCCGCTTCCCGGTCCGGGCCCGGTCACAACTACGATTGGATTTTTGGTATGTATCGGTTCGTTTGCACCGTAACCTTCGTCGCTTACGATGGTGTCGATATCCGTAGGGTAGCCCTTTGTGAATTTGTGCGTATAAACGCTTACTCCCCTCCGTTCAAGCTTGTTCTTGAACGCCCTGGCTGAGGGCTGGTTTTCGTAGCGTGTAATGACCACGGCCGTAACGTCGATGCCCCATTCCTTGAAGTCATCGATTGTTTTCAGAGCGTCTGAATCATAGGTAATACCGAAGTCAGCCCGCACCTTTTTTCTCTCAATGTCCCCTGCATAAATACACAGAATAACATCTATGTTGTCGTGTATTTTCTGTAACAAGCGCATTTTAACGTTGGGGTCAAAGCCGGGAAGCACCCGTGCCGCATGATAATCAAACAGAAGTTTCCCGCCGAATTCCAGATACAGCTTGTTGTTAAACTGATTAACCCGCTCAAGTATGGCCTCCGTCTGTTCTTGTAAATACTTTTCATTATCAAAACCTGTTTTTGCCGCCATGTGATGAACGTCCTTTTTAATTCAAACAGAACATAATAATCGTGATAACTCTGGGCCTGGTCAACTTTTCTCTCCACTTTTCACCTACGGCCAAACACACCATACATAACCAAATAGGACATGTAAACAATATTTTATCTCATCTGTCTTGCCTTTATTCTCGAAGTGGAAGAAAAAGGTGTTGGAACTATTGCCCGGGATACCGGCAGACCGATACACAAAAAACAACGAAGAGCAAGCCCGGAGAGAGGACAAGCTATATCAGCAGATTGGTCGGCTAACGTTGGTCGGCTAACGATGGAGGTTGCCGGTTTTTTGTCTTGACAAATGGAAGTGCCTTATTACGGAAATCGTAGTTATCTTCATAATTACCGTTAAAAAGGCCTCACCGCCGGGGATATTCATCGAGGCGTATCCTGGCCTATGTATTCTCTCCTTGCCTCAGCAATGAGGTTTAGCATCTGGTCAGCCTGGTTTTGAATTTCGGGGTTGGAATTTGTTACTCTCGAATTCCATTTGCAGAACTGTTTATTTAGCTGACGTCGAGTTTTTTCTTTGCTCATATCCGAACTGAGCCCAAGTATAACTTCCTCATCCCTAACTTCATGCATGCCGACCGGCAGGGTTCTTTCCACCATGTCACGAAACCTGTTCGTGTCAACTTCGAGCCAGTCTGCCAGGTGTTTCAAAAGAGCTATTTCTTCAGCCGCAGCGACACCGTTGGCCCGTGCCACATGCAGGCAAAGGTCTAAAATGTCATAGCGTTCCGCGAGTGGCGCAATATCAACGATTTCGTTACAAATTGTATAAGTGTCGAGCTGATTGCCGTCGCGGAAGAAGGCAATGGTTTTGTTCAATGCCCTCTCTAATTTGCGGCGTCCCTTATAAGAGACCTGAGTAGAATCAAAGTTGTCTCTTGCCCAGTTTTTTATGAGTTCAACCTCGCAGTCATATAGTTTACCATCCGCAGCGCTGACGGCAAATGCCAGTGCCACTGCCAGGGTTTTGACCCGCTGGTTCTTTTCCTGCAATTCCATATAGCCAAACTCAGGATTGTCATAACTAAAAGTGCATGTGGCACAAGCAAGCTGTTCGCCGTTCCGGCGGGATAGTATTGATGTGCTGAACTGCAAGTCTCTCTTTCCTTTGTGCGGGAACAGGAGCCAGTCAAGCTGTAATTGGGCAACGGTGGTCCAGTCTAACAGAGTGGTGACCTGCTTGGGGGTTTTACCGAGGTCAGCACTGTAGCAAAAGACCGGCGAGTCCTGAAACTGCCACTGTTTCACGGCGCGATGTACTGGTTTGGCGTCGTGAGCTCCATCTGTAACATCCGTGATTGAAACCTGCAAAGTTGTATAGTGCATATCGCTGGGAGCGCGAATTGCGCCGGCAATTTGCACGGTAAAAGCATCAAAAACGCTGCTGTCCTCCATCTGTCTTGTTGGTTGTACGCGACAATTAAGGACCCTCAAGTCGGGCAGTGCTGAAGACTCGGCAATCTGCATAGAGCCTGCTTTACTTAAAGTTGGAAATCTGAGGCGACTAATCAATCCCTGAAAGTTGCAGTAACTAATCAACTTTGGTGCGCGAACTTGACCGGTCAAAACAAGAAAAATCATTACTGCCGCTGCTAGCGCTAAAATCAGAGTTATGATCGCAAGTTCGCCCATTTGCATATCTGCTGAGATTGCTATTCGACTTTTACATGCTTCAATTGATTGCCCTTTTGCTTTGTGTCGCCCTCGGACATCGTGTCATCTTCGTCTAAGCAGAGGTCGACCTCAAGAGCTCCGCCCGACTCGATGTCCTCAAACTTACAGTGCATTCTCTGGTTTACATCATAGCTGTACGTAACTTTGACCGGACGTTCGGCCGGCCTGTCCGGAGGAAGCTTAAGCCTGTGCTTTGCAACCTTATTTACATACTCAGGGGCTGTATCTTCTCCCTGGGTTATGGTTATCTCAACCTCTGTTTGTCCCTTGGACATCGTGTAGAACATCTTTGAAGTTTCGCAGGGCAGCGGCGTGTTTTTCTTCAGGATGATACGATTCTGAATTGTGCGTCGGCCGGTTTCCTTGTCAATGGGAGCACAAATAGTGCCATAACTGTGATTACAAACATCCGTGAGTTCAATATCTTTGAGCCCGCTGGAAATTCCTGCCGGCACCACCTCCGGCTTTTCTCTAAGCAGCGTCAATCCGGCGTGTAAAGCAGCGCCGAGTGCGACACATTCGTCCACATTAACTGTAATCTCAGGGGCGGAACCGAACGTTTTTTCCAGGTGTTTCTGGACTAATGGAATCCGGGTGCTGCCGCCTACTAACAGTACCTTATCGATACCGGAAGGTTCAACACCCGCCTCCTCAAGGGCCACTTCCACCATGATATCAGTACGAGCTATCAACGATGAAATAGCTTCCTCGAACATTTCTCTTTTGATTTCTACTCTCGTGTTACCTGCCGGGCCGTAGAGCATCTTCTTCGCAGAGGCGCGCCGTGATAATGTCTTTTTAACATCCTCGGCTTCGTCTTCATACTTTGCCCTGTCCTCATCAGAGTTAATCAGCTCGGCGCCAAACTTGTCTTTGTAGTTCTGCTCCAGCATCTCTAATACTTTCTGGTCGAAGTCGGTGCCGCCGAGCGCATGGTCGCCCTGTGAACAAATAATGTCCATTTGATGTCCCTTGACGTCCATTATGGTCACATCGAAGGTGCCTCCTCCAAGGTCATATACGAGGACCTTTCCCGAAACGTTGCGTGTTGTAGTATAATATAATGCAGCCGCCACCGGCTCGTTGACAATTCCAATCACGTTCAGCCCGGCTGCAATACCTGCGTCCATAGTCGCTTTTCTGCGAATTTCGTCAAAGTGAGCGGGAACCGAAATAACGGCATCATGGATTTCACCGTGTTCGGCTGAGCAGTCCTGTTTGAGCTTTTTCAGGATCAAACTGGATAATTCCACGGGCGTCCAGTCCTTCCCATCAATATTCTTGCAATAACCCGCATCTCCCATATTCCGCTTTATCCAGCGGACGGACCTTTCAGCATTTAGATGCCGTGAATTTATCGCTTCAACGCCTACCCGGACTACATCAGAGTTCTCTTCGTCGAAGAAAATCGCGGACGGCGTGAGCCTCTCACCATCAGCGTTCGGGATTATCTCCGGCTTACCGATAGCATTAAGAACCGCTAATGCTGAGAATGTGGTTCCGAGGTCTATACCTACTATGTTAGCTGTTTTAGATACCTTTTTAGCCATTTTAAACCCTCGTATCTTATTTGGCTTCTCATTTTGCGACTTACTGCAAAATGAGGCTCTTTAATAAATCTAACCAAACAGCTTGACCTGAGCTGGACGTACTACCTTGAAATTCTCGTCGTCAATAAAGTATTGATAACCCGGCCTGATTACATGTGCAATTTTGCCTGTCTGATTTGAGTCATCGCAGCATTCCTTCTCTTTGACAGCCTCTGCATACTTTTCCTGTCCGTGATAATCGCTGTTTATTTCGGGCTCAAATTGTTCAACACCACTGGACTCTAAAGCAAAGACCAGCTCATCCCTTACTTCCTCAAGGTCTGCCACTTCGATGTCCTGTTCCGTCAGCCGACTAATACGACTTTCAAGATTATCAATGCAGCGAATAACGCGCAGGCAAAAAGTCCTCATTATGTTCCAGTCATAACCGTCCTGAAGTTTTTTCAGTCTGTCCTGTTGGGAGGAAGCGTATTCACGAATGGCTGACACCTGTTGAGTAAGCTCGCTGAGGGTGCCGTTGAGCGGTTTTGATTGCTCAAGTGCGGTTTGCTGAACACCTTGAGCCATCTGCCTGAATTCCGCCATCTGTTTTTCCAGATTTTCAGTTTGGGCTTTGAGCGAATCTTCAAGTTTGGTACTTACGTTCACACTTTCTGCTGCGGCTTTTAACGACTCCACATCCTCGGTGGATTTTTCATCTGAAAGTAACACGGCAATTTTCTCAGTATTTTTTGCTGAATTTTCAACGCGGTGTCTACTTTTCCTCGAGCAAGGTGTTTTTGGCAGAGCCTGCTCACCCTGGCCGGCGGAATTCGCTTCTAAACTCTGCCAGCCTGAATTTCTGAGTACATGTGAAAGTTTCGTAACCCGGCCTTGCTGTCCCCGTTGTTTCTCCTGCCGCCCAAAAGTTGTTCCATTTTCTATTGCAGCACTTTCAACTCCGACTTTTTCATCGGCTTGAGCCTTAGGTTTTATTTTCGCTTTTGCATTGGCTTGCAATAGCTCTTTATCTCTGCCTCTACTTCGGCTTCTGAAAAAACCGGCGACAGATTTTCTCAGATGAGAGGAGGCTTTAATAAGGGGCCGACCTGTCCATAGTAACAGACACCAGGTAAAAATAGCCCCCCCTGTAAACGTACACACAATAGAGCCGGTAAAAATTAACTCCCTCAGCTCTTTTCGCTTTTTGTATTTGCTTAATTCTTTTTGCCAGTTCTCGCCGTAAAGAATGTCGGCAAAGGGATAAGTATCTTTGTTACCTGCGGCCAATTTGTTCAGGTCAGCTTTGAGTCTTTCCCGCTGTTCCTGCTTTAGCTGAGCTTCTGTTTTGGTCTTTCCATATTTGTCCAGAGCTAATTGCAACGATTCATTGTATTGCTTGAGATACTCACCGGACTCTGAACCATACTTCAACTTATAGGAAGAAGCCTTCTGCTGTTCTTTTCTTTCCTGGGCGAGGAGCCACCCAAGCACAGCGGCGCCGGTAACTAATAGTACTAAACCAGGGATAACATATTTCTTAAACATAATCATAATCGCAAATCCAACCCTACGGTTCGCTCCCGTAAAATTTACCACCTACCTGCTCTTGTGTTCCTTATGCTGAACGGGTTTCAGGTTTTTGTCTGAGACTGCTTCGGATGCGTCGCTGTAGACTTCCGTGACGCGCAGCACTTCTTCTATGGTCGTCAGACCCTGCCGGACCTTTATCATCCCGTCCTCAAACAAACCCGGCTGACCGCTCTGGTGAAAAACGCGGCGCATATTACTGACCGAAGAGTCTCTGTTAATCATGTCCCTGAATCCATCGTCAATAACCAACAGTTCGTAAATACCCATTCTGCCTGCGTAGCCCGAGCCCCTGCAATCATCACAGCCCTTGCCTGCGAAAAGATGTTCCGGCTTGACACCTGAGTCGTCTACGTATTTGCGGATTTTTTTCGGCACCTTGTATTTGGCTTTGCACTTCGGGCAAATCTTCCTGACCAATCGCTGGGCAAGCGCCGCATTCAAT